>WNFJ01161385.1_pt1 | contig 11368 bp, 4 predicted proteins | sample 5400461 | NCBI WGS metagenome assembly WNFJ01 (sample SAMN13153349, study PRJNA577476) | soil metagenome | isolation source: 115 cm saprolite on Douglas fir-dominated hillslope | place: USA:California | collected 2013-09-17 | reverse complement strand
GCCACATAGATGGAGTAGCTTGCATGATAGTTGCGCGCGATCTCTCGACCAGACTGGCCAAACGGTGTCCATCGCGCGCCGCAGTTTCACCCGCGACGACAATGCGTGCACCAATCGTGAGAGGACACAATAGCTCTAATAGCGAAATGTCAAATGTCAACGCCGTAACCGCTAGCCAGACATCATCGGCAGCAATGTTCATCTGGCGGCTAACGGCAATGAGAATATTACTGAGAGCGCCGTGAGTTATTTCCACACCCTTTGGTCTGCCTGTAGACCCGGAAGTGAACATTACGTAAGCGAGCGAACCGGACTTCGTGGTCGGAGGGAGATTATCTGTCTCGTAATTGGCGAGGGACGAATCGTTAACTGCTAGTCTTGTCACGCCCTCGCCGACAGCACAGGACTCACTAGAAGTATCTGTCAAAATGATACGTAGCCCACAATCTGCCTTGATGGAGGCAATCCGTTCTGGCGGGAATGTCGTGCCTAGTGGTACAAATGCTGCCCCTGCCTTCATAATCGCCAACACGGCAACGACCATATCAGAAGTTCGATCACAGAGCACACCAACGGGTGTTTCAACCGTTGCTCCTAGTTCGCGTAGATTCAGGTCGCCATACGACAGAATCGTTCCTTCACATTCAACAGCGGTCGCATACGGCCGACTCGCAACACACTCCTCAAATAAATAGTGGGCACATTTCGTCGGCCAGTCGTCATGTGTGGGTCCAGTTCTCCAACGTCGTAGCTGAAGCAATTCCGACTCTTCAAGCAGGAGCACATCTGCAGCTGCCGTATCTGGGTCGTTTACTGCGGACTCTAGTGCCTTGATATAATAGCGAATCGTCCGGTCCACGAAGGATTCATCAAACAAGCGATCGTCATAATCAAGGTAGAATAAAAGGTCAGAAGAGATCGGATCTTCCGTAAAGTATGCGCAAAGGGGAAAATATGTTAAATCAGAAGGGTTCTTCCACTCGACGATTTCAACCCCCGGGCTCTCGCGTAGTTGATCGTAGATATGGAAATTAATAAAATTGAATGCCGTATCAAACGGGGTTCTGCCGGTCAGCGTCCGGATCTCGGATAACGGGTAACGCCGATAGGGCCACAGTTCATGCTCCGCCTTAAATGTGAGTTGCACAATTTCCCGCCACGATTCGGAGTCGAAGCGGATCCGGAGCGGCACGGTATTCAAAAACATACCTACAACTCGGTCGCCATCAGGTTCCTCCAGGCGACCGTTCGTGATCAGTCCTGTCATCACATCAGCGTTCCCCGTCAAGAGGCCGACGACCCGAAGGTGCGCCGCAAGCAGCACACTTTTGAGTGGTACGTGGACTTCCCGTGCAAGGCTCCTCAAACCGGACGCGACAATCGGCGCAATGGACACTCTGCGACGTACTCTCACCTCCCTCCCATTAGTTACTCGTGCTGATGCGCGAGGCAATACCGACAGCGGACAATCCTGGAGCTTTGCCTTCCAGAATTCCCGGAAAACTGTGGAATTGATCGCCGATTGCTCTGCTGCAATAAAGTCCCTGTAGTGGACCACAGGAGCGGCTGCGAGCGAGGACGGCTCGCCCCTCTGAAGCGCGGCGTACTCACGAAGTAACTCCACGAGAACAGACATTAGACTCCAACCGTCGTACAATGCATGACTCAGAGAGAACTGAAACATTTCCGGCGACCGCACGTCTATCCGAAGACGGAACAGGGGAGGGGTGGTCCAATCAAAGCGTTTGCGTCTCTCTGCTTCGATCCAATCGTCGATAAGGCGCTCCTGGGTAGAATTATCATACGCCGTCAAATCAAATATCTCGAGCGGAACAAGGATCGAGGAATGTATCAGTTGTAAGAAACAATCGAAATCGACGAGGCTATAAGACAGTCGAAGCATTGAATGACGGCTAACGATAAGTTCCAATGCCTTTCGCATCAGTTCTCCGTTAAAACGTGCCTTTATAGTAAGACTGAGCAAATAAATTTCATAGTCCGGATCATTTTGGCTATGGAATAGCAACGCTTCTTGAAGCCGTGATAACGGGAAGGCATCCTCAACCTTGCCATCTAGCTCGACTCTCACATTATTACTTACGAGGCCAAAGGGTAATGTTAAGTCGCGGCAAGCGGTGCAATCAATCCGCTGGAGCCTTGGCGCCAGTTCCTGGATTGTCGGATGTCGAAAGAGATCCTCGATTGAAAAGGAATAGCCAGAACGCAAGGCCCGACCCCGAACCTGAAGGCAGCGAAGCGAATCTCCCCCGAGGTCGAAAAAGTTATCCGATATGCTACAGCACTCTATGTTAAGTACCTCACACCAAATCGAGGCTAGCAGGGCTTCTTCTGGTGTACGTGCTAACTGAACTGCCGGCCGCTCAGCCGTGCGACAAGACGCCGGGGGAGGTAACGCACTTCGCTGTACTTTTCCACTCGGCGTAGTCGGTAGCGAGTCGATGAAACAGAACTGGGCCGGGATGAAAGCTTCGGATAATTTGTGACGTACGAATGTCCGGAGTTCCGCCTCGGAAGCAATTTCTGAACCTGGAACGATGTAGGCCACCAATTCGGTGTGTTCACCGGTGCCAGCAGGCTGGGCTACCACCACACAATCGCGCACGATAGGGTGATGCCTAAGCGCCGCTTCCACCTCACCGAGTTCGATGCGGATACCCCGAATCTTCACCTGGTGATCAAGGCGTCCAAGGTACTCAATGCTACCGTCTGAGCGGTAACGCGCCCGGTCCCCCGTTCTGTATGCGCGGATAGAGGTCTCCGGCGAAAAAGACAAACTTATGAATCGTGCATCAGTCAAGTCTGGCCGCCGCCAATAACCGCGAGCCAGACCCGTTCCAGCAATGTACAATTCGCCCGCCACGCCCACTGGCAGTCGATTCAGCTCTTCGTCAAGTACAAACAATTGTATGTTTGCGATTGGATGACCGATTGGAACCGTGCTGCTTTTGTCATCTGGATGGCAGGCCCAGTATGTGACATCGACGGCAGCCTCTGTGGGACCATACAAATTATGTAACTCAGCTCTCACCCGTTGGAAGAATCGGTCTCGCAGAGTGGACGAAAGAGATTCACCGCTCGCGAAAACCCGCCGGAGCGACTTGCACTCTTCAACTCCAGGTTCATCTAAAAAGATGCGCAACATCGAGGGAACGAAGTGGACCACCGTGACCAATCGCCTCCGAATTAGATCGACCAGGTAGGCGGGATCACGATATCCTCCAGGCCGTACAAGCACCATCTCAACGCCCGTAAGCAACGGAAGGAACAGTTCCCAGACGGAAACGTCGAATGTATAAGCGGTTTTCTGTAGAATACGGTCGCTTTTCGTCAAGGGATATTGGTCACGCATCCAGAGGAGGCGATTGCAGATTGCTCGGTGAGACACCATGACACCCTTGGGTTCCCCTGTCGAACCTGACGTGTAGATGATGTACGCAAGATGATCCGGTTGGACGTCAGAAGATAGAGGAGGATCGGACTCACCAGTTTCGGGCACTTCGGTGTCAACGTTGAGAATAGGAATATGACCTGGAGGAATGCGATCGGCGAGCGCGGTATTAGTTACAATCAGTGCCGGAGCTGCGCCATTCAGTATTCGCAGTACGCGGTCAATTCCCTCCTCCGGATTTATCGGTATGTATGCCGCACCAGCTTTGAGGATGGCAAGGAGGCTGATTACCATCTCCAGGCACGGCTCTATTAAGACAGCAACGGGATTTTCAGGGCCAGCACCCCGAGAAGACAGTTCGTGGGCGAGACGATTTGCCCGGTGATTAAGCTCGAAATATGTCAGTGACTGAGTTTCATAAATGACTGCAACTGCCAACGGTGTGCGCTCCACCTGGGATTCGATCAATTTGTGAAGTACGTGGATTTCTTGGAATTCTATAGCCGTTGAATTCCACCCGTCCAGTTGCGATCGTTCGGCCGCAGTTAGGAGCTCTATATCTGACATTGCTGCCGACGGATCACGAATCGAACTCCGGAGCACGTTCTCAAAGTGGCACAACATGCGATCCATTGTCCCACTATCAAACAAATCGGCATCACACTCGAGTGAGCAAGCTGGACCATCCTTAGTCTCAGCGACTGCGAGCGACACCTCGAACTCGCAATTAGATCTCTCCAATCGGATGGTCTCGACGTCGCAGTTGGCCCATCCGACCTTCGTACCCGAAAGCTGTAGAGCGGTTGGCGCTACACTTGCCTTTTCCTTATTGCCTCTGCCGTAATAAACAAACATCGATTGCAAGAGACAGACTCCGTCGAGGTTTCCGGACCGACGTCGTTCCTGAACAAGTAATGAATAGGGATAGGCGGCGTGATCGATTGCTGTAAGAGTCGTGTTTCGGAGCTGATGCAGAAACTCTCGAAAACGCATCTTGCCATTCATTTGAGACCGAAGTATCACCGTATTCACAAAATATCCAGATGAACGTTCAAACTCGCTGTTCGGTCGAACGGATACTGGAGTACCGATTGCCACATCTGTCTGCCCCGTATAACGATACAGTACAATCTTAAAAGCGGCGAGGTACACCACAAAAGGGGTAACTCCCTCTTTACGGGCCACTTCCTTCACCATTTTTGCCAGCTCGTTATCAAAGATCCGTACTCGTTGCGCGCTCCGGCGGCTGGGTAAATCGGACTTGGGGCGACTTGTCGGAAAGTTCAGCACTGAAAGTTCGCCTTCTAGGGCTTTCATCCAAAAACGCTGGAGTGTCTCACCCTCAGGGCTGTCCAGCAGCGTCCGATACCATCGGACATAATCTTCAAACGTAGCGGTCGGCCGCGTCAATAGAGGAACAACAGCTTCCTTCTCGGCGCGGTAAAGATCAATCCAGTCTTCGACTAGCACGGCTAAGGTTGTGTAATCCGCAATAATGTGGTGGACAACAAGTAAACAAATAAGTTGCGACGGACCGCGTACATACAGGCGTAATCGCAGTGGAAGTTCAGATTCTAGATCAAATGTCCGGTTGAACTCTGTATTCAAAGTACATATAAGACTCTCGTCCGTCCACATCGAGGCGTCGTGCGTCTCAATAGACACCTGCCGTTCCGAATGAACGGTCTGTCTGGGACCTGAAGCCGTAGTATTAAATGTGCTCCGCAAGCTGGAATGGCGCTTTAACAGTTTTTCGAAGGCACGGAGTAACACCTCTGTGTTAACCTTACCCGCTATTCGGATAGCACCACCTATATGGTAGGCGGAACTCGTTCGACTTCTTTCATATTCTAACCAGAGGGCAGTCTGGTTTGGTGTCAGTTCCTGAGTGTGGTCTTCTTCCGGCTCACAACCTGAACTAGAAGTTGCTGTTACTTCAACCGCATGAACAAGCTGAATAGCAAGATCGTGAATAGTTGTGTGCCCGAGTAGGTCCGAGGCTCGAAGCGCGACGTCAAAGCTCTTCTCCAGTCGATGCTGCAGCTGTACGGCCTTGACAGAGTCCAAGCCCAACTGCGCGATGTGGTGTTCCGGACTGAGTTGGTCCGGTGAGATCTGAAGTAGCGAGGTCAACGTGCACAGTATGCTTTCCTGCATATGGCTGATCCGCTCCGAACCTGGAAATGCCAAGAGTGCACGGCGGTTAGGACATGGAGTCTCAATCTCTTCGATTTCAGCGTCGACGTGTTCCCTATACAGTTCCGCAAGTTGACTCGACAAAAACGCGCGCCGACAGGCTTTTCTTTGAATCTTACCACTCGAAGTTCTGAGTAGTTGGTTGGGCCTTACCAGTACGACCGTATATGGCTCAACGTCGTGTTCCAGCGCAACCGCTCGCCGTATGGATGCTGTAATCTCGGCGTAGGCCGCTGCGGTAGCTGGCCTCGTTCCCCGCCGGTCGTCTCGACACCGAAGGCGGCACATGCATGGTTCAAGGTAGTTGGACTGCTGGCTTCCGACGTCCGCTCGATATCTTGCGGATAAATATTCCGTCCACGTATAATGATCAGGTCGATCAGACGGCCCGAGACAAATAGCTCTTGGTCTTGAAGGAATCCGAGGTCGCCAGTACGGAGGTAAGCTCTGTTGTCTGTTGAGTTGAGACGTGCGCGAAAGGTTTTCTCGGACTCCTCCGGAGCCCTCCAGTATCCTGCGGCGACGCTGTCGCCCGCGATCCAGATTTCGCCGATAGTACTCGCTGGTTGGAGCGCGCAAGTCTCTGGGTTGACAATCGCCACTTCTAAACCACTAGCGGGCATTCCGCAACTAACAATCTGACGCGATCGTTCTGAGTCCGGAGATACCCAAGCGATTACGCCATCCTGGAACGCCAGTGAATCTATCCAATGCTTCTGGCGAGAAGCTTGAGTCTTGCGTCCGGATGCGAGTAAGGTCGCCTCTGCCAAGCCGTAGCAGGGATAGACAACATTGCTAGCCAACCCACAAGGCCCGAACGCTTCGGTGAATCTCGCGAGACTTTCGCACCAAACCGGTTCGGCTCCATTGACTAGGATCTCTAGACTGCTAAGATCAAGCCTGCTTCGCTCGTCTTGAGCAATCCGTTCGACCGCGAGATCCAGAGCGAAGTTCGGAGCCACTGTGGCCGTGGCGCGGTGGCGGCTAATCGCGTCAAGCCAGCGAAATGGTCGGCGGAGAAAAGCCGCAGGGGACAAAAGTACGCATTGTGCGCCAAGATAAATCGGATGGAGTAGAAGTCCGATCAACCCCATGTCGTGATACGGCGGCAGCCAGCCTACAAACATCGACTCGGCTGACTGTTGAATTACCTCCCGGATTGCTTCTTGGTTGTGAAGTAGATTGCGATGCGTCAAGACGACGCCTTTTGGATTCGAGGTGGACCCTGAGGTATACTGAAGTATCGCTACTGTGCTTTCGGCCGGTTCGGCGAATTCAATCGCGTCATCGATTTCCTCAAAAGTACTGTCCACCGACAGCCACCGGATCTTTTCCGTTTCCGCGCATAGGCGCATCTGCGAGAGCTGATGTCGCACAGAAGTGACCGTTAAGCCGATGCGCGGCTTCACATCTCTGATAATGGATTCCAGTCGTGTGACGGTTTTGCTCAGGCGGTTTGGATCTGTCGTTGGGACCGCTATGGCACCCGCATACATGCATCCAAAGAGCGCCGTGATGAACTCTAGACCAGGTGGGAAAAGTAGAACCACGGGTTCGTCACTTCCCGCGCCTTGGCTGCGGAGGGCCGCCGCTATGCGAACCGCGGCCTTATGCAATGATGCATAACTCAATGTCGCCTGGGTAATACCGTCGTCGACCGAAAACAAAAAAGCCTGCTGCCCCGGCTTAGCAAATGAATGATTACGCAGGACATGAACAAAAGTAGGCGCGACGGTCGGGTAGGCAGGTGACGAATTGATTGCGTCTTCAAGTGTGGAACTTACGGATTTCGGCGTCATAGCGTTTTGCCAAAAGGCCAAGGGAGAATGAATGCACCTTGGCGCCGGTTTATTGTGAAATATCGAAGTTGTGAGCTGTTAACGGCACCACAGCGATTGTTCGGAAGTGCCACAGGCGGTCGAGTGATATCAGCATCACGAGTGTTCGATAGGTGCCCGCTTTACACTGCATTCGCCGCATGAAGTTTCGTGGAAAGAATCTTGCGCATTCGATTGTGAGATCGACCATTTCGGTCCCGTACTCAATAATGACTGCACCGATGACCCCATATCACTGCGCAATATCAAATCGAGTCGGCGTCGAGCGGAGTATCAGTTCGCACTTGGTCCAGCACGGCAGAACAGATACACGACCAACGCTCGAATTTTCCAACGGAAATAAGAGAACCTCAGACGGTCCGGCCGGACGCACAAATAGGAGCTGAGGATTTCCCGAGACTCCGTGTGCAGCAGCGAAGCGCGTTCTGTGTTTTAACAAAGCGAAAAACGGTTGGGCCCGGATTCGCTCATCAATCAGAGAGCGTTCGCCAGAGTTTCGCCAACACTCAACTGGCTAGGAGAAGCTCTAGCCGGCCAAATATGGAACCGCTCCCGCACCCAACCTCAACACTTCGCGAGCATCGGCCCACGGCTGACGATCAGGATCCAATTGCCAACAAGCGAGGGAATACTTCCATGAGGGTCATTGAAGCCGAATATTCAGTCGTGATCGTACTCAGTGCGCTTAGCCAGACGCACTGCAAAAGACTCAATATCCGTGAGCGGTTCCGAATCCACACGCTCAGAATTGTGTAGAAGCTCCAAGGCGGTGCCATCCTCCAGCACTGCGGCAACGGAGCGTTGCAGCAGCGTGACTGTGACAATAAGCCTCCGACTGCCTGGGCCGGAGACAATAATGCCCTCGATTCCCATCAGGGGCCCACTCTGGATTCGAACGCGACAACCCACCGGCAAGTATTGCCACGGCTGTCGCGCGATGCCTGCTCTGATTAAACGCTGGATACTGCTAATCTCGACCTCAGTGATAGGGCTGCCTCTAGGTCCACAACCGACGATCCGGATCACCCCAGGAGTCGTAATCATCATTCCAACAGCATCGTTAGAAAAACGACAGAACACGTATCCTGGAAATAACACCTTCTCTACGTCAACATTTCGGTCCTTCCTCGTCTTGCATATGTTGAACGTGGGTAAGAAGGCCTCGTACCCCTTGGCAACGAGAACCCTCTGGCTCAGACGCTCTTGACCAGGGCGCGTTTGTAGTGCGTACCACATTCGCAGCATACAAATTTTCCAGAATGAAGTGGCCGGTTGAAATATCTATGATTTTCAAATAGTTCCAGGGTGAGCGGCGTGCAGCGATTGACACGCTTCGGCGTAATTATGGAATCATCTGCAGAGATTTTGCTAGCTACCGGTAAAGGTGCTGACCGTCAAAACAGTTGCCGTGAGTCAGGCTGCCGCTACAGCGCGAATGTTTTTCGGCTGACTTCTTCCAAAAATGTGGTACGGTGAACTACTTACCAACAGTAGTATACGCCCTAAACAGTGCGTGTCAATTACAATTTTTACAAACGACTTCCATTTTAGCCGAAAGGAATGTGACAGGGCACTGAAATACTGAGCGGCGTAATCTGCGAATTGTTTTTTGGGGAAAACGTCCTCTGCAGTCGGTCGCCAAAACTTCGTGGTATGCCGGAAACCGGCGACTTGCGAGGCCGAGCCTTCGGTCGAACATTGGCGCTCCGCCGCCGTGCACATTGTCGTTGCCTACATCCGCCGAAACGATACGGTTGAAAAAAATCAAAGCTGCCGCAGCACCCCTCCGTTTTTCCCTAGGGATGCACATGAATTACAGACAGGCTCTCATGTTTTTTTCCTCCTGTCAAGAGGAATAGTTGTAATATTGTCAAAGAATATTTGGCTCTCTCGCATCGTTTATTTCGGGACCCACGGATTGCACATCCGGGGCTGGTACAATTGATGCAATTAAACCCAGCGGTCTACACTCCCGGCAGCCGTGGATCAATCAGATCCTGCCTGCCTGCATGCAGGTTTATGCAGCCTACATGCATGCGCCAGAAGGCCGTTAAGCAGGATTCATGGATATTCCATAATCATAGGGGGTCGTTAGTGTGCGGCTATAAGTCACGCAGCTTCAATTGATTAGAAATTCCCGCTGGATTTCGGAAATTGGTTCCGGCAATCACCGGCCCCGATGGGCGGCGAAATTCCGCGAGAGGTTCAGATTGATGTCGCTCCCTCGGCTAGTAGGGCACGGCGGTCCGACAGAACAACCTACCGATATTGCGACTTGAACGAAGCCGAAGCGGCAGACGCTTACGCGTGCACCCCTTCGGCGTTGATCTTCCTCAGCGACAGTTGTTGAATCGCGGTACGGTGCGGTCACAAGGAGGTCCCTGAAACCTGATGCTCGAGGAACTCGAGCGTCGAAACTACGCTCCCAGCACAACGCGCGCGTATCTCCGTGCGGTTGAAGATTTCGCGCGATATTTCAAGCGCTCTCCCGACCAACTCGGTCCGGATCATATCCGCCAGTATCAGGCGTATCTGTTCCGCGAACGAAAGCTCTCACCCAACAGTGTTACCCAGCGGCTCGGCGGATTACGGTTCTTCTATATCAAGACGCTGAAGCAATCGTGGAGCGCAGAACTGACGCCGTACCCGAAGAAGGTGCTGCGGCTGCCTTCCATTCTCAGCCAGGAGGAAGTAGCCAGGCTCATCGAAGCCGCCCCCACGCCGTTCCAGCGTATTCTGCTGATGGCGCTTTATGCCACCGGCCTTCGTCGTGCCGAACTAGCCCGTCTGAAGATCACCGACATCGACAGTGCGCGCAACGTGATCCACGTGCAGGGCGGCAAGGGACGCAAAGATCGCGATGTCATGCTGAGCCCGAACCTACTCGAAGCCCTGCGCGAACACTGGCGCAGCCTCCGGCGCAAACCTGCCATCTGGCTTTTTCCGGGCAACCGCTGGCACACCGCCGATCATCCGATTTCCCCCAAGGTCATCTGGCTTGCCTGCAAAGAAGCGGCCAGCGCGCCGCCATCCGCAAGGAAGTTCATCCTCACACCCTGCGGCACTGTTTCGCCACTCACCTGCTCGAAGCCGGCGCGGATTTACGGACCATCCAGATTCTGCTGGGTCATCGCGATCTGGAAGAGACCACCATTTATCTCCACCTGGCGCAATATTCCGCATGGGCAAGGAAGGCGAGATGCGGAAGAAAATCCTGCAAATGGATTTGCTCGAAGCCATCATCGGCCTCGCCCCGAACTTGTTCTACGGAACCACCCTAGCCGCATGCATCCTGGTGTTTCGCCAGCGCAAAACGCGCGAGCGCAGGAAGAAGGTACTCATCGTCGATGCATCGCGCGAATTCAAGGCTGGCCGGGCGCAGAACGAACTCCTTCCGGAACATGTCGAGCGCATTTACGTTTGGTATCGCGCCTACAAAGACGTGGAAGGCGTCGCCCGAGTGGTCACGCTCGAGGATATCGCCGCCAACAATCACAACCTCAACATTTCGCGATACGTGGTGCCGAAAGACGATCGGGACGTGCTTACTGTAGCGGAGGCGATGAAACGGCTGAAAGGCATCGCCACGGCAGCCTTTTCGGCTGACGAAAAATTGACCGCCATTCTTCGGCGGGAAGGGCTGTCGTCGTGACAAGCCGCATCTCCCAAAAGCAACTTGAATCGTATCTCTGGGGCGCCGCCGTGCTTCTGCGCGGGACCATCGACGCCGGTGACTACAAGCAATTCATCTTTCCACTTCTCTTTTATAACGTCTTTGCGATGTCTTCGATGAGGAGACGCAGACCGCACTCAATGAGTCCGGAGGCGATGCCGACTTCGCTGCGTACTCGGAGAACCACCGCTTCCAGATCCCGCGGGAAGCCCACTGGCGCGAGGTTCGGCAGGTTACCAAGAATATCGGTCG
>WNFJ01184675.1_pt1 | contig 11370 bp, 10 predicted proteins | sample 5400461 | NCBI WGS metagenome assembly WNFJ01 (sample SAMN13153349, study PRJNA577476) | soil metagenome | isolation source: 115 cm saprolite on Douglas fir-dominated hillslope | place: USA:California | collected 2013-09-17 | reverse complement strand
CTTGGAGATCGTAACTTCGCATGGCAGTTGAGAAAAAACTCGGACTTCAAACTTCGATCGGCAGCGGACTCGACGCGCGCCTCGCGCTAATACGCGAGGCCGAAGAACTCGGCTACACGTCGCTGTGGGTTGCCGAAGTTTCAGGGCCTGACGCATTCGTGAGTCTCACCGCGCTTGCGCTCAATACCAAAAAGGCGGAGCTCGCGACGGGCGTCATCCCGATTCAGATTCGCACGCCGGGCGCGATGGCGATGGGATTCCTGACTATCAACGAACTCTCCGGCGGACGCGCGATCGCGGGACTCGGAGTGTCGAGTCCGGTGATCGTCGAGAGATGGCACGGCGCGTCGTATCGCAAACCCGTCACTGCGATGCGCGAGTGCGTAACCATCATGCGCCAGCTATTCAGCGAAGGTCGATCGAAGTTCGCAGGCGAAGTGTACAAGTCGGATTTTCGTCTCGGGATGCGAGCGACTGCGCCGCGGCCGCCGAAGATTTATCTCGCGGGTCTGAACGCGCCGATGCTTCGCCTGGCCGGCGAGATTGCCGACGGCGTGCTGATGAACTACTCGCCGCCCGAAGCGATCGCGCCGATGGTGCAGCACATTCATGAAGGCGCGCGGAGTGCGGGGCGCGACCCCGCGGCGGTCGATGTCGGTATCTACATCCGCATGTGCATCACCGACGAAGAAGACAAGGCGGTCGATTCATTTCGGCGCGAGCTGGCCGGCTATGCGTTCGTGGACAGCTACAACAAGATGTTCGCGCGCTACGGGCTCGGGGCCGAGTTCGACGAAGTGCGCCGGCTTTGGAAAGACGGCAAGCGCGACGAGGCTGCGAAGGCAATCAGCGAAGCGTCGTGCCGGAAGATTGCGGTATTCGGCAAACCGGATGCGGGCCGTGATTTCGTCGCGCGATTCCGCGCCGCCGGCGTCACCCATCCGGTGGTATTTCCAATAGGACCAGCCGCGACGTCGGCGCGCGACTATCCGAACACGATGCGCGCGCTGGCTGGCGCGTAGCCGTCGCAGAACTCAGTGGCCGGTGTAGTTGGGTTTGCGCTTTTCCATGAATGAGCGCGGGCCTTCTTTGGCGTCGTCGGACTTCATCACTTCGCGGGCGAGTTCATTTTCGATTTTGAATGCTTCTTCGTAGGGCCGGCCGGAGCATCGCCGGACCGCCTCTTTGATCTTCCGCACCGCGAGCGGGCCGTTTTGCGCGATCGTCGCCGCGAGTTCCTCCGCTTTGGAGATCAGTTCCGCCTGCGGCACAACATAGTTGATGAGGCCGAGGCGCCACGCTTCGTTCGCGTCGATTCGATTGCCAGTGAGCAGAATCTCCATCGCCTTGCAGTACGGAATTTGCCGCTGCAGGCGCGCGAGCGAACCGGCGGCGGGAATAATTGCCCACTTCACTTCCTGCAGGCCGAAGCTCGCGTTCTCCGAAGCGACCCGCAGGTCGGTCGCCTGTATGAACTCCATTCCGCCCGCGATGCAAAATCCGTTGACCGCCGAAATCACCGGCTTGTCCATGTTGTAACCGCGCAGCAAAGCGATGTCGCCGGTCTTGCGATCGTCGAGCAGCTTGCGATCCCATTCGTCTTCGGGCTTCCGCGCGCCGGTGAAGAGCGGAATCAGTCGTCCGAGATCGGCGCCGGCCGAGAAGGCGACCTTGCCAGCGCCGGTTACGATCGTCGCGCGGATACTGTCGTCTTTGTCGATCTCCTTCCACGCCGCGGCCAGCGTGACGAGCATTTCGGGATTGAGCGAGTTGTGAACTTCGGGGCGGTTGAGAGTGAGCCATGCGATGTGATCCCGCTTTTCAAAAATTAACGCCGGCATGCTGTGCTCCTTTGAGTTTGAATATCGCGGTTAGGTTATGCATATCTTCTCTTGAAAAGTTTCGCGCACACGATCGACTCGGAGGGAATGATGATAGAAAAAGAAATCGAAATTCGCACTGCCGATGGGACCGCCGACGGTTTTCTTTATCAGGCCGAGGACGGCGCGCGCCATCCGGGCGTGATCCATTTGACCGACATCGGCGGTATCCGTCCGTCGCATCGCGCGATGGCGCGGCGCCTCGCTGAGAGCGGTTACACGGTGCTGCTGCCCAACGTGTTTTATCGAACGGGTCGACCGCCGATGTTCGACTTCGTACCGAAGATGGGCGACGAGCGGACCATGAAGCGGTTCGGCGAGCTGGCCGGCCCGATGACGCCGAGCGCCGCGGAGCGCGACGCCGCGAGCTACGTGGATTTTCTTGCGGCGAGCAATTCCGCTGGCGCGGGCGCGATGGGGCGATGCGCACTGCCGCGGTGAGGCCCGAGAAGATCGCGGCAGCCGCTTCATTTCACGGCGGCGTACTTTACACCGACACGCCGACCAGCCCTCATCTGGTGCTGCCGCGTATCAAGGCGAATCTCTATTTTGCACACGCGACTGATGACGCCAGCATGCCGAAAGAGGCAATCGAAAAGCTCGATCGCGCACTCGCGTCGTGGGGCGGAAAATACGAAAGCGAAGTTTACACCGGCGCGCATCATGGCTGGACGACGGCGGACGGGCCGGTTTATGACCAGGCGCAGGCCGAGCGCGCGTTCACAAAACTGACCAGCTTATTCGCAAGAACATTTGAAGTAGCAGCGCTCATTCTTCGAATCGGCGAGCCTCATCGTGCAGCCTTTACCGGCGAGTTCGCGTGCCGGTATGATCTGGCTTGGGATGGCAAACCCGAACCTCCGGAGGAGCGATGAAACACCTGTGCCTTTCGATCATTGCGTTCCTGTTGATTGCTACATTGACGCCCACTTTCTCGACCGCGATCGAAACGCCGCGAATCGTGCCGCGGATGTATACTGTGCCGCAGCCTATCGACGTAGTCTTCGTGCGGCTGAAGAAATATTTCAGCGGCTCTCCGAAGGGCAACTTTCAGTTGGTCAGTGCCGACTCGAAGACTCATACGATCGTGGCCAAGCTGTCGGGGATTGATAACGCCACGTGGAGCGACTGGGCGTTCTGCAAGACCGGGCCGGTGGAGATGATTTACAAGTACGAAGACGGCACGGTGATGGTGACCGTTAAGCTGGACAAGACCACCAAGAACTCGACGTTCGTCAGCGTGTCAGCGGATTTCCACGCAGCCTACCGGCTCGGCGCAAACGAGAACAACGTAGCGTGCGACTCGAAATTTGTCCTGGAGGACCAAGTCCTGGCGGCCGCCGGCGCGCCGGCGCCCTGATTCACGTGATTAGTTGATCGCTGAATCAACAACTGTCGTCGCGCCTCCGGCCCCTGGCGAAATTGCGTTTCCAGAGCCGCGCCGGCTCCACTCGCGCGACGTGTTTCGCCTCGCGGTGCGCGCATGCCCGTTCATCCGACCCTACCGGCGCCATCTTGTTTATCTGCTGCTACTGACGCTCCCGACTTTGCTCGGCGGACTGTTCGCGCTCAGCATCGTGCGCGTATTCCTCGACGTGATCGGTCACGGCGATGCGCTTACCGCGGGCGAGGCGTGGATGCTGCGCGTTCCGCTCGATGCTGATCGGCGCACAGTGCTGATCCATGGATGCGCCGCGGTGGGAATCGCGGCGACGATCGCGATGCCGATGATCGCTGTGACATTCGGGTACGCGGTCTGGATTTTACAGCGCATCAGCAACCTCTTCCGGGTCAATCTATACACGCGCCTGCAGGAACTCAGCGTCCAGTTTCATTCGCAGGAAAAGATCGGCGACGCGATTTTCCGGATGTTCCAGGATTCGGCGGCGATTCCGCAGGTGATCAACGGGCTGATCATTCAGCCGCTGATTATAATTCCGGCCGCGATTGGCGCGCTGATCTATCTCGCGATGTACGACTACCGGATGGCGCTGATCGCTTCAATTCTGATTCCCGCGAATTTTATTTTGGCATGGATTTTCGGCGGCGCACTCAGGCGCGCGTTCATCGGAGAGCGTGAAGCGACGGCGCTCGCTACGACCAGAATCGAGGAAACGCTCGCATCGATAAAAGCGGTCAAAGCTTTCGGGACCGAGTCGTCCGAAGCAGAACTTTACGCCCGCGAAAACTGGACAGCATTCATCGCCGGACGGCGCGCACGGATGATGCTCGCGGGTTATCGATGCATCAGCAACACCCTTCATGGGCTCGCGTACGTGAGCGCGCTGTACGTAGGCGCGTTGGAAGTGCTGGCGGGCGGAACCGCGGGCCTCGCACATGCGGCGGTCTCGCTCGGCCTCTTCCAGGGATCGCTCGTAATTCTCGGCGCGTTGAGCCGGCGTATGCGCCATCTCACCGATCTCTGGGGCAGCATGCAGGATGTGGTGGTCGCGATTTCTCGCGTGCTCGAGATGCTGGGAAAAACGCCGGAGCAGAGCGTCAGCGTCAGCAACAAGATTCCGCCGAATGCGGCCGAGGTGCTGAGCTTCGAGACTGTGAGCTTCGGTTACGATCCGAGAACGCCGGTGCTCGCCGAGCTCTGCTTCACGGCGCGCATCGGCGAGATCACTGCTATCGCGGGCGCGAGCGGCTCGGGCAAAAGCACGATTATCGCGCTGATCGTGAGATTCTTCGATCCTGTGGCGGGCAGTATCCGGCTCGACGGCAAGGAAATCCGCGAATTCGATTTGGCGGCATGGCGCGGGATGCTGTCGGTTGCGCTGCAGGAGAATCCGCTCTTCACTGCGACGCTCGCCGACAACGTCGCATACGGACGTCCGGACGCCTCGCGGAGCGAAGTGATGCAAGCTGTCGAGCGCGCGGGGCTCGGCGCCTTCGTCCGCGCACTCCCGGCAGGCATGGCCACGATGCTCGGCGAGAAAGGCGCGAAGCTTTCGACCGGGCAGGCACAGCGAATCGGGCTCGCGCGCGCGCTTTTGCGCAACTCGCCGATTCTGCTGCTCGACGAGCCGACCGCGGCGCTCGACGGTGCGACTGAAGATTCGGTGATGCGCGGTTTGCGTGAATGGGTAAACGACGATCCGAAACGGCGGATGGCGATCATCGCGACTCATCGCAAGACTACGGCCTCGCACGCAGATCGAATCTACCAGCTTGTGAGCGGACGACTCGTGAGCACGGGCGATACCGCTTTCGAAGTACCGCGCGTGCGCGAGGTGAAGATTGCCTGATCGAATCCAGGCTCCGCACATGACGCCGATGGCTCCCAGCGCCGACGCGCGCGCGAATCTTCTTTACTCGGGCGAGCATGCGGCGCTCGGCATCCGCGATGCGTGGCGGCTGCTGGTCAAGAGCTGGCCGTTCGTCAGCCGCTATCGGCGGCTGCTCGCAATCAAGTGCGGGCTGGTGTTTGTCTCGCTGACTTTTTTTCTGATGACGCCGTGGCCGCTCAAAATCGTGATCGACAACGTAATCGACGGGCATCCGCTGACTGGGATTCCGGCAGCGGTCCTGAGTCCGATCGTCGGGACCGATCGTGCCGCGATCCTCGGAGCGGTCACGCTGTTTCTGCTCGCGGCGGTGATCCTGATCGGAATGGTGGGCGATGATGCGCATGGACTCAACACGCGCGTGGAAAGCGGCGGTCTCGATCAGGCAGGAGCGACGACTGACGAAGCGAACGAAGGCTCCAGCTTGTGGAATGGACTTTTCGGCTACCTCGAGACGCGGGTCACAATCGATTTGACGCAGCGGATGAACCAATCCGTGCGCACCGCTATCTACGAGCGATTTCTCCGCTCGCCGCTCGCGCTTTATGCCGATCAGAAAATCGGCGACGCGGTTTTCCGCGTGATGTACGACAGCGCCTCGATCGGTCCGGTTTTTTATCGCGGCGTGCTGGCGCCGGTCGCGTCGCTGATGATGTTCGCAATGGCGATGATCGTGCTGTCGGTGCAATTCAGCAATCAGCCGGTGATCGTCGGAATCGCGATCGCGTTCCTGCCGCTAATCGCGCTCGTCAGCGGTTTCTTTGGCCGCGCAATCCGCGGGCAGAGTCAGTCGATGCGCGAGCGCAGCAGCGATGTGATGGCCGCGTTCGAGGAACGGGTCGCGCAGGTGCAACTGATCAAAGCGTTCGGGCAGGAGGAGCGTGAAGCCGCGGCGGTCGATTCGGCAAGCTGGGCGTCGTACCGGGCGACGCTGAAGATGATCGGAATAATCGCGGTGATCATAATCGTGCTCACGCCGCTGGTCGGCGTGCTGATTGGATACTGCGCGTATTATCTTTTCACTCAAGTGATCATGGGGCGAATGACGCTCGGCGATATCGTGCTGCTCGCGAGCTACGGGATGATGCTGGCGAGTCCGATGATGAAGATCGGCAGCACGTGGGCGTCGATACAGGCGCCGGTCGCTGGATTACGACGGGTGCATAGCGTGCTCGACAGCCTCTGCGAGCCACACGGTGCGAGCCTCGCGAACAACGGCGTGGCCGGGCTCGGTTCCCGAATCGGCAGAGTCGAGTTTCGCAGAGTTACGATCGGCTACGGGGCGGCCACGATACTCAGCGATGTATCGATGGCTCTCAGAGCCGGCGAGCTGGTCGCGCTCGCGGGGCCGAGCGGATGCGGCAAGACCACGCTTATCCATACGATTCCGCGTTTTCTCGAACCGTCGGCGGGCGCGATCGAATTCGACGGGACCGATTCACGCTCGCTTGCACCGGATGCACTTCGCGAACGAGTCGGTTTCGTATTCCAGCAGGAGTCGCTGTTCTCAATCTCGATCGACGACAATATCCGCTACGGAAGCGCAAACGCGTCGGAGGCCTCGATCCGCGAAGCGGCGCAGATGGCGGGCGCGGCGATGTTTATCGAGGATTTGCCCGACGGCTATGCGACGATGCTCGGGCGGCGCGGTGCGCGTCTGTCGGTCGGGCAGAAGCAGCGAATCGCGATCGCGCGCGTCCTGCTTCGCCGCCCGGAGATCATGGTGCTCGATGAGCCGACCGCGCCGCTTGATCCGGGTTCCGAAACGGATTTGATCAAAACTCTGCGCGCGCTGGCGTCGGACCGGATTGTAATTATCGTAGCGCATCGCGCCGACACGCTTGCTGCATGCGACCGTGTCATGTTCGTTCACGGCGGCACGATCGCTGCGGCCGGCACGCACCTCGAATTGCTCGCGAGCAACCCGGCTTATCGCGAATACCTGGCGCATACCGGCGCCGAAATTCAGTCCTGACCGGGCACAGCGATTGCTCTTCAGGAGTCGGGGTTTCTTCACGACGAGTCGACGGGTTTGCCCGAGGCGATTAATTTCGCGGCAAATTCGAGGGAAGGGTTGTTTGCGATGGCTGCAATTGTACTCGAAACAGGCACCGCGACGCCCGTTTGGGCGGCGTACAAGTCAGGCGACGGCATGTTCGACGAGATGCTCGATCTCGCCTCCTGTGAGCGTGACGGCTGTCAGCCGACCGCGAAAGCGCTGTTCGCGATGCCGCCCGATTGGTTCGCCGAGATTTCAGGGCGCGCGCAGCAGATGTTCCGGCGCATGGGCGTCACCTTCAATGTCTATGGCGGCGCCGACGGAACCGAGCGTATTTTCCCGTTCGATCCGATTCCGCGCGTGATCGATGCGGACACCTGGGCGACGCTGGAGGCCGGCCTGGTGCAGCGCGTTCGCGCGCTCAACATGTTTGTCGGCGACGTGTACGGAGAGGGCAAAATCCTCGCCGATGGGATCGTGCCGCGCGACCTGGTGCTGGGATGCCCGCAGTTTCGCCGCGCAGCCGCGGGCATCAAGCCGCCGCTCGGCAACTTCATCACGGTTGCGGGAATCGATCTCGTGCGCGGCGCCGACGGCCGCTTCTATGTACTCGAGGACAATGTGCGCACGCCGTCGGGCGTGTCATATGTGATCGAAAATCGCGTCGTCATGACGCGCCTGATGCCTGAGCTGATGCGCTCGTGCCGAGTGCGCAGCGTCGAACGCTACCCGGCTGACCTGCTGCATTGCCTTATCGAGCAGGCGCCCGGGGCCAAAGCGAATCCGACGATCGCGCTGCTGACGCCGGGGCCATACAACTCCGCGTTTTTCGAGCACGTGTTTCTGTCGCAACAGATGGGAATCGAGCTGGTCGAGGGTCAGGATCTGGTTTGCGCCGATCACAAGCTCTACATGAAAACCGTGCACGGGCTGCGTCAGGTGGACGTGCTGTATCGGCGAATCGACGACGACTTTGCCGACCCGCTGGTCTTCCGCTCCGACTCGATGCTCGGAGTTGCGGGGCTGACGGCGGTCTTGCGCGCGGGCAATGCGGCAATCGCCAACGGGCTCGGCACGGGAATCGCCGACGACAAAGCGATCTACGCGTTCACTCCCGCGATGATTCGTTATTATCTGTGCGAGGAACCGATTCTGCCGATCGTCGAGACGTATCTGCTTCGCGACCGCGAGGTCAGAGAAGAAGTGCTCGCGAACCTCGAGCGATACGTGATCAAGCCGACCGGCGCTTCAGGTGGTTACGGCGTCGTGATCGGACCGCAAGCGAACGAGCAGGAACTGGCGAAGGTGCGCGATCTGATCGTCGCCGATCCTTGCGCGTTTATCGCGCAGCCGGTGATTCAACTTTCGATGCATCCGACGATCGTTGCGGCCGGCCCCGGGAACGGCGCGCAGATCGTGCCGCGGCATGTCGACTTTCGCCCGTTCGTACTGCTCGGCGCCAAACCGCGAGTCCTCGCCGGCGGTCTGACTCGAGTCGCGCTCAAGGAAGGATCGCTGATCGTGATCGTGAACTCGTCGCAGGGCGGCGGAAGCAAGGACACCTGGGTGCTCGAGGCTTAGTGCTGCGGCGAATCGCGAGCCACCTGTATTGGACTGCACGCAACCTGGAGCGTGCTGAATGGCGCGCGCGGCTGGTCGACGTGAACTATCATCTTCTGGTCGAGACCCCGCCGCGCGGCGCGGAGCCATGGGCGCCGCTGCTGGCGATTTTCGGCGAGCGCGAGCTGTTCGCCGCGCGCTACGCGGCCGCTGATGAAGAATCGGTGCTGAATTTTTTCGTTCTCGATCAGGACAATCCCAACTCGATCCGCAACTGCATCATCACCGCGCGAAACAATGCGCTGTCACTGCGCCCTTACATCTCGTCGGAATTGTGGATTGATCTGAACTCGCTCTACCTGACCGCGCAGGCGTGGACGCCCACGCTTTTCTACTCGCCGGGGGTCTTCGCGTTTTTCTCCGATCTGAAGGACAGCTTTTACCGGATCTCGGGAATTTTGCAGACTACCATACCGCGCGATCCAGCTTACGACTTCATGCAAATCGGCATGATGCTCGAGCGTGCTGAGGATGTCGCCCGGATGCTCGACGTGAAATATCACTTTCTGCTGCCGCGGCTGGAAGACGTCGGCGGTCCGGTCGATCTTCTGCAATGGGCGGCGGTGCTCCGCAGCGCGTCGGGGCTGGAGGCTTATCGAAAGCGCTTTGGCAATGCGATCGAGATTGAAAAGGTGGTGGGCATCCTGCTCTTCGACGCTTCGTTTCCGCGCTCGGCGCGATTCTCGCTCGACCAGCTCGAGGTCTCGCTCGGCCGAATCGCCGCGGAGCGTGCTCCGTCGTCGTCGCAGTCTCAATCGTCGGCGGAAACTCGATCTTCGTCGCAATCTCAATCGTCATCCCAATCCTGGATAGCGGACTCTCCGTACTTTCCGGCGCTGCACGAATTAGCCGCGGCTTTGAAGTCTGATCGATCTGCGCATGCGCTCAAGTCGGGCCTGCATCAGTTTCTGATTCATATCCAGGATGCGTGCGCGGCTATCAGCGAAGAGGTGTTCGGACGATACTTGCGGATTGATTGACGGCGATGCTGATCCGGATTGTCCATACGACGCGCTTCGAATACGAGAAGCCCTCCTACCAGTCGCATAACGAAGTCAGGATGCGGCCGCTCGACGGCCCCGACCAGCGCTGCGTCAAGTTCGAGCTCCACACAGATCCCAATGCGTCCGCGCTGGAATATCGCGACTACTACGGCAATAGCGTTTCTGCGCTCTCGGTTCATCAGCCACACTCGGCGTTTGTCGTCTCTGCGCGCTCGGTCGTCGAACGCATGCCGATCAATCAGCCGGTTCGGGTAGAAACTCCCTTCGAGACTTTTCTGCTCGACGACAGTTCACGCTACCAGGCTGAGTGCGATTTTCTGAGCGCGAGCCGGCACATACCGTTCAGTGAACCGCTACGAAAATTCTTCTGGATGTCCCGACCGCGTCACGCGGAAGATGTGACTGACTACACCAATCGAATAGTCACTTACATTCATGCGCAGTTCGCCTACGAGCCCGGCAAGACGAAAGTACAATCCACCGCCGACGAGATTCTCAGCGTCGGCGCCGGCGTATGCCAGGATTTCGCGCATCTCACTATCGGCGTGTTGCGCCTGGCTGGAATCCCGTCGCGCTACGTGTCGGGATACCTGGCGCCCGCGTTGGACAGCCGCGCTGACAGCGTCGGCGGGCAGGCGAGCCATGCATGGCTCGAAGTTCAGTTACCGGGCGCCGAATGGATCGGATTCGATCCGACCAACGGATGCCAGGTGGATCAGCGTCATATCCGGGTGGCAATCGGCCGCGACTACTCCGACGTACCGCCGATGCGCGGGGTTTACCGAAGCGCTGGCGCCAGTCAAACGATGACCGTGGAACTCAGCGTCGAGCCTGAATCACAGCAGCATAGTCAGTTCGATCCGAGTTCGAAGCAGCAGAATCAACAGTAACAGGTCCGCCGCTTCCCGCACGATGGCTCGCAGAGCCGCTATGCGCGCGCGACGGTTGCGCCGAGCGGACTTAATGTTAATGGCGGCATCGGAGTGGCTGGTGCAGACGCGGGTCTGCCTTTGATCAGCCGACGCGGCCATGCCTTCGCAATCAGCGCGAGCATCGACATCTCGAACAGCGCCGACGGTGGCTTGACCATGTTGATCACTTCGCCGATACGCTCGCCGATATTCGGATCGTCGTTGGCAATCAATGGACGGGTGCCTTCGGTGCCGGCGATTCTGAAATCTGCACCGGTCGCGAGTCCCCACGGCTCGGCCTGGAAACGCGCCTGCGCGGCGAAGAACTTGCGCGGCAAATCGACGATGTCGGCGACGCTGTTCTTAAGGCATTCACCAAGGATTAGCGCGGAGAGCGCGCCCGAAGTCATCCCCTGTCCATAGACCGGATTGAACGCACAGGTCGAATCGCCGAGCGCGACGAAACCGTCGAGCCGCGCGTTCCATTTTTCGTAGTGGCGCCATCGGTTCGCCATCTGCCGGTAGGAATAGACCTTTGAAAGAGGCTCGGCCAGCGCGACTTCCTCCGCGATAATCGGCGAGCGCAATGTTTTGAGTCTCTCAGTGAAACCATCCTCGTCGCTCGGCGGATAGTGGCCGGCGACTCCCGCCATCGTGACGATCATC
>WNFJ01108466.1_pt1 | contig 11370 bp, 11 predicted proteins | sample 5400461 | NCBI WGS metagenome assembly WNFJ01 (sample SAMN13153349, study PRJNA577476) | soil metagenome | isolation source: 115 cm saprolite on Douglas fir-dominated hillslope | place: USA:California | collected 2013-09-17 | reverse complement strand
CTTTCGTGGTGACGCTGATCGCCACCATAGGTGCGTGCTTTGCCTACGAAATTTTCTTCGCGCAACCGCTGTGGCGGGAAGCCGCGCAGGGACTGATTCCGCGCGCGGAAATTTTTCGCAATCGCGAGATGCTGTACATTGCCATCGGCATTCTCGGGGCCACGGTGATGCCGCACAATCTTTATCTGCACTCGAGTATCGTGCAGACGCGGGCCTTCGGTGTCTCGGTGGGCGACCGTCGCGAAGCGTTTCGCTACGCGGTGTTCGATTCGACGTTGGCGCTGTCTTTCGCGCTTTTCGTGAACGCGGCGATTCTCATTCTGGGCGCGGCGGCGTTTCACACCCGCGGGCTGCACAACGTCGCGGAAATCTCCGACGCTTACAAATTGCTGAGTCCCGTGCTTGGAGTGAGCCTGGCCAGCACAGTTTTCGCGTGCGCGCTGCTTGCTTCCGGGCAAAACTCCACGCTTACCGGGACGCTGGCCGGCCAGATCGTCATGGAAGGCTTTCTGAACATTCGCCTCAAACCCTGGGTGCGGAGGCTCATCACGCGCACACTGGCGATCACTCCCGCGGTGCTGGTGATCGGGCTTGCGGGCGAGGGCAAAGTGACTTCGCTGATCATTCTGAGCCAGGTAATTCTTAGCTTTCAGTTGCCGTTTGCAATTATTCCGCTGATTCAGTTCACCGGTGACCGGGCGAAGATGGGCACCCTGGTAAACTCTCGGGTGACGAAAGCCGTCGCCTGGGTCGTGGCGGGGGTCATTCTCTTCTTTAACGGCGAACTCCTCTGGTTTATCTTCCGCGGTTAGCCGGTTTTTCTTTTGGTGGGCACATTTTTGTGTCTCGGCGCGCGAATGTGCGAAACTTTTCTGCGCACAATGAGCAATGTTGAAAAACGGAATCGGACGCTGCCCAGAGCGATGTTCCTGCTCGTTCTCGCGATCGTTGCCGCGGCGATTGTCTATTCCGCCGTCAACAAAGCCCCGTGGTCGTGGCCGGTCCCGGAAGAGGCGAAGCAACTGAAGAATCCTTTGCAGCCCACGGCTCCCGTGCTGAAATCAGCGCGCGAAGTGTATCTTGACAAATGCGCGCACTGCCATGGCGACACCGGCAAGGGCGACGGCCGCGACGCCAGCCGGTACGATCCCCAGCCGACGGATTTCACGGACGCGAAGCGTATGAACGGAGCGACGGACGGCGAGCTGTTTTACAAAATCAGCGAAGGCAAGAAGCCAATGCCGGTGTTCAAGACGAAGCTGAGCGAGGACCAGCGCTGGGAGCTGGTGCTCTTCATTCGGTCGTTTGCGCAATCATCGCCACCAACGAATAATGCCGGGAAATGACGCGGGATTGCCTTCTCTTCGGTTTACATCGCGCCGAGAAGGGGCGCAGCAGTGCTGCGCCCCTTCGCTCCCTCGCTGGAGGCCTTAGCGATTGCTGGGGTCGTGTAGCGTTTCGGTGCGCACAGAAGCGGGATCGGCAAGAAACTTGGCGACGGTCGGTCCGACGGAGATGCAATCGAGGCTGATGTGTCCGCACGGCGAATCTAGAGTCACAATGGGCGCCGCGATCGCTTCAGCGAATTCTCGCGCCGGAATCGGGTTCACCATATGATCTTGCTGCGAGATGATCACGAGTAGTCTTGCGCGCACTCTTTTCGCAGCCTGCGGTAACGTCACCCCGAGCTCGCCGGGAATATCCAGCGAAATGATGGCTTGGCGCTGACGGATTTGATTGCTGGCGAGGCCGCCATCTCCCACGGCATGCTTCTTCAGTTCTGCAAGGTAAGCTTCAAAATCCTTCGGAGTTGTGTGCGCCACTCGATAGGCGGGAGAGTTGAGATTCATCTGACCAATCTCCTCAGAAACGGCAAAGCCGAGGGTCAGCGGTCCTGTGGGATTGCCGCGATTCCAAGCGGGGTCGAGCTCGACGGCATCAATCTGGGCCGTCCAAAGGAGCTTGTCGAACGAAGTGGATTGCGGCGAGCCAGCCATGGGGATGGCGAGATCCATAAAATCCGGGTAGGTGACCGCCCATTCGAATGTTTGCATGCCGCCCATGGAAATCCCCATGACAGCGTGAACATGTAAGAGGTGCAGCAATTCCGTGGCGAGACGATGTTCGGCCTCAACCATGTCTCGGATGCTAAAGGAGGGAAAGCTCATCCTTGGTTGCTTCTTGCTGTTTGACGGCGAGGTCGAGATGCCGTCACCTATTGCATCGATCAGAACGACGAAATAGCTAGTGGTGTCCACAACCTTCCCGGGTCCAAGAAACTGCAACAGATCTTGCGACTTCCCGCCCAACCAAGTAGGCCACAGAATGGCGTTTGATTTCTGGGCGTTGAGCTTGCCGAGGGTGCGATAGCCGAGACGGAAATCCTGAATCACGCCGCCGCTTTGTAATTTCAGGTCGCCGAGATCGGCGAATTGTTGCGCGCCTTCCGCCGGAGGAGTCTGTGCATTGGCGGAAGTGGTTCGGCAGGTGAATAAAAGCAGCGACATGCAAAATCCCAGTGGAAGATTATTTTTCATGCCGCGCATTCTAAAGCAGAGTGCTGATGGCTCAAAGGCGGTAAACCCCTCGGGCTTGAACGCCCGAGCTACACCTTCCCTCTTCAGACCGTGGCGAGATGGGGTCCAGCAGTGCTGCGTCCCTACATACTCAAGAGCACGCTGCTTCATTTTCCAAAGTCTTCGTCTAGATGTATGCTGCAAGGCTTCGCGTCGGACGAAACAAAACTGAGGAGGACTCGATGCGCAGGACTCTGCTGCTATTTTCATTCGTGGTCGCCAGCACCGCCGGCGCGCCGTTTGCTTCTGCTGCTCCTGGTGCTGTGCGCTGCGGGAAACTACTGGACGTGCGGTCGGGGCGGATGCTCACGGATCAGCTCATCGTGTTCGACGCGAACGGTACGATTACCGCGGTGGGCTCGGCTGCGTCGACTTCGGCGCCCCATGGAGCTGTCCCGATTGATCTGTCGAGCGCGACGTGCCTTCCGGGTTTGATCGATGCGCACACGCACCTTACCGGAGATCCCACTAACAACGGCTATCAAGGACTCGGCATTTCTATTCCGCGCGAAGCCATCATCGGCGCCAAAAATGCGCGGCTCACGGTGCGCGCCGGTTTCACGACGGTGCGCAACGTCGGGGCGAGCGGCTACACCGATGTTGCCCTGCGAGACGGCATCGATGCGGGCGATATCGAAGGGCCGCACATGCTTGTTTCCGGCCCGCCGCTGGGGATTACCGGGGGCCACTGCGACGACAATCTTCTGCCGTTCGAATTTCACCACAAGGCGGAAGGCGTGGCCGACGGGCCGTGGGCGGCGCGCGCCAAGGTTCGCGAGACGGTCAAGTACGGAGCGGATCTGATCAAGGTATGCGCCTCAGGCGGAGTGCTGAGCAAAGGCGATCAGCCAGGCACACCGCAGTACACCCTGGAGGAGTTGCAGGCCATCGCCGAGGAAGCGCATAAGCTGGGACGCAAAGTGGCCGCGCACGCGCACGGCACGCAATCGATTAAGGATGCGATTCACGCGGGCATCGATTCGATCGAGCACAGCAGCTTGATCGACGATGAGGGCATTGCGCTCGCCAGGCAGCACGGCACGTACCTGGTATTCGACATCTACAACGATGATTTCATCCTGCAGGAAGGCGCGAAAGCCGGCATGCTTCCGGAATCGATCGAGAAGGAAAAGAAAATCGGGCGCTTGCAGCGCGAGAATTTCCGGCATGCTTTTCAATCGGGCGCGAAAATCGCTTTCGGCACGGATTCTGGCGTGTACCCGCACGGCGACAACGCGAAGCAATTCGCGAAAATGGTGGAGTGGGGGATGAAGCCTATCGATGCGATTCAAGCCGCCACGATTCGCGCCGCCGATCTGCTTGGCTGGTCCGCCAAAGCGGGTGCGCTCGAGGCCGATCACTACGCGGACATCATCGCGGTGAGCGGTGATCCTCTCTCCGATGTTCGCGTGCTGGAGTCCGTAAAGTTTGTGATGAAGGATGGCGCTGTCGTCCGCAACGATTTTGGCGCAAAATAAAATCGGCAGCGTAAATCTGGCTGCGACCCACGAGAGATGTTCGCGATCGTTTTGATCGATCATCGGCTGGCGTTGCTGGCGCTTGCCGCGCTGCTTGTCTCCGCGGCTGCGCCTTTGGCGTACGCTTGGGCGAGGCTTTTGCCGGAAGAGCCGCCGCCGTTTGAGGTTCCTGCCGCAGCTCCTGCTCCCGAGGAGCTTGAATCGAATCAGAAGACAGCGGTGAAAAAGGATCCCTTCGCGGTATTCCTGCTGGTCTGCGTGACGCTGAGCTATGTCTTGAGATTTCCGGGATTGCCGGTGTCGACGGGTTTGCAGTGGCTATCGACGCTACTGCCGATGGATTATTTCCATTGGACGGTGCTTGGTGGTCGCGCGTTTTTCGTAGTCGTGCCGGGATTAGCGGCGGCGTATTCCGCGCTGCGGCCGAACCCGGTGCGGATTGCTTTGATTGCCAGCGGGCTGCTGGTTATGGCGCTTTGGTTGGTGAGTCCAGCGTTCCGGGCGGCAATTGCGACGGGGTAACGGCCATTGCGCAGTAGGCTGCGCCCCTCGAAGAATGAGAATTAGCCGGCGGACGCTAGGCCGTCGCGGCCTTTACCTGGCTCAGGGCGGAAGCGACTTCCTTCAGGTCCGGCACGACGGGAATGTCGTAATTCTTGAACCAAGCCACTTTGCCTTGCTTATTCACGATGGCGATGGCGCGCCCGGTGATTCCTTTGTCGGCAAGATAGACGCCGTATTTTTCGCTCATCGCGCCCTTGGGATGAAAATCCGCGAGCAGGGAATACTTGATGCCCATCTTGTCGGCGTACGCTTTATGCGACCATGTGCTGTCCACGCTGACGCCAAGGACTTCCGCGTCGAGCTGATCGAACGACCGCATGTCGTTGACGAAGCAAGCGTGCTCGTTCGTGCAGGTCGGGCTCCAGTCCAGCGGATACCACACGAGCACCACGTTTTTCTTGCCCGCGAAATCGGAAAGCTTCACGTCCTTCTTGTCCTGGTTCTGCAACGCGAAATCTGGAGCCGTTTGTCCTACTCCTATCGTCATCTTCTTTCCTCCGATCAGTTTCGAGTCAAGATACCATCTTATCGAATACGGTGAGCCGCGCCAAACGGCGACGGATGCGGCGGCTCGACGTGGCGCAGGTTTTTGGGTGTACACTTCTTTGAGAAAATCCGCGGGCCGATGACGCCATGTCTTCCGAAGCAATTCGCCGCGCACCGATGATGACGCTGCGCGAATTGGTGGATCGCTATCTTTCCGCCGCTGTGAGCTTCGGCGTTCCCGTAGCGCTCTCTTCCTTTGCGCTCGGCCACTCGGAAACCGAACGTCTCTTTTCCAGCTACGACGAGGATTACCACATCTCCCGCTTCTTTCATTTTTCGGGGGATGCCGGCACGCAGTTCTCCATCAACGGTTTTCCGGCCACGCACGTTGCGATCGACGCAGAAATCAGATCGATACTGTAGTTTGCAGTTGCGTGCGCCAAAAGGACAGCGCAGCGGAAGCTCGGTCAGCTCCCGCTGCGCTGGTTTTCTTGGCACGACAATTTAGGGAGCGACCCGGGTCACGAACGTTCCCCAATTTGCGTTGACTGTACGCGGCGAGTTGGGGATATATTCCGTGGCTAGCCAGATGTTACCGCTCTCGTCCGCAACTGCCGCGGAGTAGTCGCCCCAGCGTCCCACACGCGCTCCGCCGAATGCACTATAGCCGGTAAAGCCATCATCGGGCAGAGCGCCCGGAGCCGCAATCTGGATGTCTCCGGCACCGTTCGCAGCATCAAGGGTCGCAAACGCGGCACTTGGGAAGAAGTCAGGGCCCGCCAGGGTGAAGCTGATTACACCTTTGCCGGCCGCATTTACGCCGATCGCAGGAAACAGCACATAATTCTGGTTCGCGACTACATAGCCCTGGTTCGCTACTGTCGCTGATACTGACCCCGAAGTCGACGCGGGTGTCAGAATGAACCAAGCCGCACCGACGCGTACCGGTCCATTGTCCGGCTGCGCGACGGAGTTCAGCGCTGTCCACAGTTTGCCGTCAGCAAATACCACTTGCTGCAAACGATCGTCGTTCGAGGCCAGCAGTTCCTCGTGGTTGCCAACGCTGTCCGCCAGCGGCGTGGCGCCTGGTTTCTGCTGGGCCGAAGGAGGCGCGCCGTACACTTCCGTATTCACCACTGCGTTGGCGAGGTGGAGTGCGGGAGTAGTGTTGAGCGAAGCAGTATTCATTAGCGCCCAAACCACCAAGCGGTTGTCGAGTTCGTTGCTGAAATCCAGCGCGCTGACGAAATATTCCGTCCCGTTGTTGGCGGTGGCGAAGGCGCCGCCCGGTGGCGTGCTGGCCGGTTGAATGCTGAAGGCAAAAGGCATGTCCGCTTCCGTGAGTTGATTGAAGCGCACTACCGTCGTGATGGATCCGGTAGCGAGGGCACCTTTTGGTATTGCGTAGAGCTGCGCTCCGCGAAATCCCTGCGTGCTGATGCTGAAGGCATTCGTCGAGATGTAGAAGCCATTGGCGTCGGCGCCAATCAACGGTTGGTCGCCAAAGCATGGGCATGGCCCGAACTGGCCTCCGTCATTGGTCGTATTGTTGGAAAGCACGGTCCACGTGCTCGTTGGGTCATGCGTCACTGCAATGAGAGTGCGCGACCTTGCCGCCGCTCCGGTCAGAAAGGCTCCGGTGGCTGAATTGGTGTCGATTGCCAACTCGGTCGTAAAAAACGTGTTGGTGTCCTTGTCGAAGTAGACCCGCGGATCGCTAATGAACGGCCCAAAAACGGGGGGGTTGCTGCGCACGATTTCTGAGGGTAATCCGAAAAAGCGGTTCAAGGCCATGGGACCGGCGAGAAGATGTCCCGCAGCGTCATAAACCGCGATGGCATTGTTAACCGCCTCGACTACAAATCCGTTCCCGGCGGCCAACCCCTGGTCTGGAGGCTCCAAACTGAACTGATTCCCGTTATCCGCCAGTCGCTGATCGCGATGTGTGATCCCGTTGAATCCGTTCACCGAATTGGGAGTAACGATAGCGTTAGACGCCGGCGTGGGAACCTGATTTGCCGGAACTCTTGCTGGCTTGACCGTCCCGGATATTTGAGGCTTCGTGGTATTTACGTCCAACCTCGGCCCAAACTCCAGAGCGCCAGCGTTCTGCCCAGGGCTGCCGGAGATTTCAGCGGATATTGTCGTGATCCCCTCAAAACGCAACTGCGCCGTTGCGACCTGTGGGCCGGTTGCATTCTGACCCAACGCGGTCGGAACCGTCCCGGGGCCAAAGGTTAATGCCACCGCTAAAGCAGCCGCAGCGCTCGCTAGAACGCTGAACCCTGCGGTCATAAAGCGCTTCTTGGTTCGAAAGAACATAGTTTTATTCTCCATTCTCGATGCGCACCCCGACCCGAATGCGATCCTGAAATCTTATGCTGTTTTTTTCCTCAGCCTTGCTCCGCGACGCTATGCTCTTGCATTGCGGGTGTCAAGGCCCGACCATCCTCTAAGAAGTAAAAAGAAGTCCTAGGAGTATTGGCGCTCGACCCCCTACGAGCAAGGTTACTTGTGCGGTCCTAAGGCAGAAGCGATGGAGCCGTCGGGGTCAGCGCCTCAGCCGGAGCGGGCGAGGGAGGCGTCTTTGGTGCTTAGACGGCGCGAGAGCTTTTCGTGCTCCTCGCGGAGTTCGCGGGGGAGGCGGCTGCCGAATTTGTCGAAGAATTGTTTGCTGTCGGCTAGATCGTCTTCCCAGTCGTCGGAGTTCACGCTCAGTAGTTCTTCTGTTGTTTCGGGAGAGATCCGCAGGCCATCGAGCGTAAGCCCATTGCGCGCGGGCACGAAGCCGACCGGGGTTTCGTCGGCAGCGCCGCGGCCTTCGATGCGCTCTAAAATCCATTTCAGCACGCGGACATTATCACCGTAGCCGGGCCAGAGGAACTTTCCATCGGCGCCGCGGCGGAACCAATTCACATGGAAAACTTTGGGTGGATGCGGGATACGCTTGCCCATTTCGAGCCAATGGCGGAAATAGTCGGCCATGTTGTAGCCGCAGAAGGGCAGCATGGCCATAGGATCGCGGCGAACGATGCCGACGTTTCCGGTGGCCGCGGCAGTAGTTTCGCTGGCCATGGTGGCGCCTACGAAGACGCCGTGCTGCCAATCAAAGGATTCGTACACCAGCGGCGCGACACGCGCGCGGCGGCCGCCAAAAATAAACGCGGAAATGGGCACGCCTTCCGGAGCTTCCCACTTCGGAGAAATGGAGGGAGATTGCCGCGCGGGAACGGTGTAGCGCGCATTGGGATGCGCCGCGGGTCCCTTTGACGCGTCCCACTTTTCGTTTTTCCAGTTGATGAGGCCGGGAGGAGGCGGACTGCCAATGCCTTCCCACCAGGGCTCGCGGTCGAGCGTCATCGCGGTGTTGGTGAAGATCGTGTTTTTGTGCAGCGCGCCCATCACATTGGGATTGGTGAGCATGCCGGTTCCAGGCGCAACGCCGAAGAAGCCAGCTTCCGGATTGATGGCGTGCAAATAGCCGTCGTCGGCGATTTTCATCCAGGCGATATCGTCGCCGACGGTCCAGACGCGATAGCCCTGATCCTGGAGAGCGGACACCATCATGGCAAGATTCATGTAGGTGACTTTGCCGCCGGGCGATTCGAGGCCGAGGATGAGCATGTGCTCCGCCATCCAGCCTTGCTCGCGCGCCATGTAGCTGGCGATGCGCAGCGCAAAACATTTTTTGCCGAGCAACGCATTGCCGCCGTAGCCGGAGCCCACGCTCCAGATCAACCTTTCCTCCGGAAAATGGGCGATGTAGCGGCGCATGGGATCGAGATCGCCGATGGAGTGCAAGCCGGGAACGAAATCGGAGGACGAGCCGATGCGGTCCAGAGCGACTTTGCCCATGCGGGACATGATGCGCATGTTGGCTACGACGTAAGGGCTGTCGGTGACTTCGACGCCGGCTTTGCTGATGGGGGAAGTCACAGGGCCCATGATGTAAGGCACGACGTACATGGTGCGGCCTCGCATGGCGCCATCGAGGAGCGCGCCGATTTTGTGCCTGGCGGCGCCGGGATCCATCCAGTTGTTGGTGGGGCCGACATCGTCTTTTTCGGGAGTGCAGATGAACGTCAGATGTTCGGTGCGGGCAACGTCATTGGGACTGCTGCGATGCAGGTAACAGTCGGGGTAGGTTTTTTCGTTGAGCGTTTCGGAATCGCCGCCGCGGAGCATTTCGGCGATGATGCGCTCGTTCTCGGCAGCGGAGCCGTCGCAATACACGACGCGGTCGGGCTTGGTGAGCCCGACAGCGTCTTCAACCCAGTTTTCGAGTGGAGTCCCCACGATGCTCCCTCTGCGAGAAGGCCAGCGTGCGCCGCAGATGCGTGTGAAAGCCGTTGCCGATAACGAGTGACCGCTTGTGAGCCGCAGCTACCCGCATGCGGCGAAGCCAACCGGACGGCATGAGGCGGGAACTTCAAGCCAGGCTGGCGGGGCGGTATCCAATCGACATCGACAGTGTATGTTACCGGTCGGCGCGTGCGCAAGATGGGGAATACAGGGGCAACGCCAGCGTGTTTCGGTTCGAAGCAACGAAGCCGAATTGTAAGTAGGGGCGCTCCCGCACGGTAAGATTCTCCAGATGGGATTTACAAATGCTCGGATTGAGGCCAATCCCTCGGGCTGCGGCCTGGCGTATTTCGAAAATTAATGTTGGCGTTTATACGTGGGGCATGGTTCGCTAACGACCAACGAAAACAATCCTGGCTCTGATTCCGGGAATCTATTGCAGGGGCAGCGATCCGCTACGAGTAGGGCATGGTCCTCTGTGGGCCCACAACGAAGGATGAAAATGGGCTCGAGATGACGTAGCGTTTGTACAGCCACGTGGCGACAGAGGCCGAGTTACTCTGGCGCAAGTTAAGCCCGCTTACGAGTATGGCTGGGACGCTGAGAAGCACAACGAATTGTAGCCTCCAGAAGTTGCGGAGAGCACGCGTAGGAGATTTTCGCTTTTTGAAGCGCCCAACGCCGCGCGGTGGAAAGGAGTCGCGCGATGGAAGTTGTCTATCCCTGCTGTTGTGGTTTGGACGTACATAAGAAGAGCATTACCGCATGTGTGTTGTGGGCTGAGGCCAAGGGGAAGAGCCGTAAAGAGAAGAAGCGCTTCGGGACATTCACCCACGATCTGCTTCAGTTGGCTGATTGGCTCGAGCAGTGCGGCGTGACGCATGCGGCCATGGAGTCGACCGGAGTGTACTGGAAGCCGGTGTGGAATATTCTTGCGGAGCAGTTCGAGGTGTTGCTGGTGAATGCACAGCACATCAAAGCCGTGCCGGGCCGGAAGACGGATCAGAAAGATAGCGAGTGGATCGCGGATTTGCTGCAGCACGGATTGCTCCGCGGGAGTTTCGTGCCCCCGCAACCAACCCGTGAACTTCGCGACCTCACGCGGTATCGCGTGAGTTTGGTACAGGAGATCAACCGGATTGCGAATCGCATTCAGAAGGTGCTGGAGGATGCCAACATTAAGTTGGCATCGGTAGCGACCGATGCTTTGGGTGCTTCGGGGAGAGCGATCTTGGGGGCGATGCTAGCCGGGGAGCAAGACGCTGCCCGGTTGGCAGAGATGTCCAAAGGGCTGCTGCGGAACAAGATCCCGGAACTGAAATTGGCGTTGGAAGGTCGTATGACCGAGCATCATCGATTTTTGCTCCGACAGCTTTACGATCATCTGTGCTTCACGGAATCGAAACGGAGTGAGATCGAGCAGGAGATCGATAAGCGCATGCGCCCTTTTGAGGATAAGGTCACACGGCTATGCACCATTCCCGGAGTTGATCGGGTGACCGCTTGGGGAATGCTGGCGGAAATGGGAATGAACATGAATCAGTTTCCGTCTTCTGGGCATCTGGCTTCTTGGGCTTGTTTGTGTCCCGGGAGTTTTGAGAGCGCCGGGAAGCGGCTGAGCGGCAAGATGCGCAAGGGCAATGTCTCGCTCCGCCGTTGTCTGTCGCAGGCGGCCTGGGCCATTTCGATGATGAAGAACAACTACCTCTCGGCGCTGTATCGGCGCATTGCTGCTCGGCGGGGAGCCAAGCGCGCGGTCATGGCGGTAGCACATGCACTGCTGGAGATTGCCTATCACATGCTGAAGCGTAAGGAAGACTACCGGGAACTCGGTGCGGATCACTTTGATCGCATCGACGTGAACCGCATCCGCCGGTCCTTGGTCAGGCGGCTGGAACGCCTGGGCCACAAAGTGACCTTGGAGCCGCTTGCTCTGACCGCCTGAAGGTATTTTCGTAGGAGTA
>WNFJ01534388.1_pt1 | contig 11371 bp, 10 predicted proteins | sample 5400461 | NCBI WGS metagenome assembly WNFJ01 (sample SAMN13153349, study PRJNA577476) | soil metagenome | isolation source: 115 cm saprolite on Douglas fir-dominated hillslope | place: USA:California | collected 2013-09-17 | reverse complement strand
GTCGCATTGCGGATGCCCAATTTCTCGATGTCCTGCGGACGGTACGTGTCCACCGGGTTCGGGCCCGTCTCTTCCGCTGTGGGAATGTTCGAACCCGTCACGACGACGCGTTCGACCTCAGCCGAGGGCGCCGGAGCACCGGGCGGAGGCGGAGCTGGAGCGGCGGGAGCCGGCAACTGCGCGAAGGCGTTGGATGCGAGGATGAATGGAAATCCGACGCCCGCCATGAGAGCGAGACGAACGAATCTAAACGTTTTCAGTGCATTTTTAGTCATTAGTTTCTCCTTGGTTAAGTCTTATTTGATTTGCAAACTCGCGCCAGAGTATCTTTGTCGTTAGTTATGGTGTTAGGCCATAAATCCGGCAGTTTCGGCCAGAACCATGCAAAGTTTGGCTCCAACTTATTTGATTCTCTCGCACAGAAGGATCGACGACAATAAACGGACCCAAGTGTTCAATCGCGAAGACCGCGCTCATGCATGCGCCAGCAATGTACCTACACGTTTGGAACGCCGCTTCGAGAATTCTGTTTCCCCAGCAATTCCAAGCAGCGCACGATAGGTGCTTGGGCGACAACCTACCTCGCGCTCGAATGCTCGGCTAAAAGCATCTGCGCTTCGGAATCCAACAGATGTGGCAACGCTCTCAATGTTATTCCGAGGAATGTCCAACCGTCGCCGCGCCTCAGCGATACGAGCACCAGCGACAAACTCCGCAGGTGCTTTTCCAAACTCTGCCTTGAACAGACGAGTGAAATTGCGGGGGGACATACATGCCCTCTGTGCAAGCGCCTCGACGGAAAGATCCTGATTAAGGCTACACAAAATCCAAGAGGGTATGTCCGCAAAGCGGTCGCAGGATTGAACCTGAAACTGTAACGCCTCGGAGTACTGCTCCTGTTCACCCGATCGTTTAAGGTGAACAACGAACTCGCGCGCCAGTTTCAAAGCAATCTGACGACCGCAATCCTCTTCGATCAGCGAGAGGGACAAATCAACCGCCGACATTCCGCCAGCACAGGTATAAAATGGGCCGTCCTTTACGAACAAGCTATTGGGAGCGACCCGGACCTTGGGAAATCGGAGAGCAACATCCTTGGCGAAACGCCAATCAACGGCAACCTGGCGCCCATCCAGCAACCCGGTCGCTGCGAGCGCGTAGATGCCACTACCGAGGGCTGCGATGCGCCTTATGGCAGGCGCTCCGCGACTTATCCACTTTACGATCTTCTTATTCAATCTCGCATCGTGAATGCCGCTGCCGCCACAAACGATGAGAGTATCGAGTGGCGGCGCTTCTTTGATATCCAGCTGTGGTTTTACGGTGATGCCGCACTCCGTGGCACACATTGCGGTGCCAATGCCGAGTGTTAATACCCGATAACAACGGAATTCGCGATCGTTGCCGCTTGGTGTCTTTGCTCGGGAAAAAACCTCGGCCGGGCCGGTCAAATCGGCGGCGGCCATTTGCTCGAATACAATCAAGCCGACGCTTTTCGGAATCATGGCTTCAGCGGAGCGCATCTAGGCAAGTTCTCTTTTCGAACGAATGTTCGAGCAGCCGGACGGCCGACGACAGATAGACGTCGCCTAATGTTTTTGTCGGACTAAGTCCTACGCGCGCCTGGCCATACTTGGGAGGAGCGCGAGACGCATTATTTCACATGGGTGGCATCTTCCCACCGAATGGCCGCGCGCAACAGTTCACCCAACGAGTTCACGCCGAACTTTTCTTTCGCCCGGGCGCAGTATGCTTGCACTGTTTTCAAGCTCAGATGCAAGTCGCGGGCGATCTGCGACGTAGTGCGGCCCTGGCCGAGAAGGCGAAAGATCTCCAGTTCGCGATCACTTAAACATTCCACCGGCGAACTGGCAGTTGCTCTGGGCCCGGAGCCCAGTTTGCGGGCCATGGCGTTCACAACCTTTTCGCTCACGTAAACGCCCCCCTTCAACACCCGCCGAATGGAGGCGAGCACGCTTTTTGTCGTCTCCCGCTTCATGACATAGCCGCGCGCGCCGGCTCGCAGCGCACGTTCGGCGTACAAAGCTTCGTCGTGCATTGAAAGAACGATAAACGCAACCAAGGGGAATTGGTTCTCCAAGTTCTTGATCAGTTCCAGTCCCGATTCATTCTTTAGAGAGATATCGATAAGTGCTACATCAGGCCGCGTCTTCCCAATTCCAGCGATCGCTTTGGCCGAATCCTCCGCCTCACCGCAGACAATGAGATCATTCTGCCCGTTTATGAGATTAGCGAGGCCCTCACGTACGAGAGGATGATCGTCGACGAGAAAGATTCGGCCCTTACGAGCACCTGTCGGAGAAGGTTGTGAATTCATCATGCCAAGCCTAGATCATTGTCGCATGGGATGTTTAGCTTGCACGTTGCAATCGTTCCGTTCCGGCCATTTCGTCGAACGTCGAAGCTTGCTCCGGTCAACGCTGCACCCTGACGCATTAAGCGAAGACCGAGTCCTTCTGGTTGTGGGAGCTTTTCGGGAAATCCGATTCCATCATCGATGATCGTGAGGGTAAGGTAGGAGCCGTCCATGGCGAGCCTAATTTCGATCCGCATTGCGGCAGCGTGTTTGGCCGAGTTAATGGCTGCTTCCTGGGCGATTCGATAAAGTTGGGTTGCCACGGTCGAATCGTGGATCCGAATTGATTCATCTCCCTCAAAAATGCAGTTGGTCCCGAATCGTTCCGTTATGTTTTCGGCCAGACCTTGCAAGGCTACTATTAAGCCGCCTGCCTCCAGTTCCGGCGAGAACAACCCGCGTGCCAGACTCCGGACGAGATCGATCCCTTCTTCCATATAATGAACGATCCGGCGCCTCCGGTGCGGACCTTACCGCAAGTTTTTCCTTTAATACTTGAGCCGCGAGAGCCGTGCCGGTCAGATGCTGTCCAAGACTGTCATGCATTTCCCGGCCCAAACGGCGCCGCTCGTGATCAGCCACTAGTGCGATCTCTCGATCGAGCCGCTGCCGCTCAGTGACCTCGCGTTGCAAGGCGGCCGTCCGTTCATGCACGCGTCGGTCCAGTTCGAGAACAAGCGTTCGTAAGTTCCATAGCACGCCCACAAAAAACACATAAGAGAAAAAAGCCATCCCAGCATTCCATAACCCGGCTGCTTGGATTCCAACCGCCGCAACATCCGATAATATCCACACCGCGACGCTGATGACGGCGGTTGCCAAGCCGAGGATCAAGCCCCCAAACCACGTCGCCAAGGAAATCGGCAAAAGATAGAAGAGAAGCAGCGAGCGCTCGTATCCGGTCAAATAATCGATGTATCCCACGATCCCCACGAGAGAAAGGCAGGCGAAAACCAGAGCCTTCCGGGAAGGTGCGAAACGAGGAAAGCTGCGCAGGATGGATAAAACCCTATGGAACCAGGCCCGGCGTGGGATCGCGTCAATTGGCATTCCTGTTACTCTTCATAGAATCCTCAACAAATCGAAAATAACAAGAAGGTTTGATCTCGTTCGTGTACGCTCACTGCCCTGTATTTTTTTAAATTACAATTGGGGTGGGCTGGGTTTCACCTTATGATGTTAAGCACGACCGACCGGTCGGTGACTCGAATTCGACATTGAGGTAACGCGCCGAGATGAGCAGCAGAATTTGAAAGAGCATACAGCCAGCGCAGTCCCAGCCGCGGCCCTGAAATTACTCAATTACTCTTGCGATGAAAGATGCGATCGTCAGCACCTGCTTTCTGTAACTCGCTAATTATCCTCCGAGCTGTTTGGTACGCCTCATTCACAGTCGCCACATACAGTGCCCCTCTCCCTAAATGCTCTTCCACTTCGGTGCAAAGTCGCGTCGCCTTCTCGATGACTATTGGGTCGGAGTGGGATCGAGGCGAAGCTAAAGCCAGCGTTTGTTTTCGGTTTTGCTGCCTGGACGCCGGCGCAAATTCGAGAAAGCCTCGTCAAGCTCCCATCTGCACTCGAGTAAGGATAAGACTTAATCCTGAGCTGAGATCGCTAGCGCTTCCGGGGCTGCTACAAATTCTTCCTCTATGGGCGACGGCGTGGCTGTTCCGTTAGAGGAACTCGCGGTCGAACTTGAATCAAAGTTCTTGAGATAGCTTCGCGGGTTTGTTCCAAATCTCTGCTCGAATGCACGCCGAAATGACTGCGTATCTGGGAAACCAACCGATGCGGCAACGGCATCGAGAGTCCTTTTTGGAATGGAAAGCCGACGCTTCGCCTCATTCACGCGCAGCGTTTCCACAAACTCAGCCGGCGTGCTGCCAATTATACTTTTGAAGGCATGACTAAAGTGACTGGGGGACATGCACGCTCTTCGCGCCAGTTTGTTAACCGAAAGATCTTGATTCAGATTTCGCATAATCCACGGGACGAGTTCTGCGAATCGATCAGTTGGTTGACTGTCGAAAATCAACGGCTTCGAGAGCGCCTCCTGGCCGTTTCGATGCATGAGAGGTATTCCTAACTCTTGCGCGGCTGCGAGCGCGACATGCCATCCATAATCTTCTTCGATTAGAGTCAGCGAAAGATCGATAGCCGCGCTTAGACTGTTAGAAGTATAAAAGGGTCCATCTTTTACAAGCGGCCTTTTGTGATCAATACGGAGCTTTGGGAAACGGCGGGCGACGTCACTGGAGAATCGCCAGTGGGTGGTGACTTCACGCCCATCCAATAGTCCTGTTGGAGCCAAGCCATAGATGCCTGTCGAGATAGCTGCGATACGCCGCGTCCGATTTGCCCGCGTCAGAAGCCAATCTGAAATCTCATCGCTGGCTTGAGATTGGTGTAATCCTTTGCCACCTGGCACGATGATCGTGTCCAGCTCAGGCGCTGTTTGGAACGCTTCGTCCGGTCTGATAATCATTCCTGACTCGGACCGGAAAGCGTCGGAAGTTAAACCGATTGTGTAAGTCTGATAACACGGAATGGGGTTGCCGTATCCGCTATCGAGGGTTGCAGCGGCAAGGATGTCCCCTGGAGCGACAAGATACGCAGCAGTTACGCCGTCAAACCCAAGAACTCCAATCCGCTTTCCTAGCATTGTTTATTACACCAAGAATATGCAGGTCTGGAGTATCACGAGTAGGACATAGAACCGACAATACGAGTCACGTTCCGCAGACGGTTGAAGCGACCTCTTGCTGTGTACGATGTGAACGCGAGCTAGAGCCAGAGGCTAAGATGAAGAAATACGCTCCCTCTCAACCTAACAGTTAGCTCCTGAGAACTCAACGATTTAACGATTCAGCGCGCGAAGCGGCCATCACTGCCCGAGCGGCGTCGTGACTTCTGTGCCTGGTGGCGGCCTAAAGTCGAAACTCGACGCAGGAACTGCGACGCGCGTCTGGTTCGAATAAACGGTAACGATTCTATCGCCGTTCGGTAGCAGCATATCGGTGCGTTCGACACGCAAGTTGTCATCGATATGCAAATCGAGCTTTTGAAACACTCGCTTCATCGAACCCGTTCGCGGCGACAGCGTCAGCTCATATCCTTTTTCGCTCTTTGTTGCGCTGATTTGGAAACTGTTTTCGATGTTCTCCAAATTTAATGCGGAATTGATGGCGGCTACGGTGGAATCCAGCGGCGAGCCTTTACCCAGCGGATAACGTTCCGCCGATTTGAAGTTTGGATAGTAAATCCAGAGCTGACGGCCATCGCTGACCGTGACACTGGGCGAATTGCCTTTGACTTCGCGCCGGAATTTATTCGGCGGCTGGAACCAAATCCGGCCCGAGCTCAGGATCGGCTTCTTCATCAGCCGAATCACTCTTTGTTCCTGAAACTCCGCCTGCGTGCTCCGGTTCTGGCGAATCCCTGCGAGAAGATTTTTGAGATCAGCCTCGGAAAGCGGAGCCGTTTTCGCGATAGATGTCAGCGCTACCGACGCAAGCCCGGCAAACACGAATACGCGCATGCCATGATGTTATGCCGTCAGATCGAATTCTCAAAGCATGCAAAGATCTGTGTTCGCTACACGGCGAGCACACGCCCTTGCCGGGACAACTCCGCCTAAGCGGCAGACAAGGATGCGTGCGCTCCCGAGATTCGCGTTTCTAATTTTAGTCCTCAGTGACGATGCCGAAAAGGCCGTGCTCTTCGTCGGCGATTCCAGCCGTGAAAAAGACTCCGCCCGCCTGCGGGAGAAGATCCCACAAGCCATCAAACTGGAGCGGCGTTCCATCGGCGCGCATGAGCGTCTCGATAAAAGTCTCAGGAGTGGTCGGATCGTAAACGTTAATGAGCCCGTCACCGAAATTGCCGACCCAGAGTTCGCCATCAACGAGAGCAAGTCCCCATGGGGCATTGAGGTTGCCGTTTGAGATCAGGCGTCGGAGGAAGTTGCCACTGGTGTCGAACACATTGACGAACCCAAAGCCGGGACCATGAACATCATCCTCTCTTTTGGGATCCTGCTTGGCATAGGTCACAAAAATTTCGCCATTGAAATTGCGGATGCCGAATGGTCCATAACCTGCCGGAAGGTTGGGGTCGACGAAGCCGCCGGGATTAACCTGATGAAAATTCTCATCGAAGGTTTGAACCGAGCTTGTATGGAAATCTGTCACATAGAGGAAATTGTGACCATTGGCGACGCCGAGTGTTGCGCCTTTGTAAATGGCGCGGTTAACGCCACGGTTTGTTCCGTTATCCACGGCGATAATAGCGTGCGTCCCATCCAGCGTAGGGTTCCAACCTGAAATAGAACCATCTTCACTGACAAAAATAAAGAAAGCGGGCGCCGAGTTTCCATTTTTTGTCACTTGGAAGAACGGAGTGCCGTTGAAGACTTGTCCGGTGGGATTCCCTGTTCCTCTGTTCCGCGCGGCCGTTGGAATCGTCACGACCAGCGAAGCGGCTGTGCCGTCCTGATGGTAGAGAGTGGAAACGCCGGTGCCATTGTCGCTGACCCAGATCGTGCCATTCCCCGAGACTGACATGCCCCATGGGTTGACAAGGTTTGGATCGACGTGTTGCGCAACACCGGCGATGTCAGATTGGAAGTTTGTCCACGAATAGGTGTCCGCGCGCGCAGACGCGGCCGTCAGAATTGCTGCTGCCAACAAGGGCAGAGCAATTTTTATGTAAGAATAAGTTGTTTTCATAGGATTGATGATTGTTTTTATTGTAAGGAGAATCGCACTAATGCCTGCCGGGCAGCGCATTGGAAAAGTAACAACGTTGTTACTTTTGCTGGGTTTGCTCGCATCGTTCGCCGCAGCATGCCTGGTCTTCGTTTAGCGCCAACGGCGCTCTGCTCACATGAGCCTGGGGCAGTGCCCCAGGAATTCGAATCACACCAATAACGAAGCGCTGAAAGCGGGATTCAACGCAGCTCACGCTGGAGGCTGTAGAGTGCGCTGGTCCTCAGCGCATTTCATTTTGGGCCGACCGGCGAAAGTCCGCTGAGGACAGCGGACACTACAGCACGAATGCCGCATCGAATCTTGAGGCGGCTGCCTTAGGCTCGCGATGAACGCTGCGCCGTTGACGCTGAGCGGAGACGATGCTTGCCGGTGGAGTTAACCCGCATCAGCGAGTTCGTCCGGTGGCGCACTCGAAGGCTAACTTCCCGACTGGATGGTATAACCGACGTGGCGGACGGTGTGAATTAGCGGAGGATCACCGAGCTTTTTCCGAAGCCGGCCGATGAATACTTCAACCAGCTTCGTATCGTACTCATGCGCGTGTTCCCAAACGCGTTCGCAAAGCTCCGTGCGAGTGAAGACGCGGCCGGGCTCTCGCATCAGCACCTTAAGCAACATCAGTTCGCGCGGAGAAAGCTCGATGCGTCCCGCGCCGCGGTGAACATCGTGAGTAGCCAGGTCGAGGGTGAGATCGCCAACGCGCAAGGACATTACCGGTTCTTCGGAATAACGGCGTCCAAGCGCGCGCACACGCGCCAGTAGTTCCTGCATTGCAAACGGCTTCGGCAGATAATCGTCAGCTCCAAGCTGCAACCCAGTTACTCGATCATCCACGGCGCCGCGCGCGGTGAGCAGCAGTACACGGCTTGCCAGATGTTGCGTGCGGAGGCGTTGCAACACTTGGAAGCCGTCGATTCCCGGCAAGCGAATATCGAGCACAATCAGATCGAAAGCCGTCTTTCTCACTTCGTCCAAGGCGGTTTCGCCATCGTGAACTGTTTTCGGATCGTGACCGGCCTCGGTCAACGCACAAGCGATTTGCCGCGCCACAACGGCTTCATCTTCGACGATCAGGACGCGCATGGATTAGAAACGAATGGTGAATTGCGCAGCAAACAAATGATTGTCATCGCCAGGGCCGGTGGTTTCATGCTGAAAATCATACTGCAATTTTAACTGCGTGTGTGGCGTGAAACGATAGGCTGCGGCGATGTCGATCCTGCCGAGGTCTGGACTCCAGCGAACGTTATTGCCGTAACCATCAGTGATCGTGCCGAAGAGTTGCTGATTCCAGCGAATCGCGCCGAATAGCTGCGGGGTAAATTTGTATTTCGCTTCGATGTAATACGCGAATGTGTCTGCGTTTCCCACTCGAGGCACTTCGAAGCGGGCCTCGTAAAACTCGGCCCAAACTTGCAGGTGATGCCAGGCAAAACTGACATCCTGCCCAAGAACGAATTCGCGATAATCATCGATGTTGCGTCCCGGCGGCAGCGTGGGTTCGGCCTCGCGCCGAAAGTATGGACCTTCGCTGGCCGACACGCCAAAGTTCCACGCCTCATTAGGGCGGAAGCCGACGCGCGAGCTGAAAGTCGGATTCTCGAAACCATTCTCCGTGACGTACCACGATTCCGGGCGCGATGAGAGCGACGCATTCTTCATTTCAACCGCGTAATCAAATTTGCCCAGTTGGCCCGAGACGGAAATGCCACTCGCGTAACTGGGTCCCCAGATTACCGGATTAAACGAGTACTTTCCGTAGTAATAGGGCCTGGAGATGAAATCCAGCAGCGAATACGGAGCGTATTTATCCTGAATGGCCGTGACATTTTCATAAACTATCGGCGCGTTGATAAACGGATTCTCCCAGGAGAGATGCCGCGGAACCCAATTCCCAACGACCGTAGCGAACTTGCCGATTTGCACCGTAAAGCGACCATCCGCCCACGGCGTGACGCGCACTGCGTATTCGTCAAGTCGCACCTGAGCGCCGTGATCGCTCGGATCAAAACCGCGATCGAGCCGCGACTGCGCGAAGAAATAAACCTGTGATCCGATTTGCGCGTCGAGAAAGAGGGTTAAACGCGGGTTGAAAAGCGTGTCGATGTTGCTGTCGATGAGACCGGGCGCGGGTTGTTCGAAGTTATAGATTTCCAAATCGAGCGTGCCGCTCAATCGTGCGCGCAGATTGTCGTGAAACGCGGAAATGCTCAGCGCCGTGTCCAGGCGATCGAGAGAATCATCAACATCAAACGCGCACGCTGTGCAGGCGAACACGCACAGGCTGATAGCGTGCAATTTCATGCAACCCCATTAACACCATCCACAGCTGAAAAGCGCACTTCAAATTCAGTCCAATCGTTTTCGGACCGGACCAGACGCAAATCGCCACCGTGCAACCGCGCCAGTTCGCGCGCCAGATTCAAGCCGATGCCGTGCCCCGAAGCCGGCGAGGGAGTTGAGCTGTGATGAAAGCGCTCGAAGATGTTTTCGCCTGATGGAATGGTGCGGCCCGTGTTCCCGACGGTCAGCACAACGTCACTCGCGTTAGCATGTGCGCCGACGCGAATCCGCCCGCCAGGGCGATTGTACTTTCGCGCGTTCTCCAGGAGATTTTGCACGATGAGCGACGTGTACCGTTTTTCGCCGGCCACAAACAGACCGCGTGGGAATGCCTTCTCGATCTTTACATCGGGCGAATCGGGAAGCGCGCTAAGATCGTCGAGCCACTCATCAACAACCTGGCTGAGATCTACCGGTGTCGGGGCGATTTGAAGATGACCCGCGTCCATGCGTGACAACAAAAGCAAATCGTCGATTACGCCAGTCAAACGATGCGTTTGATGAAGCAGTGCCGACAATTCCTCGTAAATCTCCGGCTTGAAACCTTCGCGCGCCATCAACGATTCCAGGCCGATTCGAAAGACAGTGACCGGGCTTTTCAACTGATGCGAGGCATCGGCAGAATATCTTGAAGATCGTTGCAGTTCCTCGGCAGTCGTAGCGAGGGCGGCTTCGGCGCGTTTTCGTCGTGTGCGATTCTCTTCCGAATCCATCGCCAGCTTTTTCACTGGCACTGAAAGCCTGAGCGCGACCAGATGGCTTGCGACGAAACCGCCTAACAAAAGCAACACGCCGGCGCCGCCAATTTGCCAGCGGAGGCGATGCAGCTGTGCCAGGGAATAGCTGAGTGGATAAACACAAATTTCGTAAGCAGGTGGGAAGAGCGAATTCGGGTTCAGCCGCTTATAGAACACGAGCTGTGGCGCACTCCCAACATCCACACGGAAGTAGTTTTCGCTTTGATCGGAATTGGCGAGCGCGCCTGCTAATTTGTCATGCAGGGACGCCTGTGTGGATCCGGGTAGCGCTGGCAGATGCAGCTGCCCGTTGGTCCAGATTCCGCTCTTCATTCCCGTGTGTTTATCTTCCAGCTCGAGTGGTTTGAACCCGATCACGAGCGCTGAGATTACTTCGCCGGTGTCACTCGAAAAAATCGGCACCGCTATCACTTCATCGATTGCTCCACCACCTGCCCGGGTATTTTCCTGGATGTAACCGATTTGCTCCGCGTCCGGCAATTTGTCCAAGGCGAGTTTCGCTTCCGTTTTGGCGTCCAGCTCTCCCACGTCGTAAGGATTGAGCGGCTTGATGACCGCGCCTTTACTGTCGAGGAAGCGGTAAAATTTCGCCTGAAGCGATTGCGCCGCTTGCTCTGGAGGGGGTTCCTCGCCCTCGATTAAACCGCGCAACTCGTCCTTTGCACTCGGATACAATAGATCGATTGCATTGTCTTCGATGGCCGCGTGAATCCGAGACTTGGCCGCGAGCGCGTTGCAGCGACCCGCCAGCGCAGCGTGGCGGAGTTCTTCGAGTTTGTGCAATGACGAAAGTTCTGTCTGGAAAATCTGCTGCAAGTTTCGCTCTGCATCGGCCGTCACCTTGCGCTGTGCCAGATAAAAACCGAGACCGGTCAGCGTCGCTACGATGACCATCATGGCGGTAAACAATCGAGTGCGAAAGCGCGCTACCCCTTTGTCTCTTGGTTGCTCCGCGGGGCTCATGGGAAATCAACATGGAGCGTTCCGCCGTTCTTCAACTCCACGGGTTTTTCTCGCGTGGTTCTGCTGTCGACCCAGGCTTTGAGAGTGTAGCGACCCGGTGGAAGCCCCTCCAATCGAAAGTGTCCAGTTGTGTCTGTCATCACAAAATGCGGAGTATTTAA
>WNFJ01247456.1_pt3 | contig 11371 bp, 11 predicted proteins | sample 5400461 | NCBI WGS metagenome assembly WNFJ01 (sample SAMN13153349, study PRJNA577476) | soil metagenome | isolation source: 115 cm saprolite on Douglas fir-dominated hillslope | place: USA:California | collected 2013-09-17 | reverse complement strand
CGCTCGAGGACATGCTCAAGCGCGTACCCGAGGAAGATCTCCGTCTGCTGGTAGTGGCGGTCAAAGTGCAGACCGAGGTCGGCAGCAGCCTGGCGTTGATCGTGGGCCGGCTGGCCGAAATCGTGCGTACCCGTCAGCGGCTGCGTCTACAGATCAACGCGCTGACGGCGCAGTCACGACTGGGTGGCATGATCGTTGGCGCGTTGCCGATCGTCGTGCTTGGCATGTTCAGTCTCATCAATCGCGATTACGCCAGCGAGCTGTTTTTCGATCCGACCGGCATCAAGATTCTCAAGATAGCGGCGGGCCTGGACCTATGCGCCTTCGTCACCATCCGCCGCCTGCTGCGGATGGATTTCTAAAAGGCCTTGGCGGGGTAGGACTAACTATATATGACTCCACTATTGGTAAGTCTCATCGTTCTCTGCATGGCCGGTGTGATTGGGACCGCGATCTATCACGCTCTCTATGGCAGCCATCGGGCGCTCGAAGAGCGTTTCGCCGACCTCGCGATCAAGGTCCGAGCCTCTCAGGGCGTTTTTGAGGACAGCGAGGAAGACATCCGCGGCTTCTCGCGGATCTTCCTGCAATGGGCGGCCAAGCGTGTGCCGGTGCCGAAGCCCGACACGCCGGAGGGTGAGAAGCTGGCCCGCACGCTGATCCAGGCCGGCTATCTGAAATCTACCATGCCGCAGATTTTTCAGGTCTTCCGGTTCGGGATGGGTCTCTCCGGCGCGCTGATCGGCGTGGTGATCGGACTGGTGCTCGGCAACCCCGGTTCGATGATGCTGTTTGGAATCGCCGGCTTTGGAATCGGTATCTTCGTCCCCAGTTATTACGTCGGCCGGCGTGCCCGCAAGCGCCAAAACGCGATCGCACGGCAGCTTTCGGATGTGCTTGACCTGTTGGTGGTTTGCGTCGAAGCCGGCTTGGGGCTGTTCGAGGCGATCAAGATCGTCGGCACTGAGAGTGAGCGGCAGAAGCAGGAGATCGGACGCGAGCTGGCGCTGGTGACCTCCGAAATTTCTGCCGGTGCCACGCTCGGACAGGCGCTGCGCAACCTGGCCGAGCGCACTGCGGTCGAGGATATCAAGCCGCTCGCCGCGACTCTCATTCAGAGCGAACAGCTCGGCGCGCAGATCGCACCTGCGCTGCACGCCAGCTCCGACGCGCTGCGCACGCGCCGGCGCCTGCGCGCGGAGGAAGCCGCACAGCGCACCACGGTCAAGATTCTTTTTCCGCTGGTGCTGTTCATCCTGCCCGCGATGCTGCTGGTGATCGTCGGTCCGGCAATCATCCAGATCCTCCATACGCTGGCTGGTAGCTGAGCGAACGGCGCGCCGGCTGCGCGCCGCCAGAGTTGAGGCCACGCGGGCCGTGCGTTTATATCGCGCCCGGGCGGCGTTGATGAAGCGATGCCTCTTAAGGCGGGCGCGGGTAGAACGACTAGGCAGTCGCGCGGCTGGCGTGCGCCCCCAAGGGGTACCTGGCCGCCGCGCTCCGATAACTCGGCTTGGGGGGCGAACGCGCCGGGGTTACAGTCCCAGACGCTTCATCAAGCGGTACAGGGTGGTGCGGTCCACGCCGAGAGTCGTCGCCGCGATCGCGCGATTGCCATTGGCGGCGTCGAGCGCAGCGCGGATACGCGAGACGGAGGCGCGGTCGAGATAGGCTTGAAGGGTTTCGTTGGGTTCAGCGGGTTCTTCGCTCTCGGACGTGGACTCGATATTGCCCTCGAGCGCAAAGGCATCAGGGGTGAGAACTTCAGCCCCGCTCATGACCACTGAGCGCTCGATCACATTTTCCAGCTCGCGTACTCGGCCTCGGGCGAGAGCGTGATCGGACGTCCGGCCAGCGCCGTGTAGTAGGCCAGGAAATGACGCGCCAGCGGCAGGATGTCGTCGCGGCGCTCGCGCAGCGGCGCGATCTTGACCGGGATGACGTTGAGGCGGAAGTAAAGGTCGGCGCGAAAGCGGCCGGCGGCGACTTCGTTGCGCAGCACGCGGTTGGTGGCGGCGACGATTCTCACGTCGACCTTGCGCGACTTCGAGGCGCCGACACGCAATACCTCGCCGTCCTCGAGCACGCGCAAAAGCTTGGCCTGAAAGTCCGTGCCCGCCTCGGCGATCTCGTCGAGGAACAGAGTGCCGCCCGAGGCCCGCTCGAAGCATCCGGCGCGCGCCGCGATTGCGCCCGTGAAGGAGCCTTTCTCATGGCCGAACAATTCGCTCTCGACCACGCCGTCGGCGAACGCCTTGCAGTTGACCGCGACGAAGGGGCCGTCCGCGCGGGCGCTCCAGTAGTGGAGCATGCGCGCGATCAGCTCTTTGCCGGTGCCGCTTTCGCCCTCGATGAGCGCGGTCGAGCGCGACGGTGCGACCCGACGGATCATCGAGACGAGCTGCTTGCTCTGCAGACTCTCGGCGATGAAGCCGGCGGCCGTGCTCGCGACGTCGAGTTGCTGGCGCAGGCGGCGATTCTCGCGCTGCAGCGAGCCCATCTCGATCGCCCGCGCGACGGTCTTGACCAGCGCCTCCGCGCTGAACGGTTTCGTAACGTAGTCGAAGGCGCCCTCGCGCATCGCGGCGACCGCCGAGGTGACGCTGTTGTCCGCCGCGAGCAGAATCACTGCTACGTCGGGACGCCGCGCCCGCACCCGACGGAGCAATTCAAGCCCGTCCATCCCGGGACCGCGCACGGCCGTGATGATGACTTCACAACCCTGCTCGGCGAGCGTGAGGGCGGTGTCGCTGCTCGGACAAATCTCGGTGTAGTAGCCTTCTTCCTCGAGCGCCTTGGCGAGAAAGCGTGCGGCGCCCTCATCGTTCTCGACGATTAGGACCCTTGCACGATACGTTTCTACCGCTACTGCGCTTAAGCTCTCAGACATTAGCGTATGGCCCGATCTGACACGGCTTATTGAGCATACTGGTGCATAATTGCGCACGGTGTAACGCATGTCAACAGTTCCGCGACCATATTCGTGCGCCGGCGGGCTGGAGTCCCAGGGCCATGTTGCCAGCCCGCAACGCATCGGAAAACCCATAAATACTCAAAAATCCTAGTGTTTATCGTGTGCTTTTGCGCATCGAAGACAAGAGCGAATTGCCAGCGTTGCACAACGTCCCGGCGCTTTTCGATCGATTGTCCGCTCACTCACGAGCAGGCATATACGCGAGATACATGCCAAGGGTTCTGTCACATCGCAAGCCCACGATGTGGAGGAATCGCAACAGCACGCCCATACGCTGTGCGCCAAGGACTTCGCGCTCGATACGTTGATCGTGTTTGCCCTCCCGCCGGAATGCAGCGAGGGCGAGTCGACTTGCGATGTGAGCGCGATGCGGACGGAACTGAATGGTGGACGGAACTGAATGGCTCCCCGGGCCGGATTCGAACCAGCGACTTGACGGTTAACAGCCGTCCGCTCTACCGACTGAGCTACCGGGGAGCACGCGAGCAGGCCTTATTTTGGTAACCGCATGGCGGCACGAAATCAAGCGTCGAAATCGTGTCATCCGCCCTGATACCGCGGCGCCGTGGAACATCATACGCGAATCCGCGATAATCCGCGCGAGGAACGAGGAAGGCCGCGATGGGCGAGGTTATCCGTCTAGAAGAGATCGACCGCGAGCGCCGCCGCAGCCGCGCCCGCGTGGCCGAACGCGCACATCTGGAGCGCGCAGTGGCGCTGCTCAGGGAGAACCTGGCCAGTGCGGCGGAGGCGTTGCGCCACGCGCCGAACGCGCCGGCGCAGACCGAGTTGCTCGGACGTATCGAGCGGTTCGCGGCGAGGGCGACCGGCTTGATGGCCCGCCTGTCTCAGGTAGCCCCGTCGCCGGACGTTAGAGCCCGCGGCCAGCAGAGCCCGCGGCCAGCGCAACTAGCGCAGCTTCTTGCCGCTGCGGCGCTTGGCCTCGGCGGCCTCGAAGCCGCCCTCGGAGAACCATTTTATCTGGCGCGCAACGCCGCTTAGGATGTCGAGCTCGCGCACGCCAATTCCCGCGCGGCCCAGGATTGCGCGCAGGGCGAACATGATGTGCTCCGGATTCTCCGCCGGCAGGAAGCCGATAGAGACCAGCGCCTCGCTCAGCCGCTCCATCATCGCGTCCACGGCGACGGCCGTCGCGTGCGGTTCCGCCATCGGCATTTCGCGTGCTGCGCCGGCCGCCATCATCAGTTCGTACGCGACCAGCATCACGGCCTGCGCCAGATTGAGCGATGGATACTCGGGCGCGGTTGGAATCGTGACGAGGCGCTGACAAAGCTTAAGCTCGCGGTTGACGAGCCCCGTGTCCTCGGGACCGAAGATTATCGCAACACGATTGGCGGCCGCCTCGGCGGCCAGTTGCACTGCCGCCTCACGCAATGCGACCACGCCCGAACGATACAGGCCGGGGCGGCAGGTAGTGCCCACCGCGAGCGTGCAGTCGGTGAGCGCGGCGCCAAGGCTGTCGTAACGCTGGGCGTTGCGCAGCACGTCCCCCGCATGCACCGCCATCGCGGCCGCGGCTCGCCCGGAGGCGCCAGCCCGCGCCGCGACGAGGCGCAGGTCGCCAAGGCCCATATTCTTGAGCGCACGCGCAGCTGAGCCGACGTTGCCCGCTTGAAGCGGCCGCACCAGGACGAAGGCGAAGTTCCCGAGCACGTCCATCAAGGCCGAATCTTATCGCTTGCGCTCGCGCCTCAACAGCGCATCCGGAAGACCGCCGTTTCCGTCACGCAGGTGAGCGATCAACGAAGCTAACGAGGTGATGCGCGCCGGCGCGTGCGGTGCGTGCGAGAGCTAATGAAAAACGCTATGGTGACTGCCGGCGCGTTCGCGCGGCAGCAACGATGAAGATAGTTTCTTTCGGCGACGTCCATATGGCCACGCGCAACCTCGAACGGATGGGCGAGGTGATGCGCGATACGGACCTGGTGATAGTGTCGGGCGACCTCACCAACTTCGGTGGCGAAGCCGACGCGCGCAAGGTGATCGACGACGTGCGCCGGCGATGCTCCAACGTGCTCGCGCTGCCGGGCAACCTGGACCGCCGCGAGGTGATCCCGTTTCTCGAGCGCGAGGGCGTGGCGCTGCACGGCCGCGGGATGGTGCGTGATGGAGTCGCGATCTTCGGTTGCGGCGGCTCCAATGTCACGCCCTTCAACACGCCGATGGAGCTCAGCGAAGATGAGATTTACGCGACGCTGATGGCTGGTTACGAGCAGGTGCGCGGTCATCGCCCGCTCCTGATGATTTGCCACACGCCGCCGTTCGAGACCCGATGCGACCGAATCGTCGGCGGCAAGGCGGTGGGCAGCACCGCGGCGCGGCGTTTCATCGAGGAGGTCAAGCCCGAGGTCTGCATCTCGGGCCATATCCACGAGTCGGCCGGCGTCGACGCGATTGGACCCACGCGAGTGCTCAACGCGGGCCCCTTCAAGGGCGGCGGCTATATAGTAGTGCGGAGCGCCGGGCCGACGCTCGACGCGCAGCTGGAGTTTCTTTGAGGTCCCAGCGCTGTCGCGCGTAGGACAATCGGCCGGCGTCTACTACGGAAAGCTGGTCAACGGCAGGAGCCTGGTGCTCAAAGGATGGTCGGCGTTGCTCCGCCGCTTCATCCTGGGCCGCCTGTAGCAGGTGGAGCGCTCGCGCAAGCGTAAGGATGAATCGTACGAAATGTTGAGGGTGGTATATTTCGACGCGGCCGGGACGCTCTTTCATGCTCGCGAGCCGGCCGGATTGAGTTATGCGAAAATCGCGCGGCGCTTCGGAGTGCAGGCCGACGAGCGGCTGGTGATCGACTCCTTCAGGCGCGCGTTCGCGGCGGCGCCGGGCCTCGCCTTCGGCCCGGGTCACCAGGCCCCACTGTTGCGCCAGTTGGAGCGCGAATGGTGGCATCGGCTGGTGCGATCAACGTTCGCCGGTCTCGGCGACTTTCCCGACTTTAACGCCTACTTCGACGCACTGTTCGCTTTTTTCGCCGACCCGGCAAACTGGACCTGCGATCGCGACGCGCCGGTGCTGCTTGCGGCGCTGCGCGAGAGGGGACTTGAGGTGGGCCTGATTTCGAATTTCGATTACCGCATTTACGCGATCCTCGACGCGCTGGGGCTTAGGCGTCACTTCGACTCGATAACGATTTCGTCTGAGGCCGGCTACGCGAAACCCGCGCCGGAGATTTTTCGCATCGCGCTCGAGCGCCATTCAGTGGGCGCGGACGAGGCGCTCCACGTTGGCGATTCGGAGGCGCTGGACGTTGCGGGAGCGCACGCGGCGGGTGTTGCCGCAGTGCTGGTCGAACCAGAGGCTCCAGGGCCGGATGCGCCTAAGCCGGGAGTTTCTCGCTCGTTCTCGGAAGGTCGCTATGTCCAAGTGCGGTCGTTGGGCGAGGTCGCCGCGGCGCTCGGCCAACTTAGTTTTCCCTGACGCGCGCCGCCAGCGAGTAGTCCAAGAATCGTAGCGTATGGCCCGCCACTTGAGCGCGCGAATTTCTTCAGCCCCCGCCGGTCTCGACGCTTTCGACCGCGGCGCCGTCGTGATCGAAACGAACGACGATCCGATACTCGCCGCTGGCGATCGATAAAGTATATACGCCAGGTTTACGCAATGCGGCGCTGATCTCGCCGAGCGGCTGGTCTTTGAGCTTCGCGAGCGCACGGTTGAGTTCGTTCAGCGATCCCGCGATCGCTTCGCCGCGAGGCGTCTTGCGGAAGAGCGCCGCTAGCGCCAATTCCGCCGCTGGTCCGAACATGTTCCTGATACGGCCGGTTGAGAGCGCGACCTCGACGATCGCTCCCATCGCGGGCACGAGTTCCGGCGCTACCTCCATCTTCGCGACCGCGTCTTCAAGCGCGACGTACGCTTCGCGAGCAGCTGATTCAGGGGCGGCGGCGATGAAGCTCTGGATAAGTGAAGAGAGCAGATCGCGCTGCAGCTCGTCGAGTTTTAGCGCTTCGGCGGATGCGGCATGCTGATTTTCATCCTTGTGCATGTTCATCGCCCAACAAAGCGGCCAGTTCGTGCTCGAAGCCGCCGGTTTCGATCGCGCAATGCATCCCGCACTCCTTCGGTGCGCCGGTCTCCCACCACCATCGCCCCGAGCGCGATTCATGGCCCTCGGCCACGGGCCGCGTGCACGGCGCGCATCCGATCGATTTGTAGCCCTGGTCGTAGAGCGCGTTGTACGGAACTTCGTTGGCGCGGAGGTAGTCCCACACCTCCGCTTCGGCCCAATCGGCCAGCGGCGCGAGCTTCACGACTCCGCCGTGGTCGTGATCGATCTCGACCTTGCGGATATTGGATCGCGTCGCCCATTGTTCGCGCCTAAGACCGGTCACCCAGGCGCTGCAGGTCATCAGCGCCCGGCGCAGCGGAAGAACCTTGCGCACCTGGCAGCAAAGCAGACGCAGGCCCAGGTCGCGATAGAAAAGATTATTGCCGTGCCTGGTCACCATCTTTTCGACCACCGCGGTCTCAGGCAGGAACACGTCGATCACGATTCCGTACTTTTCGCGGATGCGGTCGATCAGCTCGTAGGTCTCCTGCGCCTGCCGGCCGGTGTCAATCGTGAAAACGCGCACTGCCGGATCGATACGCCAGGCCATATCGATCAGCGCGCAGCTTTCCGCCTGAAAACTCGAACAGATCGCGAGCGAGGAGCCGAATTTCTCGATCGCCCAGGCGAGCACTTCCTGCGGCTCCTTGTCGTCGAGGTCGACCGCGGCCTCGCCGGCCTCGAGTTCGTCCATGAGTTGAATTTCGACTTGCGCTTCCATAGCTGTCCTTTGGACCGCCGCTCAAGCGGCGTCGTCTTTCAAACTGCCGCTCCCGCGGCATCGCGAGGTCCTTGGGCGAGTGAGATCAGGTCGTTATCGGACGTCCGTACGCAGAAGCGCGCGAACGATTCCTGCGGCTGATGGCTTTCAAGATATCCGGCGACAAGCCGCGCGACGTAATCTTCTACCTGCGCCGACGGCACGCGGCGCAAAAGCGGTTTGCCGATCGCGGCGTCGGGGCCGAGTCCGCCGCGCAGGATGATGTCGAAGGCCTCCATTGGCTCACCCTTGGGGCCGCGCGCGGTCGTCCCCTGAAGGCCGATATCGCCGGTCCAGTGCTGTCCGCAGGCGTGCGGGCATCCGTCCAGATTGAGCTTGAGCGCGCCCACCTTGTCGCCGAACTGGGTCGTGAGCCGCTCGATAATCGCGGCCAGCTTCGGCTTGGTCGACACCACCGAGTAGCTGCAGTGCGTATCGCCGATACATCCAATCGACGAGGCGTAGAGCCCGTTGGCGTCGAGCGGGAAACCGATCGCGCCGACCCGATCGACAATCTCGCTCAGCCGCGCCTTCGGAATTCCGGTCAGGATGAAGTTTTGCCGGCGGNNNGCCAGCTCGCGCAACTGCCGCCGGGTTATCAGGCCGAGCCGCACCGGGAAGCCGGCGTAGTAACGTTCCGGCGTTTTCTGCTCGTGGATACCCATGTGCTCGCCTTCGCGATCGGGCGGCAGCAACTCGGGGAGATCTTCCATAGCGTAGCCGAGGCGTTCTTCGACCAGCTTGCGAAAGCCCGCAGGGCCGTAGTCGTCGACCATGAACTTGAGGCGCGCCTTGACGCGGGAAACCCGGTACTCGGTGGTCAAACGCCAGACGTCTAGAATCGCCCGCATCGCCGCGAGCGCCTGCTCGCGCGGGACGAACACGCCGAGGTCGCGCGACAAGCGCGGAGTCGAGGACTGTCCGCCGCCGACCCGGATCGCAAAACCGTCGCGCCCGTCCCCGCGCGTTCCGACCAGCGCGACGCAGTTGATCTCAGGCGCGTTACACTGGGCGGGGCAGGCCGCGATTGTAATCTTGTGCTTGCGCGGCAGGTCCGAGTACTCGCGGTTGCCATAAAAGAACGCCGCCGCCTCGGAAATCACGCCGGTCGCGTCGAACAACTCGTCGCGATCTATTCCGGCGACCGGGCATCCGGTGATATTACGTACCACGTCGCCGCATCCGCCCATCGTGGTCACGCCGGCGGACTTCAGCCGGTCGAGGATCTCGGGAAAGCGGTCGAGCGTGATGTAGTGAAGCTGGATGTTCTGGCGGGTGGTGATTTCACCCTGGTCGCGCCCGTGATGTTCGGAAATCTCGCCGATCGTGCGCAGCGCCTCGGCGCTCAAAATCCCGCTGGGGATTTTGATCCTCATCATGAAGCTGCCGACCTTCGGTTTGTCGTGATAGAGGCCGAACCACTGCAGCCGCACGATGTCCTCTTCGGGCAGTTTCTCGTACGCCGTACCGGCCACGCGCTCCCATTGGCCGGCCAACTCGGTGGGGAAAAGTTCGTGCTTGAGGCGCTCGACGGAATTGCGCTTCAAGATCGTCTCCCACGTTGGTGCTGGCCGTATCGGCATCCGTTTACTCCATCTGGCTCGTCAGCAATGCGAACTGACTGGCCGAGCGGTCGTGAGCCATCTGAGCGTAGTCTTCGGCGTAGTCTCCGGCTTCTTTGGCGGCGCCAGGCGCATCCGGGGCGGTCGCGCGATCGGAGTTGAACCATCCCAAACGTTCGGATAGTCCCGCGACTTCACCGACGATCAGCAGAGCGGGCGGGCGAGGGCGGCGCGCAGCGGCAATATCCGCGAGCGTCGCGATAGTGCCGCGCAAGATTTCCTGCTCGCGTGTGGTGCCGTTCGCGATCAACGCGGCAGGCGTCGTATCCGGGAGACCCTCGCGGCGCAGCTTGCGGCAGATCGGCTCGATTTGGCCGAGCGCCATGTAGAAAACGATCGTCTGTCCTGGCGCTGCCAAACGCTGCCAGTCATATCCGGCATCTTCGACATCATGGCCGCTTACAAAAACGCACGAGTGCGCATAGTTCCGATGAGTCAGCGGAATGCCTGCGTAAGCGGCGCATCCGCTGGCCGCGGTGATGCCGGGGACGACCTGGTAAGTCACGCCCGCGCAGGCCAGCGCTTCCATCTCTTCGCCGCCGCGGCCGAAGATTAGCGGGTCGCCGCCCTTTAGGCGGAGCACCCGATTGCCCTCGCGTGCGAGGCGAATCATCGCCTGATGTATCTGCGCCTGCGACCAGCCGGAGGCGCCACCGCGCTTGCCGACGTCGATACGCTCGGCGTCGCGCCTGACCAGCGCTAGAATTTCCGGCGAGACGAGACGGTCATACAAAACCACGTCGCACTGTTGCATCAGCCTGAGCGCCCGCATCGTCAGCAACTCCGGATCGCCGGGCCCGGCGCCCACGATATAGACCTCACCCTCGATCGGCCGCGTATCCGCGCCAGCGCCGTCGACCATCCGCGCCATCAGCCGATGCGCGTCGGCGTCGCGGCCGACGAACAGATGTTCGGCTACGGGCCCGCGGGCAACGCGCTCCCATAAGCGACGCCGCTGCTCGGGACGCGAGACGTGCCCGCGGACCCGTGCCCGCCACGCACCCATGAAACCGGCCAGCCGGCCCAACGCGCTCGGCAACAACGCCTCCAGATATGCCTTGACCTGGCGCGCCAGGATTGGCGCGCTGCCGCCGGTGCCGATCGCGATCACCACGGGAGATCGATCCACGACCGCGGGCATGATGAAGCCGCACAGGGCCGGATCATCGACGACGTTCACCAGAACACCGAAGCGGTTGGCGGAGGCGGCTACCAATCGGTTCAGTTCGGCGTCGTCGGTGGCCGCGATCACCAGCCGATGGCCGACTACCATCTCGGGCTCGAAGCGCGCGACGCGCCACGAGACTTTGCCTTGCGAGATCAACGCCTCGAATTGCGGATCGCAGGCTGGCGAGACGACGCTGACCCTGCATCCTGCCACCAGCAATTGACGCGTCTTGCGCATTGCGACGGCGCCGCCTCCAACAACCAGGACCGGAGTATCGTTAAGCGCGAGAAAGATGGGGAACCAGTCCATTGATATATTTGCTGATATATTTGCGCGCTAATTTTTTGCTTAGACCACCAGCTTCACAGCCACGACCAGCAGCACGACCGCGATCGCGCGTCTCAGCGTCGTTTCAGGCAACAGACCCGCCATCTGCGTGCCGACGTAAATTCCCGGCAGCGTCCCAAGGAGCAGTTGGCCAAGCATCGCGAAATCGGCCCTCGCGACGAGCATGTGTCCCAGGCCGGTAGCCAGAGCCAAAACCACACCATGGGCAAGATCGGTCCCAACCAGATCGCGGGTCTTGATCGATGGGAACAACAAGAGCAGGACGGTGACGCCTAGCGCTCCAGCGCCCACCGACGAGAGACTGACCAATGCTCCGATCACAATCCCGGCGGCGATGGGCATGAAGCGCCGCACCGATCCGTCGGGCGAGTCGGACGTGTTTCGCGCGATCAGGCCGCGCAACTGCTCGCGGAATAAAATGACCCCGGCACTG
>WNFJ01232476.1_pt3 | contig 11372 bp, 10 predicted proteins | sample 5400461 | NCBI WGS metagenome assembly WNFJ01 (sample SAMN13153349, study PRJNA577476) | soil metagenome | isolation source: 115 cm saprolite on Douglas fir-dominated hillslope | place: USA:California | collected 2013-09-17 | reverse complement strand
CACCGCCTCCACCGCGACCCCGCTGCCCACGCACAGCGCCAGGTCGGTGATCCGGCCGAGCCGGCGTTCCGCCGCGACGTAGGCGGCCCGCCGGGCCGGCGACTGGAACTCGTGGAACGGAAACCCGTGGTAGGTGTGCACGATCCGGCCGGCCCCGGCCCGCCGGGCCGCGAGCCTGCCCAGCGCCCCCGCCTTGGCCGTGTGCGTGTGCACCACGTCGAACCGGCGCTGGCCCAGCAGGGCGCTCAGCCGCCGCAGCGCGGTGAGGTCGGCCACCGGGTCGATCGGCGCGCGGAGCGACGGCTCCACCACGACTTCCAGCCCGGCGGCCCGGGCCTGCGCGATCAGCGGGGCGCCGCTGCCGGTGACGAGCGTGACGGCAAACCGGCCCGGGTCCAGCGCGGTGGCCCCGCGCAGCGCCAGGATGCCCGCCCCGCCCTCCAGCCTGGTGATCACGACGGCGACCTTCACTTCAGGCGGCACAAGCCACCTTCTGCCAGCAAGAGGCAGCGTCACGTCGCAGCCGCCGGGCCGAACGCCGCGGCGCTGCGCGCTGCGGCTTCCCGGCGGCGGGACTCTGCCGGTCCGGGGGTGCCCCCCGGGCCCCCCATGCCTCCCGCGCTGCTTGTTGGCGCGCCTCCGGCACGACCATGCGCGGTGCTGGCCTGCGCGCCTCCGGCACGACCAAGCGCGCTGCTGGCCTGCGCGCCTCCGGCACGACGTCCCGCGAGGGGGGCAGAAAGTCCTGGCGCGCGCAGCCCGGCCGCGCGGGCCACCCGGACGGCCTCCAGGCGGCTGTGCACGTCGAGCTTGGCGAAGATGTTGCGGATGTGCGTGCGCACGGTGTCGGCCGAGATGGTGAGGTCGGCGGCGATCTGGCCGCCGCGCTTGCCGTCCATCATGGCCAGCAGCACCTCGCGCTCCCGCCTGCTGAGCATGCCCAGGCAGCCGTCCTGCTGCCCGGCGCGCCGGGCGTCGGCGCGCAGTTCCCTGAGGATCTCGCCGAGCATGTGCGGCGGGAACCAGGACTCGCCCTTGATCACCCCGCGCAGCGCCGCTTCGAGTTCGGCGGCGCCCTGCTCCTTGGCCACCCAGGCGGCGACCCCGGCTCGGGCGGCCTCGACCGCGTGGGCGACGTCGTGGTCAGCGGTCAGCACGATCACCCGGGCCTCCGGGCGAGCGGCCATCAGCTGGCCCAGCACGTCGGCTATCTCGCGGCCGAACGGGGCGACCTCGATCACGATGACGTCCGGGCGCAGCCCGCGGACGATGTCGATCAGGTTGGGATCGCCGGTGGTGCACCGGCCGGCCACCCAAAGGTCCATCGAGGCGGACAGGCGCGAGGCCAGCGCCTCGGTGATCATCAGGTGGTCATCGATAAGCATCAGGCGAGTTGGGCTCATCTGACAACCTTGCCCGGCGGCCGCCGCGAAGTCTTCGTCACCGTGCATGAGAACCCTCTCGTGCAAATGCATGAGACACCCTCTGTCAACCACAGGAGTGTCACGCCGCAGCCGCTGGGCCGAACGCCGCATAAGGCGCCCCTGGCGCCGTTGCGGTGTCCCGGCGGCGAGGACACGCCTCCCGAAGCCAGCGAAGCGCCCGCGAGGGGGGCCATGAATTGAGGCGCGCGGAACGGGGCCTGCCCGCCGTGGCTCGCGGCCGACGGCCCGGCGGCGGGGGAGATCTCGCGCCGGGCCGGGCTGCGCCAGCGCCCGCTCGCGCGGGTCAGCCAGGCGATGGGTATCGCCGACAACCCGATCGCGGCGTCCACCAGCCGCATGGCGGGATAGAACGGGGCGAACAGCAGCAGCCGGGGCTGGCGCTCGGCGGCCGCCGCTACGCACGTCAGCGCCAGGTCCGGGATCAGGATGCCGACCAGCACGCTGGACAACCGGACGTGCACCGTGACCACGGCGTACACCTGCGCGAACACCGGCCAGGCAGGCGCGCCGCCGGCTACGTCCGGGATGAGCAGGACGGTGAGCAGCAGGGGGAGCAGGAGGAACAGCAGGCTGGAGGTGACCAGTTCGAGTAGCAGCACCGTCAGCATGACGGTGAACAGGTTCGCCCGGGGCGGGTGGCGGCGGACGGTCTGCCACAGCCCCACGGCCCACCGTTTGGTCTGCCGGACGTAGTCACCGAAGTTGTCCGGGTCCTGGGTCACCGCCACGGCCCCGAGCGTGAAACCGACCTTGCCCAGCCGCTTCTGGTAGACCTCGAACGTCATGTTGAAGTCCTCGATCACCAGGCCGGGCGGGTTCATGTCGATGTGCGGCAGGACCTCGCTGCGGTACATGCTCGCGAACCCGGGCACGATGTGGGTCGCGTTGGTGCGGGCCCAGGTCTGCCCGAACTTGAGCACCCGCTGCCCGATGGCATAGATCCGCTGCCGGTGGCTGACCAGCAGGTTCCCGGCGAACGTCAGGTCGCGGCCGCGGGCGGTCCGCACGCAGCCGGCCACCGCCACCACCTCCGGGTCGTCGAACATGGCCAGCCCGGCCTCGAAGTACCCGGATTCCACCCTGGTGTCCGCGTCGAGCAGCATGATGACGCGGAACCGGCTGATCAGGCCGAGCCGCCCGATCGCCTCGGCCAGGGCGCCCGCCTTGCCGACGTTCTCCCTGGTCTCGATCACCGTCGCCCCGGCGCGGCGCGCGATCCGCACCGTGTCGTCGGTGGACCCGTCCGACACCACGTGCACGTTCGCCCGCGGCGCCAGCGCCATGATCGCGGTCAGGGTGTCGCCGATCACGACGGCCTCGTTGTGCGCGGGAATGAGCACCGCGACGTCCTTGACCGTGAGCCGGGCGGCGCGCACGGCCGGTGCGCTGCGGGGACGGCGCCGCTGGAGGCTGATACCGGCCAGCCGGCACAGGCCCGCCGAGCCCCACAGCAGGACGTTGATGCCGAGTACGCCCGCGGCCAGGCCCCACCAGGGAATCATCGGGCCCGGCCCGGCACCGGCAGGGCGGCGTGCAGCGCCATCCACAGGAACACCCCGCCGGCCCCCGCGCCGGCCGCCGCCTCGAACTTCGCCCGGGAGCTGGCCTGGGTCTCGAACCAGACCACGTGCCTGCGGCCGGCCGCGGTGTAACCGAACCACGGCTCCTGCGCGGCGGTGTCGTAGGACGGGCGGACGTGGTAGCGGGTGGCGAGCTGGAAGGCGTGCAGCCAGGACAGCGCGGCCCCGCGGCCGCCGGACCAGTCGAACCCGTACAGCGGGATGCCAAGGATGATCTTGCTCCCCGGAATCTGCGTCCTGGCGTAGCGCAGCACCGCGCGCACCCAGCCGATCGGCGCCACCGGCCCGGGCGGGGACGCCGACCAGTGGTAGTTGTAGGCCATGACCCGCACCTCGTCGGCGGCGCGGCCGAGGGCGGCGTAGTCCTGGGCCAGGTTGGCCTGGCCGTAGCCGGCGTTGGAGGTCTTGGCGAACACGGCGACCGACAGGGTCTTGCCGTGGGCGTGCAGCGCGCCGGCCAGGTCGGTGATGAACACGGTGAACGCGTGCCGGTCCGTGGCATGCAGGTTCTCGTAGTCGATGTCGATGCCGGCGTAACCGTGCGCCAGCACCAGCGCCACGATGGCCGCGACGTGCTGCCGCAGCAGGACCGGATCGTGCAGCATGCGCGCCACCGGCCGGTAGGACCAGTTGCCCGCGGTGATGTTGGCCAGCGTCGGGACGACGGGCAGGCGGGCCTGCCGCAGCCGGGCGATGGCGGCGGTGACCCCGGCCGCGTGCGACGGCGCGTACTGGGTCTCGATCCGCCCGTTGGCGGCCAGCCCGTAGATGAACGGCGAGACCTCGGTGAAGTCCTGGCGGTGGGCCAGGACCGTGGCCGTGCCGTTCCTGATGTCCCAGTAGGGCAGCGAGGCCACCACCGCCCGGGCCGGGCCGGCCGGGGAGGTGTACGGCAGCAGCGTCAGCCCGGCCACCACGGCGCCGGCCAGCACCACCGCCAGCCACATCGCGCCCGCGAACGGCCGCGGCGCGCGGCGCCGGGGGCGGCCGGTGCTGGCCCGCTCGGGTTCCGGGCCAGCACCGGCGCGGTCCGGCAGCCGGGGGGCCGCCCTGGGGGGAGGTGCCAGGGCGGGCCCGCCGGGCTGCCGAGTCTGGTCGCGCACGGTCATGTCGTGTCACCTCATGACGGTCGCGGCGGTGATCTGGTCTTCGATGACGGAGGCGATGATGTCGTCCAGCGTCCGGGCGGGCTCGAAGCCCACCAGGCCGCGCGCCAGCGTGCAGTCGGGCACCCGGCGCTCCATGTCCTCGTAACCGGCCCCGTAGGCGTCCAGGTAGGAACTGCCGACGATGCCGCCGGCCGATCCGGTCGCCGCGATGACCCGCTCCGCGAGCCCGGAGATGGAGACCTGCTCGGAGCTGCCGAGGTTCACCGCGCGGCCGCGGGCGGGCCCGGTTTCGAGCAGCGCGACGAGCGCGGGGATCACGTCGTGCACGTGGCAGAAGCAGCGCACCTGGTCGCCGGTGCCGAACACGGTCAGCGGCTCACCGGTCAGCCCCTGCCGGACGAACCGCGGTATCACCATCCCGTACCGGCCGGTCTGCCGCGGGCCGACCGTGTTGAACAGCCGCGCGATGACCGCCCACAGGCCGCGCTCGGCGACGTAGGCGGAGACCAGGCTCTCGTCGATCGCCTTGGCCTCGGAGTAGCTCCACCGGGACTTCAGCGGCGAGCCGGCCAGCCGGTCGTCGTCCTCGCGGAGGCCGACCCTGGTGTTCTTGCCGTAGATCTCGCTGGTGGACGCGACGAGGATGCGCGCGTCGTTGCGGTGCGCCGCCTCGACGACGTGCTCGGTGCCGTGGATGTTGGTGCGCAGGCTTTCCAGGGTCTGGTCCCTGATGACGAAGGCGCCGACCGCGGCGGCCAGGTGGAACACCCGGTCCGCGCCGTCGCACAGGTCGTCCACCAGGTCGGCGTCCAGGATCGAGCCGAGGACCAGCCGGAACCGGGGGTGCGGCGTGACCGCGGCCAGGTTCTCCAGCCGGCCCGTGCTCAGGTCGTCCAGCCCGGTCACCTCATGGCCGGCCGCCAGCAGGGCCTCGGTCAGGTGTGACCCGATGAACCCGGCGGCGCCGGTGACGAAGTACCTCATGGCCTTTCCCCTTCCAGCACCGGCCGCGGTGCCGCTGTCACGGTGTCGTGGCTGCCCCAGATCGCCGCCGCGCGCGCCTGCCGCCGGCCGCGCCAGACCCGGCTGCGGGAGGCCGCGAGCCGCTCGTAGAAGTCGTCGATGCGCCGGGTGACCGCGTCGATGCCGTAGGCCTCGCGGATCGCCGGGACGCTCACCCGCTCCCGGCGCCCGGACCGGCGCTCGGCGGCCATGGCCTCGCGCAAGCCGTCCACCGTGGAGGGCACCTGGCGGGCCCGGTCCACGCCGAGGCCGTCCAGGGCCGGGCACGTGGTGTAGAGCACCGGTGCCCCGTTGGCCAGCGCCTCGAGCACGGACAGGCCGAACGTCTCCTGCTTGGAGGAGGCGACGAACATGTCCATCGCCGAGAGCATGGCGGCCACGTCGTGCCGCTCACCGGCGAACACGACCCGGTCGGCGACGCCGCGCTCGCGTGCCACCTCTTCCAGGTGGCCGCGCTCGTCTCCCTTGCCGACGATCAGCAGCCGGGTCTCCGCGCCGAGCAGCGGCGCCGCCGCCTCGATCACCATGTCGAACTGCTTGTTCGGGTCGAGCCGGCCGAGCACGCCGATGACGTACTCGTCCTCGCGCAGGCCGAACTCCGCCCGGACGCTGGCCCGCGCGGCGGGGTCGAACGCCACCCGGCCCAGGTCCACGCCGTTGGGAATGACCGTCATCCGGCGCGGGCGGACGCCCCACTTCTCCATCCGGTCCCGCACCGTCGCGGACACCGCGATCGTGGCGTCGGAGAACCGCTCGGTGGCCAGGTACAGGGCGCGGACCCCGAGCGTCATCTCGCGGCGCTCCAGGTGCGTCTCGCCGATCGAGTGCTCGGTGCTCAGCACCACCGGGGTGCCCGCGAGCCAGGCGGCGGGCCGGCCGTAGATCTGCGACCGGTACAGGTGCGCGTGCACCACGTCGTAACCGCCGTCGCGGATCATGCGGCGCAGCCGGAGCAGGGCACGCAGTTCGCTGTTGCGGGTCATGCCCGCGGATCATGTCCGCGACCGGGCCGGGGTTGTACAGGGTGATCACGTCGGCGTCGTGCCTGGTGTGCTGCAGGATCGACCGGAGCTGTAGTTCGGCGCCACCGACGCCGAGCCCGGTGATCAGGTGAAGGACCTTCATTGCTGACCTCCTCGGCCAGGGATTGGCGGTGAAAAGCCGAGCTGGGCGCGCGGCGCCACGGCCCGGGTCGGTGCGGTGCGGGACCGCAGGTGGCTGGCCAGCTCTGTGGCGGCAAGCCAGGCCGTCCGGGCCAGGATCAGCAGGTCCAGCCGGAGCGACCAGTTGTCGATGTAGTCGTTGTCGAGGGCCGCCCGGGCGGCCAGGGAGGTGTCACCGTTGAGCCCGTGCACCTGCGCCCAGCCGGTAAGGCCGGCCTTCATCCGGGTGCGGCCGGCGTAACCGGGGATCTCGGCGGTGAACCGGCCGGCGAAGTAGGGCCGCTCGGGCCGCGGGCCGACCAGCGACAGCTCCCCGCGCAGCACGTTGATGAGCTGCGGCAGCTCGTCGAGGTGGCTGGCCCGCAGCAGCCAGCCCAGCCGGGTGGACTGGGCCGGCGACGGCACCCAGCAGCTTTCTGTCCCAGCGCGCAGCGTCCGCAGCTTCAGCACCACGGCCTGCCGGCCCGGTCCGGTGACCCGGACCTGGCGGAACAGCGCCGGGCTGCCGAGCTGCCAGCGCAGGCAGCCGGCCAGGGCGAGCATCGGCAGGCCGAAGACGGCGAGCCCGGCGAGCGCGCCGAGGATGTCGAAGGCCCGCTTGGCGGCCAGACCGGCCCGGCCGGCGCGGGCTGGCCTGGCGGCCGGCCGGTCCGGGCCGGCCAGGGCCGGAGTCGTGTTCACCGTGCCGCGCCGGCCGTCACCACGGTCCGCCGCCAGGCGGTCGCGATCAGCGGCGGGGCGATCGCCCGCGCGGCGTGGTCCGCCCCGTACACGAAGCGCATGACCGGGCCGAACGTCGGCGCCACCCCGGGGCCCATGAAGTAAAGCCCGGGCACCGAGGACTGGTAGTCCTGGCCCACCACCGGCGCGCTGGCCACCGTCTCGAGGCCCGCGCGGAGGTGTTCGTCGAGGAAGGTCAGCCGGGACACGTCCGGCCGGTAGCCGGTGGCCGCGATGACGTGATCGGCGGACAGCTCCTCCCGGTTCCCGCCGGCGCCGGTCAGGCCCAGCGTGATCCCGTCGGGCGTGCCCTTCGCCCAGCGCAGCGCGCGGCCGGCCAGGATGGGGATCTCACCCTCCACCCGCGGGCGCAGCCAGCTCGCGCCGGCCGGGCCGAGCGCGGTGCGCGCACGGTAGATCCGGGTGCTCTCGGGCAGGCGCCGGAACAGCCGGGGGTGCCGCGAGTAGAACCAGGTGCTCCAGCCGGACCCCAGCCCGGCCTCGGGCTCCTTCAGGCGCTGCGGCAGCGGCCGGCCTGCGGCCAGCGGCGCCCCGTTCCACACCGGCTGCTCCTTGCGCATCACGATCTGGACGCCGATGCCCTGCTCGTGCAGCAGCGCGGCGGTCTCCAGCGCCGACTGCCCGGCGCCCAGCACCACGACCTGCCGGCCGCCGAACACGGACAGGTCCGCGTGCGCGCTGGCGTGCGTGCAGATGTCAGCGGGCAGGCCGAGCAGCTCACCGGGCATCCAGGCGAAGTGCTCGACGCCGGCCGCGACGACCACCCGCCGGGCGCGGGCCCGCTCCCCGGTGGCCAGGGTCAGCTCGAAGCAGCCGGGCTCCGCGGTGATCCCGGTGACTAGGGTCTCCTCCACGTCGGGCACGAGCAGCGCGCTGAACCACCGGCCGTAGGCGATGAAGGTGTCCAGCGGCACCGGCAGGCCGTAGTCCGCGTAGGGACGGCCGGTCGCCGCGCAGAACGCGGCCAGGGTGTGCGTGCCTTCGGGAGAGGACAGGTTGGACGCGAACCCCTGCGACTTCAGGAACATGCCGGCCGGCATGGCGGTCCGCCACTGGTGCATGACGCGCCCGAACTGGCGCATGCTCACGCCGGCCTGGCGCAGGTGCGCGGCGAGCGAGAGCCCGTACGGGCCCGCGCCCACGATCGCTACGTCGACAGCCTCCATCATGGTTTTCCTCTTTCGGCTTCTCAGCGAGCCAGCCGGACGGCCGGCTCGGTGTGGCGCCGGGTGCCGGCGTAGCGCCGGCCCGGCGTGCGGGCGAACGGGCGGCCCGCGCGCGCCGCCATGCGCGCGCACATCAGGCCGAACGGGAGCAGGTCGTCCCAGGCGAACCAGGCGGTCTCCTCCGCGCCGTACAGGGACCGGAGCCACGCCACCGGCCCCAGTTCGCCGGCCCGCCAGTAACCCAGCGCCGCGAGCGGGTCGTAGTTCTCCACCAGGAAGCGGCGCCCGCTCACCTGGCCCCGGGCGGCATACCGCTGGCCGGTCAGGTCCAGATAGGCGGCGGTCACCACGTCCAGGCCGGCCCAGTCCCGGAACAGCCGGAACTGCGCGCCCAGCCGGGGGTTGAAGTCGAGCAGCTTGTAGCCGCCGTCCCTGGGGTCCTGGCGCAGGTCGAGATCGGCGATCCCGCGGTAGCCGAGCCGTGCGAACAGCCGCGTTACTTCTGTTCGCAAGTTCTCGTTGGCGGCCGCGCGGCCGAAGCTGGTCAGGCCCGCGTGTGCCGGGTAGGACCTGATCTTCACCCCGGTGAACAGCGGCCGGGCCGCGCCGCCCGCGTCGCAGTAGGCATGGACGAACCAGTCCTGGCCCGGCTGGGCCGGGATGAACTCTTGGAGCATCAGGCTCGCGCCCGCGCGCTCGGCGGCCGACCAGAGCCCGGTCAGGTCCTGCTCGGAGCGGAGCACCGAGGTGGGCCGCAGGCCGGCCCCGGCCGCGGTCCACGGCGTGGCGAGCTTGGCGATCAGCGGGAAGCCGGCCTCGGCGGCGAAGCCGCGCGCCTTCTCCGCGGAGTCGGTGACCAGCACCGCGGGCGTGGCCACGCCCTGTTCGGCGCAGAGCCGGGCCAGCGTGTGCTTGCCCGCGAGCAGCCGGGGCAGGGCCAGGGGCTGGGCCGGGAAGATGAACCGGTCCCGCAGGCGGTCGCCCTGCTCGGCGAGGAAGATCGCGCCCGCGTCGTCGGTGGCGATGAGCACCGCCGGGCGGCCGATCCGGTCGGCGAGCCGGTCCAGCCCGGCCCGGGTCCGCTCCGCCTGGTCCGGGTCGGGGCGCCAGGCGAGCCGCCCGGTGAGGTAACGCGACCGGGCCGCGGGTGTCCAGGATCCCTCCACCACCGCGTACACCGGGACGCCGCGGCGGCCGAGGCTGCGGATGGCACCCAGCCCGCCGTGGTGCATCACGTTCGGGTCGAACTTCAGCACCACCGCGGGGGTGCTGGTGTCGATCCCGGTCAGCTCGCTGATCATCACGGGTCACACCACGGCCCGGTGCGGGGCGGCGTCGAACTGGTAGGTGGCGTCGAGCACCTGCTGGCACTCGGCCACCCAGGCGTAGCTGACACCCGGGTGCAGCGTGTGCACGATGGCGAGGTCGAAGTCCTCCCCGCGCGGCGCCGCCGTGCTGCGGATCTCCTGGCCGGAAGGAAGCCGGAGGATCGGCACCAGCGGGTCGTAGAAGGACACGGCGGCGCCGCGCGCCACCAGCCCGGCGATGATCGGGATGGCCGGTGACTCCCGCAGGTCCGCCACGCCGGCCTTGTAGCTGGTGCCGACGACGACCACCTTCGCGCCGGCCAGGTCCCCGCCCGGTGCCAGCTCGGCCGCGCGGTCCACGACCCGGGCCGGGCGCAGCGCGATCGAGCGCATGGCCTGCTCGATCAGCGGCGAGCGGCGGTCCTGCTTGTCCAGTTGCCACAGCAGGTAGTACGGGTCGCACGGGATGCAGTGCCCGCCCACCCCCGGCCCGGGGAACGCGCCGAGGAAGCCGTACGGCTTGGTGCCGGCGGCGAGGGTGACCTCGATCGGGTCGAGGCCGAGCGCGGTGCACGCGTCGGCGAACTCGTTGGCCAGCGCCAGGGACACCGCGCGGAAGATGTTCTCGTAGAGCTTGGTGGCTTCGGCCGCTTCCGGCGAGCTGAGCACGTAGACCCGGTCGGTGAGCAGGCTGATCACGGCGGCCGCCCGCTCGGCACAGGCCGCGGTGACCCCGCCCGCCACCCGGGGCGTCTCCCGGTGCTCGTGGTCGGGGTTGCCGGGGTCGATCCGCTCCGGGCTGAACGCGACGAACACGTCCCGGCCAGCCCGCAGCCCGCGGGCGGCCAGGGGCTCGGTCAGCAGTTCCCTGGTGGTGCCGACGTAGGTGGTGGAGGTGAGGATGATGGTCTGCCCGGGCCGGGCCGCGGCGACCACGGACGCGCACGCGCTGCGCAGCGCGGCAAGGTCCGGCGCGCGGGAATCGTCCACCGGGGTGGGGACGCAGATGATGACCGCGTCCGCGGCGCTGAGCGCGTCAAGGTCGGTGGTGAGCTGCAGGGCGCCGCTCGCCAGCGCCGTGTCGAGCACCGGCCGGTCGGTGCCGGCGAGGTCGGCCTGGCGGGCGGCGATGACGCGCAGCCGCTCGTCGCTGATGTCGATGCCGAGGATCCGCGGGCACCGGCCGTACAGCGCCAGCGCGGTCGGCAGGCCGACGTAGCCGAGCCCGACGATCGCCGCGGTCGCGATGCCGCCGGCGGCGGCGGCGGGCGGCTGATAGGCGACCAGCTTGCCGGAAAGCTGCCGCTCCCGGCCGTTGATGGCCAGTGAAAGCGTGTGTTCTGCCACGGTGCCGTTTCCCCCTCGACGCAGATGGCGTCAACCCCGTTGTGGTGCTGCGAGCCTCGACTCTGCCAGCGGCCTCCCCCGGTTGCCTCGGGCAACGGGGGTAGGCGGGCTACGCAGAGTGCGGGAAAGGTGCCGGGGCGTCCCCGGGCTCCGGCCGCGGCTGCTCCCGCCGCCCGCCGGGACTGGCGTAGTCCCAGGTCACCCGGTGCTTGATCGCTTTCGCCCAGAGCCGCCAGGAGGTGTCGGAATCCCCGACGTAGACCCGCGGCAGGGCGTGCTGGCTGGTGCAGCGGCCGCGCCAGATGGCGCATCCGTAGGAGTAGCCCGCCGTCCGCACGGCGTCCACCACACGCTGATCGGTGTCCCCGTACGGGTAGCAGAACCCGGCCACCGGCTGGCCGCTGGCCGCCTGGAGCACGGCGCGGCTGTTTTCCAGTTCCGCGGTCAGCGCCGCGCGGCTGGCACTGGGCAGCGAGATATGGCGGAGCCCG
>WNFJ01095635.1_pt1 | contig 11372 bp, 7 predicted proteins | sample 5400461 | NCBI WGS metagenome assembly WNFJ01 (sample SAMN13153349, study PRJNA577476) | soil metagenome | isolation source: 115 cm saprolite on Douglas fir-dominated hillslope | place: USA:California | collected 2013-09-17 | reverse complement strand
GGTTCTCTCAAGGGCATTCTCGACTATACAGAAGAACCGCTTGTTTCCACTGACTTCCGGGGTGACGACCACTCCGCGATCATTGATGGTCTTTCGACTATGGTCGTCGGCAAGAACATGGTCAAGGTTGTCGCCTGGTATGACAACGAGTGGGGCTATTCCTGCCGCATCGCCGATCTCGTCCAGTTCCTCGCGCAAAAAGGCCTGTAGGGACACCTCTTGCAGTACCTGGATGTACTCCTTTCGTCCTGCCTGAGTGCGAAGCACTAGCACTACTGATCGAGCCTGCTGACCGCGAAGCGGTAGCACGCAGTGCGTTGCAGGCTCGCATTTCAAGCTAGCGCCAGCAGCGTTGGCAGGACGGATAGATGCCGAGCAGGTAGTCAGGAAAATTGATTATGAATAAGCAAACAGTACGCGATATCGATGTCGCCGGAAAGCGTGTGCTCATGCGCGTTGATTTCAACGTGCCAGTAGATGCAGAACGACATATTACGGACGATACACGCATCCGCGCATCGCTTCCCACCATACAGTACTTACTGGATAACGGAGCGGCTGTCATCCTCATGTCACACCTTGGGCGACCAAAGGGGGAGGTGAATGAGAAATATAGCCTGGTCCCGGCAGCACAACGCCTGAGCGAACTCCTGGCCAGACCCGTACAGCTCGCACCGGATTGTATTGGTCCTCAAGTCAAGGCTCAAGCAGAAGCGCTACAGCCGGGACAGGTACTCCTGCTAGAGAACCTGCGCTTCCATAAGGAAGAGGAGAAGAACGATTCTGAGTTCGCTAAACAGCTTGCTTCTCTCGGTGAAGTCTATGTCAACGATGCCTTTGGCACTGCACATCGCGCCCATGCCTCGACGGAAGGGGTCACCCACTATCTCCCAGGCGTTTCAGGCTTCTTAATGGAGAAAGAGCTCAACTACCTGGGATCTGCCCTGGAACATCCTGAGCGGCCATTTGTATCCATTGTCGGTGGCGCGAAAGTCTCCGACAAGATAATGGTGTTAGAGCGACTGATCGGCATGGTTGATAAGCTACTGATTGGTGGAGGCATGGCTAATACTTTCCTCAAGGCGGAAGGCTACGAAATTGGCGATTCGCTCTTCGAGGAGGGCAAGGTTGATACTGCCCGCGATCTCATTACGAAAGCGCGTCAACGTCAATTGGAATTGCTACTACCCATTGATGTTGTAGTCGCTGATCGCTTTGAAGCCGGTGCGAACACAAGAGTCGTTGATAGCAACCAGGTTGAACCCGGTTGGCGTATTATGGACATAGGCCCTAAAACCATTGATGTTTTCCAGCGAGCCCTGGCAGACGCACAGACTATCGTCTTTAATGGCACGCTCGGAGTAGCAGAATGGCCCGCCTTTGCTAAGGGTACCGATGCGATTATCGGGGCACTGGCCGAGCGTACCAAAGCTGGCGCAACCACGATCATTGGCGGTGGTGATTCAGCGGCAGCAGTTGAGCAGGCAGGTGCTGCCGACAAGATGACCCACGTCTCAACGGGTGGTGGCGCTTCTCTTGAATTCCTGGAAGGGCGTGTCCTGCCAGGGGTGGCAGCTTTGCAGGAGAAGGGATAATGAAAACAACATCTCGCAATGCCGTCATAGCGGGCAACTGGAAGATGAACTATGGTCCCAGGCAGGCATCAGAGTTTGCAGGTGAGATCGTACCTGAGCTTGACCAGTTAGTGGAGCACTACCCTCAGATTGTACCTATCATGTGCCCACCATCAATTTCACTGCCTGCTGTACGCGAAGTGACGCAAGCGTTTCCACGCATTGAGCTGGGCGCACAGAACATGTACTTTGAGGAAAAAGGCGCTTTTACCGGCGAGATTTCACCGGCCATGGTACGAGAGTTGTGCCGTTATGTAATTCTTGGCCACTCTGAGCGCCGCACGTATTTCGGCGAAACCGATGACATCGTGAACAAAAAGGCACAGGCCGCACTTCGACATGGGTTGTGCCCGGTAGTATGCATAGGTGAGCGCCTTGAACAGTACGACGCTGGTCAGACTGAGGATGTCATTCGCTTCCAGGTTCAACACAGCCTCGCACACTTCCCGGCAGACGCTGTGCGAGAAGTGGTTGTTGCTTACGAACCTGTCTGGGCTATTGGCACTGGCAAGGCTGCTACTGCTGATGGGGCAGGCAAGGTTATTGCTCTCATTCGCCGGCTCTTCGAGGATAGATACGGGAATGAGGCGGCAACAACGCTGCGTATTCTCTACGGTGGCAGTGTCACCTCAGCCAATATCAGCGAATTTATGACCCATCCCGATATAGATGGAGCACTTGTGGGGGGAGCCAGCATTACACATGACTTCGTGGAGATCGTGCAGAAGGTGATTGAGACATTGCAAGGGTGAAAATGGAACAGTACATTTGTATTAGACGCAGGCTATTCCATGTAGAGTGCGGATTTATCCAGCACGTGGTCACCGTATCATTCAGAACAACTGTTGTTGTTTCCACCGCCTGCAAATGCCTGGCGTCTGTTTCGTCCACATGATATGGTGACCCCTGAGAGGAGAACCGATGCGACGCACCAAAATTGTCTGTACGATCGGTCCAGCGACCAGCAGCGAAGAGCGACTCGAGCAACTCATACGCGCTGGCATGAATGTTGCTCGCGTAAACTTCTCGCACGGGACGCAGCCTGAGCATGCACTGGTCATCGAGCGCATACGCACGACTTCCGCCCGCTTAGGGCATGCCATTGCCATTCTGCAAGACCTGCAAGGACCCAAGATTCGGACTGGAACATTAGAAGGTGGGCAGCCTGTCCTCTTGGTAGATGGTGCCAGGGTGACGATTACCACCCGCGATGTGGAGGGAAATGCAGAGACAATCTCGACCACCTACAAGCAGTTGCCGCAGGATGTGAAGGAAGGTGACCGTATCCTGCTGGACGATGGCCTCCTGGAACTGCGTGTGCTTGGCTCGGATGCGACCGAGGTTGAGTGCCTGGTCGTGCATGGTGGACCGCTCAAAGAGCACAAGGGCATCAATCTGCCGGGGGTCGCTGTAAGTGCGCCAGCACTGACTGAGAAAGATCGTGACGACTTGAAGTTCGGCGTGTCGCAGGGTGTTGATTATGTCGCGCTCAGTTTCGTCCGCCGGCCGGAGGATCTGCTAGAGGCCAGGGCTCTCATACGACAACTGCAAGTGGAGAAGGTGGGAGAAAGGGCGCAGGTGAGCATTCCCTTGATTGCCAAGCTCGAGAAACCGGAGGCGGTCGCCCGGCTCGATGAAATTCTCGATGTAGTCGATGGGGTGATGGTCGCACGAGGCGACCTGGGAGTGGAGATGCCGCCGGAGAAAGTGCCGCTCATCCAGAAACGCATCATCGCTGCGTGCAATGATCGGGGGTTGCCTGTCATTACCGCAACGCAAATGCTCGAATCTATGATTACGCATCCCCGTCCAACGCGAGCGGAGGCCAGTGATGTCGCCAATGCCATTTTCGATGGGACCGATGCGCTCATGCTCAGCGCGGAAACGGCCACGGGTTCCTATCCTATAGAGGCGGTTCAGATGATGGTGCGTATTGCCCAGGAGACCGAGGCGGACCCTCGCAGCGCTCGTCAACCGCAGTGCCAGTACCTGACCCCGGCACATGCGGTCAGTCATGCCGCTCGCGCTCTGGCAGAGGAGGCCAGTGTCCAGGCCATCGTCGTCTTTACCCGTTCGGGTGCCTCCGCTCACCTGATCTCCACTGATCGACCGCGAACTCCGATCCTGGCCTATACCCCCTCGGAGTACGTCTATCGTCAGCTTGCACTCTGGTGGGGCGTGTGGCCGCATCGCATTGATTTGCAAGAGACAACGGAGGAACTGATTGCGCGTGTGGATCACAGGCTGCAGGAGGACAACCTCGTATCAAGAGGTGAGCATGTCGTGATCATGGGGGGTCTACCCGTCGCGAGCCAGGCGCGGACGAACTTTGTGAAATTGCAGCCAGTAGGCGTTGATACGTGATACAACGACAGAGAGGAGAAGGGTATGTCAAACAATAGCCTGAGACCGGCGATTATCGAAGATATGCGAGCGAGTGAAATCCTCGACTCCCGTGGAAATCCCACTGTTGAAGTGGACGTGCTATTGATGGGGGGAGCGCGTGGTGTGGCGGCCGTTCCCTCCGGGGCTTCAACCGGAGCGCATGAGGCTGTCGAACTGCGTGATGGGGACAAGAATCGCTATGGCGGCAAAGGTGTGCTGAACGCTGTTAGGAACGTCAATGACACCATTCGCGAGGCGCTGATTGGACGCGATGCCACCGAGCAGGAGCTGGTAGATAAGCTCATGATCGAACTGGATGGGACGGCCAACAAAGGCAAATTAGGAGCCAACGCTATCCTTGGCGTCTCGCTTGCCGTGGCAAAGGCGGCAGCCAATGCAGGCGAGCAACCCCTGTACCGCTATGTTGGTGGGGTCTCAGCCAGCACTTTGCCCGTTCCCATGATGAATATCTTGAACGGGGGCAAACATGCCGACAACTCCACGGATATGCAGGAATATATGATCTTGCCTGTCGGGGCCTCAACCTTTCGTGAGGCCTTGCGCATGGGCGCGGAGGTGTATCAAGGCCTGAAAAAGGTTCTGCATGACAAAAAGCTCAATACGAATGTGGGGGATGAAGGGGGCTTTGCTCCTTCGCTCCGTTCTAATCGCGAGGCGTTAGAGGTCATTGTTACAGCTATCGAGTCAGCGGGCTACAAACCGGGCGTGGATATATTCCTGGGGATGGATCCTGCCGCGAGCGAGTTCTATCAGGATGGCAAGTATGTGCTGGCACGAGAAGGCCGCACCCTCACCTCCAGCGAAATGGTCGACCTCTACGAACAATGGCTGAATGAGTACCCGATCATCACCATCGAAGACGGTCTGGCCGAAGATGACTGGGATGGATGGGCTCAGTTGCGGCAGCGCCTGGGCGATCGGGTGCAACTGGTAGGAGATGACCTCTTTGTGACCAACACCGAGCGTCTCAAGCGAGGGATTGGGGAGCGTTCGGCCAACGCGATTCTCATCAAGCTCAATCAGATTGGGACACTCACGGAGACCCTGGCAGCCATTGAGATGGCCAAGCGTGCAGCATTTACCGCGGTGATTTCCCATCGCTCGGGCGAGACCGAGGACACGACGATTGCAGACTTGGTGGTTGCCACCAACGCCGGACAGATCAAAACAGGGGCACCCGCGCGGAGTGAACGCGTGTCTAAGTATAACCGCTTACTGGCAATCGAGGATGAGCTTGGGGCAGAAATAGCGCGCTACGCCGGGTTCAGCGCCTTCTATAATGTACCAGTCCTTTATTCGAGGGTATAATAGTATAGATTCTTTTACAAGACCGGCCCCGAGCAGAGCGTGTCCTGCACGGGGCTGTGGCTGAAGAGGTGATATGTTTGCTCAAGATAAGCTGAGCAGCAGCGTATAATTTTCGATCGTCGCGACCTACTCCTTTCGTCCTGCCTGAGCGCGAAGCGCTAGCCGCGACCGAGCGGCGTTGGCAGGACGGGTAGGTGCCGAAAAGGAGTTACATGGTAATGACCGCAAGACCTTCAGGACGACCACGCCCTTTTGTTTTAATTATTATGGACGGCTGGGGCATCAATCCTCGCAAGGAGGGTAATGCCATTGCTCTGGCAAACACGCCCAATATTGACCGGCTAGCACGCGAGTGGCCTCATACCGCCGTCAAGACGTCAGGCGCAGCGGTGGGTCTACCAGAAGGCCAGATGGGGAACTCGGAAGTGGGCCATCAAAATATTGGTGCGGGGAAGCGCGTCTTGCAAGACTATACTCGTGTCAGCGAGTCGATTGCAGACGGCAGCTTCTTCCAGAACCCGGCGCTGCTGAAAGCTATCGAGCATGTCAAGAAGAACTCCTCCCAATTACATATTTGTGGTCTCCTTGGCAATGGAGGAGTGCACGCGCACCAGACTCACCTGGAAGCACTGCTGCGGCTGGCACAGATGCATGATGTTGAGCGCGTCTACATCCATTCTTTTACAGATGGTCGAGATACCTCACCTACAGGCGGCGTCGAGTTCATGCAGCTTTTACAGGCTCGTGCGCGAGAGATTGGTGGCGAGCACGCGGCGAAGGTGGCCACAGTCAGCGGTCGCTATTATGCGATGGATCGTGACAATCGTTGGGACCGCACAGGTATGACTTATTTTGCCATGACGCGTGGAGAAGGACAGCGGGCCAGTTCAGCAGTAGCAGCGATTCAGCAGTCCTATGACCAGGGCGTGACTGACGAGTTTATTATTCCCACGGTCGTCATGGAGAATAACCATCCCGTTGCGCTGGTAAAGGCGGGTGATGCGCTGATTCATTACAATTTCCGTCCTGACCGGGCGCGTCAACTCACCAAGGCGTTTGTGCTGAAGGAATTGCCGCCCCAGGCTGAAGGCAAGTTTCAGAGAGGGCCACGGCTGGAAGACCTGGCGTTTGTAATGATGACGGCTTACGAGGAAGGACTGGATGCTGATGTTGCCTACCGTGCCGACGAGGTAGAGATGCCGCTTGCGCGAGTTATCTCCGATGCCGGTTTGCGCCAGTTCCACACTGCCGAGACGGAGAAATATGCGCATGTGACCTATTTTATCAACGGGCGGCGCGAGACACCTTATCCGGGTGAAGACCGTTTACTGGTGCCATCTCCGAAAGTGCCCACGTATACGGCGGTCGAGCATATTCGCACCGGCCAATACGACCTGGTGATCATGAACTATGCCAACGCCGATATGGTTGGTCATACAGGGGTGATCGAGGCTGTCATCAAAGCGGTCGAGACGGTTGATACAGGTATCGGCCGCGTTGTGGAAGCAACGTTGGCAGCAGGAGGGGGTTTGCTGATTACCGCCGATCATGGCAATGCCGAGCAGCTTATCGATTATAATACGGGTGGACCCTTCACAGCCCATACGACTTATCCAGTACCACTGTATCTGGTAGTGCCGCAACTCGCACGAGCAAAGTTGAGGACGGATGGGATTCTGGCCGATGTATCACCTACGATTTTGCAAATTATGGGTATTGCGCAACCGAGGGATATGACGGGAAGGTCGTTGATTTTGCCGTGATGTGTGTAGACCTTGAGGGCGTCTCTCATGATGGTGAACAGGGATGGCCTGTTCGCCATAAAACCGGAAGCAAAGGGAGGAGAAAGCCAGCATGCCGCGAGACTTGCCACTCGGGAATGGAAAACTACTGCTGAATTTTGACAGGTACTACAATCTCCGTGATATTTACTGGCCTCATGTCGGTCAGGAACTTCACACTGGAGTCGATATCGTCGATATCCAGGAAGAAGCTGTCCCCCCTATCTCCCGTACAGGGGTCTGGGTCGATGGGCAGTTTGCATGGCTCGATGCACCTGAGTGGGAGCTTGAGCTGCTCTATGAAGAGGAGACGCTTGTTACACACGTGACACTCATTCATCCCACGTTACAACTCCAACTTGTCTTCAGCGATGTCGTTGATTTCCATGACGACATCTTCCTGCGTCATGTTGTGGCGACGAATCAAGCCACTGATCCACGAGAGGTGCGTCTCTTTTTCCACTATCACTGGCATATCTCGGGTGATGCAGAGGGAAATACGGTCTTCTACTCTCCAAAGCAGCAAGCGCTGGTGGCTTACAAGCTGCAAGCCTACTTCCTTACGAGTGGCCAGGTCGGCAGCGGCGATCAGACGGCCATCGGTATAACCAGTTGGGCCACAGGAAAGAAAGAGTTCAAGGGAGCGGAGGGAACCTGGCGCGATGCCGAGGATGGCGAATTGGGCTGCAACCCGATTGCTCAAGGGCGGGTCGATGGAACACTTGCGCTGCATCTGCCAACCCTGGCTGCCGGGGCGAGTGAAGAAGCCTACCATTGGCTGACCGTGGGAGCGGACCTGCAAACGGTCGTGTCTTTAGACAACAAGGTACGCGCTCGCGGTCCTCAATCGTTCCTCAAGCGCACACGCAATTACTGGCTGCGATGGGTCAATAAAGACGTGCAAGACTTCGGTGACCTCTCACCTGAACTGGTTGACCTGAACAAGCGCAGCCTGCTGGTCCTGTGCACCCAGATTGATGCCGGGGGCGCGATTATTGCCGCCAATGATGGGGATACCTACAATTATTCAGGTGATAGTTACTCCTACATGTGGCCCAGAGATGGGGCCCTGGTGGCAAACGCCCTGAACCATACAGGTTACGCGGCGATCGCGCGCCAGTTTTATGATTTTTGCCAGGCAGTGCTGACACCAGAGGGCTACCTCTTACACCGCTATAGCCCCGACCGCTTGTGGGGAAGTAGCTGGCATCCGTGGATCGATGAGGCGGGGAACTCACATTTGCCTATCCAGGAGGATGAAACGGCGCTTGTAGTGTATAGCCTCTGGCAACACTATGCCTGCTTCCACGACATCGATTTCGTCTCGTCCCATTATCACGATCTTGTTACTCCCGCTGCTAGTTTTCTTGTCAGCTACCGTGAGCCCCACACGCATTTGCCCGATGCCTCCTATGATCTGTGGGAAGAGCGACGCGGGATCTTCACGTACACGACAGCGACGGTCTATGCTGGACTGGATGCGGCTGCCAGGTTCGCCATGCTCTTTGGAGACGAGGAGTTAGCCAGCAGGTATCGGCAGGGCGCAGAAGAGATCAAGGAGGCAGCCCTTCAGTACTTGTGGGACCAGGAACGGGGGCATTTTCTGCGGATGATCACCGTGGACAAAAGCGGCACCATCCAGAAGGACCCGACGCTCGACAGCAGCCTGTGTGCGCTCTTCCAGTTCGGTATGTTGCCAGCGCGTGATCCACGCGTCGAGCAGACCATGCAAGCGCTTGAGCAGGCGCTCTGGGTGAAAACGCCAATAGGGGGCATGGCACGCTATGAAAATGACGACTACTACCGAGTCGCGTCTGACCTCTCACTAGCACAGGGCAACCCCTGGTTCATCACGACTCTGTGGCTCGCACAATATCGCATTGCTCATGCGTCAACGTTCGATGAACTGCACCAGGCGATCCCGCTCTTAGAGTGGGCGCAGATCCATGCCTTGCCCAGTGGGGTCATGGCAGAACAGATCGATCCCCTCAGCGGTGAGCCACTGAGTGCTTCGCCGCTGACCTGGAGCCACGCCGAATACGTGATGACCGTTAACCGGTACCTGGGAAAGTACCGTGAGTTTCAGAAAGCATACGGGGCTTGATAAGGGTACGAGTAGCATTGGAAAAGCGTGCCCTCTTACGAGAGGAGGTGTAGCTCTTTTAAGGGTTATGTTATGTAAAGTTTCGCGGGAGAAGGAGTCTGCCCTCCTCTCGCTAAAGGAGGAATGGAACAGATGGAACCAACCGAAGTACAAGGCAAAGTGCGCATACCCCGCGGAAAGTTCAATGGAATCAATGCCGTTGCCGATGAAAGAGGGATTATAGCCGCCGCGGCGATGGATCAGCGTGGTTCTCTGCGCAAAGCTATTGCTAAGGGGAAGGGAAGTGATGCCTCTGAAGCCGAAGTGAGCGAGTTCAAGGTGCTGGTGACTGAGGTGCTCACGCCCTACGCCAGTGCGATTTTGTTAGACCCGGAGTACGGGCTCGAAGCGGTGAAGCACCGGGCCAAACAGGCTGGTGTGTTTCTGGCTTACGAAAAAACCGGTTACGATGCCACGGCCAAGGGGCGGCTGCCTGACCTGCTTCCGGAATGGTCGGTGCGGCGGCTCATCAACGCGGGCGCTGACGTGATCAAAGTCTTGCTTTACTATGATCCCGACGATACGGAGCAGATCAACACGATAAAACATGCCTTCATCGAGCGGGTGGGGGCCGAATGCGCTGCCTACGCCGTTCCCTTTTTCCTGGAGGTGCTTGCCTACAGCGACGAGATTGGCGATGATAACAGCCTCGCGTTCGCCCGGGTCAAACCATCCAAGGTGAAGAAGTACATGCAGGAATACTCCCAGCCGCAGTACATGGTGGACGTGTTGAAAGTCGAAGTCCCGGTGAATATGCGTTACGTTGAGGGCTCGAGGGCCAACCCCGATGGGCAGATCGCCTATAGCCGGGAAGAGGCCAGGCAGTACTTCCGCGAAGCCGCGGCCGCGACGCGCGTACCATTTATCTACCTCAGCGCCGGTGTGAGCAACGAGGTCTTCCGCGAGACGCTCGAGCTTGCCGCCGAAGCCGATACGCCGTTCTCCGGGGTGTTGTGCGGGCGGGCGACGTGGCAGGACGGCATCCCCATATATGCCAGAGGCGGGGCCGCGGCATTACGGAAATGGCTGGAAGATCAGGGGGTGCGCAACATTCAGGTCGTGAATGAGGTGCTGAGCAAGGGAGCGAAGCCGTGGTGGGACTTCTATGGGGGCAAAGATAACATAAAGATTATAGATACACAGGTGTAACGCCCATTGCTGATGGGGGACACTTTTCTGGATCGGCTGTATTGTCTGTTTGCAGGGCCATGTTACCCAACAGGGAGAGAGGCGAGACCCACTACAGTAGGTAACACCCTGTTGGGTAACATGGCCCTGCAAAGGCGCACCAGGGAGATCCGATGCCGGAGTTCGCAGGCTACACCCTCCCCAGGTCGCCGTGGCATCAGCCATACGAACTGTTTGAGCGCCATGAAAGGCGAAGTACTAGGCCCTGGTTGGTGTGGGTTAGCCATGCCTGGTACTTCGCCTTTCATGGCCAGCATGGCTCCTACAGGGCACGCAAAGAACGCTGGTAGCGCGGCGAAGAGTTGCACTGGTTGCCTTATACCCACCTGGCGTGCAATCTAACAACACACGAACATTTGCTTCACTTGCTCGTGCCATTGCTTCCATAATTTGACGGGTGCATCGCCTACCTGCTGGCTGCTTTGCAGACCGCTGGCTCGCACCTGGCACCTTTGCACAGGTAGGTTTTTTTGCACAGGTAGGTTTTTGGGAGGGGACGTTCTGACAGTGGTAGGGCGGGGGTGCTTGCACCGCGCTGGGGTGGCGTGGGGCATGCTCCCGTTATGGGGTACGAGCCCCATAGGCGTCAAGTCGGCCCACACCGCCACCGCAGGGCGACCGCAAGGGTTGCGCCCATAAGCGCGGACATAAGCCGTCTTTCCAGGGCGACCCCCGCACCAGGGCGACCGCAAGGGTCCTTAGACGGGTAGGTTTTTTGGAAAAGGAACCGCATGACCTGTAGTAGGGGGCCCTTGTGGCCGCCCGTGGTGGGAACCTGCATCCTTGCCACCGTTGTTGTACCCCAGCGCGGGCGGCCACAAGGGCCCCCTACCCTATGACGAAGCGGACCAACACGCCCATGTAGGGGAGTTCTCTCTCCGACACATTTTGCCGGTGGCCGGGTGAGCGGCC
>WNFJ01088571.1_pt1 | contig 11372 bp, 11 predicted proteins | sample 5400461 | NCBI WGS metagenome assembly WNFJ01 (sample SAMN13153349, study PRJNA577476) | soil metagenome | isolation source: 115 cm saprolite on Douglas fir-dominated hillslope | place: USA:California | collected 2013-09-17 | reverse complement strand
CCAGCCAGTAGACGACGCGGCGCAAATCGCTGGTCTGCGTTTGCCCTTCTTGAATCCGCGTCAGGTCCTTGGGCAACCAGCTGCCCGTCAGCACCAGGCGGTCGGCAGTGCCCGAGACGCCCAGGTTGAACACCACGGTGCTTGCCGTGCCGCCGCCGCTCCCGGAGCTACTTTGCGAGCTTTGCGAGGAGCTGCTTTGCGAAGAGCTGGATTGGGAACTTGGCGACGATCCGCCGGCTCCGCCGAACGGGTTGCCGGTGATGGGGGTGCCATTCACCTTGGAATACAGGAGCGGATTCATCGTGCTCAGCTGGCCGTTAATATCATCGGCAACGCGTCCCAGCACCGACCGGACCACTGCCGCCTCGTCGGTGAGCTCCCGGCCCGCCCTGGCATGGCTGTAGTGCAAGTTCAAAGTCAGGTACAGAGCCGTCAGGAGGACGACACTGAGGGAAATGGCCAGGACGACCTCAAGGAGCGTGAAGGCAGCGCGGGACGAGAGCGCGGGAGCGCGGGAGCGCAAGAGCGCGGAGCGCGCTCTTGCGCTCCCGCGCTCCCGCGCTCCCGCGCTCCAATCACGCACAAGCATGGTTAGTTTCCTCCGCTCGAGGTAGTGGCGGGGGCCACCAGAGTGCTGCCGCGCTGCGACGGAGCAATCATCATCTGGCTCAGGCGCACCTCAAACATGCTGCCGTCGGCTTTTTTCCGCTGCACGCCCACCTGGACGTTATACAAGTTGGCATGTGCTCCGGGATGGCAATCGACTTCCCATTTCCACTGGGGAGCTTCGGGAAATTCGGTCCAGCCGGTGGAGGAAAAGGGCACCGCGCCGTGCATGACCTCGGCCAGCTTGGACTGGCAGCGGAGAGTGCCCTCGGTCTGGAAGTACCCGTCCAGGGCGCGGTCGCCGCTAAGTGACATCAAGTGCAAGAGGGCGACCATGGAAAACAGGAAAATCGCCAGAGAGATGATGACTTCCAGAAGGGTCAGGCCGGCCCGGGAGTGGAGCGCAAGAGCGCGGGAGCGCGGAGCGCGCTTCCGCGCTCTTGCGCTCCCGCGCTCTTGCGCTCCCGCGCTGCCGCGCTGCCGCGCTCCCGCAGGCTGAAAAACGGACCTCATGGGGGGTTCTCTTTCACCCGAGATTCATCCGCCACGGCGGTGACCGTACCTGTCATGCCCCGCACCACCAGGGTCAGGGAACGGGCGCCATTCTGCCCGAAAGTTACCTGGACATCCTCGCGGGCCGTGCCGTTGGGCAGGAACGTCAAAACATGGCTCCAGGCGCCGCCGCCGCCCTGGCCGGCAGCGCACGAATCGCAGCAAGTCACTTCGTATTTCTGAAACAGCACCTTGCCGGGCAGCTTGTCCTCGACCAGGAGGGGCTGGACATCGCTGTTTCCCGAAGCCTCGCCGGCGCCGCCCCAGAATTCCTTGGTGTCCGGGGCGATCTTGTAGGAACCGGTCTTTTCCTGGATCGCGAAGCGGTAGGGCTGGCCGTCGGCCATGGCGCGGGTACGCATCTCCGTCCAGCGCGACTGCAACGCATCGCTGGCCGCCTGGAGGTTATTGCTGGCAACCGCTGTATGGCGGGCAGGGCGATGAAAAACGCCACCAATAGGACCGCCATGACCAAAATCAATTCAAACAGAGTAAATCCGCAACGCCTTCCTCTCACTTCCAAACTCCTTTTTTGAAAACCGATTGAAACCGTTTCCGATTTCAGCCTCTTCATGGTCACCGGTTTGCCCTCCCCCAATTGCCGATTTCCCGGCCGGTGTCCGGATCCACGCACCAGATGTCAGGAAACAAGCCCTCGTTTTTGGGGCCTTGCGAGTTGAACTGATACTCTCTTCCCCAGGGATCGAACAATACGTCATCGCTTTCCAGGTAGGGTCCGCCCCTTTCGGTTTTCATCCGCAAGGTTCTTAGGGTGGTGGGCCGTTGGGAATGTTGCACCTCGTAGGTTTTACAAGCCGTGGTTAAGGTGCGGACCTGGATCTTGGCCTCCGACCTCCGGGATTCGGCGAGCTGGCCCATGAAATAATACCCGCCCAGGGACGCCAAGATCAGGATGATGGCCACGACCACCAGAACTTCCATGAGGGTGAAACCCTGGCGAACGACCCTGTGGATTTCTCTTTTTCGCAGAACCATGGTGATATCCTCGGTACACTGCCCTGTTTGATCGCTCCACCCTATTTCAGAGATGCAGCGAAAGGCCCCAAATAGCGCACAGGTAAATTATTGAGAAGAACTCCCTAACTTTATAGCATGAAGCCAATTAAGAAATTATTAAAGAAAAACGTTTCTTGCAAATTGCCCTGGCGTCCTTTGCCAGCAGATCCCATTCGTTTTTGTTGCAAATTGGTTGCAAATCGCTCACCCCTGTGTGCAACGAATCGGAGGCATCCCTTGTAAAGGTCGATTTTTAAAGAGAATCGTGCCGGTGCAGGCGAGGTGGTGCCGAATTGGACACAGTTTCAAAATTGATTTTGCTTTTGGACAGTTTTTTTCGGGGGGGCCGTCAAGGGGGTGAAAAGAAATGCCTGTTGATTCAAGGCATTGTCAAATATCATCTTGTGATGATTTGCTTGGCTTTTGTACGATGTCTTTTCACTGATGCCAAATTGGCAGTCAGATCGGAAAGTATTTAACTTTATACCATACATTAACTTGTGTAGATTTTGTCTTTCCTGAGCCCGCTATCTTTTCAGGGAGCCTGGTATGTGTGAAATGAATGAAAAGGAAACAACAACAATGTATCCTCGTACCTTCTACAATAACCAATGCCCTCTGGTTTCGGCAGCTAGCATTGGTCGGTCAACAAGCCCGGAGTCGCGCCTTTGGAGACTGAGTCATGAGTAGCTCCGAGCCAGGCCCGGGACCAGAGGAGGCTTTGACGAAGGAGCAAAACCAGCCCCTCTTACCGAACCAGGATGAAAAAGCCTTGGGGGAATTGCCCGGCAACCGCTATCGGGTGGTGGGCGAGATTGCCCGCGGCGGGATGGGCGTGGTGCTCCGCGCGGTGGATGCCAGTTTCGACCGACCGCTGGCGATCAAGGTGCTCTTGCGAGGCCGGGGCGGCGGCTTGGAAGAGAGGCGTTTCCTTGAAGAAGCCCGCATCACGGGTCAGTTGCAGCACCCGGGTATTCCGCCGGTACACGAGATTGGCCGCCTGGCGGACGGCCGGCCTTTCTTCACCATGAAGCTGATCGAAGGCCGCACCCTGGCTGACCTCTTGGAGGAGCGGGCCAGCCCGCACACCGACCTGGCGCGTTTCCTCAAGATCTTCGAACAAATCGCGCACTGCGCCCATGCCCTGGGGGTGATCCACCGCGACCTGAAACCGTCCAACATCATGGTGGGCGCTTTTGGGGAAGTTCAGGTCATGGACTGGGGCCTGGCCAAGCGCCTGGGTGGAGCGGAATTCTCCGGGGAGAAGACTGCGGTTGTTGCCGCCGAGCCAAGCGCATTGCCCCGCGCGGCGGAGACCGAAGTCACCGCCGGAATTGCCGGTTCCCCGGAGGAAACCCAAGTAACCAAACTCCAGGCCGGGCCGCGATCCGACTCCGACCGCCTGACCCAGGCCGGTCAGATAATGGGGACGCCGGCATTCGTATCGCCGGAGCAAGCCCGCGGGGCCATTGACGCCCTGGATGAACGAGCCGACGTGTTCGGGCTGGGGGCCATTTTGTGCGTCCTGCTAACGGGCGCCCCGCCCTATCACGGAGAGTACGGACGTTCGGTCTTCCGCCGCGCTGCCCAGGCCGACCTGGCAGAAGCCTTTCAGCGTCTTGGGGCCTGTGGCGCCGACACGGAGCTCATCGAGCTTTGCCGGGAATGTCTGCATGCCGACGCGGCGCAGAGGCCGGCTCATGCCGGCAAGGTGGCCATCCGCGTCAGCGCTTACCTGGCCTCGGTCCAAGAGCGGCTGGAACAGACCCGCGTGGAGCGGGCGGCGGCCGAAATCCGCGCCCGCGAGGAGCACAAGCGGCGCCGCCTGGCCGTGAGCCTGGCTATCGCCGTGGTCGTGCTCGTGGTGGGCGGCGGCGGCCTGGCGGTGTGGTACCTGGCCGACCAGGCCAGGCGGCAGACAGAGACCGTCGTCCGTAAAACCTATCTGGAAGGAGAGGTTGGCAGCGCCTTGGACGAAGCGGAACGCCAGCGGCGACAGCTCCATGAGCGCTTGCAAGACGGGCGTCGAGCGGCTCGGCTCCTGAGCGGCCCGAAAGAGTGGCTGAGGCTTCTGGAGTCGGCCCAGGCGGCGCACAAGCGCGCCGAGGTGCTGGCCGCAGGTGGTCGTGATATGCTCGCACCCGAGCTGAGCGCCCGCCTGGCGGCCTTGGCGGAGCAGTTGCAGGCGGACGAGCGGGATCGGCAGTTGGCCTTTGAGCTGGACCGCATCCGCCTGGAGTCATCCGGGTTGGTGGATGGTCAAGTTCTTCTTGGGCCGGCCGCGCCCCGATTGGCCAAGGTGTTTCGCGACGCCGGCTACGATATCCGGCAGGGCAACCTGGCCGAGGTGGCCGCACGCATCCGGCAGTCCCCGATTCGGCCGGCCCTGGTTGCCGCCCTGGACTTTTGGGCCCTGGCCGTGGACGATCAGCCGCTGCGGGCTCGGCTGCTGGAACTAGGTCGCGCGGCCGACCCCGACCCCTGGCGCGATCGCTTCCGCCAGTTGAACGTGTGGCAGGACAAGGACAAACTCAAGACCCTGGCGGCCCAGGTGGATTGCGCCCAGCAATCACCGCAACTGCTGGCGGCGCTGGGGCAGTCTTTCCGCTCGGCGGGGGGCGACGCTGCCGGACTGTTCCGCCGGGCCCTGGTCCACCATCCGCGCGACTTCTGGTTGTACTTTGAGCTTGGACTTTCCAGCGGCAATCGTGCCGAACAGGCCGGCGCCTTCCGGGCCGCCCTGGCGACACGCCCAGAAGCCGCCGTGGCCAGCTTCAACCTCGGGGTCGTCCAGCAGGCCGATCGCCAGCTGGATGAGGCTGTCGCCTGTTACCGCAAAGCCATCGAGCTGGAGCCAAAGCACCGGGGGGCGCTTAACAACCTCGGCCTCGTGCTCGGTCAGCAGAACAAGCGGTCCGAGGCGATTGCCTGCTACCGCCAGGCCATCAAAAACGACCCCGACCATCCCCTTTACCACCTGAACCTCGGCGCCTTGTTGCACGAACAGCGCGACCTGAACGGGGCTATGGCCTGCTTCCGCAGAGTCCTCAAACTTGATCCCAACAACGCTCCTGCTCACAACAACCTTGGCGCTGTATTGCGTGAGCAAAACAAGCTGGATGAGGCGATTCGTTGCTTCCACAAAGCCATCAAGTTCAATCGCGAGCACGCCATGGCCTGGTGCAACCTCGGACACGCGCTGAGGCAACAGGGCAAGTTCCAAGAAGCCCTGCCGGCATTGCAGCGTGGCCACAAGCTGGGTTCGCGCGAAAGCGGCTGGTCCTACCCGTCCGGCTTTTGGCCAACATTGGATCGCGCTGGACAAAAAGCTTTTAGCCCTGTTAGAGGGCACGGAGTCCCCGGACGATGCGCGCGGACAGCTGGCCCTGGCGGAGTTCTGTGTCACTCACAAAAAGCGCTACCTGACTGCGGCACGTTTGTACGCGGCTGCCTTTGCCGCCGAGCCGAAACTGGCCGACGAATTTTTGGCCGGCCGTCGTTACAACGCCGCCTGTGCCGCGGCCCTCGCCGCCAACGGCCAGGGTAAGGACGCGGGTGATGTCCAGGAACCGGAGCGGCGCCGTTTGCGAATACTGGCCCAGGACTGGCTGACCGCCGAGCTGGCAGCCTGGACCCAGTGGTTCGACAAGAACCCGCGCAGCACCGACGACCTGGCCAAGACCTTGCAGCATTGGCAAGACGACACCGACCTGGCCGGCGTCCGCGACCCAGCTGCGCTGGCCAAACTGCCCGCCGCGGAGCAAGGCCCCTGGCGACGATTCTGGGCCGGCGTCACCGCCCTGCGGGAGCGGACAAATCCACAGCGGAAGTAATGGCAAGGCAAGCGAAATGTTGAACACCTGGGAAAATCAGAGGAGGTTAAAGGTTTCGCCATTCCCTTAACAGGGACGGGGAGCGGGAAGAGCGGGAAGACGCCGGCGGCAACAAGACCAATTTCACCTTCCATTCCGGCGATCACAAGACGAATGCCAAGATCGATCGCATGCGTTGCACATCAAGCCGGAGCCTCGCCATCCCTAAATTGGTCCCTTCACACATTCAATGAGAGTTATCGGGGGATAGTTCAAGAAGCAGGTCCAGAAGCCGTTCTCGAAGGCAGCTTCGCCGGCGGGCGACAAACGCGGGTTATGCCGGTGAATTTGGCGAAATCCGGATAAGCGAAAGGCAAGGGCGCGGTTTTTTCACCTGCCCCAATGTCTCCTGGGTGGTGTTTCCTGCAGCAACAACAATGGTCCTGAATCCTCGGGGGCCCTGGGCCGAATGGTGAAATTATTCCCGCATCCCGGACAAGGCCGGATCTTGCCATAGAGCTGGGCCGGCGCTTTGATACGCACATTGCAGGACGGACAGCGGAATGAGATGGTGGGTTTCATTTTTTTCTCAAAGGTAAAACCGTTTGCGGCAGGCGGCGTCTTCCTCAATTCAGCGGCATGGGTGGGCCCAGGTGCTTCTCCAACCATTGACTCACGCGTTGAAGGTCCAGTCCCCCAGGCGGCTGGAACGGGGCATCCAATTCAAAGAGGCCGGTGGTCCCCACCACGACGAGGCGCAGCGGCCAGCCGGAGTAGGCATTCTCGACCTGGGCATTCTTGGTATCCAAAACCGCGGGAATAGTTAATTTTTTGATCGCCAGGGCCCGGGCCACCAGCCCGCGGCGCACATCCATGGAGGGATTTTGGTCGAGCAGAAGGAACTCCAGGCCGGGAATGGGATGTTTCGCCTCCCGGACCACGACCAGAAGAAATTCCGCTCGGTCGCAATATTGATAATGGAGTTTCTCCAGAGCAGCCATCTGGCCGCAAAAAACATTACAGGTGAAACTGCTCAGGATCAACACAACGGGCTTGTGGGCGCGCAAATCGGCCAAGCGCAGCAGACTTCCGTCGGCAACACGCGGCAGCGAAAAGTCCGGGGCAGGTTCGCCCAGCGGCAGGGGGTGCACCCCTGTAATCATCTGAGGGGGGTAGCCCGGCTTCCAGGCTCGTCACGAAGGGGGGGGGCCGCGCCGGCCTCGCTCCCAAACGCCGACAATTTGCACGCTGGCGATAGCAATGACTGCCAGACCAATGGCCAACCACCCCAAAATAATTCCCAGTTTACGACGGTGCATGAATCTCCTCCCCGTTGTTTGTCGGGAAAACCCCTCCAATGGTGTCGCGCGATTTAACGCATGATGGTGGGGCAGTCGCCTGGCTCCGGGGACAGTGCGTAGTTAATCCCGGCCCAGGTAATCGTCTTCCCTGGACCGGTCCTGCGACCACCCACCATGCCCTCAGCAACTTTCCAGCCCCAAGGTGCGGCACGATTGGGGTCGTTTGTCCGACTTATCTGGGGAGGCTAGGCAGATGGTTAGGGAGGCAGGGCTGATGGAATCGGGTGCCTCGAACCCGGAACAACTCCTCGCCCTTGCCCTTGCGGGCGAAGCGCTATCTTTGGGCGCGCTGTTGGAGCTGTATCGGGATTACCTGTCCCTATTGGCCAGGCTGCAAATCGGCCGCCGGCTGCAAGGGAAGGTGGATGCCGCGGACCTCGTCCAGGAGACGTTTCTGGAAGCGCACCGGAACTGGAGTCGGTTCCGGGGAACCAGCGAGGGGGAATTGCTAGGTTGGCTGCGACGCATCCTCGCTGCCAGGATTGTTACCTCGGCAGCAAGGGCCGGGATGTCCGCCTGGAGCGCGAGCTGGCGGCGGAGCTGGAACGCTCCTCCCGGAACCTGGACGGCGGCCTCTTGGCCAAACAGGACTCGCCCAGCACACAAGTCGCCCGCCGCGAGCAAGGGGTCCTGCTGGCCCGAGCCCTTGCCGTATTACCGGAGGATTATCGCGAGGTGTTGATTTTACGGCACCTGGAAGGCTTGACCTTCCCCGGAGTTTCCCAACGTATGGGGCGGACCCTGGACTCGGTTAAGAAACTTTGGACCCGGGCCCTGGCTAGCTTGCGCCGCTCCTTGAAGGATGTGCCATGAGCCAAGACCAATCTGCTTTCCTTGCCACAGACTCGGCGGCGGGTGCCATGGCCCAGCTCGCCGATGATCCGCGCCTGACCCAGGCGCTGGAAGAATACCTCGCGGCCCTGGAGGTGGGTCAACTGCCCGATCGCGACCAGCTCCTGGAGAATTATCCGGACCTCGCCGACATGCTGGGCGACTACCTGGATGGGTTGGAATTCCTGCACGGGACAGCGGTCCATTTGCACGCCGACAGCGGCGACGTGCCCGCTGGGATCGGCAGCGCTCCGGTCTGCCTGGCTCCACCGCTGGGGCCGCGGCGGCATGGGCATCGTCTACGAGGCCGTGCAGCGGTCCCTCCACCGCCGCGTGGCCTTGAAAGTGTTATTGCTCGGGGCCAGCACGGACCCGCGTCACCTGCAACGCTTCAAGAACGAGGCCCAAGCCGCGGCCCAGCTCCAGCACCCGAACATTGTTCCGGTCTTTGCCGTCGGCTGCGAACAAGGCGTTCATTATTACGCCATGCGTTTCATCGATGGAAAGACGGTAGGCGACCACATCCGGGAATTACGGCTTGGCACAGGAGACACCATACCATCCACGGCATGTGAATCTACAGGGGCCGAATTCCCGGATGGTTCCACAGGTTCCGTGAATGTCAATGCCCCAGGGGAGGACAAAGCCTCCGCTGTAATCGACCCGCCCTTTTCAACACCGGACCTCAGTGATGTTTCGTCGGCTGATTTTCGTCCGGCATGTCCAACTTTTCGGAGCGAAGACTTCTTCCGGAAAGTGGCCTGGATCGGCGTGCAGGCGGCGGAAGCCCTGGAGCACGCGCATCAGATGGGGATCATCCATCGCGATATCAAGCCGGCCAACTTGCTGTTGGACAACCAGGGCCGGCTCTGGGTCACCGATTTCGGCCTGGCACGCTGGTCGGATGCCGCCCTCACCACCACCGGCGATATGCTGGGCACGCTGCGCTACATGAGCCCCGAACAGGCGTCCGGGGGGCGAAACCTGGTCGATCATCGCACGGACATTTATTCGCTGGGGGCGACGCTGTACGAGCTCTTGACCCTTCAGCCGGTCTGCCCAGGGGGAGGCGACCACCGGGGTTTGTTGCAACACATCCTCCACGAAGATCCGGCGCCGCCCCGGCGCTGGTGCGCCAATCTCCCTCGGGACCTGGAAACCATTCTGCTCAAAGCCCTGGGCAAGCAGGTCGAGGAACGTTATGCCACGGCACAAGAGCTGGCGGATGACCTGCGCCGCTTTCTGGAGGGACGGCCGGTGCTGGCGCGCCGGCCCGGCTGGGGGGAACGCGCCGCCAAGTGGGCAAGGCGGCATCGCTCCGTGGTGGTTTCCGCGGCCGTGCTCCTGGTGGTGAGCGTCCTGGGATTGACCGCCTGCACGATCCTCATTGGCCGTGAGCAAGCCAAGACCCGCGCCGCCTTCCTTCAGGAAACCCTGGCGCGGCAAACCGAAGCCGAGGCGCGGAAGAAGGAGGCTGAAGCGCGCCGCCGCGCCGAGCAAAATTACCAGCAGGCCCGGCAGTTGGTAGATACCATCGCCGAAATTGCCGCCGTGGACCTGGCCGCCGAACCCGACCAGGCCAAAATCCGGCGCAAATTGTTGCAAGCCGCCCTCTCCTACTATGAGGATTTCCTCAAACAGCAGGACCACAACAAACTGGCACGCGAAGAATTGCTGCGCGAGCACACGCGCATTGCCACCATCCTCGATGCCATCGGCCGCGACAAGGACGCCCAGGCGGTCTGGAACCAGGTCTTCCATATCGCCCTGACCGGCGCCGACGGCCAGGCCGCGATTCACCTGGTCCCGGCCAACAGCAAGCTGCGCTTGCTGCGGCTGGCGCCCGTGCAAGAAGAGCTGAAGCTGAGTCCGCAACAGGTGCGCGCCCTTCTCGACCTCAAGCCGAAACCCGGCGCCGGCGAGCGTCCCACACTCCTCAACCCGGGGCAAGCCGGGCGCCTGAATCAATTGCATTTGCAACAAGCCAGGCTTTGGGCTTTTCAAGACCCGGCGGTAAAGGCGGCCCTCGCTTTGACCCCCGGCCAAGGCCAGGCGATCTTGGCCATTCAAAAGGAAACCCAGGCAACTGCGGGCAACCGGGGGAAATCCGTGGCCCTGGAACGCATCCTCAAGCTCTTCACCGCCAAACAGCTGTCACGCTGGCGGGAGTTGGTGGGGGAACCCCACCAGGGCGTTCTCCCCCCAAGCGATCTGGTCCTGTGCCTGGGTAGGTTCAATATGACCATTGCTCCCGTCGGCGCTTCCCGGGAGCCAAAAAAGGAAATCCGCGCCCCAAGGAAGGGAACTCCGTAAAGAAATGGCCAAAAAGTTGCCGGCCAAGTGGCCGCCAACTTTTCAATTCACAACCATTTGTTTTAATTGATGTTGCGTCGATTTCACTGAGTTGACGGCCAACTGACCGGCATCCAGGCCAAAAATAGGGGTAGGGAGAGCGGGTTCGCCCGCTCCCCCTCCCTCCGAACCGGACTGGCGGATTTCCCGCATCCGGCTCTCCGGTCTGCAGTACCTACAGGAACCATACGCCTCCTTTGACCCCCTTTTAGAGGGCGTTCAGCATGCGTTCCGTCCAGACCGACGGTTCTGTCTCATTTCTCCAGTTCGATGGCAAGTCGCCCCAGCTTGCCTCTCTCTTTGGTGACGGGCATTTTTCTTGACCGCTTGAGGCATGGGCGCGGTAGGATGGTGGGACATGAAGCGAAAAATGAAATGGACTGCCGTGATTCTCGCCGGGAGCGCGGGAGCGCAGGAGCGCGGAGCGCGCTTCGCGCTCCCGCGCTCTCGCGCGGAATTGGTGGTGACGGCCAGGCGGAGTGGAAGTGGTTCATAGAAGGGCAAAGAATATTTCGTACAGAAAGGGAATTTACCCATGAAGAGATTAGCAGTCGTTGGGAGCGTGCTCGTGCTGGTCGCCGCCATCGCCTGGGCTCAGGACGAGCGGCCAACGAAGGCGGCATCGATTACTCCCGACGCCCTGAAGGCCCAGATCGAAGCCCTGAAGGCGTCCAAGGTCGCCTGGCGCGCGATTGCCTGGAAGAGCTGCTTGCTCGAAGGGCTCAAGGAGTCGCGCGCCCAGAACAAGCCCGTCCTGCTCTGGGTCTTCATCGACCGGCCCATCGACGATGCGCGCTGCTGAGTGTTCGCGGGCGCCGTCCGTGAGGCGGTCTTCTCCAAT
>WNFJ01584579.1_pt3 | contig 11373 bp, 11 predicted proteins | sample 5400461 | NCBI WGS metagenome assembly WNFJ01 (sample SAMN13153349, study PRJNA577476) | soil metagenome | isolation source: 115 cm saprolite on Douglas fir-dominated hillslope | place: USA:California | collected 2013-09-17 | reverse complement strand
CACGCCGAGGATCGCGAAGAACACGGCCCACGCGAGATTCAACTGGCCCCACACGCGATGCGGCAACACGATCTGCTTGCCCATCATCGCTTCAATGAGGTTCTTCCCGAAACCGACCTGCGACACGATCAGCGCGCCGGCGAAAAGCCAGTAAAGCGCGGTAGGTTTCCACTTGATGAACGTATCGTTATGCAGCACGAGCGTGGCGCCGCCGAACACGACCACGACACCCAGGCTGACCCACAGCATGGGGTCGACTTTTCGATGCCGGAACGCGACCCACGCAATCTGCACGAGCGTGGCGACAATCGCGACAGCGGTCGCGGTGTAGATGCCCCAGATCTTGAATGCGACGAAGAAGAGGAGGATCGGAAACAGATCGAACAGAAATTTCATGTCGTAGGGACGAGGAGGGCATCGATTTGAAAGCGCGCACACGTCGCGCGTAACCGAGTTACAACCGGCACGCGACGACGTTTGCGAGTGAATAGCCGCAGGTCAGGCCGCATTTATTTGAAAGCGCGCGGCAAGTTGACTCGCCGCGGCAAGGCCGACTGACTGGCTCACTCGCCTGACGCTTACTTGGGTTCGAATTGTAGCGCAGCCGAGTTGATGCAGTAGCGCAGGCCGGTTGGCGCGGGACCGTCTTCGAAGACGTGGCCCAGATGCGCGCCGCAGTTCTTGCATTGCACCTCAATACGCAGCATGCCGTGCGCGCGGTCGGTCTTTTCCTTGATCACTTCGCCGTTGATCGGCTTGAAATAGCTCGGCCAGCCGCAGCCGGCATCGAATTTCGTATCCGATTCGAACAGCGGCGTGCCGCAGCACACGCAGTCATACACGCCACGTTCCGTGTGATCCCAGTACTCGCCGGTGAACGGCCGCTCGGTCGCAGCGTGGCGCGTCACCTGGTACTGGATATCGGTCAATTCCTTGCGGTAGGCGGCGTCGTCCTTCTGCAGCGGAGCAACGGGGTCCTTCGTAAGGTCGTCTCGGTTCATGGTTCTATCTCCAGAGCTTGAGTTGCGCCCAACAAGGCGGCTCAATTATTTGGGGGCTGTTTCAGGAAGAGCAACTGACTTCCAGGTCGCTCGCCCAGTCGGGCGGCAGGCCGGCATACGCTTCGAATTCAGGTTGTTCGTCGAACGGGTTCTGCAGTACGCGCGCCAGTCGCTCGACCTCGGAAAAGTCCTTCTCCTTCGCCAGACGGATAGCGTTTTCAGCCAGATGATTGCGTAAGACATACTTTGGATTCACGGCGTTCATCGCGTTTGCACGCGCTTCGTCGCTCTGTGTTTCCTCCGACAAACGCAGCCGGTAGTCGTTCGCCCAGACATCAAATGCGGCGCGATCGAGGAACAGATCGCGTACCGGCGCGTCGCCGGAAGCATCCGTCTTGCGCATTTTGGCGAGATTACGGAACGTCAGCGTGAAATCGGCGCGATTCGCGTTCATCACTTCGAAGAGGCGGTTGGCGAGTTTATCGTCGCCTTCGCGGATCTCAGCCAGACCGAGTTTCGCGCGCATCCGGCGCTCGAGCGCAGGCGCAAAACGGTCCTTGAACCCTTCGAGCACTCGCTGCGCGTCTTCGATGATCTTTTCGTTGCGGTTATCGCCGTCGTATTGTGGACCGAGCAGCGGCACCAGCGCCTGCGCGAGGCAAAACAGATTCCAGTAGCCAATCTCCGGCTGCATTTTATAAGCGTAGCGACCCTGCGAGTCCGAGTGATTGCAGATGTGATTCGCGTTGAATCCATCGATGAACCCAAACGGGCCGTAATCGATCGTCAGCCCGAGGATCGACATATTGTCCGTGTTCATCACGCCATGGCAAAAACCGACGGCTTGCCAGTCCGCCATCAGGTCGGCGGTGCGAAGGGTGACTTCGTTGACGAGCGCGAGATAGGGATCGTCGGCTTCGCGGCAGTGCGGGTAGAACCGGTCGATCACGTGATCGGCGAGCTTTCGCAGTTCGTCCACGCGGTCGTTCGCGTAAAAGTGCTCGAAATGTCCAAAGCGCACGAAACTGGGTGCGACCCGCGTCACGACGGCCGCCGTTTCCATGGTTTCGCGCCTTACCGGCTGGTCCGATCCGATCACGCACAACGCCCGCGTGGTCGGAATGCCGAGATGGTGCATGGCTTCGGAGCACAGATATTCGCGTATCGATGAGCGCAGCACCGCGCGCCCATCGCCCATGCGCGAATACGGCGTGCGTCCCGCGCCTTTTAGCTGCAGCTCGAGGCGTTTGCCGTCGTGTTCGATCTCGCCCAGGCTAATCGCGCGGCCATCGCCGAGTTGTCCTGCCCACACGCCGAACTGATGCCCTGAATACACCGACGCATAGGGCAACTTCTCCGCCGGCCATTCGCGCGTGGGATTGCCTGCGAACAACTCGGCAAACGCCGGATCCTGCGCATCCGCGGCGTTGAAACCGAGTTGCGCGGCGATATCGGCGGAAATGCCTACCAGATAAGGCTCCGGCAACGGTGCGGCGGGCAGGCGGGTAAGGAAGGCGGAACCGAGTGAAACGAACGCATCGGGCCTGTCGGTTTCGATCGATGCGAGCAGCGAATCCACGGGCGCAGGGCTTGCCGGTTCGGCTTCTGCGGCGGTGCTGCTTGGGGAAAACGACATATTGAGCACCTCATGATTAACCGATATTGTTCGGCTTGGGGATTACTCAGGTATCAACTCGGGTATCAACTCAGCTATCAAACCACTCAGCAGATCAAGCATCGAATCCCGTGCATCCGGACTTGTGAGGAACTTGCCCATGACGTCGCCGCTTTTCGGCCAGATGATGGATGTACCGCTGCTCGCTTCATCGTTGATATCCCACGCTGCACGCCATTTCGGCGATACCGAAATTGTCTCGCGCCGTATTGAAGGCGATATTCATCGCTATACCTGGCGCGATTGCGAAAAGCGCGCGAAACAACTGGCGCAAGCATTGACCGGACTGGATGTAAAGCCGGGCGAACGGGTTGGTACATTGGCGTGGAATGGATATCGCCATCTGGAATGCTATTACGGCGTGAGCGGCATGGGCGCTGTCTGCCACACGATCAACCCGCGGCTTTTCCCCGATCAGGTCGCGTTCATCGTCAATCACGCCGACGACGAATACATCGTCTTCGACATGACGTTCAGCGCGCTCGTCGACATCATTGCGCCGGAGTGTCCGAACGTGAAGGGCTGGATTGCGCTGGGCGACGAGACTTGCATCAGCACCCATCTCGCCAATATGGCCACGCCCGTGCTCAGCTATGAAACGTTGCTGGCGAAATACGACGGCGACTACACGTGGCCGGTCCTCGACGAACGTTCTGCATCGTTTCTCTGCTACACATCTGGCACGACCGGTAATCCAAAGGGCGCGCTCTACACCCACCGATCGACCGTGCTGCATGCGTTCGGCGCCGCGCTCCCGGACGCCATGGGCTGTTCCGCCCGCGACGCGATCCTGCCCGTTGTGCCCATGTTCCACGTCAACGCGTGGGGCATTCCGCACGCCGCGCCGCTGGTCGGCGCGAAGCTGGTGCTGCCCGGCAATTGTCTCGATGGCAAAGCGCTCTACGAACTGATGGAAGCCGAAGGCGTGACGTATTCGGCAGGTGTGCCAACAGTCTGGCTCGCCTTGCTGAACTACATGAAGCAGGCGGGGGTGCGCTTCACTACGCTCAAGCGCACGGTGATCGGCGGCTCGGCGTGTCCGCCGGCCATGCTGCGCACCTTCGAGGACAACTATGGCGTGGAAGTCATTCACGCGTGGGGCATGACGGAAATGTCGACGCTCGGCACGCTCGCGAAACTCACGTGGAAACAGCAGCAACGCTCGCCGGAGGAACGGCGGCATCTGCGTGAGAAACAGGGTCACGTGATATTCGGCGTGGACATGAAAGTAGTCGGCGATGACGGCAGCGAACTGCCGTGGGACGGCAAGTCATTCGGCGACCTGCACGTGCGTGGGCCCTGGGTGATCGACCGGTATTTCCGCAAGGACGATTCGCCGCTGATCGACGGCTGGTTTCCGACCGGCGATGTAGCGACTATCGATGCCGATGGTTTCATGCACATCACCGATCGCAGCAAGGACGTGATCAAGTCGGGCGGCGAGTGGATCAGCTCGATCGATCTGGAAAACGTGATGATGTCGCACCCGCAGGTGGCCGAAGCGGCGTGCATCGCGTGTTCGCATCCGAAGTGGACGGAGCGGCCGCTGGCGGTGGTCGTGCTGCGACCCGAAGCGACCGTCACGCGTGAGGAATTGCTAGCGTTCTACGACGGCAAGGTGGCGAAATGGTGGAAGCCCGACGACATTGTTTTCACCGATGAACTCCCACATACGGCCACCGGCAAACTCCAAAAGCTACGGTTGCGCGAGTTGTATCGTGACTATGTGCTGCCGACTGTCGACGAAAAAGTCGTCTGATTTTTATTTTCCGGATCTTCCAGCTTCACCGGGCTGCCGGCGCGCAGCCCGGCTTTCTCCGCCCGTTCCCTCCCGGTTTTCTTCCATCTCAAATTAACGAAATTGAACGAGCGTTCTTTTTTGTGTATTCTTGTCGGGCAACTCACAATCACAGCAACAGGATAATCAGCGCTTTCCGGGAATTTCCCGGAAAATCTGATTAGCGCAGGCATCGAATGGAGGTAGACAAATGGCAGTGGATTACACGACCCGCGACGGCATCGCCGTTATTACGCTGAACAATCCGCCGGTGAACGGCCTTGGATTCTCCACCCGGCTGGGCATTGTCGAAGGAGTCGAGCGCGCGCAGGCGGATGCGTCCGTCAACGCGATCGTGATCATCGGCGCAGGGAAGGCGTTTTCCGGCGGCGCCGATATCACCGAATTCAACACGCCCAAGGCAACCCAGGAACCCACGCTTCACACGGTCATCAAGGTCGTGGAGGGGAGCGCCAAGCCTGTCGTGGCGGCAATCCACAGCGTAGCAATGGGCGGCGGGCTCGAACTGGCGCTCGGTGCGCATTATCGGGTGGCATCGGCGGGAGCGCAGATCGCGTTGCCCGAAGTCAAGCTCGGCATCTTGCCGGGCGCAGGCGGTACGCAGCGCTTGCCGCGCGCGGTCGGCCTGGAGACTGCGCTGAACATGATCGTGTCGGGTGCGCCGGTGATGTCGGAGAAACTGGCCGGCACGGGCTTGTTCGATCAAATGGCGCAAGGCGACCTGCTCGACGAAGCCGTCAAATTCGCGCAAAAAGTGAGCGCGCAAAGCGGCCCGCATCCCAAGGTCCGTGATCGCAAGATCGAGCATCCAAACGCCGAAGGTTTTATCCAGTTCGCACGCAACGGCGTCACGCCGCTGGCGAAGAACTTCCCCGCGCCGCTCAAATGTATCGATGCAGTGGAAGCCGGCGTGAAGCTCGGATTCGACAAAGGCCTGGTCGTCGAACGCGAATGTTTTGTAGCCCTGGTGCAGACGCCAGAAAGCCGTGCGCTGCGGCACGCGTTCTTCGGCGAACGCGCGGCGAGCAAGATTCCGGACGTGCCTTCTACCACCCCGGTGCGCAAGATCGAACGCGTTGGCGTGATCGGCGCAGGGACGATGGGCGGCGGTATCGCGATGAATTTCGTCAACGCAGGCTTGCCGGTCACTCTGCTGGAGACGAAGCAGGAAGTGCTCGATCGCGGTCTTGCCACCATTCGCAAGAACTACGAAAGCGCCGTGAAGAAGGGCCGTTTGACGGCGGAGAAACTGGAAGAGCGCATGGCGCTGATCACGCCGACGCTCGCTTACGAGGACCTCAAAGACGCCGACCTGATCATCGAAGCGGTATTCGAAGAACTCGGCGTGAAAGAGCAAGTGTTCTCGAAGCTCGATCAGGTGGCGAAGAAGGGTGCGATCCTGGCATCGAATACGTCTACGCTCGACGTCGACAAGATCGCCGCATTCACCAAGCGTCCCGAAGACGTGGTCGGCATGCACTTCTTCAGCCCGGCAAACGTCATGAAGCTGCTGGAAGTCGTGCGCGGCGCGAAGACGTCGAAGGACGTGCTCGCGACCGTCATGCAACTCGCCAAGAAGATCAAGAAGACGGCCGTGGTGTCGGGCGTTTGCGATGGGTTTATCGGCAACCGGATGATCGAGCAGTATCTGCGTCAGGCGCTCTTCATGCTCGAAGAAGGCGCATTGCCTGCGCAAGTGGATCGCGCCATCGAAAAGTTCGGCTTTGCAATGGGACCGTTCCGCATGAGCGATCTGGCGGGCAATGACATCGGCTGGGCGATCCGGAAGCGGCGTTATCTGGAGAAGCCGGATCTGAAGTATTCAAAGATCGCGGATCGCTTGTGTGAAACCGGACGCTTCGGACAGAAGACCGGTGCGGGATGGTACGACTACAAGGCGGGCGATCGGACTGCACATCCGTCGAAGATCGTGGACGAGATGATCGTTGCGTATTCCAAGGAACGAGGCGTCACGCGCCGCAAGATTTCCGATGACGAGATTGTCGAACGGCTGGTGTTCGCGCTCGTCAACGAAGGCGCGCTGATCCTGGAAGAAGGGATTGCATCGAAGGCCTCGGACATCGACATGGTCTACCTGACCGGCTACGGTTTCCCGCTGTATCGCGGCGGACCGATGCTGTATGCGGACACGGTCGGCCTGTACAACGTCGAGCGCGCGATGCGCAAGTACGCCGCGCAACCCAACGGCAACGCATGGAAACCCGCGGCGCGCGTGACCGAACTGGCTGCGGCGGGCCGCGGCTTTAACAGCTAGTGACTACCCGGTGAGATCTGCGATGAAAGGCGCTGACGAAGTCCTGCTTGTGATAGATGTCCAGAATGATTTCATGCCTCGCGGCGCATTGCCGGTCGCTCACGGTGACGAAGTCGTGCCCGTGATCAACCGGCTGGCGAGTGCGTTTTCGCATGTCGTGTTGACCCAGGACTGGCATCCGGCGAAGCACGTTTCATTCGCCGAACATCATCCGGGGCGCGCGCCTTTCGACATGGCCACGCTGAGCTACGGTCAGCAGGTCCTGTGGCCGACGCATTGCGTGCAGGACACGGACGGCGCGGCGCTGCATCGCGATCTGCACGTGCCGCACGCGCGGCTGGTGATTCGCAAGGGTCATCACGTGGATGTCGATAGTTATTCGGCCTTCATGGAAGCCGATCGCAAGACGCCGACAGGCCTCACGGGGTATCTCCGCGATGTCGGCGCGAAGCGGGTCTATTGCTGCGGGCTGGCGACGGATTATTGCGTCGCGTGGTCCGCGCTCGATGCGCGCAGCGCGGGCTTCGAAGCGGTCGTTATCGACGATGCCTGTCGCGCCATCGATCTCGACGGGTCGCTTGCGCGTGCGTGGGAGCAGATGACGGCGGCGGGTGTATCGCGGATCGGATCGACGGACTTGCTGCGCTGAACGGCGGCTCAGGTGGATTAAAGCAGTTGAACCAACACTATTCGTATTCGAAGTGGAGACAAGCATGACTGACGCGGTAATCGTATCGACGGCACGCACGGGCCTCGCCAAATCCTGGCGCGGCGCATTCAACATGACCCACGGCGCAACGCTCGGCGGCCATGCAACGCAGGCGGCTGTGGCGCGCGCGGGCATCGACCCGGCGCGCGTGGAAGACGTGATCATGGGTTGCGCGAACCCGGAAGGCGCGACCGGCATGAACATCGCGCGGCAGATTGCGCTGCGGGCGGGCCTGCCGGTCAGCGTACCGGGCATGACCGTCAACCGCTTTTGTTCGTCGGGGTTGCAAGCCATCGCGCTGGCGGCGCAACGCGTGATCGCCGGTGAAGGCGATGTGTATGTGGCGGGCGGTGTGGAATCCATCTCGTGCGTGCAGAACGAGATGAACCAGCACATGCTGTTCGACGGGTGGTTGAAGGAACACAAACCCGGCATCTACTGGTCGATGTTGCAGACCGCCGAGAACGTCGCTAAACGCTACGAGATCTCGAAGGAGACGAGTACGGCGTGCAGTCCCAATTGCGCGCGGCGGCGGCTCAGGCTGCGGGCAAGTTCAACGACGAAATCGTACCTATCACGGTGCTCGCCGGTGTCGCCGATAAAGCCACGGGCCGCATGTTCACGAAGGAAGTCACGCTAGCCGCCGATGAAGGCATTCGCGCCGATACAACGCTCGAAGGGGTATCGAAGATTCGCACCGCGATGCCCGGCGGCGTTGTCACGGCGGGCAATGCGAGCCAGTTTTCCGATGGTGCATCGGCGTGTGTCGTGATGAACGCCTCGCTTGCCGAGAAGGAAGGGCTGAAGCCGCTGGGGATTTTCCGCGGTTTTGGGGTTGCGGGTTGCGAGCCGGATGAAATGGGTATCGGACCGGTGTTCGCGGTGCCCAAGCTGCTGAAGAAAGCGGGTCTCAAAGTCAGCGATATCGACTTGTGGGAACTGAACGAAGCGTTCGCCGTGCAAGTGCTCTATTGCCGGGATACGTTGGGTATTCCCGCCGACCGCCTGAACGTGAACGGCGGCGCGATCGCGGTGGGGCATCCGTACGGCGTCTCGGGCGCGCGGCTCACGGGTCATGCGTTGATTGAAGGCAAGCGGCGCGGTGCGAAGTTTGTCGTGGTGACGATGTGTATTGGTGGCGGGCAGGGCGCAGCCGGGTTGTTTGAAGTGGTGTGATTTTGTACGGTCGCCCGGCGTTTTTGATACGCTTGGGCGATCGGCATCAATCATTCGCTACAACCAGGAGCCCGTCTTGTTACGTCACATCGTTATGTGGAAGTTGAAGGAAAGCGCTGAGGGCGCCACTCGCGCTGAAAACATCGTCAAGCTAAAGGCCGCACTCGAAACCTGCCGCAGCATTGTTTCGGGTCAAGGCCACTTCGAAGTCGGCGTTGCGCAACCCGGCTACGAAGCCACGTACGACGTGGTCCTAGTCTCCGATTTCGACAATCAGGAAGCCCTCCAGGCGTATCAGGTCCACCCCAAGCACCTGGCGATCAAGGACTTCGTTGCAGCGGTACGTGAATCGCGTCAATGCATCGATTACGAAGTCTGAGGCCATGACCGATTTCTCCATGCTCCCTGAAAGCCCGTTCGTCGATTCGCTCGGCGTGCAGCTGGTCATCGCCGAAGATGGCTCAAGCGAAGTCGTGCTGCCATTGACCGGCACGCACATGAATACCTGGGGCATTGCGCACGGCGGCGTAACCATGACCCTTGCCGACGTTGCCCTAGCGATGGCCGCGCGCAGTCTTGCTGATGACGGTATCGGCGTGGTCACCGTCGAAATGAAAGTCAACTTCATGCAGCCGGGGCGTGGCGAACTCCGCGCGTTTGCCCGCGTGCTGCATCGCTCCACCACCATGGCGTATTGCGAAGGCGAAATCCGCGACAGCGAAGGCCACTTCGTCGCAAAAGCGCTTGGTACCTTCAAATACATGCGCAAGCTCGCCATCGGCCGCGATATCGCGCAGCAACGCCTTCGTTCCGATCCGTCCGCAACACCCGGTCCCAGCGACGCCTGACGCCGCTACCGGGGCGCGGCTCGCGCCCTGGCTTATCCCGGGACCGCACAGGAGTATCACGATGTCAGAACACAATTCAATCAATCGCCAGATCCTCCTCGTCTCGCGCCCGCAAGGCGCGGCAAGCGTCGATAACTTCAAACTCGTCGAAACCCCGCTCGAGCCGCTGGCCGACGGGCAAGTTCGGGTGCGCAATCACTTCCTCTCGCTCGATCCGTACATGCGCAGCCGCATGGACGATTCGAAGTCGTACGCCGCATCGCAACCGCTCAACGAGGTGATGATCGGCGGGACCGTGGGTGAAGTGGTGGAATCGAAGAATCCGACATTTTCGATCGGCGATAAGGTGGTCGGGATGTACGGCTGGCAGGAATTCGGTACGTCGGACGGCAAGGGCCTGCGTAAAGTCGACGATACGCATATCCCGCTGTCAGCGTATCTCGGCCCGGTCGGCATGCCCGGCGTGACCGCGTGGCTCGGGCTCAACAAGATCATCGAGCCGAAGGCGGGTGAAACAGTCGTCGTCAGCGCAGCGAGCGGCGCGGTGGGCAGTGTGGTTGGCCAGTTGGCGAAAGCGGCGGGTTGCCGCGCGGTGGGTATTGCGGGCGGCGCGGACAAATGCCGCTATGTCACCGAGACGCTCGGCTTTGATGCCTGCGTCGACTATAAAGCGGGCAACCTCTATGAGGACCTCAAGGCGGCGTTGCCCAACGGCGTCGACGGGTACTTTGAGAACGTCGGTGGCGAGATACTGGACGCCGTGTTGTCGCGCATGAATGCGTTCGGCCGCATCGCGTTGTGTGGAATGATTGCCAGTTACGACGGCTCGCCGATGCCGCTCAAAAAGCCCGCCCTGCTACTCACGCAACGGTTGAAGGTGCAGGGTTTTATCGTCAGCGAATCGCCGGAAGCATGGTCCGAGGCGCTCAAGCAACTCGGCGGCCTCGTTGCGCAGAACAAGCTGCAATATCGCGAGACCATCGCGCAGGGACTCGAAAATGCGCCGGAGGCTTTTCTCGGATTGCTCAAAGGCAAGAACTTCGGCAAGCAGCTCGTCAAGCTGATCTGAACGTTCGGGTTTATAAGATCGAAAGGAGACACAGTGGACCAGTTCGACGGCAAAGTGGCCGTGATCACAGGCGCCGGCAGCGGCTTCGGCCGCGAGTTTGCATTAAACGGCGCGGCGCTGGGCATGAAGCTGGTACTCGCCGACGTCGATGTGAAAGGCCTCGCGGAAACAGTCGAGATGGCGCGCGGTTCAGGCGCTGAAGCGCTCGGCGTGCCTACGGACGTGGCAGATCCAACCGAGGTCGACGCCCTCGCTCGCGCAACCATCGATGCGTACGGCGCCGTGCATCTGCTCTTCAACAACGCGGGCGTCGGCACGGGCGGCTTCGTCTGGGAAAGTAGCGCGAACGACTGGGCGTGGGTGTTCGGCGTCAACGTAATGGGCGTCGCGAACGGCGTGCGCGCGTTCACGCCGTTGATGCTCGCGCAGAACGAGCCGGCACATATCGTCAACACGGCGTCGGTGGCGGGTTTGCTGTCCGCGCCGGGGATGGGCGTCTATAACGCGTCGAAACATGCGGTCGTCGCGTTGACGGAGACGCTGTATCACGACTTGAAGATCGTCGGCGCCTCCGTGGATTGTTCGTTGCTGTGTCCGGCATTCGTGCCGACGGGCATTGCGAATGCCGAGCGGGCGCGGCCCGAGGGCTTACGCAACCATGAACCGCTGACAGCTTCGCAACGCATGGCCGGCAGGCAGCTCACCAAGGCGGTGGAGGGCGGTAAGTTGAGCGCGAAACAGGTGGCGGAATTGACCTTCGACGCGGTGCGCGAACGGCGGTTTTATGTGCTGACGCATCCGAAGATTCTGGCGTCGGTGCAA
>WNFJ01022236.1_pt1 | contig 11373 bp, 11 predicted proteins | sample 5400461 | NCBI WGS metagenome assembly WNFJ01 (sample SAMN13153349, study PRJNA577476) | soil metagenome | isolation source: 115 cm saprolite on Douglas fir-dominated hillslope | place: USA:California | collected 2013-09-17 | reverse complement strand
TTTCGTTTCCGTCACAAGCGTCCAGCTCTCCTCGCTTCCCTCGAGGCGCGCTGGACGGCTGCTGCTCCCGCGCATCCTTTGCCTTGACGGAAAAAAAACGGTGGGTGCCTCTGAACGCAATGAGGAAGAGCGGGCCGCCTGGAGAGCAGAAGTAAGCCCACTGCCAGCAAATCAGTTGGTCTTTGTGGATGAGTGCGGTTCGAATATCGCACTCACGCCCATCTATGCGCGAGCGCCAAAAGGAGAGCGTGCCAAAGGCAGTGTTCCGCGCAATCGCGGCAAGAATACGACGCTGATCGCCTCGCTCTCGCTCGAGGGCATGGGAGCCGCCATGATCCTGGAAGGATCGGCCAATGCCACGGCCTTTGAAATCTACGTGGAACAGCTCCTGCTCCCCAGTCTGCACGCGGGACAAATCGTCGTGATGGACAACTTGCGCGCCCATAAAGGAGAGCGGGTGCGCCAAGCCATCGAGGCCAAAGGCTGCCAAGTGCTTTTCTTACCGGGCTATTCGCCCGACTTCTCTCCCATCGAAGAGACCTTCTCCAAGCTCAAGATGTACTTGCGACGAGCGGGAGCCAGAACGCGTGAAGCGCTTGAGGAAGCCATCTGCCAGGCTCTGCTCACGGTCACGGCTCATGATGCGCGTGGTTGGTTCAGCCACTGTGGCTATGTTCCAGTTGAAGGAAGCAAGCAGTGATGAATAGGCTCATTCTTTTGGCACACCGCTGTAAGGCCGAAGATCTGCATCCTGAGCCATTTTTGTTTCAATGGGCGGCCTCCGCCGACGGACGAATTGGCTTGCTTACCAGTGCAGATGTGGAAGGATTGTTGCGATTTCTCTTCTACGGTCTCACTCTCACAACGCGAACAGGAAAATCCATTCGAGTCGCTCCTCACTTGCTCCGGCATGTCCTTGCCACACACGCACGAACGATCCAAAAAGTACCAGCCGAAGCGGTGGCTTTTCTCTTGCATCATCGTGTACGGTTGCCCGACTCGTCTCGTGCGCTCACTATCTCAGAGGCTACTGCCTACTACAGCCGTTTGCCACTTGAGCAGCTCCTGGCCTTACTTTTTGAAGCTCAATCGACACTCCCCTCGCGGTACAACCGCACTTATCTGCAAGTACCCCTACCTTCTACTCTAGAACAGATGGATGCCGCCCTGCGTCGAACCCTTGAGGAGTGGGGTATGATTGGCCCGACCGTTTTAGGGTTTTGTAGCGCTGGGCTGTGTGTCCGTCCTAACAATCGAGCGCTTTGTCTGAATTGTCCGTTCCTTGTGCCGCACTACAGTAATCTGCGAAACGCCAAGACGTGGCGGAAACTCTACGTTTTGCAAGCCGAGCTTCACGAGGTTCACGGCCACCATATCGATGCACAGCAGACACGGCAAATGGTGCAGTATATTGACGATATTATCCGAGTCATGCAGATACAGATCCGTACCCGTCAGGACGGCGGCTATCTCCCATTTGTAGATACCCTTCCACCCGCACAAGAAGAGGAAGGAGAGGACCAGTGACAGCACAACCATCCTCTTCTGACGATCCATATGCGCATCTACGTGCGCATGCAGCAGCACAGAAACAGGAAACGGTGGATCGGCTAGCCAGAGCGATTGCCGAGCTCGAAGCGGAGCATCGTCCGGTGACCACTTTCACCATCAGAGAAGTGAGTGGCCTGGATTACATGGCCTACTACCGCAACAGGGAAGCATTTCAGCTCTTCCAGGAGCACAGTACGCATCTGCGCAAGAAACAGGAACAAGAGCAAGCAAAACGTCGGGCTCCTGGTCGCGGCTCAAAGAAACGAAAGAAAGGGAAGGACCGAGAATCCCTTCATACCGTCAGGGTTTCGCCACGTGATCCGTTGCTGGACTACAAACGACCACGTCTGGTCCAACTCCTGCATGAGGCCCGCGCTGAACTCGACGAGGCCAAACGACTGCTGCAAACGGAGCGGGTTGAGGCTGAACGGTGTGCTCAAGCAGAACGCGCTGAACTCGAACAGCGCTATCACAAACTCCTGCAAGAGCACGTGTGCTGCGGTGTTACCATTGCGAAACTAGAAGCCCAGGTCGCCGAATATTTGGCCTTCATGGAACGCTTCCGTTCCTCGCTCAGACGCGAAGAACAGGAATCGTAAGCTCCACAATGTTCTATTGTTCCCGCTGTCGGCCCTCTTCCCCTCCACCTGGAGACCCCCCATGTGCAGCGCCGCTGTCCCGGCCGCTCTGCATCACGGCATCGTGACGGTGATCTGGCCAGACGTGATTCTCTGGTGGTAAATTGGGTTTTCAGAAGCTCCAAAGCATACTTGCTCACGTGATGGGGTACACATGTTTGCAGGATCTTCTTGCGGATACATGAAGACATTTAAAGTGAGAGTGGGATGTGAAGCCCATCGCGTTACGAGAGCCTGGGCACGCACCTCGTAGCAACCAGCAATGACAAGAATCACCCGTTTTCTTCCTGCATGTGATCTGGCTGCTAGAGCACCTGTCTCCCAATGTCCGGACGCTCCTGGGGGCGGATGAACGCTCATCCCTATGCAGAAGCTTGATCATGAGAAGCAATGGGCAGATCAACTCCTCCACCATTCCCCCCTCCTGCGACCATTGTGTCGGTTTCTTTGCCCATGGTGTCCTTCTCTTTGCCACCAGTGTCCTTCTATTTCTCTGGGGGACATTTTGGCTGTTTAATGCTGTCTGGGATAAAGGTTGTCTGGGCAAACCACCCAAATGTCCCTGAGATACCTTGCTCCTGGAATGTTCCTGCAAGCGTCGATTGGACCTTCCCTGTGCTCGGGTCAAAGTAGGGGAAGAGGCCTCCTGTATAGGATTGTGGGTTGTCTGGCGCTCCGGTCAGGGGTCGATGGAAGTTAAGTAGTCTGTTTGCAGCATCCCATGTGGCACTGCTGAAGTTGTCCCCGAATATGGATCCCTTCATCGTGCCATCCGTGTCGAGAGTGCTAATAACAAGGAGCCCTTGTGTTCCGTACGCGTCAACATTCCATGTCCCACGTGGGAGATTACATGCTTGCAGTTGCTGGTCGAAGCCACTTGTGTCTTGACCACTGCAAAACGCCTCGTCTCGATCTGACAAAAGTTGTGCGCAGTCTGTCATAAAGATTCCCTCCTTCTATTGATAAGGTTTGATGTAAGTGTAGAGCGTTGTGTCTATTCGACCAAAGAATTCATAGGCCTGAACGTGCATCAGGTGAGAAGTGAGTTGGCACTTTTTTTATTTCATCTCCCTTCCTATTGCGACCCTTTTCAATTTGGCGGTGTACTGAGCACCAGGGGGCCTCGGCAGGTTGACCGCGTGTCGGAAACAGATCAGCAAAGAGCCCGTCATCATAAAGCGTTCCTAACTCATCACGCAGACGCATGATCGGGGACCCCTCGGGAAAAGCAGCCTTGGCTACATGGATTGTTTCTTCAGGGACAGGCAGGATTTCTTTGGATTTGAGAGACATGACACCCTCCTTCCATGCAGATGATGACTTCTATCTTCATGGATGAGTTCAAGGTGGGTCTACTTTTGATTTCACCAACGGTATCTGTTGCTCCTCAGAAACCGTGTTTGCTAGCAAGAGAACTCCGAGATCGGCTGAACGACCACGCTGGCGTTCGCTTCTTGTCCTACCCCCCAGAGTGTTTGCGTCCCTGGAACCCGCACGATCCCACGCAAGACGTTGGCGAACACCCCAGGGCTCTGGCTGGGAACCACCTGCCAGGCTTTGCCGTTCCAGTGCTCGACCAGCGTTTGACTTTGCACTGTCCCCAGGAGGGTATTACCATAGACTCCTGCTGCCCAGACATTGTGTGTAGAGATCGCTGCCACAGCAAACAATTCATTGACTCCCCAGCCAGGATTCGGACTGGGAACGACCCGCCATCTGGTTCCGTTCCAGTGCTCAATCAGCGTGGTGAGAAGCTCATTAGGGTCGTCGAAGAATGTGTCGGCAGCGGAACCGACTGCCCAGACATCGCGTGCTGAGACAACCGTTACGCTAACCAATCTATTAATCGCTGGGGCTGGGCTGGGGCTGGGAACGACCCGCCACGTCTTTCCGTCCCAGTGCTCCGTGAGTGTATGGAAAGGACCAGTGCTTAGCGACGGGGAGGAGAAGCCAACTGCCCAAATGTCATTAGCAGAGACAACGGCGAGACCATTAATCGTGCTGCTTGACTCCGGGTTGGGACTGGGAACGACCTGCCACTTGTGACCATCCCAATGCTCAATGAGCGTGGAGAGGGGACCTGATGGGTCCGTGGTATTGCTGAAACGCCCTGCGGCCCAAACGTCATCGGCCTGAACGACGGCCACCGCGGTAAGAGGGTTGCTTACCGATCCCGGACTAGGGCTCGGGATCACCTGCCATCCAGTGCCATCCCAGTGTTCGATGAGCGTTTGTCCCGTTCCAAAGCCTCGTGCTCCCGGTGTTTCTCCGGTGAAACCCACCGCCCAGACATCGCTCGCAGAGACCGCCGCCACACTACTAAGGGCATTGCCCCCCGCAGGGTGAGGACTAGGACTAGTAATGATTTGCCAGCTCTGTCCATCCCAGTGTTCAATCAGCGTCAGTGCGGGCGCGTCCTCGTCAGGTGGTTGAACAGTGAAACCCACTGCCCAGACATCGCTCGCAGAGACCGCCGCCACACCCGAAAATTGCGTATTGGGAGATTGTGGAGGAGCAGGATTGATGGTAGCGCTCCATGGTCGGCAGCCCGACGTCGCAGTGGTCTGCGGCATGTCGAGAGGGTGTTGCTGTCCTGAGACAGCTTGTGCCTGTTGTGTTGCAGGAAAACTGAAGTCTACGGGTAGAAGCCCATTGAGAGCATACATTTGATCCTCCTTGCCACATTAGAAGGTCCTCAGAGAGAGGAAGCGCTTCGAGGAATACATTACTGATGGTAATGGCGCGAGACCATTCTAGGATAGAACAACGACTCGAGAAGCTAACTCACAGTTATACAAAGATACAGTGATTAACAGGATTTGATATAACCTTCTTCTGTCAAATCGGGTTCGAAGCCAGGAATCTCGTCCTGCTTTACAAAAGTCACGAAAAAGATGATCGCTCTTCCAGAGATTGTTTCTATCAACCTATCTCTATTTGCCTCTCCGAATTTGACAGAAGAGGGATAAGAGCGTTTCTCTCACGAACTCGTAACGGTTGCGAATGTAACCAGGTCTGTCCAGGTAGTGCGTAAAGTGCATGGCCTGGAGGATAAGCTACGAAACCAGTGGAGTGCTGCGATAGCCCAGGATACGCACGACACTTCGGCCCTCCAGTGCTACATAGACTGCTTCATTATCAATCCCAACGGAGGCCACTGGACTGAGAGGGCTGGGTAAGAATGGTGTAAGCGTGCGCCAATGACCATCACCATTCGTGTAGAAGGCTCCCGTAAATGGGGATGCAGCTACCACTTTGTCAGGATTGTTGCGCTGAAATGCCATGTGGGAGAGCGTTCCCATCGAAGTGGCATGGCTACGATTGCCTACCGCGATGAACTTGGGATCAGAGTTGAAATTCCCAACGAGGGGATACTTCCCTGAATCAGTAACCAATCTGGTTAACGCTGTTTCGTCCTGGAAGCTGTTTCCTCCATTAAAGGACACTTTGGTACCTGTGCGCGTAAGAACGTACAGGTGCAGCGGATGGAAGGGGTTAATGAAGGCCGGGCCGTAGGTTCCACCATCCAACAGCCCACTCACATTCAAGGCTTGCCAGCCGGTACCGGCTCGTTTGTACAGGGTTAATGCTCCTTGCTGCTCAGCATAGAGATAGTAGGTGGGCAGTGCATGACCACCAGAAGCCCAGAAGCCCCTCGTTCCTGCAGGGAGATTATTTGCCTCGATCTGCCAGTTCTGAAACTTTGATGCGTTTGCATCAGGATTGGCAGCAAATGTTTGTGTACGAATCAGGACTGGATTTCCCGCGGGATTGGGTTGACCAAGCAGGCCAGGAACCGGTGTACCATTCGCATCTCTAAGCGGCAAATTCACCAGCATAACTGCATCGAGCAGCGGATATGTTGGCGACTCATCCTTGAGCGTCTGAATGAATTGCAGAAACAATGGCCCATCAAAACCGCTGCCGTTATTGAGCACGATAGCCTGTCCTTCATGAACATTTGCGCCTGCAGGTGGCGTTTCTCCAAAGGCCGTCATCACTGCTAATTCTGGCTGACGAACGATCAAGGCCAGCGCTGGATTCCCTGCATCACCCGCGCTCCAGTTTGCGTCTCCCAGCGTGTTGACGTGTTGCCAATCACCGCGAACATCTCGGAACCAACCATCGTTGTCGGTCGTGGGATACGCAAGCCGCGAACGAGTGACATCATTGACCGGCAGAATGGTGATGGTATGCGCGTGGTGAGTGTGAAGAGCATCGTTCAGTGTTATCCACTGGCCCAGAGGGAGACTCCTTTGATAGACGCCACCGTCACACGCGACCCAGGCTGTAGCTCCATCAGGTGCCAGGTGGACGTCCCAGATGTCTGAGTGCATACTTTGTGGAGAGGCCCCACTGGCAAAGGTGTGCGCAAAGTCATTATCCCACTGAATTGTTCCGTCGCCACCGATCCCCTGCGCTTTCGAGACATCGTCCGCTCCACAGAAGATTAGTTGGCTTCTCCCTCCAAGTGTCGGAGGCAAGTCTGGTCGGTTCAACATACATGATTTGGCGAACCGTCTGCCACCAAGTCCGAGCCCGCTGCCCGACTCGAAGATTTGCACCCGCCAGGTATTCGCGTTGAAATCATGGATGAGTAGGATATTATGATTGGCAGCAGGACTACCACCCGTCGCATCGAGTAATCTCACGGGGAGAAATGCCAGCGAGTCGAAGGTTGCTAGAGACAAGAAGTCGTTTCCACCTGCCACCATTGTGTCGGTAACAATGGTATAGGTTCCGGCAGGGACGATAGTAGAACCAACAACCGTCTGAGGGATGGTAATAGTGGCGGGAATAGGCCTGCTTGTCCAGGTAAGCCCATCGTTTGGCGAGGCGAAGAGTGTAGACGATGTACGCGCCCAGACGGTACTCCCGCCTGTCGCGAAAGCTGTGAACATGGCTACCGCCGGGCTATGCGAGAAATCAAAGCTACTCGTGCCTGCTGCCTTGCGACCGATACCACGGGTTGTGGCGGCAAACAGGGTTGACGTGGGGCTGAAAGCAATGGCTGGCACTGCCTGGGAAGTATAATGTGGTAATGAGAGAGGGTTAAGGATGTATGTCCAGGAATTCCCTCCATCAAAAGACTCCCAGACTCCCGATTGGTTCAGCGAGAGGGGAAGCGCATCACCATCGCGCTCTCCAACCACGAGGTGAGAGGAGTTGTTTGGATCGATTGCAAGACAGCATCCGTTCCCAGGGGAGTGAGAGAGCTGCGTCCAGCGACCGCCAGCCGTCGATTTCCACACTCCTGCGTTAAGACTCAGTGCATAGAGGGCTGGCCTATCTCCAGCCAGACCAATGATCACACCTGACGTTGACCGGGGAAGACCAGGGACACCGTTCGCTGCGTTAGGGCTATTATCTTCCAATGTCGGGGGTACATCGAATAGAGTTGTCAGCACATCTTGAAAAATGCCACGGCGTGGATTGAAGTAGACTTCGTGCAGGTTGCCATCGCTGGTTGCCACGATGACATGCCGGTTGCCGTCTGTCGGTGTAAAGTACGCGCCAATACGCCCGATACCTGCCAGATGAACAAGGATATCCTGGAAGATCCCTTTTTGGGGATTGAAGTACACTTCGTGCAGGTTCCCATCGCTAGTTGCTACAATGGCATGGCGATAGTTATCGTCAGGGGTGAAGAAGCCTGCGACATCGATCACGCCATCGAAATGGGCAAAGACATCCTGGAAGATCCCCTTTTGCGGATTGAAGTAGACTTCGTGCAGGTTCCCATCGTTGGTTGCTACAATGGCATGGCGATAATTGTCATCGGGGGTAAAAAAGCCATCAATGGCAATGATCCCATCGAAATGGGCAAAGATATCCTGGAAGATCCCCTTTTGCGGATTGAAGTAGACTTCGTGCAGGTTCCCATCGCTGGTTGCTACGATGACATGCTGGAAGTTGTCGTCAGGAGTGAAGAAACCAGCGATGTCGATAATACCGTCAAAATGGGCGAGGGTATCTTCAAAAATGCCTTTCTGAGGATTGAAGTAGACCTCGTGGACATCGCCATCACCGGTCGCTACGATGACATGCTGGAAGCCGTCAATAGGCGTGAAGTATCCCGCTATACTGGTAATGCTCTCGAAGTTGCCAAGAACATCTCGGAAGATACCCTTCTGAGGATTGAAGTAGGTTTCATAGAGTCTTCCATCATCGGTGGCTGCAATGGCATGCTGAAAGCCATCTATAGGAGTGAAGTATCCCGCGACTGCTTGAATCATGATTACGCTTTTACCTCCTATCGGGGTGAATGTCGCTCACGTGCCCTATAATAGATGGACGCTGAAGAAAGAGAATTTTAGGGTCTTGATGATTTCATCCCTTATTTCTGTGGCGCGGTACTCAGAAGACTGGGGGTTTGCAGTATCAAGGATGTTCGTATCACGATCGTAATCGTTTTGAAGTTGTTGACACGTAGCCATGCTCGTTTCCTCCTAGCTCTAATGATTGTCTTATGGTGATGTGCAAGGACTTCTCCTCTAGGGATACTCATTTTTTGTAAGAGCTTCTCTTGGCGATGGAGTCAGCAGCAGAATGGAATCGGCATGATGGAGGAGCCGCTCGACGATGTTGCGCCGCAAGCGATAGATCTCCTGGACATCACTCCACTCCTGTGGCGAGCCTCGCACAATCTCTCTAGGACCTAGCCCACAGTGGTAGAGCAGATAGACCAGTCGCCGCTCACGCGCGCTGAGCAGCAGGGTTTGGAGAGCCTCCCAGATCTCGTTGCTGTCCATCTGCTGATCTTCGATGCGTAGTTCACCTGCCTGGCCTAGCACAGGCCTTAAGACTTCTCTTGGCTGGGAAAGGGTCCGCAGTGTGTCCAGGATGACCCCATGCAGACTCGCTCGCAAGTACACCCGTATCTCGGCCGGCGTCTCGAATGCTATCTGCGCCTGGACAGCGGCCTGCCGGAATCGCTCAAAGGCATGTATCACCACGTGCTTCTCAGACAGCCCTCGACACGCAGCCTCTCTGCTCGGATGCTCATGCAGCCAGGTCAGGACGGTCTCCTCCAGGCACTGTTGGAACTCTGCCCAGGCATCCTGATCGCTGTGTGCAATCGCGCGGCGCAAGAGCTGTAGGCTAGACACCTCGAGCGTCTTGTCTCCATCACCTCTCACATTGATGCTCCTTGTATTCCAACTGGTGCCACGTCCCTTCTATAGGGTGATCAGGGGTCTCTTCCCCCGAACCATCATTGCCCTGTGGCAAGCTCCACCGCTTGCATGGCCGCTGCATAGTCTGGCTCACGCAGCTGATCGGCGATGTACTCGGCGTAGACGATGTGCGCATTGCGATCAAGCACAAAGACGGCCGACTGCAGCAAACGCCACTCCTTGAGCCACACGCCATACTCCTGACCGAACTGCTCACTGCGATGAGCCGAGAGGGCCTGGTGCAGCACGCCCGCGCTCTCCTGCCAGCGGGCTTGTGTATGGGGCAGGTCCATGCTCACGGTGTAGATGCATGCCTCCGGTGGCAACGCCGCACAGAGCGCCTCCCACCGGCGCGTCACCAGCTGGCAGAGCGGCCATTCAAGGCTGTTCACGATGTTGAGCAGGCACACCATCCCTGCCAGGTCGGCCAGGTGGACAGGGCGGACGACCATATCCGCCAGATCCAGGTAGTCCAGGGAGAAGTCGGGGGCTGCTTCCCCCGGATGCAGGTGCAGGCCCTGGACCGTGAGCTGCTCGGTACCTGCGAATGCTTCGCCACTGCGCTCTTCTCTGATGGCTTACTCTCCGATCGTTTCTCACTCGACTGTCGCCTTTCTTCTCACCAGTCTAGCGCATGATGGCTGAGAATGCGCCGTCAAAACTGAGGGATTTTCACGAGGAAGAGGGGAAAGAGGGGCTGAGGATATCCCTCAAAACTGAGGGGGAGTCCGTGAAGGTGAGAGGGCTTGCAGGATGAACGAGAGATCAGCCGAGGTGGTTGCCGTGAGCCTAGGAGTGCTCAGGTGAAGGATGGAGCAGTCTCACACCAGCCGGTGCTCTATGGCATAGCGGGTCGCTGCACTACGTGAGGAAACGCCCAGCTTGCTGTAGATCGAGCGCACATGGAAATTGACGGTGACCACGCCGATGACCAGCTGCTCGGCAATCTGCGCGCTGGTCAAGCCCTGCGCGAGCAGACGCAGCACCTCCACCTCGCGAGTGGTCAGTCCGTCGGGGGAGGTCGAGGCTTTCGGAGCTGGTGTGACGATGGCAGATAGCGATGATGGAGCCGACGACGATCCAGAGCACGTGGTCGGTTCCAGTGAGGCAAGGGCTTGTTCTGGTGTCATGGTACGTCCCTCGGCCCATGCAGTAGCAAAGGGTTTCTCACCCAGTTGCGCTCGTACACGCTCCACCGAGCGCTCATAGGCAGCACGCTCGACAGGCCAGATGGGAGTCCCCATGCTTGCTCGCAGGGCCTCTGCCGCACCCCAGAGCCGCGCCGCCTGCGCTGGCTCTCCCTGTGTCGGCAGCAAGCTCGCCATTCCTTCCAGGATGAAGGGAATGTGCAGCCTGCCACCGATCTTTATGGCGATCGCTAGGCCCTGCTCATAATGGGCGCGTGCTCCTGCATGGTCGCCCTGGCGTGCCTCCACCTTCGCTAAAACAGCAAGGAACCAGGCAGTATTAAACGGATCTCCCGTCTCCCTTGAGAGCGCGACACTCTCCTCTGCCAGTTGGCGTGCCGTGCTAGCATCGCCCTGCTGGAGGGCGATCAACCCTAAGTGGGAGAGGCAATGGGCACTGCCGCCCTTGTCGCCCACCTCCCTGAAGAGCGCAAGACTCTCCTCGAACAGCGAGCGTACTGTCGCAGGATCGCCTTGGGAAACAAAGAGCGTCCGTGCCACCCCGTGGAGCGACATGGCAATGCTCCTCATGTTCTCCAGTTGCCTGTCCATTGCCAGGCTCTCCTCAAACAGCGCCTGTGCCCTGGTGTACTCCCCCTGTAGGCTAGCCAGATCCGCCAGGTAGGAGAGATCGTAGGCGATGTCCTCCTTGTCGCCCAGGTTCCTCTCGAGTGCCAGCGACTCCTCCATCAGCGAACGCGCCGTGGCAAGCTCGCCTCTCATATAGGCGAGGGTGCTCAGCAGGTAGAGCGAGAACGCGGTCCCTGCTGTATCTCCGCGTTCGCGGGACTGCGCCAGGCTGTCTTGGCACAGTGCCTCTCC
>WNFJ01117025.1_pt12 | contig 11374 bp, 11 predicted proteins | sample 5400461 | NCBI WGS metagenome assembly WNFJ01 (sample SAMN13153349, study PRJNA577476) | soil metagenome | isolation source: 115 cm saprolite on Douglas fir-dominated hillslope | place: USA:California | collected 2013-09-17 | reverse complement strand
ACTCGGGTGATGAAATCGAACAACTCTCGGGTCGTGTCTGCCGGCACACCGCTGAATCGACGGCCGAAAAGCTTGTCGCCTCCAAAATCGACGTGCAAGCCGGTCAGTTGCTGGGCCAGGTCGGGCGGAAACTTGCGGTCGCCGAGCAGCATCTTGCCGCCGGCCTGCAGCTTCTGTTTGAGCTGCTCCAAGGAGTCCCTCGCCTTGAGAAGATCGCCGGCCAACTCGTGCGCGTCCCTCGTGCTTTGCGCCCGCGCATTGCCCTGCGTCGATGCGTTGCCGGCGACCCAGCCGAGTACCAGCAGAATGCCGCCAAACACAACGCCTACCATCAGACCGCCTTTGAACCCCCCTCTGCGGGCCTGACCAACAACCGTTTCGTCAATCTCGATACGCTGGGGTTGAGCCAACGCAGCGATGCCCGTCGCGGGAGCAAAGGAACTCGCGACGACAGCCAGCGGGCTCGCAGTGTCGAGAGGCCGGCCGGACCGACTCATTCCCGGCGGCGGGGGGACTGAGGATTGCGTCGGCACCGCGCTTCGCGAAGGAGCCGGAACGCTTCCGGTCGCGGGTGATTGGGGGGTGGGCCCGCCTCCCATCCTCTGGAGACGGGACTTCAGATCGATCTTCGGCTTTCTGTCTTCCGCCATCGGGAGCGGCGTGACCTTACGTGCGTAAACGCTCGCGTGTCAACGCGACTGCAAGGCAGGGCGCCAATGTCGGATAACGAACCCGGAGCCGCCTCCAGGTCCAAGACATTGACCGACCCGGCAAACGCCAGCATGCTCGATCTTAACGTGAACGGTGACTTTCCCACTCTGCTCGCGAAACTGCTTGCCGGCGATCCGGTCGACCCGCAGTACGTGCACGAAGCCTTCGGCGCGATTCTGTCGGGCGCTTGGACGCCTGTCCAGGTGGGCGCGTTCGCCGTGGCGCTGCGCATGAGGGGCGAGAGCTCGGAAACCATTGCGGCAGCCGTCGAAGCCATGCGAGCGACCATGGTCCCGGTCGAGCATGATTTCCCGTTGCTCGCCGACACTTGCGGCACCGGCGGCGACGGCGCGCACACTCTGAATCTGTCGAGTGCGGCCGCGGTCGTAGTCGCGTCATGCGGAGTTCCTGTCGCCAAGCATGGCAATCGCTCTGCCTCCAGTCGGTGCGGCAGTGCAGACGTTTTTGAAGCTATGGGAATCCCGTTGGACATTCCGCCAAGTCGTCAGCGCGACGTACTCCGCGAGGCCGGTATCGCGTTTCTGTTCGCGCAAGCACATCACCCGGCACTGCGTCATGCAGGGCAGGCGCGGCGAGAGCTTGGAACTCGTACGATTTTCAACGTGCTCGGGCCGCTCGCAAACCCCGCGCGTGTTACGCACCAGCTCGTCGGAGTCTACGAAGACGCTCTCCGTCCCGTGCTCGCTCGTGCGCTCGGACGCCTCGGCGTAAAGCGTGCGTGGGTCGTCCGAGGCGAAGACGGCCTTGACGAGGTGAGCCCATGCGCGCCAACCCGCGTCTGCGAGTTGAAGCCGGACGGCAACATCCACGAGTTTGTCGTCACTCCCGAGGACTTTGGCGTTGCCCGGGCAAAGCCTGAGGCGCTGGCCGGCGGAGATCCAACTGAGAACGCGCGAGCCGTAGGCGCGATCCTTCGCGGAGAGAAACACCCAGCACGCGAGGCGGTGGTGCTCAACGCCGCGGCGGCCCTCGCGGTCGCCACGGCGCACCCGCATCGCGTCTGTGCGGAAAGAGCCCGAAAAGCCCTCGACGAGGGGGCGGCCCGCCATACCCTCGAGCGCTGGACGCGCGTTGCGATGCACGCGCGACAATCGTGAGCCTGCTTTCCCGCATACTGGAGGTCAAGCGCCAAGAGGTCGATGTCTTGTGCCGGCAAGACCGGACACCGGCTCGCCGCGAACCGATCGACGTCGTTCGCGTGCTCCAGCGGCCGAAAGGCGCGGCGCTTCGCCTAATCGCAGAGGTGAAACGGCATAGCCCCAGCGCGGGTGCGCTATCGCGCAAGCTCGCGCCGGGCGATCGTGCGCTCGCTTATGCCGAGTCCGGCGCCTCGATGGTCAGCATCCTTTGCGACGGCCCCTTCTTCGACGGTTCGTGGGAGCACCTGGCGCAAGCACGCGCCTCCTTGGATACGCGCCCTGAGCCCGTTCCTATTTTGGCCAAGGAGTTTGTGATCCACGAGCGACAGATCGCGGAGGCGCGTGACCACGGGGCTGACTCGGTCCTTCTCATCGCACGTATCGTGACGCCAGCTCGGCTGGCAGACCTCGTGGCCGCTGCGCGGGCCGAGCGGATGGAGCCGGTTGTCGAAGTGGTCGACGAGCGTGAGCTGGAGGCCGCAGCGGAGGCACAGGCACGTCTCGTCGGCGTCAACGCGCGCGACCTGGACACGCTTCAGATGGATCTTGCGCATGCGGGCCGTGTTCTCGAAGGCATCCCAGCTTCCATCGTCGCGATACATCTTTCGGGCCTTCGTGAAGCAAACGATGTCGCCGCAATAGCCCGGGGGCGGGCGGATGCCGCCCTCGTGGGCGAAGGACTCATGAGGGTGGACGACCCGCGACCGCTCCTGCAGCGGATGGCCGCCGCGGCGCGCGAGCAGCGCAGTTAATTTCTCTCCTCGCAGGACATACCCCTACGCTTCGGCGGACGCCCGTGGGTCTTCAGGTCTGGATTGATGCTTACCTTGATCACCTGCGCGTCGAGCGATGCCTCGCGAGCAATACCCTCGAGGCCTATGCGCGCGATCTCAATGCTCTTGCGGCGCACGTCGGCGGGGACGTCGAGCCGAGCAGCATTCAGCAGGACGCCCTTGCGTCGCTCATGGTGGATAACACGCGTCATGGTCTTGGCCCGCGCTCGACTGCCCGACAACTTTCAGCGCTGCGCGGTTTCTTTCGGTTCCTGGTCCGCGAGCGCGCGATTGTGCACGATCCGACCACGGTCCTCGAGCGACCGCGGATCGTGCGCAAACTTCCGCGAGTGCTTTCCTTCGACGAGGTAGAGCGTTTGCTCGCCGCTCCGAACGAAGCGACCGAGCGCGGCTGCTTGCATTCGGCCATGCTTAACCTCATGTATGCTTCTGGGCTGCGTGTCAGCGAGCTGTGCTCGCTTCGCATGTCCGACCTCGATCTTCAACGCGGCCTTGTCGCCGTGCGTGGCAAGGGCGGCAAGCGCCGCCTAGTGCCTATTGGAGAGGTCGCCCTCAATTGCGTGTCGCGCTACTTGCAGATGCGAAAGACGAGGATGGTACGGCGCCCCAACGAAACGGTTCTGTTCGTTTCGCCACGGCCGAGGCCACGTGGGAATGGCCGCTTCACTCGCGAGGGCTTCTGGAAAATGATCCGACGATATGCAGTGAGCGCGGGGCTTTTCCCCCTGCCATCGCCGCACAAGCTTCGCCACTCATTCGCCACGCATTTGCTGCGTGGGGGCGCCGATTTGCGTGCCGTCCAGGCGATGCTCGGTCATGCCGACCTCGGCACGACCGAGATCTACACGCACCTGTGCGCCGACGACGTCACGGCCGCCCACAAGAAGTCTCATCCGCGAGCATGAGCACGTGCTGTGCTAGCCTGTGACGCTGAAATGCGTGCGCCGTTCGAGCGGATCGATCCCCGCGGTCCGGAGCTGCCCGTCATCGTCGAGGTGCCCCACGCGAGCCTCCGATTGCCGCCCGAAGTTCTCGAGGTATTGGCCGCACCCGCGCGGTCCATCGCACGAGATGCGGACCTCTACGTAGATACGCTTTACGAAGACGCGCCGACCGAAGGAGCCACTGTGCTGGTGGCGCAATTCTCGCGCTACGTAATCGACGTCAACCGCGCAGAGTGCGATGTTGACTGTGAAGTGGTCGAAGGAGGTCGACCCGACGTCCGCTTGCATCACGGTTTGGTCTGGCGGACGACGAGCGACGGCGAGCCGGCCCTGACCAGGCGACTAACAATTCAAGAGCTCCGCGAGCGCCTCGACTTCGTGTGGAGACCTTACCATCGTGAGCTCGCCGCCATTGTTGAACGCAAGCGCGCACAGTTCGGGATTGCCATCATCTTGGCCGCCCATTCAATGCCGAGCACCGAACGGGGCTGCCCTCCCGGGCACGACGGGCGCCGCAAAGGCGACCGCAGAGCCGACGTAGTTCCCGGTTCGCGCGGCCGCAAGAGTGCCGCCGCATGCTTCATCGACGCGGTCGAATCCCACGCCGTGGGCTGCGGTTGGACGGTTCGACACGACGACCCCTACGCTGGCGGCTTCACGACGCAGCACTATGGCCGCCCAACCGAGGGCATTCATGCCGTGCAGGTTGAGCTGGCCCGTCGCCTTTACCTCGATGAAGGCACGCTGCAGCCGCTTCCGGCGTTTGACGTCGTGCGTGGCTGGTGCCGTGGGCTCGTAGCCCGCCTGGGACAAATCGCAATGGCATCATCCACTTGACAGAAGGCCTTCCGTCCGTAAGGTTGGCGCTCCATGGCCAAGAGCGACATCACGGGGAAGCGCAAGCTCAAGGCGCACAATGTCTCGCACTCGAACATCAAGACGAATCGCTGGCAGAACGTGAACGTGCAGCGCCGTCGGATCTGGGTTCCGGACTTGAAGCGCTTCATCTCTTTGAACCTGACGACGCGCGACATCCGCAGCATCGACAAGCTTGGCATCACTGAGTACGCACGCCGGCATGGCGTCGATCTGCGACGCCTTTAGTTCAAATTTCGCCTGCCTGGCGCACGCCGGTGGGGGGAGCGTGTCGCCGCTCTTTACGCGGAAGCGATGGCCTTCGGGGTGCCCTGCGTCAGTGCGACGCCGACGGGAGTTCCGATCGATGCTCCGCGAAGGATTTCGCCGAGGTTCGAGGTAGGGTCGGTGGAAGCAAGGAGCGCGCGTAGTATCTCTTCGGCGTCCGTTGCCGCTGCGAGGCCGAGCGCTGCATCCACGTGGCTTCTTCGCAGCCGGAGCGCGATTGGCGCCGCCGCGGGTCGCGCTGTCCCTGGAGCTACGCGTGTCTTCCCCCGCATGACAGGAGCCGCGTAAAGAGGCGCGACGACGCCCAGCCCAGGGATGGCCAGCCCGTTCTTCTTGGTCTCGTAGCATGCGATGGCCATCAGTCCGCGCCCATCGCTTGCCGCGACGATGTGCGTGTCAGAAGCGTCGTGGCCCGCAGCGCCGCTCCAAGGAGCGGCCAGTACGCCGGAGGGACCGAGACCTCGCTCGGCGCACCGCACCACCTCAGGGCGCACCGATTCGAGGTCCTCGCGGGTCAGAAGACCGCCTGAGGCGCGTCCCGCACCAGCCGTAAGGTCCGCCGCCACCGCGTCATCCACCATTGCCGGTGCGCCGCGACGCGCTACAGCCTCCAAGATCGGCGCCCGCTCTGGATGATGGGCCCGTGCCCACGCGATGGCGGGCCGAGCCGCTCGGCGAAGCGTCACGTTGCCGAGCAGGCCGGCGGCCGCCGCAAGCGCGGCGGGCAGACACGGGACGCCGATTCGGGAAGCCTCGGGGACCTCCTCATCCGGCAAGAACCCACGGGGTCTCGGAACGCCGCGGCCGGGCTGACGCACGCGCCCGTCGATGGCAAAGAGTCCCGAGCCAGCCCCCCCTGCCAGCAGCTGCAGCGGGCCAAGCAGTACCCCAGGCGACTCCGCGGCGGCCAGAAGCACGCCCACGATCACGGCATCCACCGCGTTGCCGCTCCGCAGCGCGTCCCGAGCCGCAGCAGCAACGTGAGCCTCGGACGAGGCGGCGACCTTGGGCACGAGACGTCTATTCCTGTTCGTCGTCGCCGACAACGATACCGCGCCGTGGCCGCACCAGCTTTCCTCCGCCGCCCCCGCCGTCCGCGGCTGCGCGACGCAGCAGACGGCGCAGCTGCTTCGCCTCGCCCTGCGCCGAGTCGGTCTCCACGATCGCGAAGACTTCGCGCCGGGATCCTACGGCATTGGCGATGCGCTCGAGCGAGGTCGGCCCAAATGAGGTGGTCTCTCCGAGCGCCCGCAAACGAAGATACGCGACGGCCCCCGCGGGCACCGGTTCACGGGATGGATCCACTGCGAGAACGACGTTCCAGTCGCGGGCCTGAGCCGCAGCATCGGCAACTTCCCACACACCGCTCGGTTCCCACACGAAATGAGTCGCATCCCGCGGAAAGCGGCGGATCAACTTGGCAATGCGATCGCGCCATAGCGACGCCGGAGTAACTTCCGGCGGCGTTCGAAGCACGAAACAACGCGCCTGGAGCGCATCGATGGCCGCGCGCGCCGCGTCCAGCTCGCGATCGGCGTCTCGGTCGTGCGCGCGAGAGGTTCGGACCCGCCACCACCGAGAACTGAAAGTGGGGTGGGACCGATTTTCGCCAACGTCGCAGGGTGGGTAGACCCGGGGCCAGCTCCTCTGCGCGCGACGGATGAGCCGCGACGGCTTTGCCTTTGGGACGATCACTCGCGCCCGGCGGCCCAGCGGACGCAACGACAGCACGCACCTCCAGCAGGTCAAATCGCTTGGCGTACGCCGCGATCGCACCACGCAGTTGTTTGGCTCCAATGTGCCAGCGATTGCTCATAAGACGGGGCGCCCCATGTTGCATGCCCACGGCGATTTCGCTAGCGGCATCATTGCTCGCGAAAATGAAACCATTGCGTAGGATGGGCGTGGACGAACTGCTCAAGCCGATCGGCGATCGCCTGCGCTGTGGCGTCAAGCTCCGCCTCGCTCGCACGCCGGCCCAGGCGCAGCGGCGCATGCACTACGACCTCGTAGCGCCGATGGCCCGTCCTCGCCGTAAAGATCAGCAAGATGGGTGCCCCTGTGATCGACGCGAGCCGCAGCGGACCCTCCGGCACCTTCCCCTGCCCCCCGAACATGTTTACTTGGCGGGCGCGCGTCCCCGGTGGGACACGATCGATCTGGAGCGCCACGACCCCTCCACTGCGTAAATGTGTCAAGAGCGGGAGCCCCGAGAGCGGGTCGTCCCCGACATGAGTGACGGCAAGCCCCTGTTCACGCCGCGCCTCGTCTTGGATCGCACGAGCCGCCTCATCGCGCTCTCGCGCCTCCGCCACCAGAACACGCAGATGGCGGTCTCGCCAAAGAACGGGTCCGACCGCCTCCCAGCCCGCCGTGTGCGCGGTAGCGAACAAGACGCCTCGCCTGTCGGCGAGCGCGTCGTCCACGTGCAGCTCACCCCAGATGAGCGCCTCCGGCGCGCGCCCTTTGGCACCGGCACCACCGAGACCCTCGGTAAGGCAAGACGCGTAAGTGGCGAACGTGCGAGCCACGTCGCACGCGTCGCGAATGGCGCCGCGACGCCCGCGCATACGCCGCAGGTTTCGAACAATGGCTTGCCGGTGAGTCGGCGCCATCGCACATATGGCAACGCCTATCAATGGGGGCGCGAAACGCGCAAACCATTCGGGTCCACGGGCGCCAAAGCGGGCCATGCGTCGCCAGAAATATCCGTCGAGCGACAGTGCACTCATCGTTCAGACGCGAATCACCTCTGGCGCGGCGTTGAGCAGCTCCTCGAGCCACGCTCCGCTCAGCTTCTCCTGCATCGAGTTGGCACGCAGTCGCTCGCGCAAGTTGCCGAAGTCGACCGCATCGAGCTCCTGGTCCTGGTTGAAACACGTGAAAACTACGCGTTCCTCACCCGTGCGCGGGTCGCGGAGCTTCTGCAAGCACTGCGCGCATACCTCTTTCATCATGCACTGCATCGGTGAGTTGATGCTCCCAATCGCCAGGTGCCGCGGATTCAAAAAGGGCTCCAGCGCGCCGTGGCGGGCTTGCCGTACGGCGTTCATCATTCCATCGCTTCCTATCGCGATGATGCGTCCGACGTCGCGGAATGCAATGGCCGGCGGGCTGTCTAACCGACCGCTCGCATAGGCGTGCATGGCCTCGACGATGTTTCCGCGGAAATGCTTGTCCTGCGGGCGATGAGGCTCAACGGTACTCCCCGCATCGGTGCACCAGACGACTTGGTCCGTCCAGCGCTCAATGTCTTCGCGCTTGAACAAGTCCTCGCCCCGCCGATAGCCGGCAAAGTAAAGGACACGTCCGCCCAGCGCCTTGAACGCCCGCGCGATGGAGAAGAGCACGGCATTGCCCAGCCCACCGCCGCACAGAAGTACCGTCTCGTGCTTCGCAATCTCGGTAGGTTGCCCGGTGGGCCCCATCAAGACGATGGGCTCCCCCGGAGCGAGAGCGGCACACAATCGGGAACTTCCGCCCATTTCGAGCACGATCGTACCCAAGAGGCCCTTGTCTACGTCGACCCAGGCGCCGGTGAGGGCCAAGCCCTCCATGGCGAGGCGCGCCTGCCCGCGAGTATCCGGCAGGCCCGAATCGTTTCCTGTTCGCTCGACCGTGATCGTGGGAGCGAACGTCTCGAAATTCTGAAGGCGGTAGAACTGCCCTGGCTGGAACTTGCGCGCAGCCGCCGGAGCGTGAACCACGATTTCGACAATCGTCGGAGTCAGACGATTCACTTCGTGGACTCTCGGAATCAGTTCTTCATCGAGCCTCGAAAAGAGGCGATCGAGCTTCGCATTCCGAGCGGATTGCGCAGACGGGTCAAGCTCGCGCACCTCAGGGAATAGCGCGACGACCTGCGGGTAACCATCCTTCGCGCTGGCCATGGCTTTGACAACGCTCCCGGCGTAGTGCGGGTGGTTGTCGCCATAGAAGGACACGGTGCGGCCGTCCTTTCGATAGCTGGTGAAGAACCCCTCGTGGGCGCTATCCGTGCGTTCGACGACGAGCTGACCGTCCCCATTCACCCTGGCAACGTGCGGTCGAAAGTAGTGCCTTTTGTCGTCCAACTCGAAGGTCCCTGGGTACTCCCGCTCGTAGATGACGTTCGGGCTCGTCCCGGCCGCAACGCACACGGTGACCGCCGGCAGCTCAATGGTCGTGCCGTCGTCTCTCCGGAAGCGAACCGCTTTGACGTGCGCGCGGTCGTCGAGCACCGCCTCAAAGGGCGTCATGTGCTCCATGTAGCGAATGCCTTCTTCGAGACCCTTGGCGACTTCTTCGTGGTTCAACCGATACGCGGGAGAGTCCGTGAGACCTTTGCGGTATACGAGGGTAACCCCGCCCCACCGGTCGAGCAGCCGTTGCACTTGCGGCTCGTCGCCCTGCGCCGACGCCCGCTTCTTCTCGTCGCGCAGCTCCCGGGCATGCACCAGATGTCGCTGCAGCGATTCCCATTCGTCGTCGTCGAAAAGCTTGCGCAGCTCCCCCTCGGAATGGCCGCTCAGGAGCAGGAGCTCGAAGCGTTCGAGCTCCTTGTCGATCTGGACTTGGTAGTACGCAAGCAGCTCGGTCGCCGTGTCGATTGCCGTCAGTCCTCCGCCGATGACGATCGCCGGCAGGCTCACCTGCAAGTTGGCAATGCTCGTGTGCTTGTAAGCGCCGGTGAGCTGCAGACCCATGAGAAAATCGCTGGCCTTGCGAATTCCGCGCGCCAAGTTGTTCTTCATCTCGATGATCGTCGGACGGCCGGCGCCGGCCGAGATGGCTACATGATCGAAGCCCAGGTCCCACGCATCCTCGAGTGTGATCGTCCCGCCGAACCGTACTCCGCCGTACATTCGGATGTGACGGTTGCGGCCAAGCGTCAGCTGCACGATCGTGAGAAAGTTCTTATCCCAGCGCGCAGTGATGCCGTACTCGCTTACCCCTCCGAAGCCGAGCAACTTGCGCTCGCCGAGCTCGGAATAGAAGCGTGACACGTCGCGAATCGGTGCAGGCGCGAGCTCGTGGCTGCCCACGAGCGAGGCGTCGAGCGGCTCGATCTTGAGCCCGTCCACCGCGACGACTCCGAATCCTTCGCAAGCCAGGTGGTGAGCCAGCGTGTATCCCGCAGGTCCGAGACCCACGACAAGCACGTTCTTGCCGCAGTACGGCCTCATCGTGGGCCTGTGCACATTCAGCGGATTCCATCGCGTCAGGAGTTGATAAATCTCCAGCCCCCACGGCAGCGCCAAGGTCTCGGTGAGCACCCGCGTCTCCACTTGCGGGATGTTCACGGGCTCCTGCTTTTGGAAGATGCAGGCTCTCATGCAGTCGTTGCAGATTCGATGCCCCGTGCCCGGGCACATCGGGTTGTCCACAGCGATGAGCGCCATGGCCGCGAGCAGCTCGCCGGCTTGCCTCATCGCGTGCATCTCGCTGATCTTCTCTTCGAGCGGGCACCCAGCGAGGGGAACGCCAAGGGGGTTTTTCTTGTAACCACCGGTCTTCGCGTCGACTATCCCCTTGCTGCACGAGTCCTTGTCGCGATCGTGGCAAAGCATGCAGTAGTCGATTTCCTGTTCGACCTCGCGCTGACTCATGCGGCGGTCGGTCAGCGCGAAGCCCAGGCGCTGACGGCGCTCGTGATGGGGCCCGACGATGAGCTCGGGTACCTCTCGATCGGGTCGCTCTACTTCGACCAGATGCGCATAGTCCACCGACTTCACAAGACGCATCGAGGACCAGCGGCGAACCAGATCGCCCTTCCGGCTCCGACGAAGGGCCAGCCACGCTTCAAGCGCGTCGAGCGCGAAAGCCACCGCGCTCCCGAGCGTGGCGTCTTCGGGTCCATCCCTCAATTCCGGGGCCATCGGAGCGAGTACCTCGCGAACGGCGCGCGCTCGCGCGCGTAGCTCATCGGTCCACTGCGCGCCCCCGGCTTTGGCCGCCTTGCGGGCAACGTCGTCCAGATCGAGCAGGTGGGATGCAGCCGATGCGATGGTCAGCTCCTCGTCGGTCGTTGCGTCAATCGGCACCGGGGTCATCGTCTGCAGCGCGGCCTTGGCTACCAGGGCCGCCGCCGCTTCTCCGCGCGTCCACGCCTTGCCGGCGCCAGCGCGGAGGACCCGTTTCTTCAGGAAGTCCTTACGGAAACGCCACACGGGATCGCTCTTGCGCACCTCGTCTCGAAAGGCGGCCAATTCTTGATCGACGCCAAAGAGTTCCCCGAGAAAGCGCCCAACGAATGGCGCTGCTGCAAGCAAGGCGTCGCTCACATCGGTGGGCGACATGCCTTCGCCCTTGCAGTCGCGGTACGCGCGAAACCGAGCGTGCAGTTGGGGAGCCCACGACGCGAAGCGCACGTCGAACACTTGGAGAAGCTCGCTAAGCCTGGCCGGGTCGTACAAGTCCCCGTACACGAACCCTTCGACGCCCAAGGGCATCGAGGGGCCCGCCTCGTGGGTAGGCGAGCCAGCGGAAACCCCGAACGTCATCCCGCTTCTTTCTTTTCGTCTGCGGGCGGAGTCCAGGCGGTTTGCGCGGTTTCCCCCTCTTCGTACCCAAAGTAGATTGCGCATTGCTTGAGCATGAACTTCTGCCCTTCTGTGGACGCCAGGTCGACGCGATACGTATT
>WNFJ01203186.1_pt1 | contig 11375 bp, 13 predicted proteins | sample 5400461 | NCBI WGS metagenome assembly WNFJ01 (sample SAMN13153349, study PRJNA577476) | soil metagenome | isolation source: 115 cm saprolite on Douglas fir-dominated hillslope | place: USA:California | collected 2013-09-17 | reverse complement strand
CGACCGAGGCGATGTTGATGATCGAGCCGCCGCCCGCCTTGCGCATCTCCGGGATGGCGTATTTCGCCATCAGCATCATCGAGGTGACGTTGACCCGCAGCGCCTCGTCCCAGGCCTCGGGATCGACCTCGACCGCGCTGCCCGGCGGCCCGCCGATCCCGACATTGTTGACGAGGATGTCGAGCCGGCCCCAGCGCGACGCGGCCGCGCGCACGGCTGCAGCGCAGGCGGCGGGGTCGGTGACATCCGCTTCCAGCACCTCGGCCTCGCCCCGCTCGGCCGCGATCATGCGCGCGGTATCCTCGGCCCAGCCCCTGATCGCGTCGACCAGCGCCACCCGCGCGCCGTGCCGCGCCAGCAGGACCGCCGCGGCGCGGCCGTTGCCGATACCATCGGCGCGCGAGCCGGCGCCGGTGACGATCGCCACCTTGCCGTCGAGGCGCTTGCCCTCTGCTGCCGTCATCGCCGCCTCCCCCTGCTCATGTGCCGGACGCCTCCGCCGGCGCCGCAATCAGCAGCGCGTCGACGATGGTGCAGCCCTCGCCGGCGCGATGGACGATCACCGGGTTGAGCTCCACCTCCTGGACCAGGTCGCGATGCGCCGCGGCGAAGCCCGAGAGCTGCGCCACCAGCGCGGCGAGCGCGGCGATATCGGCCGCCGGCGCGCCGCGGAAGCCTTCGAGCAGCCGGGCGACGCGCAGCTCGCCCAGCATGCGGCGCGCGCCGTCGGCATCGATCGGCGCCAGGCGATAGGCCACGTCCTTGAACAGCTCGGTCATCACGCCGCCGGCGCCGATCATCACCAACGGGCCGAATCCCTTGTCGCGGATCGTGCCGAGGATCACCTCGACGCCCGGCCGCGCCATGGGCTGCAACAATACGCCCTGGAGGCGCGCGTCGGGGCGGCGGCGGCGCAGCTCGGCGAGCATCGCGTCGTAGCTCTGGCGCAGCGATGCCGCGTCGCGGATGCCGAGCCGCACGCCGCCGACCTCCGTCTTGTGCGGGAGGTCGGGCGACTGGATCTTGAGGGCGAGCGGGAAGCCCAAAGCCGCCGCGGCGGCGTCGAGCTCGCCCGGACCCGTCACCAGCCGGTGCGGCGGCACGGCGATGCCGGCGCGCGCCAGCAGCTCCTTGGCGTCGTATTCGGACAGGCCGCCGCGGCTGCGCTCGAGCGCGGCGCGGATCGGCGCCGCGCCGCGCGGGTGTGTTGCCGCGCGCGGCGCCACATAGCCGCCGCGGCGGACCAGCGCGGCCAGCGCCGCGGCCAGCGCGCCGAGATCGGTGTGGATGGTGAGCCCCGCCGCCGCCAGCGCCTGGCGCGCGAGGCTCGAGGGCAGCGTGTAGCTGTAGAACAGCACCGGCTTGGCCTGGCGCACGACGATCGCCTTGAGCGCGGCGATATCGATCGACATGCGCTTCTCGCTCGCCAGCGACACGACGGCGAGGACGGCGTCGACCTCGGCGGTGAGCACGGCCTGCGCGGTGATGTCGACGGGATTTCGCGCCGAGCCGTAGGCGGGGATGAAGGCGCCGATCGCCTGCTGCAGCGCCGGCGACAGCTCGAGCAGCGACAGGCCGGCGCCGGCCAGCATGTCGGCGGCCCAGGCGCCGGCGCCGCCCGATGCCGTCACCACGGCGATCCGCGGACCCTGCGCCAGCGGCGCGGTGGCGAAGGCCGCGGCGATCGCCACCGCCTCGTCCGGATCATCGGCGCGGATGATGCCGTGCGCGGCGAAGACGGCGTCGTAGGCGACGTTCCACCCGGCCATGCTGGCGGTGTGCGAGCGCGCGGCGCGTTCGCCGGCGGCGGAGCGGCCGATCTTGACCGCGACCACCGGCTTGCCGCGCGCCGCCGCGGCCGCCGCGGCGGCGAGGAAGGAAGCGGGATCGCGCACGCTCTCGAGGAACAGCAGGATGACCGAGGTCGCCGGATCCTGCGCCATGTGGGCGAAGAAGTCGCTGGCGGTGAGGTCGGATTCGTTGCCGGTGCTGACGACGTAGCTGAAGCGCAAGCCCTGCGCGCGGCCGCGATTGTAGAGGGCGAAGCCCATGCCGCCGCTCTGCGCGACGATGCCGACGCGCCGCTCGGTCGCCCGGAGCGGCTCCTCGCCCGGCTTGACCTCGACCGCCGGGCTGAAGGTCGCGGCGACATGGGCGATGTCGTTGTGGAAGCCCTCGGCATTGGGGCCGCAGATCCGCAAGCCGGTGCGCCGCGCCAGGGCCGCGATCTCCTCCTGGAGGCGCGCCTGGGCGCTGTCCTGCTCGGCGAAGCCCGAGGAGATGATCACGGCATGGCCGACCCCCGCCGCGGCGCATTCCTCGAGCGCCGGCAGGACGGTCTCGGCAGGGATGGCGACCAGCGCCAGGTCGACCGGCGCGCCGATGGCGCCGACCGACGGGAAGCACCTCAGGCCGTCGATCTCCCGGTAGTTCGGATTGACCGGATAGAGGTGCCCGGTATAGCCATTCTCACGCAACAGATGGAGCAATCGGCCGCGGATCTTGGTGATGTCCGGCGAGGCGCCGACGATGGCGATCGCCGCCGGCGCCAGGAAACGGTCGAGCGAGGCCGAGGCTCCGTCCCGCATGGGCGTGTCCATCCTTGTAGCTCTCTCGAGCCTAGCCAAAGCCGGCGCAGCGCTCCAGCGCCAGGCATCGCCGCGCACGAGGGGGTAGTTCGCCGGCCGGGCAGCGTGTACCCTGTCCGCCAATAGCCGCGCGGCCAACGCGCGGCGACCGGGAGGATTTGCGCATGCCGTCCGACAACCGCGCCCGCGCCGGGCTCGCCCTTGCCGCTTTCGCCGCGTTGGCCTGCGCCATGCCCGCCGGCGCGCAGACGCGCGGCGGCAGCGCCACCATCGGCGTCGAGCAGGACATCGCCGGCTTCGATCCGCTGATCGTCGGCGTCTACGACACCGGCCAGGAGGCCGCCGCCGTGCTGATCTTCGAGACGCTGACGCGGCTCGACGGCAGCGGCAAGCCCGCGCCGGGACTGGCGCAGTCATGGGAGCACAGCGCCGATTTCAAGACCTGGACATTCAAGCTTCGCCCGGATGTCAAGTTCCAGGACGGGTCGCCGTTCAACGCGGAGGCCGTCGCCTTCAACTTCCAGCGCCAGCTCGATCCCAACAATCATTGCCGCTGCGCAATCTACGTCTCGAACATCGCCAAGGTCGAGGCTCCCGACCCGTTGACCGCGGTCTTCCAGCTCAAGAATCCATCGCCAAACTTCGCGCCGATCCTCGCGCCGCCGACGGTCAACAACGTCATCCACTCGCCCAAGGCCATCCGGGAGATGAAGGAGGGGTACAACCGCCACCCCGTCGGCACGGGTCCATTCAGGCTGAAATCGTGGCAGTCGGGCGATCGCATCGTGCTCGACCGCAATCCGGATTATTGGGACAAGGAACGCCCCTATCTCGATCAAATCGTGGTCCGTCCGCTGCCGGACAACACGGCGCGTTTTGCCAGCGTGCTGTCGGGCGAGAGCGACATCATCTGGCACGATCGTGCCGACGACATCGTCAAAGCCAAGAAAAATCCGAATGTCGTGGTCAATGAATATGCCGGATCCGGCGCCCAGGTCTATGCCTTCAACACGAAGCGACCGCCCTTCGACGATGTGCGCGTGCGGCAGGCGCTGCGTTATGCGCTCGATCTGAAGACCTATTCCGACGTCGCTTGGGAAGGATTGTGGAAGCCGGCGAAAGATCCGTGGGGACCAGGCTCGTTCGTCCAGTGCAAGGATTCGGGCGCGCTGCCCTATGATCCCGCGAAGGCCAAGGCGCTGCTCAAGGACTACGGCAAGCCGGTCGAGTTCAAGATGGTGGTGACGGCGACGCCGCGCGGACGCCAGATCGGCCAGATCTTCCAGGAGATGTGGCGGGAGATCGGCGTCACCATGGTCATCGACCAAGTCGATCAGACGACGCTGGTCACCAAGGCATTCCGTCGCGACTTCGATCTGACGCCGTGGCGCATCATCGACCTTGCCGATCCCGATCCGCAGGCCTATGCCAATTTTCACACGGGCAGCCCGGTCAATCTTTCCGATTACTCGAACCCCGAAGTCGACAAGCTGCTGGACGATGCCCGCACCTCCGGCGACCAGGAACGGCGCGTCGAGGATTACTGCAAGCTGGCGCAGATACTGAACCGGGAGGTGCCGTGGTTCTGGCCCCTCGACAATCACTATTTCTCGATTGCCAAGCCCGGGCTCAAGGGCGTCCCCAAGCAGTACAGCGACATCATCGATCTGTCGGGTGCCTGGTGGGACAAGAAGTGATCACGACATGCTCGACTTGGTCGGCCGCAAGCTGATCTATCTCCTGCCCGTCCTCCTCGCGGTGACGGCGCTCACCTTCCTGATCGCCGCGCTGCTGCCGGGCGATCTTGCGCTGGCCATGCTCGGCGATCAGGCGACGCCGGAGAACGTCGCGGCGCTGCACCAGAAGCTCGGTCTCGACCTGCCGCTGTGGCAGCAATATCTCCGTTGGCTCGGCCACGTGCTCAGCGGCGATCTCGGCACCTCGCACCGCACCGGCGAGACGGTGATCCATGCCATCGCCGGGCGGCTGCCCGTGTCGCTCGAGCTGCTCGTCATCGCCCAGCTCGGCGGCCTTCTCATCGGCGTGCCGCTCGCCATGCTCTGCGCCGTGCGCCCGGATTCCGCCGTCGATCGCGTCGTCTCCGGGGTCGCGTTCGGAATGCTGTCGATGCCGCCCTTCCTGCTGGCGATCGTGCTCATCTTCATCTTCGCCCTGCGCCTCGGCATCCTGCCCGCCACTGCCTACGTGCCGCTGGCGCAGGACGTCCTCGGCAATCTCCGCAGCATGGCGCTGCCCGGCGCCACGCTGGCGCTGCTGGAGTGGCCGACGATCCTGCGCGTGCTGCGCAGCGACCTGATCTCGACCTTGCAGGAAGACTACATCGCCATGGCACGCGCGAAGGGGCTCACGGCGCGCCGCATTCTTTTCGTCCATGCGCTGAAGCCCTCGTCGCTGACGCTGGTGACGGTGGTGGGCCTCAACATCGGGCGGCTCATCGGCGGCGCGGTCATCACCGAATCGATTTTCGCGCTTCCCGGCATCGGTCGGCTCCTGGTCGAGAGCATCTACACGCGCGACTTCATCGTGCTGCAGGGCTGCGTGCTGTTCGTCGCCGTGGCCTTCGTCGTCGTGAATTTCCTCGTCGACCTGCTCTACGCCGCACTCGACCCGCGCATCCGCCATGGCCGCGCTTGACGCCACCGGCGCGCTCGGTACCGCGGGCGCGGCCGCTTGGCGCCGGCGCCGGCTCGGTGCCGTCTTCTGGCTCGCGGTCGCGTGGATCGCGCTGGTCCTCCTGCTCGCCTTCTGCTCACCCCTGCTGCCCCTCGCCGATCCCGCGAAAATGAGTTTGCTGGCGCGCCGTGCGGCGCCCTCCGCCGCGCATCTCCTCGGCACCGACGCGCTCGGACGCGATCTGCTCGCGCGCCTCATCTTCGGCGCGCGCAGCTCGCTGGCCGTCGGCCTGCTGGCACCGCTCGCGGCCACCCTGATCGGCGGCGCGCTCGGCCTCCTGGCGGGCTATTTCCGCGGCTGGCTCGAGACGATCACCGTTGGCGCCAGCGACGTGCTGCTCGCCTTTCCGCCGCTGGTGCTGGCGCTCGCCGTCACCGCCTATCTCGGACAGTCCGTCCCCAACCTGATCCTGGTGCTGGCGATGCTCACGGTTCCGGCGGTGACCCGCATCGCCCGCGCCGGCACCCTCGGCGTGCGCGAGCGCGACTTCGTTACCGCGGCGCGCGCGCTCGGCGCCAGCCATACGCGCATCCTGTTGCGCGAGATCCTGCCCAACATCATGCTGCCGCTCATCGCCTATTTCCTTGTCCTTGTCGCCGTGATCATCACCGCGGAGGGCATCCTGAGCTTCCTCGGCCTCGGCGTGCCGCCGCCGCTGCCGAGCTGGGGCAGCATGATCGCCGAGGGGCGCGACAACCTCGATGTCGCGCCGCAGATCGCCTTCATCCCGGCCACCGCCATGTTCCTGACCGTGCTCGCCTTCAACCTCGTTGGCGACCGGCTGCGCTCCATCACCGATCCGCGCCGCGCCGGCTCATGACCGGCGTGCCGCTGCTCGAGGTCGACAACCTCTCGGTCGTGCTGCCGACCGAGCGCGGTCCGCTCCGCGCCGTGTCGGGCGTGAGCCTATCGCTCACACCGGGCCGCACGCTCGGTATCGTCGGCGACTGCGGCTCCTGCCGCACGGCGCGAGGGTGAGCGGCAAGGTCCGGATCGACGGGCGCGATCTCTACGCGCTGCCGCGCGAGGCGCTGCGGCGGCTGCGCGGGCGCGAGCTGGCGGTGATCTTCCAGGACCCGATGACCTCCCTCAACCCGGTGCTCAGCATCGGCGGTCAGATCGCCGAGGCGCTGCGCGAGCATCTGGGATTGGGCCACGCGGCAGCGGCGCTGCGTGCCGTCGAGCTGCTCGCCTCGGTCGGCATCCCGGAGCCCGGGCGGCGCGCGCGCCAATTCCCGCACCAGCTCTCGGGCGGCATGCGCCAGCGCGTCGCCATCGCCATCGCCCTGAGCTGCGCGCCGCGGCTTCTCATCGCCGACGAGCCGACCACCGCGCTCGATGTCACCGTGCAGGCGCAGATCCTCGACCTGCTGGCGCGCGAGCGGGAAAAGCGTGGCATGGCCATGATCCTCATCACCCACGATCTCGGCATCGTCGCCGGCCGCACCGACGCGGTGGCGGTGATGTATGCCGGCGGCATCGTCGAGCGCGCGCCGACGCGCGCCCTCTTCAAGAACATGCGCAATCCCTACGCCGAAGCGCTCCTGGCGGCGATCCCCAAGCTCGATGCGCCCGCGCACACGCCGCTCGCCGCTATCGGCGGAGCGCCGCCCGACCCGACGCGGCTGCCGCCGGGTTGCGCCTTCCACCCGCGCTGCCGCTACGCGCAGGAGCGCTGTCGCCGCGAGACACCGGCGCTCTCAGCGGCGACAGCGGAGGACCATTGCTACGCATGCTGGTTTCCGCTCTCCGAGTGCGCCGCGGTTCCGGCGTGATCTCCGCCCACGGTAGCGCCGCGCTCCGCCGCGAGCCGATGCTGCTCAGCGTCGAGAACCTGGTGGTCGAGTACGGCGCCGGCGCCTGGCGCGTGCAAGCCGTGTCGGATGTGAGCTTCGATGTCCGGCGCGGCGAGACGCTGGGCCTCGTCGGCGAGTCCGGCTGCGGCAAGTCGACCCTGGGGCGCGCCGTGCTGCAGCTGTTCCGCCCGCGCGGGGGACGCGTTCTGTTCGACGGCACCGACCTCACGCGCGAGACGGGCGAGACGCTGCGCCGGCTCCGCTCAATCCGCGCCGGCGCGTCGGCGACATCGTCGCCGAGCCGCTGATCATCGCCGGCATCAAGGATGGCGCCGCGCGCGAGGGCCGCGTGCGCCGGGTGCTGGACGCCGTCGGGCTCGACGCCGATCTCGTCATGCGCCGCCGTCCGCATGAATTCTCGGGCGGCCAATGCCAGCGCATCTCGATCGCCCGCGCCCTCGTGCTCGAGCCCGATCTCCTGATCTGCGACGAACCGGTCTCGGCGCTCGACGTGTCGATCCGTGCGCAGATCCTCAACCTGCTCGAAGAGATGAAGGCGCGTTATGGCCTCACCCTCATCTTCATCGCCCATGACTTGGCGGTGGTGAAAGCCATCAGCGATCGCGTCGCGGTGATGTATCTCGGCAAGCTCTGTGAGATCGGACCGGCCGAGGCGGTGTTCCACAAGCCGGCGCATCCCTATACCGCGGCGCTGCTCGCCGCCATCCCGCAGCCCGATCCCGACGCGCCGCGGCCGAAGAAGATGGTGTTGGGCGAGCCACCCTCGCCGATCGCGCCGCCGAGCGGCTGCCGGTTTCGCACGCGTTGTCCGCTGGCGCAGGCGCGCTGCGCCGCCGAGGAGCCGATAATGCGCGAAATCAACCGTGGGCAGTTCGCCGCCTGCCATTTTGCGGCGAGCGGGCCGGGAATTGAGTGAGGAGCGAGGGTCATGGGATTGCTGGTCGACGGGCAATGGCGCGACGAGTGGTACGACACGAAAAAGAGCGGCGGCGCCTTCCAACGCCAGGCGAGCGGTTTCCGTCACTGGATCACCGCCGATGGCAGCTCGGGATTTCCCGCCGCCAGCGGACGCTACCACCTTTATCTCGCGCTCGCCTGCCCGTGGTGCCACCGCACGCTGCTGTTCCGCACGCTGAAGCGCCTCGAAGGCGTGATCTCCGTCAGCTTCGTCGAGCCGCTGATGCTCGAGAACGGCTGGACGTTCGCCGAGCCCGACCCGCTGACCGGCGCGCGCTGCATCTACGAGATCTATCAGCGCGCCGACCCGCGCTGCAGCGGGCGCGCCAGCGTGCCCATCCTGTGGGACAAGGAAAGGCGCATGATCGTCAACAACGAGTCGGCGGACATCATCCGCATGCTCAACAGCGCCTTCGCTGCCTTCACCGCCGACCGCACCGACTACTACCCGGCCGATCTCGCCGGTGAGATCGATGCGGTCAACGCGCGCATCTACGACAGCGTGAACAATGGCGTCTACAAGGCCGGCTTTGCCACGCGCCAGGAACCTTACGAGGCGGCGGCCAAGGCGCTGTTCGATACGCTCGACTGGATCGAAGCACGTCTGTCACGGCAGCGCTATCTCGTGGGAGAGCGCGCGACCGAGGCCGACTGGCGGTTGTTTCCGACGCTGGTGCGTTTCGATGCCGTCTATTACGGCCATTTCAAATGCAACCTTCGCCACGTCTACGAGTACCCGGCGCTGTGGGACTACACGCGCGCCCTCTATCAGGTGCCCGGCGTGGCGGAGACGGTCGACCTGCAAACCTTCAAGACGCACTATTACGGCAGCCATCGGACGATCAATCCGACCGGCATCATTCCGCTCGGCCCGGAGATCGACTTCCAGCCCGCTCACAGCACCTCGAAGACCCGGTAGACCGGTCCTTCCGGCAGGCGATGGCCGAGCGCGACCGTGACGATGCGGTTGAGCCAGCCGTATTTCTCCGACGCCGTCTCGAAGAACGGCGCGGTGCGGAAGTAATACTCGGACGGGTCGACGGCGTCGCCGCGGTTGAGGCGCTCGATCACCGCGGCGGGCCCATGGCGGAAGCCGCGATAGGTCATGCCGATGAGGTGCCCGTCATCGGTCTTGAGGGTGAGGCGGACGTCGAGCTGCAAGGCGCCGTCGGGCCGCGCCAGGATCCAGTCCGACCCGCCCTCCTCGACCGTGCCCCTGAGCTTCGGGCCCTCGAAGCTGCCGCCGGCGACCGCGGCGACGCGGCGCTCGCCGAGCGGCGTCTTGCCGAGGTTCTGAATCTTCGGGACCTTGAGCGTGACGGTGAAGAGCGGCGTGGTGCGGACATCCATGGGCTGGCCTCCCCCGGCGGTTTCCGGCGATGATGCCATGGACCGCGGCAACCTGATATAGTGCCGGCAACAAAGCGGCAAAATGCCGAGAATACCGGGAGGAAAGCATGACGAGATCGATCCGCACGCCCAGATTGTCCCGGCCGTCGCGGCGCGGCTTCATCGCCGGCGCCGGGGCAGGCCTCGCCGGCATTCTCGCCGCCGCTCGCGCCCCGGCCTATGCCCAGGGGGCAGCACCGAAGAAGCTCGTCTTCGCCCACATCAACCCCGAGCCGGAATCGGCGGCGGTGGCCTTCGCCTGGATGGCCAAGGAGGTCGCCAAGCGCTCGAACGGCGAATTGGCGATGGAGTTCTACGGCAGCACGCTGCTGACCAAAGAGCTCGAGATCATGAACGCGGTCAAGTCCGGCAACATCGCCGTCGGCAACCCCGCCGGCGCCGCCGCCACCATCTTCCCGGAGATGGGGGTGTTCCTGGTGCCATATCTGGTGCGCAGCTACGACCAGGCCTACAAGCTCTTCAACGGCAAGATCGGCGACGCCCTCGACCAGCAATTCCAGCAGAAATACGGCGTCAAGGTCCTGTGCTTCTTCGATTACGGCTTCCGCCATTTCTGGAACACCAAGCGACCGATCGTCGAGCCCAAGGACCTCCGCGGCATGAAGCTGCGCGTGCAGCTCGCCAAGGTCTTCGCCGACACCGTCAACGGCCTGGGCGCCAACGCCGTGCCCATGCCCTGGGCCGAGGTCATCCCGGCGGCGCAGAACGGCGTCATCGACGGCGCCGATCTGCCGATCGTCAATATCCTCGCGCTCAAGGCCTACGAGGTCTCGAAATACTGCTCGATGACCTATCACAATTACGGCCCGACCGTGAACGTCATCAATCTGGGCGTGTGGAACGGCCTCACCAAGGACCAGCAGAAGATGCTGCTCGACCTGTCGCGCGAGGCGCAGGAGCGCATCCGGCAGGAAACGGAGAGCGTCGACAATCTCCAGAAAGCCAAGGAGCTGCTCGAGCCCAAGGGCATGGTCGTCAACGACGCCAATGTCGACGCCTTCCGCAAGGTGGCGCAGGACAAGATCTGGCCCGGCTACCAGAAGCAGTTCCCGGAGCTCTGGGAAGAGATCGTCAAGACCGAAGCCTGAGCGCATCTGACATGGCCAAGGCGACATGGCGGCGGGCGCTGGGCGCGCTGCCGCGGGTCGTGCTGGCGGCGATCCTGCTCGTCGCCATCGTCGACATGCTGCTGGGCGTGCTGCTGCGCTACGTCGTGGTCGAGATCACCGATTATTTCGACTGGCCCTCGGTGAGCTTCTTCTGGGTCGAGGAGGTCGGCGAGTTCGCGCTGTGCTGGCTGACCCTGATCGGTGCCGCGGTGGCGATCCTCGAGCGCACGCATTTCGCGCTCGCCGTGCTGACGCATCGCCTGCCCGAGCGCGCACAGCGCGTCATCGAGCGCGTCAACCACCTGCTCATCGCCGTCTTCGGCCTCCTCGCCGCGTTCTATGGCTGGAAGCTCAGCCTGCTCAACGCCACGCTGGTGTCGCCGGGGCTCGAGATCAATCTCGGGCTGCTCTACTTCTCCACGGTGATCGGCGGCGGCCTCATCGCATTTTACGGCCTCGGCGTGGCGCTGGGAGTGCTCCGCCCGCGTGGCGTCGAGGTCCACTGAGCCATGCTCCTCGCCGTCACCGCCGTGGTCTTCGTCGTGCTCGTGCTGCTGTCGATGCCGATCGTGTTCGCGCTCGGCATCGCCGGCATCGTCGGCCTCGTGCTCGGCGGCTTCCCGCTGCAGATGCTGCCCTCAAGCCTGGTCGGCGGCTCGCAGAACTGGGTCCTGCTCGCCATCCCCTCCTTCATCTTCGCGGGGACATTGATGGAGCGCTGCGGCATGTCGCATGCGCTGGTCGAGCTGGCGCGCGCCCTCGTCGGCTGGGTGCGCGGCGGGCTCGGCATGTCCGTGATC
>WNFJ01660633.1_pt1 | contig 11379 bp, 10 predicted proteins | sample 5400461 | NCBI WGS metagenome assembly WNFJ01 (sample SAMN13153349, study PRJNA577476) | soil metagenome | isolation source: 115 cm saprolite on Douglas fir-dominated hillslope | place: USA:California | collected 2013-09-17 | reverse complement strand
ACTACCCGTAGTATCAGCAGGTCAGCGCGGTGATTAGGAATCTTGTCCACATCAGTACTGCCAGCCGGAGCGAGCGGTCTGCAAACCGCTCGCTCTAGCCGTCGCGGACGGTGACGGTATTCGCCGCCACCCGGCCACGACGGCGAACACCAAGGCCCCGGCCGCCGCAGCATCCGCACGCGTGCCAGCCTGGCCACCGCCCATCGACTCTTATGGTCGCGAACCGACCCCCGCGCTGCCCTCCTCGCCACTCGGTTTTGCCACGCGGCGTGCAGCGGTCATGCGGGACCGCGGGGAACATGACCTCGAAGGACAGGCGACCGCGGCGCCTGGCGCCCGGCGGCCCGTGATCGCCCAAGACCCACTCTCGCCGTTAGCCGGCGACGATCAGCGAGTGCCCGCAGGGCAGCGCCGGCCACGCAGGGGAACCGCACGCACCAAGACTGAAAGCACGACCATGGATCCAGAACGAGTATGCGCTGCATGCCGATAACGATTTCGCCGCGGCCGGGCGGCACAGAACAGCCAGTTCGGGCGCGGCCGGGCGCCGCAGGCGCCCAGGCGCTGATGCGCTCCAGGCGGCCGGTCAGGCGTCCGGGGTGATGCTGCGCAGGATGCGGTCGAAGATCGCGGCGCATTCCTGCCGCGCTGTCGGCGGGTCCTCGGCTCGCGCAACGTAGAGTGCGCACTCGTCGAGCGCGCCGACGAGGACGTGGGCGAGGGGGACGACGGGCTGCGGGACGATCGCGCCGGCGTCCATCGCCGATTGCAGCGCGAGCTGGACCAGGCCAAGACCGTAGCGGCCGGCCAGGTCCCGCCACGCCTCCCAGCCGAGGACGGCAGGGGCGTCGAGCAGGATGATCCGCTCGACCTCGGGCTCCGCGCAGGCATCGAGGAAGAGCTGCGCGCCGGCTCGGAGCGCGCCCACCGGATCATCCGCGGCTCCGGCCGCGCCCGCCGCGATCCGGTCGGCGATCTCGGCCTCGACCTCCTCGGCCACGGCGGCGAAAAGGTCGGCCTTGTCGCGGAACTGGTGGTACAGGGCGCCGCGTGTCACCCCGGCCGCCCGCACAATCTCCTCGGTGCCCACCCCGGCGTAACCGCGTGCGCCGAACAGCGCGCGCGCAGCGGTCACCAGCTGCTGCCGGGTCGCCTCGGAGCGGAGATCGTGCTTGGTCCTGGCCATGTGCCTGCCGCACCTCTTGTCATACGTACTGCCTGTATGTAATTCTAGTACAGACTGTTTGTATGTTACCGCGGTGAACTACTGGAGGAACCATGCCGCACACCGAACTGTCCCACGGCACCGTGCACTACCAGGAATCTGGCGCTGGTGCGCCGGTGGTGTTCCTGCACGGCTATCTCATGGGCGCCCACCTGTGGGACCCCGTGGTGCACCTGCTCGAGGACGAGTTCCGCTGCCTGGTCCCCGATCTGCCGTTTGGCGCGCACCCGGCCCCGATGAGGCCTGGCGCCGACCTGACGGCAGCCGGGCTTGGCCGCCTGGTCGCCGGCTATCTCGACGCGCTGGACCTCAGCGACGTCACCCTGGTCGGCAACGACAGCGGGGCCGCTGTCGCCCAGGTAGTCGCGGCACGCCACGCGGGGCGGCTCGGCGGGCTGGTGCTCGCCACCGGCGATGCGTACGACAACTTCCCGCCCAAGCCGTTCCGCCCGCTCATCGCGGCCGCACGCGCGGGGACGCTCACCCCACTGATCGCCATGCTCAAGGCCAGGCCGGCCCGTTCCCTGCCAACCGCATACGGCTGGCTGACCCACGGCGATCTGCCGCATGACCTGATCGACTGCTGGGTCGCCGCGTACTTCGCCGACAAGGGCGTGCGGCGCGACCTGCGGCGGCTCACCGCGGCGCTGGGTGACGACGAGTTCATGAACCAGATCGCCGCCGAGCTGGCCGCCTTCACCAAGCCCGCGCTGCTGGCCTGGGCCGCCGACGACAAGTTCTTCCCGGCCGAGCACGCCCGCCAGCTGGCCGCCATCCTCCCCAACGCACGAGTCGAGCTGATCCCTGACAGCCGCACCTGGGTGATGCTGGACCAGCCGGAGCGAACCGCTCACCTCATCGCTGAGCTAGCGCGCCGCGCTGCGGCCCAGCCAACCTGCTGAGCGAGGCCCGCATGCGCAGACCGGCAGCCGCCGCTGGCAGCGCGGTGTTCTTCGCCATCGCGCCCGGCGTCGTGGCGGGCCTGGTCCCCTGGTGGCTGCGGGCCGCTGGCCCACTGGGCGCCACTGCGCGCGGCCGGGCTGACCATGCTCATCCTGGGTGCCATCGTGCTGGTCCAGGCGTTCGCGCGCTTCGTCGCCGAAGGCCACGGCACACCCGCCCCGGCCGCCCCGACCGAGCGCCTGGTGACCGGCGGCCTCTACCGGTATGTCCGCAACCCGATGTACCTGGCAGTCGTGGCCGCCATTACCGGGCAGGCACTTGCGCTGGGCCAGCCCGTGCTGCTCGGCTACGCAGCCGCCGTCTGGATCACTGTCGCCTCGTTCGTCCGCTGGTACGAAGAACCGGCCCTGGCCCGCCAATTCGGCGCGCAGTACGAGGCATACCGGCGCGGCGTTCCGGCCTGGCGGCCACGAACCCGGCCATCGAAATAGAACCCCCAACGGCAATGACCCCGCCGCTTACCTGGAGCGGCAGTACAGCTGGGCGTGCCACCGGCCCACCCCAGCCCTCGGCGTGTTCCTCGTTCTTGTCAAGGAGGTGTTCATCCGCTGTAACTGGTCAGGTCTAGGGAATGTTGTGTGACGTTCCCTGGTGAGCCGACACGCTGAATGGTGGCTCACACGGCGGCCGCAGTCAGTGATGCGCGATCGTCTTCGCTGGTAGTGGTGGCAGCCGGCGACATGCCGTGCGCAGGAGTCTCACGCCGCGCTCGCCGGTCGGCATCCGGGGCTTATCGTCGTAACCATGGAGGAGGAGTTGCTCGCCGCGTGCCGGGAACTGCTTCAGCAGGGGCTCCCCAGCGCAGTTCCGAGGGAGCTTGACGACGAGCACCGCTTCATCCCACTCGGAGTCGACATCAACGGGGACGTGGCGGCAACCGCGTTCATCCGGAGGTTGCCGCGCGGCGCGATGGCCGGGCGCCCCGGCGTGGAGAACTCGATATTCCAGCAGCGTGACGGCAACTGGGTCTACCTCGGCGGCGGAGCCGGCCACTTTGAGGACTACCCGCTCGCTGAGCGCCTCCCGGCCGCGGGCCAGCGCAGCTACCTGTACGCAGTCGGCTATGGCCAGACATACCTCAAAGAGCCGCGCAGATTCCCGTGGGGCGCCCGGTACGCATTTCACGCCGTGCTCCGGGCCTCGGCGGAGGTTTACCGGCTGCAGGCCGGCAGCCGGGTGCCCAACGTGCCGTTCCACGGTCACGCCGTACTGATCTGGCCGGGCCGCCGCGGGCCGGCCGTCATCGCCCTCGCCTCGGACGGAACCCGGCACGCCAGCTTGGACCTGAGCCGGGATCCCCTCGAGGTCCGTCACCGCCGGCTTCCTCTACGCTAGGCGGCCGCCTCACGCCACGCCGGCCACGCGACTTCACGAAGTGCGGCTGCCCTGCTAAGTGCCGCCGGTAGCAGATCTTCGTCCGGTAGGGTCCGGGTGTGCCCGCCGATCACCAGCCGCCGTCGTATGAGGTGCTGGCGGCGCTGGTGGTGTCGCTGCGCCGGGAGCTGGCGGATGCGGTCGCAGAACTGGCGCGGGCACAGGGGCGGATCGCTGAGCTTGAGGACCGGCTGAGGAAGACGTCGCGGTTCTCTGAACTTCAGGCGATCGTTCCGGGAGCGGGGTCGCGGCGCCTATTTCCGCCCGCCGGCGTGCCTGACCGCGTTGGTGATCAGGTTGAGGTTGGCATGGTCGAGGCTGGTGATGGCCTGGCTCAGGCTGACGGGTGTGCCGGTGGCGAGGCTGGCGGCCAGGCGGAGGATGGCGGCCTCGCTGCCTGAGCAGGGAAGGTTGCCGGCGTCCAGGGCGGTGATGGCTGTTTCCCAGTCGATCGCCGCGGTGATGTCGTCGGCTGTCGCGGCGTGGGTGAGGATGAACTGCCTGGTGAAGTCGTCTCTGCGCAGCCAGGCCCGGTGGTTGATGATCAGTTCGGTGGCGGCTTCGCCGCCGTAGATGCCCGTGCTGCAGGCGCGTAGTGCGGTGGCCAGCTGCCACTGGCCGGGCGCGCTGGGGTTTGTGCTGGCGGTTGCGTGCGCGGCGAGGTCGGCCAGGCGGGCGAGGTCCTGGCTGATCTGGTCCGGGAGGCCGGCGGGATCGGCCCAGCAGCGGGCGATCTGGGCGTGCTGGCAGATCTGCTGCGGGTCGGCGCAGGTGGCGGTGAAGACGAAGGTCCGGGTCGTCTCGCCGTGGTGAATACGGTCATGGCTGCCGAGGTAGCGGGGAATCTCCACGATGTCCAGCCCGTAGCCGCGGGCCAGGATGCGGTCCAGGGCGTCGGCGAGGGTCTCGCCGGGCAGGGCCAGCCCGGTGGGCAGGTCCCATTCCTGGTCGAAGTCTTGCGTGGTGTGGCCGCAGAGCAGGACGCGGTCATCGAGGGTGATGGCGGCAGCGACGGCAAGCCGGCCGGTGCCCTCGGCGCGGGAGGACGTGACCAGGTCGTGTAGCAGGGAATCAGTGACCGCGGCGGGTGTCATGAGAGCTCCTTGCGGGGTGCGGCAGCATCCGGGAGGCCGGGCATGCCGAGGCTGACGGGGGCGCCGGCCTGCAGGCGCCGGTCGATCTGGGCGAGCTTGTCCTCGGCACCGGCGAGGCTGATCTTGAGCCCTTCGACCTCGCCGAGCCAGCCCTCGCGCTCGGCCTCGGCAATGCGGGCGGTCAGATTGTCACGGATCTCGGCGATGCGAGGCCGCTGGGCCGGGTCCGCCCAGTGCATGCTGCACCGCAGGCAGCTGTGCTCGTGGATGCACGGGGTTCCGAACGCGCGTCCGCAGATGCCGGTGGCGACCTTTCTGCGTTAACAGGGAGGCCGAGGAACTCGTCCCATTCGGCGTCGCTGGGGATGCGGTATTCCTCGGTGGGCCGCAGTGCCCCTCCTCCGGGTAGACCGCTAACGGCCGAGGGTGACGTTGATGTCCCTGTGACCGGCGATGACCTGGGCGATGTGCGGCGGCAGGCCGGCCATGATCGCGTCGGTGATGAAGATCCTGCGGAAGTCGTGGGGGGTGCAGCGCAGCGGACCGCCGTTGGCGGGGTCCGTCAGCCCGGCCTCGGCGAGCGCGGCGTTGAGCAGCTTGCGGACGGTGCCTGCGCTGACTCTCCGGCTCTCGGAACCGAAGCGGCGCTGGAACAGCACCGGGGACGGCGGCAGCCAGACGCGTTCCTGGGAGTCATAGGCCAGGACCAGGGGGACTGCCCCGGCGTGCCCCTGGCCGCGGAGACGGGAGATGATCGCCGACAGCACGTCGGCCATGTCCGGACTCACCACCAGCAGCCGCTCGGTGTCGGTCTTGGACGGGGCGATCTGCAGCAGCGGGACGAGTTCGCCGGTTGTGGGCAGCCGGTATTGCACCAGGCTGTAGTGCGTTATCTCCAGTAGCTCCTCGATGCGGATGCCTTCTCCAGGGGTCGCCAGCCTGTCGTACGACGTTGCACTGGGCGCACGATCGAGAGCTTCTGCAACACACCTCCATGGGTGTCGTGCTCGTTGTTGCTGCTGCTTTAGCGCCCGTCGTCTCGGGACAAGGCGCCTGGTGCAACACCTGTGGCACGCCTACCCAACGTTGATCAACCGCTGACCTGGTGAAACCGGGAAGACGCCGAGTATGTCCTGGTATGCACCCCCGGAGAACATGCCGGTTGCCCGGAGAACCTCGACGATGGCCCAGGACCAGAAGGCGCGATCTTCCTCGATGGTGAGGTCTCGCCGCTCGCCGGTGGCCGGGTCGTCCGCCCATATCTTGCTGGTAGTCGCATGAGGGGTGACCGAGCGGTTCAGGGTCTGCCCGGAGGCGGTGAATGCCTGGCCAGCCGGGGTGGCGCGAGCGGCGCGCAGCAGCGCGTCGGCGGCCTTGCGCCGCTGGCCGACGGCGCGGATCAGGATGGGAAGGACGGGCAGCCGGTCACGGGTGCGTGAGTCCATGCGCGATTTGCGGTGCCGGGCTGCCTTGCGCTGGTTGATCTCCGCGGCGCTGACCGGGCAGCGGGCGGCCCAAGGTCCCCAGCGGGCGGGATCCTCGGCGGCCCATTGGGCCAGGTCCAGGTGGAAGGCGCGCACCCGGGTCAGGCATTCGCGGTAGTTCAGCCGCGGAACCGTGATTGTGGTCTTCTCGCCGGTCTCCGCCGTCACTGTCTTCGGCTTGGTCCGCCGGCGCTGCTTCCAGGCGGCGGTGGTCTCGGGCGGCAGCTGGAGGGTATTGATGCCCGGGTGGTGATGCTCCAGGTCCTGCCAGAAGTCCCGGCCCAGCGAGCGTGCGAGGGACTCCAGGGTGATGTAGTCCACCGCGGGCTGCCGTTCCCGCAGGTAGTCCACCAGCAGGTCGCGGACGGGACGGCAGGCCAGGTGGTAGCGGTCGATCATCTCATCCGGCGTGCGCTGGCCCATGGTGCGCAGCTGCCGTAGCGTCGCCGGCGCGGCCGGATCAAAGCCGGCCATCTGGCGCAGCAGCCGGTAGAACACTGCGGTGTCACCAGTGGACCGGGCGTGCGTGGTGGCCTCGGTGTCTAGCAGCTCCAGGACATCGCCAACGGTGATGTCGCGGACAGTGCCGCCCTTGGCCGCGACGATGATCGCAGTCCGGCTCAGCGTGCGCGCCTTTACTGCCGCGGTCACGGCCGAGCCCTCGCAGAGGGCCAGCAACTGCGTGAAGCCGTCGGCATCGCGGGCCTGGGCCAGGCTGCTGGCAAGCGCGTTCTTGCTGCCCTTGGCGGCCACCAGCCAGCGCAGCGAGGGGCGGACGACATCGGCGCAGATCGCCATCCTCAGCCCTATGCTCAGCTCGCCCTGCCGCCACCTGGCGTACTGGCAGCGTCCGCGCAGCCACCGAGCTGATACCGTCTGCCACTCAGCGCCAGCAGCGTCGGCGCCGCTGGCCAGCCAGCGCTGCTGCCAGCTATCGCCCGGCTGGCTTTCCAGCCAGTCCAGCAGGACCGCCAGCCCGCGAGTGCGGTTGCCCTGGCTAGCGGGGTTGTCCAGCGTGAACGGCGGGCGGGTCAGCCGCCGCCACACCTCGTCGCGCCCGGCCCGGGTAGCCGGCCAGACCGCTACGGCCGGGCGCGCCGGGAAACGGGCACGGGCTGCCTCCCACCCGGCCAGGGATGGCAGGGCGGCCGGCGCCGCCTCGGTGGTCACGGCACCTCGTTCCCGAACAAGACATCCAGCGTCCCGGGCCGGTAACCCGGCGCCGGCGCCGGCCGGACCCGCCTTCCCGCCTGCCGGACCTGCCCGGCATGGTGGGCCAGCACCCGGCGGATCACATCCTCCTTGCGCGGGGTCAGGTAGATCTGGGTGGTGGCCAGCTGGGCGTGGCCCAGGACGAACTGCACGTCGGTGAGCGGGAGCGACACGCAGCGAGTGCAACGTCGCGTCCGTGCCGGCCCGGTCATTGACGCGCTCGAACATGCGGTGCGCGCCGTGGTAGGTCAGCGGGCGGAACGGGCGCCGCAGCGTCCACCACAGCGGCACCCGGGAGCCCCGGGGAAGCAGATCATCTGTTTCCACCTGATACAGCCGCAGCCGCAGCCACACGAACGCGTCCGCCGAGGCAGGCAGCTGCTGGACCTCACGAGTGCCCTTGCGGACCACCGTGATCACCTGCCTGCCCGCATCAACGCCATTGCGCCGGGCTGACAGCAGCTCCGAGGCCCGCGCCCCCGACGAGACATAGAACGCCACCAGAGCCCGGTCCCGGTGCGACGGCAGCCGGGCGAAGATCTCGTTGAACTCCTCGTCAGGGATGCTGCGCGGAACCCGCGACGGCACCCTGGGCCGGTATAGCCCGGCGCGCTCGTTACGGCGTGGCTCCACCGGATTGTGATGCGCGTGCGCCCGGCCGCCGCGCCGGGACCGGTCCAGCGGGAACGGGTTGATCACCGGGCCGGTGCCCATATCAAGATGGAAGGCATAAAAGGAGCGCAGCACCGTCTCCGAATGCGCCCGCACCGACGGTGAATAGGGCCCGCTGGCAGCACCAGGCACGGACGGCTTGCCGGAAACCTGCAGCCATCGGCAGAAGTCCCGGGCCTCGATCCGGCTGGCCCGGTCCCACGCGACACCGGCCGCGTCAATGAAGCGGAACCAGCGCAGGAGATCCATCCCATACGAGCGGACCGTCGCCTCCGACCGGCCCGCGGCCAGCAGATCGCGGAAATAGGCGGTCACCGGCTCTGTGTCCGCGCCGCCCGCGTCGATCAGCCGGAACGGCTCATACCGGTCCCCGGTGCTCACCAGCCCGCCCACACGGGGCACCACCAGCGCCGCGAGGTCCCGCTCCAGCTCTCCGATCATGACCGGCGACCGTATAGGCCGAAGCCGCCATCAGTCCGCTTAACTGCGGAGACACTGCTCGTTGTTCAGTCAACAGGGAAACTCCTCTGTCCCGCCGTCGGCTGATGGGTTAGCGAAGCCGCCGCCCAGGTCACGGTCGCTGCGGAAGAAGACCGGGCGGAAGCCGGGCGGGCAGGACGGGCATCCGGGCCAGACGCTGGCGCAGGCAGCCAGGCCGGACCGGGAGGAGCGGCATGAGCCAGGGTCGTGCTCCCGGTGCGGGACTGGGCTGGCGGGCCGGCCGGTCACCGGCGTGGAGCGCCGCCAGGTCTTTGACCTGCCGCCGGTCAGGGTGAAGGTGACGGAGCATCAGCTGATCGAGCGGGAGTGCGGCTGCGGGCACCGCACCAAGGGCGCGGCGCCGGCCGGGGCGGACGCGCCGGTGCAGTACGGCCCGCGGATCGCGGCGGTCATCATCTACCTCTACATCGGGCAGTTCCTGTCGAAGAAGCGCACTGCGCAGGCACTGGCGGAGCTGTTCGGCATCCCGCTGTCGCCGGGGACGGTCGCGGCGATCACCGCCCGGGCCGCAGGCCGCCTGGGCGGCTTCCTGGAGCGGGTCCGCGGGAACGTCGCCGCCAGCGATGTCGCCGGCTTCGATGAGACCGGGTTCCGGGTGGCGGGCAGGCTGCACTGGGTGCACTGCGCCCGGACCGGCAAGTACACCCTGCTCATGGTGCACCCCTGCCGCGGGAGGAAGGCGATGGAGGCCATGGGGATCCTGCCGTCCTTCGCCGGGGTCGCCGTCCACGACGCCTGGGCCCCGTATGACACCTACAGCAGCCCTGAGCACCAGCTGTGCTGTGCGCACGCACTGCGGGAACTCCAGGCCGTCACCGACAGCGCGCCCGCTGGCCAGTGGTGCTGGGCTGCCCAGGCCGCTGATGCGCTCACCGGGATGCAGGCGCCGGCCAGCGACGCGATCGCCGCGGGCCGCGACACTGCAGACCCGGCCGCGCTGGCCGCGCAGATGCACAGCTACCGCTCCGCTGTCCTGCTGGGGGCCCGCCAGACCGCGGCCCGCTCCGGCACGCTGATGAAAAAACACCATGCCCTGGCCCGCCGCCTGAGCGACCGCCAGGACGACTATCTGCGGTTCACTGCAGACTGGCGGATCCCAGCGGACAACGATCTGGCTTCACACTGCACCTCCTGGGGGCGTTGCGCTGGTGCTCGTATTGTCGCGTGTGCCTCTGACATTTCTGGGGCGGCCGGAGGTTCGGTGGGGGTTGCGGCGGCCTGATCGGTGGTGGTCGCCGAGTCGTTGGCCGGTTTCTTTGACCTGGCTGCGGGTGGGGCGGGCCTGGCCGGGGTGGTAGAGGAAGATGCCGCGGTCGTCGGCTTGCTGGCCGGTGATGAGGCCGAGTTTGTGCCAGCGTTTGATGCTCTGGGTGTGGGCGGTGAGCTGGCGGGCGATCTCGTCGAGGGTGAGCAGGCCGTGGTCGCGGAGCCGCTGGTGGTGGCTGCGGAGGCCGCGTTCGTGGCTGTATCTGGCGACGAGTTCGCCGGTCCAGGGTGTGGCGTGGCCGCCGTGGGGTGCCTTCCGGGTGTTGAGGATGTCAGCGATGGGGGCGCAGGTGTGGTCGTCCGGTAGCTGGTCGATCAGCTCAATGACGTCGTCGGGGGTTTTGCGCAGTTGCCAGGCGTTGCGCGGGACGGGCAGGTGCAGGACGTGGTGCTGGCCGCCGGGGAAGCGGACGGCGGCGGTGATGGCGTGCTGGCCGCGGCTGAGGGTGACGTCGGTGACCAGGAGGCGGATGAGGCGCTTGCGTTCGCGCGCCGGGGTGGCCGGGTTGTTCCAGAGGGCGGGGAAGTCGGCCGCCAGGGCGTGGATGCGGGCGCGCTGGGAGGCATCGAGCGCGACGGCCGCGGTCTTGGCGGCGGTGTAGTCGTCGTGGGCGGCGGCCAGCTCGCGCAGCGCGGCGTTCCAGTCGGCTTCGAGGGTGTCGGCGACGAGCCGGTTGCCGGGGTCGACGGCCAGGTAGCGGCGGCGGGCCTGGTCGGCGGTGTGTGGGCGCGCTGGACGTGCGCGGCGCGCAGGGAGTCGGCGTGTTCGGCGTTGCGGATGAGCTCGTCGCTGACGGTGAGGGCGGCTTCGAGTGCGAGCGGGGTGAGGGTGTCTAGCAGCAGGCTGGCGATTGCGGCGTCGATGGGAGCGCCGGACAGGTGCTGGCAGATCGGCTGGGCATCGCGGATGCCGTCGTTCTGGCACACGTAGTCGGGCACGATCGTGCCGTCGTTCCGGGAGTGGTACCGCACGGTCATGCGCCGGCCGCAGATGCCGCAGATGATGAGGCCTTGCAGCAGGGCGGGGCCTTCGCGTGGCGGGCCGGCTTTGCGGTTCTCGCCCCGGGCGGCTGCGTTGGCGGCCAGCACTTGCTGGTTGGCCTGATATTGCGGCCAGGTGATGTAGCCGGGATGGTGTTCGATGATCAGCACGGTCCAGTCGTCGGCCTGTTTGGACAGCGTGTGGTGGTGTCCGTCCAGGTCGGTGGTGTGGCGGGACCGGCCGTAGCTGTAAGCGCCGGCGTAGGCCGGGTTGTGCAGGGTCTTGAGGACCTGGTCGTGGGACAGGTTTTTCCAGTACAGCTCGCCGGCTCGGGGTCCGCTGCGGTGCCGGCCGGGGAAGGTGAGCTGGGTTTGCCGGAAGGTCTTGACGACGGCGAACGCCGAGCCGGTGGAAGCGAAGGTGGTGAACAGGTGGCTGAGCGCGCCACGGATACCGGTGTCTGGGTCGAGGGTCACCTGGCCGCGGGGATCGTAGGCCAATCCGATGGGCAGCTGGAGTCTCAGCTCCCCGCGGCGGGCCTTGGCGAGGATCCCGCCGCGCAGCCGGGACCGCAGGAAATGCAGTTCTGCCTCGCTGAGCTGGCCT
>WNFJ01086921.1_pt1 | contig 11380 bp, 9 predicted proteins | sample 5400461 | NCBI WGS metagenome assembly WNFJ01 (sample SAMN13153349, study PRJNA577476) | soil metagenome | isolation source: 115 cm saprolite on Douglas fir-dominated hillslope | place: USA:California | collected 2013-09-17 | reverse complement strand
TATCACTTAGGACGGCGTTCGGCGTCAGGCTCGGCAAAGTAACGGTGTAATCTGCTCCACTCAGGTGGCGCAGTTGGTTTAGAGTGGTTGCGGCGGTGGTGGTCGTCGTCGTCGAGGAACTGCTGCTCGTGTTGTTGTTTGGGTTGATTGCAATGCTGGCAGTTTGCCCGGGGAGGATGCCCAGATCCCGCAGGCGATCGGTGCGCGCCTCCAGCACTTCGACTTGCACCACCACCTCAGGCTTGGCCTTGTCGATGTCGTGAATGATCTTCTCTGCGAGCAGCAGCTTGTCCGGTGTGTCGCGGACAATGATGGCATTTTGCGAGTTCAGCTGCTGGATGCGCTTCAGGTCCAGCAGTTGGCGCAGTCCGGTCATAATTTCAGTAATGTCCTGAGGCTGGAAGGTATTCGAAAGATAGATCGTCTTGACTACTTGCTCTTCGTAATCGCGGCGCTTTTGCGGCTGATCCGGAATCACGAAGATAATATTTTCAGTCACCGGCTTCACGAAAGCCTTGCTCTCCAGCGACACGATTTCCAGCGCCTGCTCCATCGTCACATTGTTCAATTCCACCGAGATCCGCCGGGCAGGGAAGTCCGGGTCATAAATCACCGTCAGCCCCGCGAGTTTCCCGATGGTGTCGAAGATGATCTTCGCTTCCTGATTGGGCATCTTCAGATTAATGGGAGCGCGCGAGAGCGGCTTGATTTCTGGCGGTGATGCCGCCAGGGGCGCCTCGTTCGCATCAGCCGGCGGCTCAGCCGCCGCATCGGCCGCGCGGTTTTTCTCCGCGATCATCTCGACCGTATTCCGTAACTCCTGGTCCGCCACCGGGCTCGAAGGATCCATCGCCTGCGCCCTTTGGAATTCACCTGCGGCGCCCTGGAGGTCGCCTTGTTTCCTCAGTTCAACACCGCGTTTAACGTGCAATTCGCTCGCTTCGAAGCGTATCCGGTTCAGCTTAATCTTGTAATTCGCGTTGTACGGGTCTGCTTTGGCGGCTTTCTGATAGTAGGCGAACGCGGCGTCGTAATCTTGAATCGTTTCCGCTTTCTTTCCTTGGTTGTAGTCCGGTTGGCCCTTCGGGCAGCCTGCGGCAAGCAGTCCGAAACCAACACACAGCAATAGGCTTCCGCAGCGGCGCATGCACTCTCCGAGGCCTCGACACGAAGCCCAAATAGTCTAACATTCGCTTTAGAGGCCCGGCAAGGATGCTAAGGTTGGCCGTCTTGCATGAAATAACAGTGCTTAAGTTCGACCTCGCCCAGCCTGGAGTCCCCCGTGACAAGTCTTTACTCAGCAGCTATGATGGAAAGTTGTGGCCAAACCCGCGAAAAAAACAGAAAAGTCCGCGAAGTCCGGCGAGCAAATCGTCGCACAGAACCGCGCCGCCTCCTATAACTACCTAATTCTTGAGAAACATGAGGCCGGCCTGGTCCTTCACGGCACGGAGGTCAAGGCCCTCCGCGAAGGCAAAGCCAACATTCGCGATGCCTACGTCGATTTCAAAGCCAACGGCGCGTGGCTCGTTAACGCACACATTGCACAGTACTTACCCGGCGGTCCGTGGAACCATGAGCCTTTGGGCTCCCGAAAGCTCCTCCTTCACAAGCGGGAAATCGACAAGCTCTCCGGCCGCACCGAATCTAAAGGGTTGACCGTCATCCCCCTGCGCATCTATTTCCGCAACGGCATCGCTAAGGTCGAAATCGCTCTGGCGCAAGGCAAGAAATCATGGGACCGCCGCCAGGACGAACGCACCAAGGAAGCTCGCAGGGAAGTAGAACAATCCATGTATAACAATCGGAGGCGATAGAACACCATGCAGATCACGCTGGAAACCAAGCCGTTTGCTGCACTCGAAACGGACGCCCTGGTTTCGTATGTATTTGAAGAGGCCGATCCTATTCAGGGCCGCATCGCGGAGCTAGACAAAGCCGCGGGGGGCCTCCTGCAAAAACTTGCTAAGAGCGGCGAACTGACTGGCAAGACTCTGGAATTCACGCTCGTCCACGCGCCCGCCGGTTTCAAGGCCGCGCGTTTGCTGCTCGTCGGAGCAGGGAAGCGCGAGCAATGGAATAGCGCCACGCTTCGCAAGATCGCCGCCGCCGCCTTGCGCTATTTGAAGACTCGCTCCGTCAAGACCTTCACTCTCCTCGTTCGAGAGGGCCACGCCAGCGAAGAAACCGCCCAAGCCATCGCCGAAGGCGCGCTCGCCGCGAATTTCGAAACTGACAAATACAAGACTGACAAGAAAAACGACAAGAACATCGAAACTGTCTTGGTCGCTGGTTTTTCCGACGCGGAGCGCGCTGCGGGAGACAAAGGTGTCTCAAGAGGTCGCATCATAGGTGATGCGCAAAATTTCACTCGCGACCTGGTCAACGAGCCTTCCAACAAGCTCACGCCGCGCATCCTGGCCGAAAAGGCCGAAGCCATGGCCAAGGAAGCCGGCCTTTCCGTCGAAATCCTCGATGAAAAGAAAATCGCTGATCTCAAGATGGGCGCGCTCCTCAGCGTCGCCCAGGGAGGTCCCGAGCCGCCCCGCGTCATGGTGGTCACGATCGGCCTCGTCGGCAAAGCCGTCACCTTCGACACCGGCGGCATCTCCATCAAGCCCGCCGACGGCATGGAAAAAATGAAGTACGACATGGCTGGCGGAGCCACCATGCTTGGCGTCATGCGCGCTCTCGCCGCTCTCAAGCCCAGCGTCAAAGTGATTTGCGTCGTTCCATCCACCGAAAATATGCCCGGCGGCAAAGCCCAAAAGCCTGGCGACATCCAGACCGCCATGTCCGGCAAAACCATCGAGGTTCTCAACACCGACGCGGAGGGCCGCCTCATCCTCGCCGACGGCGTTCACTACGCCAAGCAACTCGGCGCCACCCATCTAGTCGATGCCGCCACGCTCACGGGCGCCATCGTCGTTGCCCTCGCCAACGTCAACGTCGGCGTCTTCGGCTCCGACCAACCGTTTACCGATAAACTCCTTGCCAGTTCGAAAGCCGTCGGCGAAAAAATGTGGCAGATGCCCATCGACGACGACTACCGCGAATTCATCAAGGGGCAGCGGCAAAGGCGGCGGCGCCATCACCGGCGCCATGTTCATCAAGGAGTTCACCGGCGACACGCCCTGGATTCACCTGGACATCGCCGGCACCGCCTGGAACGACGACGCCAAGCCCTGGCTCGCCAAAGGGCCTACCGGCGTAGCCCTCCGCACCCTCGTCCACCTCATCATGTCTTCTTGAGCGTAGAATCATTTTTTCCATTGAACGCGCGGAAGCGAGGGAGGGAGAGGCCATGCGCAAACGAACAATCGCCGTAGTTTTGGTTTGCTCGATTGCCATAATGCTCCCGGCATCTGCCGCAGCGCAAACCGCTCCCACCTTTGTCGGTGTCAGAACCTTCCTGAGCGCGCCCTACGAACCGGACCTCGACAAGTTGCACGCTGATTTCGCCGTGCTTGGCGTGCCATTCGATGAAGGTACCTGGGGACAGCCCGGAGAACGCTACGGCCCGCGCGACATGCGTGAAAACTCCCAGGAATATGCCCACGATTTAACGGATGGCTTCTATTACATCGATGGCGACCGCACTGTCCTCAAAGGCAAGCGCTGGGTCGATGTGGGCGATGTGATTGTCTATCCAACGGTTCCCGCGGAGACCGGCGAGAAAATCACGGCAGCCGTGCAGAAAATCCTCGCGAAAAAAACCTTTCCGATTGTCTTGGGTGGAGATCACAGCATCACGTTCCCGGTGATCCGTGCCTTTGACGTTCCGCTGACCGTCGTGCACATTGACGCGCACCTGGATACTTGGAATGGCGCCAAAGGCAACCTCGATCACGCCTCCTGGGTTCTCCGCGTGGCCAAGTTGCCTTCGGTGAAGAAAATCGTGCAGCTTGGCATGCGCGGCATCGCCAATGACCTGGAAGCAGCCGCCAATGCCAAAGCGCTCGGCACCAAAGTGGTTACCAGTGAAGAAATTCATCGCCGCGGCGTTTCTGCGGCCATCGACGCGATCCCCCGCAGCGAGAATATTTATGTCACGTTTGATGTCGATTCCATGGACCCCACGCTCGCGCCCGGCACGGGAACCTACGAGCCGGGCGGCCTCAACTTTGCGGAGATCGACGAACTGATGAAGCAAATCCCCACCAAGGGGAAGCTCGTCGGACTGGACATTGTCGAGGTTAATCCCTATCGCGATCCCAGTGGCCGCACTGCCCAGACCGCCATTCGCTTGATGGTTGATTTACTCGCGGCCGCTTTCTGAAAACACTGCTGTGAGTCTGCCGAGCGCACGCCGAGCGCGGAGTTCACATCTTTTCCGGCGCGCTGATTCCCATTAGCGACAGCGCCCGTACCAGCTGCGCCTCGACGAATTCTGTCAGCCGCAACAGAAACGCCCGCTTCTGTTCATCCGCTTCCGACAAGATATGGTGCTTGTGATAGAAATTATTAAACGCCTGCGCCAATTGAAATGCATATTTCGCCATGAACGACGGCTCCTGCGTAGCAATCGCCGCCTCCACCGCGTAGTCGAGCGAACCCGCCGCGACCAATAGCTCCCAAAGCGAATTTCCCTCCGCCCCTGCGAGCAGTTGGCTTACGGATTCCTTCGTTACCTCCACGCTCGTCGCCCCAGCTTCCACGCCCTTCCGTCGAATCCCGCGTATCCGCACCACCGCATATTGGCAATACGGCCCCGTCTCGCCCTCAAAGCTCAGCGCATCCTTGAAGTCAAACGCGATAATCGCGTTACGCGTAAATTTCAGCAGAAAAAACCGCAGCGCCCCCACCGCGATCGCATGCGCCGTCAACCTCTGTTCCTCTGCCTTCATCTCCGCATGTCGCTGCTGCACTTCCGCCAGCGTCGCCGCCTCCAACTTGTCCAGCAGATCATCTGCCTTCACCCCAAAACCTTTGCGCCCGCTCACTTCCACATACGGTTTCTTCGCCTCTTCCGGCGTAAGCTCGTAACCCATCTCCGCTGCGCACTGCGGCGTCAGCGCCACAATCTCATACGACAAGTGAATCGACCGTTCGGCTGCTTCGGCGTGCCCCAGCGCCCGCAGTCCCGCCGCCACCACCTTTTGCAAATACGCCTGCCGCGCATCAATCACGTTGTAAACGCTCGATGCCGGCTCTCCAAAGTGCGGCGCTGCCGGATCATTCGCCCCGCTCGTCGTAGACCAAACCGTTTGCCCCTCCGGCGCATTCGGCCATTTCCGGTAATGAAAATCCTTCCCCAGCAATCCGAATTTCCAAAGCTGGTAAGCAATATCTTTCCCGACGTACGTCACTGTCCCATTCGAACGCACAATAATCTTGTCCTGCGAATTCTCTTCCTCTTCTGTCTTCTCTGCGTCCTCTGCGTTCTCTGTGCCCTCTGCCTTAATTCCCGCCTTTTCTTCCTCCTTCCACGCCATAATCCAGCAACCCGCCATCTTCCCGCTCGTCGCCAATTGAATCGCGCCCGATTTCTTCAGCATTTCGAACGCCGCATCCCAGAACTTCAGGTGCAGGATTTCGCTCTCCCGCGCCAGCAGCTCGTAGCCAATGTCAAGCCGCGCCATCGTCCGCAGGTGGCACCCCACGATAGCATCCGCCACCACTTGACCCACCTCCGCCTCCTCGCCTTTGCCTTCCTCGATCGACTTCAGCGTCTCCTCGCGCAACTTCGCCGCGCGCGCCTTGTCCTGCGCAAAGAAGCTCGTCGCCTTCGCATAGAGATCCCAGCAGTAATAATCGAACTTTGCTTCTGCTGCCCGGTTCTTCACCCAAACCGGCGTAACCTTTTCCATTTGCAGCAGGCCGATCACCACATCCGCCACCTGCACACCGGTGTTATCAATGTAATTCTGAATCTGCACACGGTTCCCCGTGTGCCTCAGGATTCTCACCATCGTATCGCCCAGCACCGCATTCCTCACGTGCCCGATGTGCGCCGCCTTGTTCGGATTGATGCTCGTATGCTCGACGATGATTTTTTCCTTCTTTGTGTTCTCTGTGCCCTCTGTGTTGAAATCCCCTTCAACCCTGTCTGGTGCCATGCCACCGTTTTGCGAAGGTCGAATTTCGTCTTTTGAATCTCGGCTCTCGCCACTCGCCGCTCGACGCTCGCCACTTTGTTCCTTTTGGGCACCCGCCCAAAACGCCGCCCGGTCGAAAAACGCATTCAAATACCCGCCACCTGCCACTTCGACCTTGGCAATCCCCTCGACCTTGCCCAAACTATTCGCGATCTCCTGCGCAATCTGCCGCGGAGCCTTCTTCAGCCTCTTCGCCAATTCAAAACACACCGGCGAAGCCGCCTCCCCCATCTCAATCTTCGGCGGCCGCTCCAGCACAATCGCCAGTTCCACTCCATATTTCTCGCGAATGTGCCCCGCCAGCGCCTCGCGCAACCGGTTCGTCAGTTCTTGATACACGTGCCCTCGGTGAGCTAGAGTGGAGTCCTCGAATCCAGTCAGTATAGGGAAGCGCACGAACCCGGTCAAAGACACCCGCGCAATCCCTGGGAACGACATTTCGGCGCTGCCGCCGATCCTAAATCATCGGCCTTTCCTTTGATTTGTCGTCCTCATAACTTTAAGTTCGACTCCACTTTTCAGTTGACTTTTCTTAGCCTTCTGATACACTACTTTTCAGGTAATCATGCGTCACCTTCTGCGGTGAGCGCTATGTCGCAACCCCGCAGAACTCCACGCACTGTCGCCTTAAGCCCTTTAGAATCAACACTTGCAAAAAGTGCCAAAATTAGCGCCTCTAACTATCTTTAGAATCAACACTTCCAAAAGTGTATCAAAACAAAGCACTTTAACTACCTTTAGAATGAACACTTATGAAAAACAGGGGGAGGGGGTGCAGTTATTGTTAACTAGATTCACCAATTCTTTACTTGAGCGCTGCATTCGCCCAAAATGACCCCAAGTTCTCTCCGCCACTACTTGCCCGTCGTTCTCGACTTCCTCTTAGCCCCGCTCGTTTGACACATTCCTCCTCCGCCGATAGTATCAATCTGCATCCGGCGGAGAGACCTTTCAGGCGGCATTCCCAACCGCACGGCGGCATCCCATGAAACTCGCTTATTTTGATTGTTTTTCGGGCATTAGCGGTGACATGACGCTTGGAGCGCTGGTTGATGCTGGCTGCGATGTGGAACTCCTCCGCGCCGAACTTCGCGGCCTGGAAGTCCCCGGCTGGGGACTCACCGCCGAAAAAGTCTGGAAGAACGGCATGGCCGCCACCTATGTCAAGGTCAACACCGAAGACCAGCAAAAGCATCGCTCGGTCAGCACGATTCTCGAAATCTTGCAGAAGTCGCAGCTCGCACCCCAGGTGCGCGAACGCGCCGCCGCGGTCTTCACAAAGCTTGGCGAAGCCGAAGCTCGCGTCCACGACGTGCCGCTCGAGAAAATTCACTTTCACGAAGTGGGCGCCATTGATGCCATCGTGGACATCGTCGGAGCTTGCATCGGCTTTCACGCACTGAGCATCGAAAAGTTCGCCTGCTCCGCTTTGAACGTCGGAGGTGGCACCGCAAAAATGGCGCACGGAATTTTGCCCGTTCCCGCGCCCGCGACAGCGAATCTGCTGCAAGGCAAGCCGACCTACTCCAACGGCGTGCAAAAGGAACTGGTGACGCCCACAGGCGCTGCGATCGTTGCGACGCTTTGCGATTCCTTCGGCCCGCAGCCTCCGATGAGCGTCACCGCCATCGGCTATGGAGCGGGCACGGCTGATCTCGAAAGCCAGCCCAACGTCGTCCGCATCATGATCGGCGAAGCCGCGGAAAAAACCGTCGCCGGCTTCGACGAAGAAATTGCGGTGATTGAAGCAAACCTCGATGATATGAACCCGCAAATCTACGGCTACTTCCTGGAAAAGGCATTTGCTGCCGGCGGGCTCGACGTTTACACCACGCCGGTCCAGATGAAAAAAAATCGTCCCGGCACGCTGCTCACGGTCCTGTGCAAGCCGCAAGATACAAATACGCTGATGTCCCTGATTTTTGCCGAAACAACGACCTTTGGCGCTCGCACCTACCGCGCCCAGCGCCGCACGCTGCCGCGCGAGTTTGTGAGCGTCGCTACAAATTACGGCGAGGTGCGCATCAAGATTTCCCGCGTGAACGGCCGCATCCTGCACGTCGCACCCGAATACGACGACTGCCGCAAGCTGGCCGTCGAACAAAACGTGCCTCTGCAGCGCGTCATCAGCGAAGCCCTTCGCGCGTACGGGGCCCATTCGTGATTGTGCATTGTTTCGCAGGAGGCCCCCCGCCGCGGGTGCCCTATTGGATTTTTTCTCTCGGAACTGACAACTGAAAACTGACAACATTAGAAAATGCCCGACAAACCCAAATATTATCTGACCACGCCGATCTACTACACGAACGGCCTGCCGCACATCGGCCACACTTATTCGACCATCGTGTGCGACACCCTTCGCCGCTACAAACGCATGCGCGGCTACGACGCGGTCATGACCACCGGCACCGATGAACACGGCGTCAACGTCGAGCGCTCCGCTAAAAAAGCCGGCGTTCCGGAATCCGAATTTGTCGCGAAAATGGCCGCCGAGTGGCGCGCCCTGTGGGACGAACTCGGCGTCCAGGGCGACGAATTTATCCGTACGACGGACCTCAAACACGCGCACACCGTCCAGTGGCTTTTCAAACAGTGCCGCGACAATGGTTTCGTCTACCCCGGCCACTACACCGGCCAATACTGCATCTACGACAACGCTTACGTGGACGTAAAGCCCGGCGAGAACTGCCCCGATTGCGGCCGTCCCACGGAAACGGTCACCGAAGCCAATTTCTATTTCAAGCTTTCCGCGTTCCAGAAGCCGCTTCTCGATTGGTACGCCAAGCATCCGGAGTTCATCCAGCCTGAAGCCCGCCGCAACGAAGTTCTCAGCTTCGTCGCCTGAAGCCCGCCGCAACGAAGTTCTCAGCTTCGTCGAAGGCGGCCTCCGCGATCTCAGCATCACGCGCACCTCGGTTCGCTGGGGCATTCCCGTTCCCGGGGAAGAGCCGCACGTTTTTTACGTCTGGTTCGATGCGCTCACCGCCTATCTCAGTGCTGTCGGTGGCCCGCAATACGAGAAGACCGGATTCTTTCCCGCCGATCTCCACCTCGTCGGAAAAGAAATCATCCGCTTTCATGCCGTCTACTGGCCCGCCTTCTTGATGGCCGCAGGCCTTCCGTTGCCGAAACAAGTCTGGGCCCACGGCTGGCTGCTGATGGACAGCGCCAAAATGAGCAAGTCGCTCGGCAACGTCGTTCGCCCGCGGCCGATCGTTCACGTCCTCGGCATGGACGCTCTTCGCTACTATCTTCTGCGCGAAACCGTTTTCGGCCAGGACGGCAATTTCAGTTACGACGCGCTCGTCCAGCGTTACAACAGCGATCTCGCCAACGGTCTCGGAAATCTCGCCAGTCGCACTGCGGCCATGATCGAGAAAAACAACGGCGGCAAAATTCCCAAGCCTGCCCGCGCTGGCCACGAAAGCGCAAGAAGCGATCGGGGAAGTCCTGGAGCAGTACGACAAACTAGGCTTCTCACTCGCGTTGGAAGAGATCTGGTCGCTCATCGCCGCGACCGACAAATACCTTACGACCGAGCATCCCTGGTCGCTTGGGGACAGTGAAGCCGATCAACAGCGCCGCGCCACCATTCTTTGGACCACAGCGGAAGTCCTGCGAATCGTGACTGCGCTAACGCATCCCGTTTTGCCGGAGAGCACCACCAAAGTGTGGTCGTTGCTCGGCCAGCCCGGACAAGCCGATTCTGTTGCGCTGGATGGTTTGCGATGGGGACAACTCGTTCCCGGTACGGCGCTCGGTAAGTCGCAAGCTCTGTTCCCGCGCATTGAAAAAGCAGAAGCAATCGAAAGGATGGAAGCCATGGAAAAAGAAGCACAGAACGCACCGTCGCCGGTAACCACGCCAGCGCCCGCAAGTGCTCTGGTAGCGAGCGCCGCCGCTTCGGCAGCCGCGGCGCAGGCTGCTCCTGAAAAAATAGGCATCGAAGACTTCGCCAAAGTCGAAATGCGCGTCGGCCAGATCAAAACCGCCGAACGCATCATTGGCGCGGACAAATTGCTGAAGCTTACTGTCGACATCGGCACGGAGATTCGCCAGATTTGCGCCGGCATCGCGCAATTTTACGAGCCGGAAAAATTGATCGGCCGCAAAGTCGCCGTCGTCGTCAATCTCGCGCCGCGCAAGCTCCGTGGCGTCGAGTCCAATGGCATGATCGTCGCCGCTTCAGTCGGCCCCGAAGGCCGCCCCGTCCTAGCCGGGTTCCCCGACGAAGACGTCGAAATCGGCGCCCGCTTGAAGTAGAGGCACGATATATCGTGCCGTGAGAGAACTAAAAATGACCGTAAAGTATCTACTGTTCGTTTTTGAAAGGGACGACCAATCGATGCTGCAAACAGAAGACGCCAGCGCCATCGATATGTTGGAGGGGGTCGATATCTTAAATGGTGAGTACGTTTTCTGGGATGCGGACGGGAACGGCGTTTCAATCGCGGCATCAGTGACCAGGTTCACGATGGAAATAGGCGATGCGACCTCTTGTGCAGCGCTATTTCCGTTGCGAGATGCATTCGCCTTGCATGCGAAGAAATTGGGATTGCCCAATTTTAACGTTGACGGGCGGCCCAGAGAAGTTTGGGATCGAATCCAGAAGGAATTAGCGGCGCGCCCGAAAAAGCCAAGCTTCTTGGCGAGATTGTTTCGATGAGAAATACCCAATGCAACTCATTGACTCACACGCGCACATTGATTTCCCGCAATTCGCGGAAGACCGGGAGGCTATGCTCGAACGCGCGCGCGCCGCTGGCGTGACGACGCTGCTCGCCATCGGCACTGGCCCTGGTCCGGAAAAGCTCGATGCTGCGTTGCCCTTTGCTGAACAACACGACTGGATTTACACCACGGTCGGTATTCATCCTCACGAAGCAAAAGAAGTGACGCAGCAACATTTGGATGAGCTGGCTCGGCTGGCTAAACATCCCAAAGTTATCGCCTGGGGCGAGATCGGTCTCGACTACTACTACGATCATTCTCCGCGCGATGTGCAGCACCGCGTCTTCCGCGACCAGATGGCCCTTGCGCAACAAGCAAAACTACCCATCATCATTCATTGCCGCGATGCCTGGTCCGATTGTCTGAATATGATCGAAGAACACTGGCAACCAACTGGTCTGGGTGGGATTCTCCATTGCTTCACCAGCACGCTCGAGGATGCACGGCGCGGAATCGAAATGGGTTTTCTGATTTCTTTTGCGGGAAATTCAACGTATCCAAAAACTCAGAACCTTCGCGACGTTGCGAAAGAATTGCCCCTCGAGAAGATT
>WNFJ01199078.1_pt1 | contig 11381 bp, 8 predicted proteins | sample 5400461 | NCBI WGS metagenome assembly WNFJ01 (sample SAMN13153349, study PRJNA577476) | soil metagenome | isolation source: 115 cm saprolite on Douglas fir-dominated hillslope | place: USA:California | collected 2013-09-17 | reverse complement strand
GAGCGCTGGCACATGTTCGATTCCATGACCGCGGAGGCCGAGGTGCTCGAGTTCCTGCGCACCCTGGTCACCACCATCAAGCCCGAACTGGTGGTTGAGACCGGAACCTTCAGCGGCATCAGCACGCTCTGGATCGCCGAGGGCCTGAAAGCCAACGGACGCGGCCGGGTCATCACCTGCGAGTTCGACTACGAGATATACGAGAACGCAAAGGCGCGAATCCAAGCTTCGGGGCTCGCCGAGTGGATCGAGCTACGCAATGAATCAAGCCTCGACATGAAAGTCGAGGGCGCCATCGACCTCTTCTTCAGCGATAGCGATATGCCCGTGCGCGAGCGGGAAATCCGCCGCTTTCTACCGCAGATCAATCCCTATGGCCTGATCTTGATGCACGACGCCAGTTCGCATTTGAAGATCGTCCGCGAGGCCGCACTCAATCTCGAACGGGATGGACTGATCTCGACGGTGCTATTGCCAACCCCACGCGGGCTGGTGCTGGCGCAGAAGCGGGAAGGGCGAAGGTAGGTTTAAGGCTTGCTGCTGGGAGAGCCGGGCGTCCCCGCCCGCCATCACGGCTTGCTTCCGCCGCTCCTAATCCTTCACCAAATCTTCCGACAGCAAATGTGCCTTCAGCGCCAGCGTGTTCGCTCTCCGCACATCGCCTTCCTTCAGCGCCGAACGTGCACCATCCATGTAGTTGCGGATCTGTCCCACCGTCTCCTGCTGCGGCGCGTCCAGCGTGAGTCCCGCCAGCCGTTTCAGCCTGTCGGCGGCGGAGCCCAGCAACTTTTCCGCGTCCTGGCGCTGGCGGGTAGCTTCCGCGGGAGTCATTCCAGGAGCTATCTGCGCCGCGGGCTCCTTCGCTCCGCCCTCGCGCACCACAATTTTCCGCGGAGTGCCATCCGACGCCAGCGCGGTGCGCTTGCGACGTTTCCTGATTCCTCTCATCGAAGCGCCGCTCGGCGAAGCTGCGCTCGGCGAAACAGCATCCGTCTTTTCCTTCGCTTCGCTCCCCGGCGCTTTCTCGCCCGCAGCTGGTGTCTGCGGGTTGGCGGGCGCAGCCGGAGCGGTCTCGGAAGGAACGTGTTCCGCCGGAGCGGGCTCTGTCGGCGGCTTCTCCGCCGGAGCGTTCTGTGCTGGCACCTTCTCCCCTGGCGCTTTCTCCGGACCCGCCGGCGCAGCCGGAATTTGCCCAGCGGAATTCGCGGAACCCGCCGTGTCCTGTTGCCAAGTAGCTATTCCCGCGGGCGGAAGGGTCAGCCATAGCGCAATCGCGAGTGCGCAAGTGAGTCGCATAACAGTGACAAATAGATTGTTTCCCACCATTGCAAAGAACGCAAGGTGGGCTAAAGGAGCGAAATGGGAGGCCGACGAAAGAAAAAACGGAGGAAGCGGTTCCGCCTCCTCCGTTGTGTTTTTTTTCGACGCTCACCCTGCGGCGATTATTTCTTCTTCGTCGGTTTCTTAGTGCCCTTCTTTGCCGCTGGACCCTTCTTAGCCGCTGCGGCCTTCCTCTCAGCTTCCCTGCCGCCGATCAGAGTCAATGAATCCGCGGCGTTGAACGGGTACTGCCGTACCGACGTTTCGGTTTGGCCGCCAGTGTTCAAGGTGATATCCACCCTGCGATTGCTCGCCCACTTGATGACCTGGGTGTTGCGCAGGAATCTCGCCTTCTCTTCTGGCGTGATCTCAGGATTCTGCTCGACCGCCGACTTCACCTCGTCTGCAGTCAGGTTGTGCTGTTTGCCAAAAGCCTTGGTGTCGAGGTCGGCCTCGGGGACACCCTGCTCGACCAGGAAGCTCTTAACGCGCGCCACACGGCGCTCGGAGAGCGCCTGGTTGTAAGGCACGGAACCGCGCACGTCGGCGTGCCCTTCGAGGGTCAGGTGAGCATCCGGCCTGGCCTCAAGATACTTCTTGAAGTCCGTGGCCAGGGTCCCGAGGGTTTGCTCCTGACTCTTAACCAGACCACCGCTGGGATCCTTCTCGGTCGGTTTGGCGGTCGCGAAATACACGCTGTGGAGCGCGAGCCGGGCCTCCAGCTCCTTGTCCACAGGTGGCGGCGGTGGTGGTGCCGGGTTGTTCAACGTCACCGAGCTCGAAGTCGAGGCAGTCAAGTTGCGGGAATCGGTGCAGGTTGCGTTCACTGTGACCGGACCTGCGGAAGCGCCGGTGGTGGTGAGCGTCGCGGAATTGCCGCTGCCCGCTATGCTGCCCGCGCTCGATGTCCAGCCGCCAACCGTGACGCTAGCATTGTCCGGGCTAGTGCAAGAGCAGGTGATGGTCGAGGGCGTTCCGACTTCCACCGTTCCCGGATTCGCAGTGCAGGAAATCTGCGGCGGATTCAGCGGCTTCACGGTGAAGTTAGCGGTGCAGCTGGCCGTGTTGTTCTTTTTGGCCTTGGGATCGGTGACTGTGGCGGTGGTGGTGTAGGTGCCGGCGCTGGCGCCGTTGGTATCGATGGTGGCACCGGTGTCCTTACCTTCGATCTTGCCCCCGCTGCTCGCCCAAGTGTAGGTGAGCGTGTGCTTAGGGTTGAAGTTGCTGGCGGCGACGGTGGCGTGCAGCGGCTCGCCGACCATGACTTCGGCGTGGTCGATGGAGCAGGCCGCCGCTACCGGAACTTCAGGGGCTCCGCCAAAGTTGAACACCAGACCGGTCGAGAGGCGAGCACCGTTGTAAGTCTGACGCCGCAACGCGCTGTCGTTCGCGGGCACATTGTGGGAGAAGTTCATGCGCGCGAGCTGGTAGTCGGCCTCAAAGAGTCGCAGCGAAAGTGGCTTCCAGATTTTCACATCCATACCGCCGCCAAGAATCGCCGCTATGCCGTTGGTGGAATCGATTCCTCTCGATGAGAGGCGCTGGAATCCGAGCAGGGTGTGCGCGAAAAAGTTCACTCCATCGCCACGCCAAGTGAACTTCGGCCCAACTCCAAAGGCGCTGATGCTGGCGTTGCGGTTCCAATCCCCGCCGTAATTGCCTTCGAGTGCCAGATTGTTCGTGAAGTTGTAGGACAGGTTGGCGCCGAAGCCCTGCAAGATCGAGGGCAGCTTGAAAGCGTTGGGCGGCGTGTTTTGATCCGGGATATTGCCGCCTGGGTTCAACCACTGATAGCCGACGAACAACTCCGCCTTTGGCACGGCGTCATCCGAGGACTGCACAGGTGACGCTTTGGGCGCAGTTTGTGCGTTTAGCAACGCTGGCAATGCAATCAGCACGAGGGCCAGGACGAGCGCGATACTCGCGCATCTGCGGTAAGTTTGGTGACAAAGTGACATTGAGCTCCTCCGAATCAAATCCACAACAAGTTATCTAACAGAGCTGGAATCAATAAAGCTTGATGGCACGCCCGGATGGCGTCATTAGGAACAACGAATTCTATAGCACGAGGGCACTTTTGCAACAGAGAAAGAATTAGCGGGCAGAGATCTTTATAGCTCTCGCGGGTTGGCAAGTCCGCGCTCTGCTGCGCCCGGAGTTATCTCAAATTGATATGCCTGCATTCCTGGCCGGGTTGCGAGGCGGCGCGCTTCCCTGAATAATGCTGGTGGGGCCCGCTACACTCGAAATATGACACAGGAACGCGTACTGATTGTTGAAGACGAAGAGAACGAACGAACCGGGCTGGCCGAACTGGTCTCGGGATGGGGCTATCGGACCGACACGGCGGCCGACGGCGTGGAAGCTTTGGAAAAAGTCGCCGTCTTTTCTCCGTCCATCGTGATCACCGACGTGAAGATGCCCCGCATGGGAGGCATGGAACTGGTGGAGCGGCTGGCGGACCTTGCGCAGTCCATCGCGGTGGTGATGGTGACGGCCCAGAAAGCTACTGAAACCGCATTTCACGCGGGCCGGCTGGGCGTCCAGGACTACATCGAGAAGCCCATCGACTTCCGGCGGCTGCGCTCGATCCTGACCAACATCGGGGAAATCCTGAACACCCGCACCGAAAACGAATCGCTACGCCGCCGGCTGCGCGACAAAGGAGCGCTGGGTTCTCTGGTCGGCGCGTCGGCTGAAATGCAGGAGATTTTCCGTCTGATCGAGCAGGTGGCTCCGAGCACGGCCTCGGTTTTGATCACCGGGGCGAGCGGAACCGGCAAGGAGTTGGTGGCGCGCACCATCCACGATCTGAGTCCGCGGCGTAATAAACCTTTCTTCCCCATTAATTGTGCGGCCATTCCCGAGACGCTGATCGAGAGCGAAATTTTTGGCCACGAAAAAGGCGCATTCACAGGGGCGCTGGAGCGCCGCACCGGCTGCTTCGAACTGGCCGAGGGCGGAACCCTGCTGCTCGACGAGATTGGCGAGATGCCGGTGGGCACGCAGGCCAAGCTGCTGCGCGTGCTGGAGGACCACAAACTGCGCCGCCTCGGCAGTAAGGTCGAAACTTCGGTGGACGTGCGCGTGCTAGCCGCGACCAACAAAGTTCCCGACGATGCCGTGGCCAACGGAGAACTGCGCGAGGATCTTTATTATCGGCTCAACGTTTTCAATATTCATATGCCGGCGCTGCGCGAGCATAAAGAAGACATCCGGGAGTTAGTGAAGAGCCTGCTCGCGGACATGAACCTGAAGCACGATCGCAAGGTGGCCGACGTGAGCGAGGCGGTGCTCAATATTTTCCAGAGCTACTCGTGGCCGGGCAATGTTCGTGAGTTGCGCAACACACTGGAGCGCGCTGTGATCGTCTGCGAAAGCGGACTGGTGGAATCCAAGCACTTGCCGCCCGGCTTTGGCCAGGGCGTGCGGCCGGTGGTAAACGATCCCGATGCCGTGCACCTGGGCGTGGGCACGACGGTCGGGGAAGCGGAAAAGCTGCTCATACTGAAAACTCTGCAGGCGACCAATAACAACAAGACGCGAGCCGCGGAGATGCTCGGCATCAGCTTGAAGACGCTGCATAACAAGCTGAAAGAGTACGGCCGGCCGCAGGATACGGTGATGGCCGCGGAGGAGTAGTGAGTAGCAAGGGCCCTGTTGTAGAGACGGGGCTTGCCCCGTCTCCCGTCACAGGCGCCGCAGGCAGAGACGCGGCAAGCCGCGTCTCTACAGCCTAATAAAAGATGAGCCGCAAATTCATCATCGTGCTCGCGATCACCACGCTGTTCACGGCGCTGGTCGTCGGCTTCTCCTGGATTTACCTGTCGCAACTGCTGCGCCAGCGGTTGCTGTGGGCCGATGAGACCGCATCCCAGCTCACCAATCAACTGGAGTACGCCGCATCCAAAGCGGTGCCTGATCTGACCAGCACGCGGGTTGACACCAACAATCCCAAGGCGCTGCGTGCCGCCATCACAAACTATCTGCAGACCGACGCCAACCTGAACGACATGCTGGAATCGGTGGTGGGAAATTCTCGCATCATCTACGATGCCGCCATCATTGATCCGAGCGGAGTGGCGATTCTCGATACCAATCCGGCTCTGAATGGCAAGCCGGTTCCGGAGCGTCTCCGTTTGGGCGTGTTGCGCGACGCAGGCTTCCGGCGCCAGTTGCGGCTGCTCTACGGTCCCGCCACCGTTTATGACGTAAGCATCGGGCTGGAGCTGGATGGGCACGAGTTTGGCGGCGTTCGGGTAGGCGTCTCGACGGTTTTTCTGCGCAACGAACTGACGCCGAAACTGCAGCAGGCAGCTTTCTTCTCGGTGGTCGCGATTTTTTGTTCGCTGGTACTGGCGTCGGTCGTTTCCCACGTCGCGCTCGGCCCCCTGAAGGCCATCGCCCGGAACCTGGACACCGCGAGCGCGGGCGATCTGCTACCGGACGAAGAGACCAGCGCCGGCGACGAGGTGGGCCTGGTGTCGCTGAAGATCGCGCACCTGGGCCGTCAGATTCGCGATACCAACCAGATTTTTTCCGCGTTGAAAGACAACGTCGAGCAGGTCATGACCAAGCTGCAGGACGGCCTCATGCTGTTCACGCGCGATTCGCGGGTGGTGCTGGTGAGCGCCTCGGCGGAAAAGTTTCTGGGACGCCCTCGGCGCGAAATTCTGGGACGCACCGCGGAAGAGATTTTTTCCGATGGAACGGTTCTGGGGGCGGTGGTTCTGCCCGCCTTCCAGAAGCAGCGGCCGCTGGTGCAGTACGAATTCGACGCCGCCGATGGCCGCCGGGTTCAGGTGTCGCTCGATTTCATTCAGGAAAAGGGAACGTCGATTGGCGCGCTGCTGACCATGCGCGATGCCGAATCGGTCCGGCGCATCGAGGACGAGATTGAAATTTCACGGCGCCTTTCCGCCAGCGGGCGGCTGACGCGGGGCGTGGCGCACGAGGTGAAGAACCCCATCAACGCCATCGTGCTGCACCTGCAGTTGCTGCAAAACAAACTACAGCAGGACGATCCCGAAACGAGCCGCCACATGGACATCATCGGCAACGAAATCCGCCGTCTCGACCGCGTCGTGCAAATCCTGGTGGACTTCACCCGTCCCCGCGATTTGCGGCTGGAAGAAGTGGACATGCGGAAAATTCTGGAAGGTGTATTGGCGCTGGCCGCGCCCGAGGCCGCACGACACGGCGTGCGCATCGTGCAGCAACTGCCCAACCAAGATGAGGCGCTGATGGTGCGAGTCGATTCCGATCTGATGAAGCAGGCGATTTTGAACCTGGTGCTGAACGGCGTGCAGGCTATGACTGAAGGAGGAACGCTTACTCTGGTGGCGAAACGCGACGACGAAATGGTTCTCGCCGAAGTGCTCGACCAGGGCAGCGGCATTCCGCCCGAAGCGCGGGAGAAGATTTTCGAACTCTACTTCACCACTAAGGGCGAACAGGGTGGGAGCGGAATCGGCCTCGCGCAAACCTACCAGATCATGCAGTGGCACTATGGCTCAGTCGAGTTCGATTCCATCGTCGGAGCCGGAACAACCTTCCGCTTGCGGCTGCCGGCGGCGGCCGCGAAAGCGGATCGCCGCGAGGAGATGACGGCCTGAGCGGGGCGCCAGGCGCCGTGGAGGGGCGGGTGGGCCCCCGGCGATTGTGTGACGGCACAGTAAGACTGTCGGCGTGAAGCGCCAGTCTCAGTTTTTCTAAGCCAGGGTGTAAACCTTGGCTTCCCAGGAGAAGATTGGCTCGCGTCCGGCCTGCGCGGGCAGGACGTCCCGTTGCTGGGTTACTTCACGCCAATGCCGGCCGGGCGGAGTGAGCGGCCAATTGGGAACCACATATTCCGCGTTTGCATCTGTAAGACCGTTCGGAGTCGCGTAGTCGGAAAAGTTAGCGACAACGATCACGGGATCCTGTCCTGCCATGCCGCGCTTCCAGACGAGCACGCGCTTATTGTCGTTGAAATCCACGTGCGTGAAATCAGTGTCATTGACCCCGAGCGCGGGATGACTGGTACGCAGGCGAACCAGACGCGATACGTATTCAAAGATGGCGTGCCGCAGGGGCTCCTGCAAGCGAGAGAAGTCAACGGGATCCACTTCCTTGCCGCCGGGGTCAGTCACATTACCATTCGAATCGAACAGATCGTTCTGGTCGGCAAACTCTTCCCCGGCGAGAAACATCGGTATGCCATTCGCCGTGAGTAAACACACAAAGGCCAACTGCACGCGCTTCTGCAGATCCAAGCCGCTGAATCCGGACTTTTGCAGCATGGTGAAGAGACGTTCCTTGCGAAAGCCTTCAACATCATGTGAAGTGACGTAATTCACGGATTTTGCAAGGTCGCCAAAACCGAGATTGCGACAGTCGATGGCGTTACGGACGGTGAATTCGAAGTTCTCACCGTCATTGCTTTGGCCGAGAATCGCGGCGCGAACCCGGGCGCGAAAGCCGTCATTCCAGAGTGCGTCGAGACGCCCCTGGGTGAGAAGTTCGAGCGGACGCGATAACTCCTCTCCCACCACGAGGAAGCGCCCGTCAGCGCCGGCTGGGTCGAGACCGGCCGCCCGCCAGCGCTCGTTCCAAAGATTCCGGGCGCGATCCTTATATCCACCTACGAAGTCCCAGTTGGCAACATTCTCCACACTATCCATGCGGATGCCATCCACGCGAAAATCGAGCATCCAGCGCGTGACATAGGTGTACATCAGGGCGCGAGCGGGCGCGTCGTTTGTAGTGTCGCCCGACATCGGGTCGTAAAAACGCTGCGGCGTGGGGCGGGTGTACCGGAATACCGTGCTGCCGAAGCCATCGCGAAAAGTTTGGCTGCCATCACCGCGGCGAGACGTAAACGCGTCAGGATCAGCCGGGCGCTTGAAAGGTTCGGCGATATAGAAACTGTCAAAATCAATCCACTGGTAGGCTTCATTACGGCCAAAGGCCATCACCACATCGATGAAGAAGCGAATGCCGTGACGATGGCAGGACTGGACCAAAGCAGCTAGATCGGCATTCGAGGTGGAGGCCGCCTGGCCATCGGGGAAGCCTAATTCCCAATCAGGCGCAAGGAAGTGGGCAGTGTCGTAGCCCCAGGTGCGTTTAAAGAAGCTGTCGGCCGGCGGTAGAACTTCGAGCGCATTTATGCCCAACTCCGTCAAATAGGAGCGACCCGGATCCAATACATTGAGCCCTTCGAAGTTCGCACCCCCTGCGCTTTCGTCCACTAACCCCAGAACGTCTTTGAACGTTCCCACGCCGCGCTCGTTCATCCCGGAGCCTTGCGCGCGTGTCCAGGCAGATGGCAGTTCGTAAATGACCAGATGATTGTTTGTGGGGAGCGCGTCCGGCTTCGGGTCGCCGTGGAAGGATGCGGATTCACCGCCCGGGTCGACGGCTGAAAGGCGCCCGTTCTGCAGGCGAATTACGGAGGCAGGCTGGCGATCCGCATCATTATTAAAGCCGGCAGGCAGAGGGGGCGAAAGCAACCGCCAATCGACCGTGGTGGCAAAGGGATCGGTGCAGAGGATGAGCGCGGCAGCGGGATCAACTGGATTTGTGTTCTCAACTTGGAACCAATAGTGATAGATGCCGTCAGCGAGTCCGCTCTCTGCGGCGGCAATCGCCCATAGACCGGGAGTTTTCGGCCCCGCCTTTGATAGCGGAATGTCTTTGCGGTTGACAATAGTGTTGGGATTGCCGGCGGCGAAGGTGCCGATCACCAAAACCGGCGGTTTACCGCCGAGACGAGGACGCCAAAACGCAAAATCCGTTTGCCTGCGGAGGAGGAGATCGGAAGGTAACATGCTGCCCTCCTCGAGAGAGCCCCACCGAGACACGCTAGCGGAGATTCCCCGGGGAATCAAATGAAATTTGCGTTAACGTTGCGGTCGACCTAAACGGTCCTCTGGCAGGCTGCGGAAAAACTACTTCGGATACAAGCCATGCTGGGCAAAGCGCACCGGCCCTCTGCCGGTTAAAATATACTGCCAAGCAAATCAGCTGCTCATAGATTGAGGACTCTTCTAATGGCCGTTGGCGTTCGCACTCAGGATCTGCGCAAGGTCTATAGCTCCTCTCCACCGTTAGGCGCCGGCGGTGGTTTTATTGCGCGCGCCGACGCGAAAGGCGGGAAACAGCCGAAGGCCCAAATTCCGGCCCTCGACGGACTTTCGCTCGAGATTCTTCCGGGAGAGATTTTCGGCCTTCTTGGCCCAAACGGCGCGGGCAAATCCACCACGGTCGGAGTCCTGACCACCCGGGTGCGGCCAACGTCCGGCCAAGCCTGGATTGGTGAGCACGACGTGTGGAAGGAACAGGCCCGGGTTAAGCGCCTGATTGGGGTTGTGCCACAGCGTCCCAATTTAGATTTTTCTTTGACTGCCCGCGAGATTCTCATTTTCCACGCTGCCTACTTCGGCATTGGATCAAGGCAAAGAAATGAGCGCGCCGACGCGTTGCTCGAGAAGTTCAAACTCACCGAGCGCGCAAGCCAGATGGTGCGCGGCTTTTCGGGAGGCATGATGCAGCGGCTCTCCATTGCCAGGGCGATGATGCACGATCCGCAAGTTCTGTTTCTCGACGAGCCGAGCGCCGGGCTCGATCCTCAAACCCGGATTCTGTTGTGGGAGATCACTCGCGAGTACCACCAGGCGGGGAAAACCGTCCTGCTGACTACCCATAACATGGAAGAGGCCGACGCGCTGTGCCAACGGTTGGCCATCATCGACCACGGCCATGTTATAGCCGCAGGTACACCGGTGCAGTTGAAGGCATCGATCCCCGGAGGATTCCTGCTGCGCCTTCGTTTCGGGAATCAGACTGCGGATCTGCTTCAGCGTTTACAGTCGTTGGCGGGGGTGCGCGAGGTGCGAGCTTTGGACAGTACGCGGGACGGCACGGGCGCCGACGTCTATGCGGACCGCGGCGGTTCCCTCATTTCCGAAATCGCGAACTTGGCTGCAAATTCAGGCGCGGAGTTGTCGGACGTTCACATTTCCGAGCCGAGTCTGGAAAATCTCTTCCTGCACCATACCGGAAGGAGTCTGCGCGATTGAACTGGAAAACTTTTGGCGCGATGCTGGCGCGAGACGCTTACGTAGCACGGCGCAATGCGATTCAACTATTTCTGCAGACCTTCCTGCAGCCGTTGCTCTTTGTTTTCATTTTCGGCCGGGTGATGGTCGGCAGCGGTTATTTGCCTGCAGCGTACAAAAGCCTTCTGCTCCCCGGCATTATCGCGATCAGCATGGTCTTCACCGGAATCTGGGCGGTGGCCATGCCGCTGATCGCCGAGTTTCAGTGGACCCGCGAAATCGAAGACCGACTGCTCGCCCCGATCGGCGTTGCCTGGATCGCGATCGAGAAAGTCATCGCCGGAATGCTGCAAGCGCTGGTCGCCGGGCTGATCGTGATCCCGCTCGCGTGGCTCGTGCTTCGACCCGGAGTTGAAATCAGTATTCACGCTCCATTGACATTCGCTGTGATCATTGTACTGGTAGCGACGTTCTCCGCATGCGGGGGACTGGCACTCGGGTGCAGCATCAATCAGCAGCATATCGGGCTGATGTTCGGCATGGTAATTACCCCAATGATTTTTTTTGGTTGCACTTACTATCCATGGAGCGCTCTAAAAACTTTCCCTATCCTGCAAAAAGCCGTGCTCATCAACCCGCTCGTGTATGCCAGCGAAGGAATGCGCGCCACTTTGGCGCCGCAGTTCCCGCATTTATCAGTAAAAGCGGTTCTCCTTGCGCTGCTTTTCTTTGACGTTCTGCTGCTGGTTGTCGGGCTGCGGCAGTTCGAGAACAAGGCGGTGAGTTAGCTATGTTGTGGCCTGATGCTGGCCTCTTTCGTTTGCCACAGAGAAAGAGGTTGGGAAACGCGCAGCGCAGATGGTTCTTAGCGAAGCAAGCAGGTGATCCTTGATAGTGTCCGATTTTGAGATCACATCTTTGATGCCCACGGCTTGAGCGTTCTTCCGAAGTTTCTCGCCGGTGTGCATGGGACTTGCCGCTTGTTTCTGATTGGAAATCCGAACGTTCAGATGGTGATGT
>WNFJ01132322.1_pt1 | contig 11381 bp, 10 predicted proteins | sample 5400461 | NCBI WGS metagenome assembly WNFJ01 (sample SAMN13153349, study PRJNA577476) | soil metagenome | isolation source: 115 cm saprolite on Douglas fir-dominated hillslope | place: USA:California | collected 2013-09-17 | reverse complement strand
GAGAGCGCGAGAACCTCCGTCGGCAACACGCACTCGAGGCATTGAAGCGCAAGGAAGTCTTCGTTGGGCTGGCTGAGGACGAAATGGACTCCCGCCTTGTCGAGCTGTACCGGGCCTCCCGGACAAGCCTTCAAGAAGGCGGCTCAAATACGCTTTATCTCGCACTTGGGTTCCTGTCGTGGACTCGGGACGACAAAGACGCGTGCGGAAGCCGTCTGCAGTATCGGAAGGGCTTGCGCCTGACAGCGTCGATGCTTCACGCGTTGGGTCCTGCCACACAACCCCGCTATGAGCAGGTGCAACCTATCTCCGGTTACAGGAAGGGCTGTCGCGTTCCGGAGCGTTTCATACGGCCGGTGGATGCACGAACAGACCGGGCTGCTCGTGGTTAAGAAGCTTCTTTTCTTATGTTTTGATGAGAAGAGGCTCTCTTACCGGGAAAGAGAGTCTTTTTCTTAAGTATTAGCGAGCTGGGTTTATACGGGCACATGGGCTTATGCCGTTTTCCTGGCACGGTGATGCGGAACATGTGCCGCGCGACTGGGCTGCGCGGCGGGGGCCGAAGTCCGGCCCCCGACGTGCCTGTTGCGCCGGTGCCCTGGCACTGGCGCAGCGCGTTGCCTTACGCGGGCATCGCGCGCGGACCCGGAAAGCGCAGCACGTTATCCGGCAGGCCGTCGATGTCCGCATCCGGAACCGCCACCGCGCTCTCGCGGACCAGGTCCGTGAGCGTCAGGTCGCCGCCCTTCGGCAGGCGCCGCAGGCCCGCGGTGCACCGGTGGTGCCGCGCCAAACGCCGCGTCCAGCCGGTGCGCGAGGTGTCGGGCACACAGGTGCGCGTAGCGCAGCAGCATGCGCGTGTCCAGGTGCCCGGAAAACGCCTGCAGGTCGACGAGCGACATCGTGCCGGTGTCGGCCACGCGCGAAATCGCTTCATGCCGCAGGTCGTGCAGATGCAGGTCGTCGATGCCCGCAGCCGCGCACAGTCGGGCCCAGATTTTCCGCAGATGGTCGGCGCTAAGCGTGAACACGCGCTCTGCGGTATGGGGCAGGGCGTCGAGCAGGGCGGCCAGCTCGGCGCGCACCGGCAGCTTGCGTGGCCGGCCGTTTTTCGTCTCCGCCACGAACACGGTCCGCTCGTCGACGTCGACATCGGACCAGCGCACCGACAGCGTTTCGCCGCGCCGGGCCGCGGTCATCAACTGAAACTGGATGAGCGTCTCAACAAGCTGCACGTGGTTGTACGTTGCTTCGGCTTCGGGTAACCAACGGGCGCGCGCCGCTGCGATGATGGCCTTCTGCTCGCGCACGGTATGCGCGAGTTCGGCGTCGGTGCGTGCATCGGCCATCAGTTCCTCGAGGCGCAGATTGACCGAACGCTGGCGGTCCTCGTCGCGAGCCGCGGCGAGCAGTCGCGCTTCCTCGTCGCCGCGCAGGCGCCGGTCGCGCGCGTTGTAATAGCGCGGACGGCGCACTCCGAGCATCGGCGACTTGGCCACTTCAATGCGCCATGTGTCAATGGCGAGACTGCACACCTTCGAAAAGACGTCGAGCTCGCGGTCAACGGTAGCCCCCTCCACCCACTGGCAGCGCTCATCGATGTAATCGTTGATGTCGGTCGGCATCAGTTGTGCGAACGGGCGGTGCAGCCACGCAAGGTTCAAGGTCGGCGTGCGCATGGTCTTGCCGGTGCGGCGGCGTTGCGCGCGCGCCTTCGCCTTGCGGTGGGGTGCCGGATGCGCGCGCACAATCTCGCCCGGGTCGAGCCGCGGCAGGCCGGCGTCCTCGAGCAGGCCGTTGATTTTGTACGCGTCGTGCTCGAAACTCGCGTGACGGGGTGCCTCTTCACGCAGGTAGCGCATGAGCAGGTCCGCAAAGCTGACCTTCAGTGCCTTCGAGTAGTCGACGTACAGGCCAATGGCCCGCTGACCCGCGATGAAGGCGATAAGCGTGTCGGCCTCGTCGGCGGAGGCAACGGTCGTGTGCAACTCCGGAAAGCCCTTGTTGCGGATGCGGACCTCGAAGCAGTCATCCGCACGGGTCACGCGCGGGCGCTCGCCGTCCGCGCGCAGCGTCGCGACATAGGCTACAACGGCGGCGCGGGCCGAGTAAGGGAAGGCGCGCGCGAGCGTGTCTTTTTTGGCGACAGTGACGAGGTATTTCGAGCGGTTTGAGACGGCAGCCATGGCAGCTCCTGGAAAAGCGGAGCTACGTGTAGTGAGCGGCGCTGCCGGCCGCTTCACATCTGAAATTTGCAGAAATACCGGCAGAAATTTCAGTGAGGCAGGCCGGAGTCGCGCCTCGCGCGAGGCGGAGCGTGGGGTCGCGTGGCGCAGGATTGGCGCAGAATCGCCGCGTAAACGCGAAACCGCCCAGCAAGCTGGGCGGTTTCGGCCTTGATTTACAAGGGAATTCATGGTCGGGGTGAGAGGATTCGAACCTCCGGCCTCTACGTCCCGAACGTAGCGCTCTACCAGGCTAAGCTACACCCCGAATTGTTCACGTCGAATCGGTTCGTTCCCTTTTCAGGACTGTCTCGCCGTCGAGTAAGAACATAATTCTAGCAGGCTCTCTTTAAAAATGGAATCCGGAAACGAAGAAATTGCATTCGCTGCCGCCTGCGCTTCCTGCCGCGCGCACTTCAGCGTGTGATCCAGCGCGCCAGACGTCGTGATTGCCTCGAAGATGGTGTCGAATTTATCGGTGCCGCCTTGCTCGATTGCCTCGCGCGCGAGCGTTGCCTGTTCGGCCGAACCGTGCTCCATCAAATAGATGAGGGGGAGCGTGGGTTTGCCTTCGCGCAGATCGTCGCCGGCATTTTTACCCATTGATTCCGCCGTGCCCGTGTAATCGAGCCAGTCGTCCATGATCTGGAACGCTGTACCGATGCGCCGTCCGAACTCCGCTGCCGCGGCTTCCGTCCGGGCATCCGACCCCGACAACACTGCGCCGAGTTGCGCCGCCGCTTCGAAGAGTTTGGCCGTCTTGTAGCGGATCACCTGCATGTAGCGCGCTTCGTCCACGTCCGGGTCGTGCATGTTGAGCAACTGCAGCACTTCGCCTTCCGAGATCACGTTGGTCGCGACCGACAGGATCTCCATCACGCGCATCTTGCCTACGCCGACCATCATTTCGAAGGAGCGCGAGTACAAGAAGTCGCCGACGAGCACGCTCGCCGCGTTGCCGAACAGCGCGTTCGCCGTTTTGCGGCCGCGCCGGAGATCGGATTCGTCGACTACGTCATCGTGCAGCAACGTCGCCGTATGAATGAATTCGACAACCGCGGCCAGTTCGTGGCGGTGCCCGGTTTTGTCGCCGAGAGCGCCCGCCATTAAAAGCAGCAGCGCGGGACGAAGCCGCTTCCCGCCAGCCCCGATGATGTACTCGGAAATCTGGTTGATCAGCATCACTTCGGATGCCATGCGCTGCCGGATGACGCGATTGACCTGCTGCATGTCCTCGGCGATAGGCTCGAGCACGTTGGCGGCGTTTGGGGAGGAAGTGGCAGTGGACGACATGATCGGCAATTAGGGTAGTGCCGCGAATTATAAGGCGAATCGGCCGATAACCGCCTCTAATAGACGCCTCGGACTCACCGTGCTCATTGCCGCAGCAAGGCCGGCGAACGGCAGGCGGCAGCAAAATCAGGACAATGACGCGTGGGCCTCGCCTCATTCCGGTGCAGCGGCGGCGCTTTTTCGCGATGAACAAGGGTTTTGACGGAGAGCCTAACTCTCTGTATAATCACGCGTTTTCGCGCACGGTGTGCGGAAAAATGAATTCAGAGTGAGGTTCTCAATGTACGCGGTCATAAAAACCGGTGGCAAGCAGTATAAGGTTGCTGTCGGCGAAAAATTGAAAGTAGAACAGATACCGGCAGACATTGACGCTGAAATCACGCTCGACCAGGTTCTCGCAGTAGGCGAAGGTGAATCGATTCAGTTCGGTGCACCGCTGGTCAGTGGGGCTTCCGTCATAGCTACCGTCGTGTCCCAGGGTCGTCATAAGAAGGTCACGATCTTCAAGATGCGTCGCCGGAAGCACTACCAAAAGCACGCTGGCCATCGCCAGAACTATACCGAACTGCGTATCGACGCTATCAACGCTGCTTAAGCGTTGTAGTTGATAAGCTAAACGGTCAAGGAGCTATTAAATGGCACACAAAAAAGCAGGCGGATCATCCCGCAATGGTCGCGACTCTGAATCAAAGCGCCTCGGCGTGAAGGTTTACGGCGGCCAGGCAATCAACGCAGGCGGCATCATCGTTCGCCAGCGCGGTACGCGCATGCACCCGGGCGACAACGTCGGCATGGGCAAGGATCACACCTTGTTCGCGCTGACCGACGGCCACGTCACGTTTTCGACGAAGGGCGCAGCAAAGAAGCATCTGGTCAACGTCGTCCCGGCTGCCTAAGGTTCATCAAGGCACGGGCTTCAGGACCGGAAAAGGCCCCGCGAAGTTCGCGGGGCTTTTTTTATTGGCGGGCGTATTTGAGCGTTATTGGCTCGGCCAAGCAGTGGCATATATCGAATGGCCTAGTGGCTGGCATCGGCTGGTCGCGGCAGAATAGTGTGTCGACTGGAGTTGGCGCTGTCGACCAGAGTTGGCGCTGTCGACCAGAGTTTGCGCTTTAGCGCTTACTCTGGTCCCATGCGCTTACTCTGGTCCCATGCGCTTACTCCAGTCCCATGCAAAGCGAACACGGGACGGAGTAACTCATGAAGTTCATTGACGAAGCGAGAATTGAAGTCATCGCCGGCGACGGAGGGGATGGCAGCGCGTCGATGCGGCGCGAGAAGTTCGTCCCGTTCGGCGGACCGGACGGCGGAGACGGCGGCCGGGGCGGCAGCGTGTATGCGGTCGCGGACCGCAATATCAACACGCTGATCGACTACCGGTATGCGAAGAAACACCAAGCGCGCAACGGCGAAAACGGCCGCGGTGCGGACTGCTACGGCAAGGGCGGCGACGACATCATCTTGCGCATGCCCGTCGGCACGATCATCGCGGACACGGAAACGGGCGAGTTGATCGCCGATCTGACCGAGCACAACCAGAGCGTGCTGATCGCGCACGGCGGTGCGGGCGGCCTCGGCAACCTGCACTTCAAGTCGAGCACGAATCGCGCGCCGCGCCAGAAGACGGAAGGCAAGCCGGGCGACCGGCGTATGCTGCGTCTGGAGCTGAAAGTGCTCGCCGACGTCGGTCTGCTCGGCATGCCGAACGCGGGCAAGTCCACGTTCATCACGGCGGTGTCAAATGCACGGCCGAAGATTGCCGATTATCCGTTCACCACGCTCGCGCCGAATCTCGGCGTGGTGCGCGTCGGACCGGAAAAGAGTTTCGTGATCGCGGATATTCCGGGCCTGATTGAAGGCGCGGCGGAAGGCGCGGGTCTTGGCCACCGGTTCCTGCGACACTTGCAGCGCACCGGCGTGCTGTTGCATCTAGTCGACCTTGCCCCGTTCGACGAAGCGGTCGATCCCGTCGTGGAAGCTCGCGCAATCGTCAACGAGTTGCGCAAGTACGACGAGGCGCTGTACGACAAACCGCGCTGGCTCGTGCTGAACAAGCTCGACATGGTGCCGGACGAAGAGCGTAAAGCGCGGGTGGCGGACTTCATCAAGCGTTACGAGTGGGACGGCCCGGTGTTCGAAATCTCGGCGCTGACGGGTCAGGGCTGCGAAAGCCTGACTTATGCCATCTTCGATTACATCTCGAAGAACTCGGATGCGTCGCGAGCGGCGGAAGCAGAAGATCTCGCCGCCGATGTGCGTTTCCGCGATGAACCCGCCGCCGCAGCACCTCAGCCCGCGCCGGGGATCGACGAAGACGAAGCGTAAAAGTTTGGCCCGTGGTTAATTGAGGAGAAATGCGTCAGATGCGTTCCGTCATAGCCGCTTCGAAGCGACTCGTAGTGAAAGTGGGATCGAGCCTGGTGACAAACGATGGCCGCGGGCTCGACCACGCAGCCATCGCGCGCTGGGCCGCGCAGATTGCAGCGTTGCGCGTGCAGGGCAAGGAGGTCGTGCTGGTCAGTTCCGGCGCGATTGCTGAAGGTATCCATCGGCTCGGACGAACTGCAAGCGGCCGCTGCCGTTGGCCAAATGGGCTTGGCGCAAGTCTACGAAAGCAGTTTTGGCAAGCACGGTATGCGCACCGCGCAGATTCTCCTCACGCACGCCGATCTCGCCGACCGCGAACGTTATCTGAACGCGCGCTCAACGCTGCTCACCTTGCTGCGCTTGGGCTGCGTGCCGATCATCAACGAAAACGACACCGTCATCACCGACGAAATCAAGTTCGGCGACAACGACACGCTGGGCGCGCTGGTAGCGAATCTCATAGAAGGCGATGCGCTGATCATCCTCACCGATCAGCGCGGCCTGTTCACCGCCGATCCACGCCACGATCCCTCTGCCACGCTAGTCGAACAGGCCGATGCGGGCACGCCGGAACTCGAAGCCATGGCTGGCGGCGCGGGTTCGAGTCTGGGGCGCGGCGGCATGCTGACCAAGATCCTCGCGGCAAAACGCGCGGCGCATAGCGGCGCGAACACGGTGATTGCGAGCGGGCGGGAATCGGATGTCCTGACGCGGCTTGCGTCGGGCGAGATGATCGGTACGCAGCTGATCGCGCGGACGGCGCGTATCGCGGCTCGCAAGCAATGGATGGCGGATCATTTGCAGGTGCGGGGCCACGTGGTTATCGACAACGGCGCGGTCGAGAAGCTCACCGCAGGCGGTAAGAGCTTGCTGCCGATCGGCGTGATCGATGTTCACGGCGCGTTCGAGCGCGGCGAAGTGATCGCGTGCATGAGTCCGGGTGGGCAGGAAGTGGCGCGCGGCATCACGAATTACAGCAGTTCCGAGGCGCGGTTGATTCAGCGCCGGCCGAGCGGAGAGATCGAAACGGTGCTCGGATACATGCTCGAACCCGAGTTGATTCATCGGGACAATCTGGTGCTGGCGTAAGTAGACCGGCTCGTCGAAAACAAAAAAGCCGCCAATTTTGGCGGATTTTTGTTTATTTTAGGTCGTTGGTGCGGATATTTTGGTTAAAAGCGTTCAATTCAGCGCTTTTATCTATCAAATCTTTCCCTTGGGTCCCTGATAGCTGCTCGATAGTCGCCGCGCCCCGTTGCGCGAGCTCGCGCGACACCAGGCGCGCAACCGTACCCGCTGTACGCTGGCAGGCGTATTCGGACAACAGCCTTGAGTCGAGCAGGGTCACTATGTTTCTCCTTGTAAGCATTTGTTACTGAAACTATCCCGCCGATTGTATGTGAACGATTAAAAATCGCCAGTGATCGTGAACAACATGACCCCGCTACGTGACGAGATCGTGCAATGCGATGCGGCCGCAGACGAAAAAAAGCCCGCTGACCGTGAGGCACAGCGGGTTTTTCCAGCTAATGACAATCTAGTGATAGTTCGAAACCGCGGTCCGCTTCATCTGGATGTTCGACAAAATCTGCTTTGCCGAGCCCGTCGGCAACTTGTTGGCGCAGAAATAATCCTGATACAGCGCTGCGCGATAAGCGTTCAAATTACCGTTTTCGATGCGTTGAAAATCGTTCTCGACCGTGCGGTCCCAGCCGTTCTGGTCCTCATTAATGCTCGCGTACAGGCGCCAGTTGTAGTTGTCGCAGCGAATGCCTTCATAATTGACGTTGCGCGCGCCCGCCGGGCTTTTCACGACGACCGTGTAACGGACGACACCGTCCGTGCCGACGCTGAGCGAGTTTTTATCGATGAAAAAAGTCAGCGGTGTATTTTCCGACACCGTGAACGGCAGGAGATTCGCCTCCTGCGGCAGTGGGGGCAAGGTGTCGACCTTGTTTTCGGTCCAGGTCGGCGTGCGGTCCATGAGATAGACGAACGCGCTGTCGTCCTTGGTTGACGGCTTGGAGCTGCCGCAACCGGCGAGCACGGCAAGGGCTGCCGCGGATGCCGCGAACAATGCAATGGCTTTCAATTCTTGAGTTCCCGAGGTTGATGCAGAAGCGACTGCAAATCGATCGTGCTGCGTGTCTGCGCCGCGATTGTCCCCGCCAAGGAACATGCCGGCATGCCAAACACGAGCCCAGCCTTCGACGCTGCACGAAAAAAAGCGGCGCGCGTTTCCGCGCCGCCGCTTCGAATGACACACGTCCTAATCCCGCGAGGGACGTTGTGCGTAGATGTGCAGCTCTTCGGTCACCGAACATTCTGCCTGAACGACACTGCCGTTAGCAGAAACGGACGCGTCTTCAATAGTCATGCTCTGGATCACGCGTGGATAACGATTGGCGTGATGCGCCATGCGTTCCGCGCGCTCTGCCCGCACAACCGCGCGCCTCAGAAAGCGAGAAAGTTCCGTGAGCGCAAGCTGATATACATCCCGCTTGAACTCGATCACCGCGTCGAGCGGGACCCAATACTCATTCCACCGCCAGGCATCGAATTCCGGATGATCAGTCGCACGCAAACAAATGTCACAGTCGCGGCCTACCATGCGTAACAAAAACCAAATCTGTTTCTGTCCGCGATAATGTCCGCGCACCTCGCGCTTGATGAACTTGTCCGGCACCTCATAACGCAGCCAGTCGCGGGTTCGACCCACGACCTTCACGTGCTCCGGAAGCAAGCCGGTTTCTTCGTGTAACTCCCGATACATCGCTTGCACAGGGGTCTCACCGTACTTGATGCCCCCTTGCGGAAACTGCCAGGAATGTTCACGCAGCCGCTTACCCCAAAACACTTCGTTGTGCGCGTTCAAGAGGATGATGCCGACGTTCGGGCGAAAGCCTTCACGATCCAGCATACAACCACCTTCGAATCCTTTAAAATTGCTTTGATTATAAACAGATAACGGGCCTGGCGCACCGGCACGAACCCGAATCGGGGTTCGTTTCGCTTGGGTGCCGGGGCGGGCGGCAGAACGCCTTACCGCATCGCTGTCCCGTCGTTCACTCGTTCCGCACGTTCTGCATGTTCCGCAGGTTTGGGTCGAAAACCCATTCAATCGACGCGCTCCCGCTTTGGAAAATTTTTGAATGAAAGCATCCCGTTTCTTTATTGGCACCCTGAAGGAAGCTCCCACCGACGCGGAAATCGTCAGCCACCAACTCATGATGCGTGCGGGCATGATTCGCCGCGTGGCGGGCGGTATCTATAGTTATCTCCCCATCGGCCTGCGCTCCATCCGCAAGGTGGAAGCCATCGTGCGTGAAGAAATGAACCGGGCCGGCGCGCTCGAATTGTTGATGCCCGCGGTGCAACCGGCCGAACTCTGGCAGGAATCGGCGCGCTGGGAGCAGTACGGGCCCGAACTGCTGCGCATCAAGGACCGTCATGAACGCGATTTCGTGATCGGACCGACGCACGAAGAGGTGGTGACGGACATCGCGCGGCGCGAGATCAAGAGTTATCGGCAACTGCCGCTCAACTTCTATCAGATCCAGACCAAGTTCCGCGATGAAATCCGGCCGCGTTTCGGCGTGATGCGCGGGCGCGAATTCATCATGAAGGACGCGTATTCCTTCGATCGCGATCAAGCCGGACTGGCCGAGTCGTACAAGAAAATGTTCGATGCCTACGTGCGTGTGTTCACCCGCATCGGCCTGGAATTCCGTGCGGTTGCAGCGGATAACGGTTCGATCGGTGGCAGCGGTTCGCACGAATTCCACGTGATCGCCGACACGGGCGAGGACGCAATCGCCTATTGCCCGACCTCGGATTACGCCGCGAACGTCGAAGCCGCGGACGCGTTGCCGCTGAACGCCACGCGTCCCGCGCCTGCGGAAGAGATGAAGAAGACCGCGACGCCGGGCAAGGCAAAGTGCGAGGCCGTCGCGGAGTTACTGAACATTCCGCTGCAACGGACGATCAAGTCGATCATTCTCGCGACCGATAACGAAGGCGCCGAGCCGACCATCTGGCTGTTGATGCTGCGCGGCGACCATTCGCTAAATGACATCAAGGCGAACAAGCAACCGGGCCTGGCGGGTTATCGCTTTGCGACGGAAGCCGAAATTATCGATACCTTCGGCACGCCGCCCGGCTATCTCGGCCCGATCGGCACGAAGAAGCCGATCAAGGTGATCGCAGACCGAACGGTCGCGAACATGAGCGACTTCGTGGTCGGCTCGAATGAGGTCGACTATCACACCACCGGCGTGAACTGGGGCCGCGATTTGCCGGAACCGGTCGTAGCGGACATCCGCAACGTGGTGGCAGGCGATCCGTCGCCGGACGGCAAGGGCACGCTGGAAATCTGCCGCGGCATTGAAGTGGGCCACGTGTTCCAGCTCGGCACGAAGTATTCGGATGCCATGGGCGCATCGTTCCTCGATGAAAACGGCAAGCCTGCCCCCATGCAGATGGGCTGCTACGGGATCGGGATCACGCGGATCCTGGGCGCGGCGATTGAACAGAATTTCGATGCCAAGGGCATCATCTGGCCGCAGTCGATTGCACCGTTCGAAGTCGTGTTGTGCCCGATGGGTTATGACCGCAGCGACGCCGTTCGCGAGCAGGCCGACAAGTTGTACGCGGCGCTGCAAGCGGCGGGTATCGACGTGGTTATCGACGATCGCGGCGAGCGTCCGGGCGTGATGTTCGCGGATTGGGAGCTGATCGGCGTGCCGCATCGGCTGGTGATCGGCGATCGTGGGCTCAAGGAAGGCAAGCTCGAATATCAGGCGCGACGCGACGCCGAAGCCACGTTGCTGCCGGTGGAAGACGCGGCGAACGTGGTGATCGAAAAGGTGCGCGCCGCACTGGCCCCCGCGGTGACCCGGTAACGTGCGGTACAACTTCCTCTCGGCGACGGTGCTGCTCATTCTGATCACCGATCCGCTCGGCAATATCCCGATCTTCATCAACGCATTGCGTGGTGTTGCGAAGGAGCGTCGACGGGTCGTGATCCTGCGTGAAGTGGCGATCGCCTTTGGGATCTTGCTGGTGTTCATGCTCGTCGGCGACCGCTTTCTACGCGCGATGAGTCTGACGGATCTGTCGTTGCGGCTGGGCGGCGGGATTGTGTTGTTCCTGATCGCGTTGCGGATGATCTTTCCGCATCCCGACGGTCCGATGGGCGGCGATTCGCGCGGTGGCGAACCGCTGATCGTGCCGCTGGCGATACCCGCGCTGGCCGGTCCGTCGGCGCTGGCGACGGTGATGCTGTTGACGTCTCAGGCGCCGGGGCAGATGTTGGAATGGGTCGGCGCACTGACCGTGACCATGATGGTCTGCGCGGTCGTGCTGGTGCTGGCCGAGAAGATCCAGCATTGGCTGGGCGAACGCGCCGTCACGGCGTTCGAGCGCTTGATGGGCTTGGTGCTGGTCGCGATATCGGTGGAAATGATACTGACCGGGATACGGACCTTCGTGCATCA
>WNFJ01049604.1_pt1 | contig 11382 bp, 20 predicted proteins | sample 5400461 | NCBI WGS metagenome assembly WNFJ01 (sample SAMN13153349, study PRJNA577476) | soil metagenome | isolation source: 115 cm saprolite on Douglas fir-dominated hillslope | place: USA:California | collected 2013-09-17 | reverse complement strand
GGGAGTGCTTTTTTCGTTCGCTCTCAAGCGTGGCTACACGCTCAAAAATCCAACCGAGAGTTTGGAATCGGCGAGCGTTAAGGCAGTCAAGCCCGGAATTCTTTCGGCGAAGGAAGCCGAGGCACTCTTGCAAGCATCACCGGAAGATTTTGTTCCCGCAATCGCCATCGGTTTATTTGCTGGCTTGCGACCCGAGGCCGAACTCTGGCACTTGGATTGGAGAGCGATCGATCTCAAGGAGCGGCTCATCGATGTCACCGTTTCCAAAAATTCCGCGTCACATAGGTTTGTCAAAATCAGCGATAACCTCGCCAAGTGGCTGAAGCCGCACAAAAAGGATTCTGGCGCGGTTAGTCCCAAAGGCGACGCATACCACACCCGGCTGCAGAAAGCCCGCGCTGGAGCTGCTGAAAAGCTCGGGGAAGGTCAGATTCCCGTCCACTCGCTCATTGACTGGCCGCAAGATGCCATCCGTCACACCTTCGCTTCGATGCACTACGCCCACTTCAAGCACGCGGCCGAGACTGCCGAGGCGATGGGACACGCGAACGGTTTGCGGATTTTCTTTCGCCATTATCGGAACCGGGTGAAGCCTGCCGAAGCTGCCGCTTTCTGGCGGGTGGTGCCTTAGTAACTTCCCGCATCGCGGGTGGTCGCACTGGTACGCCGAGCTCGGCCCCTAGTTCCCGCAGTTTTTCGTAGATCGCCCAACGCAAGACAAAGAATTTGGTTGGAGTCTTGCAGTTTTTCAACATGTTCCGGGTGACGTTGGCTAACTGACCGGCTTCAACGTCGATTAACTCTTCAAACCCTTCGTAGAGCTCCGGGTAAAATCGCGGAGCGTTCGGCCGGGAGTTCTCAATTAGCTGTCGAGTATCAAGCCGGGTAGCGATCGAGATTCGATGCGCGAGTCTGCTGCTCAGTTTGGGTTTACCGGCTTCGATTTCTTTAATTGTGATCGTGGCGACGCCGACAGCTTGAGCCAGTTTCTCTTGAGTTAGCCCGCGAATTTTGCGGGCGGTTCGTAGGACGTGCGGAGTGGATGGTGGACGTGGCATAGGATGCTATTAGCCTACCTATCGGCATGCATCAAGCACCTATCGGAAGGCATGAGCAAAATCGTAGGATGTTAGCAGCCTACAATCTTTGGTACTAAAGCGAAAAGCACTTGCTCTTCATAGGGTGCTAAGAGCATCCTATCGGCCATGCAAGAAAACGAGAAGCTGTTAACTGAAGCTGAATTGTTAGCGCAGATTAACATTCCCATTAAGAAGTTTGGCGAATTGCGCCGAAAAGGAATCGTGCCCGTCGTCAAACTAGGTCACAAAAGTTACCGCTATCGCTTGTCCTCTGTGATGCGTGCGTTGCGTAAATTGGAGGTGCAAGAGGTGTCATGAACAAAACAAAAAAGCCCAGCGGCGCAACGCTGGGCTCCGATGACCTTCGAGTCATCACTAATGGTAGGCCAAATCCTAAACCCAGGCTCGCGGGACAGCAACCCGAGACTTTGATCGAGGAAAGCCCGGCAGTATTCCGTCGCCGGGATGATGGATTTTTTGTCGTCACCCGTCCGCTGATGTGCCGGATGATTTTTCGACCGGAGCAGGAATCGGACGCCCGGATGTTCTTTCAAGTTCTCTTACGCCACCAAGCAGAGTGGCAACGCTAAACAAAATACATGAAACCACCAACAAAGGACCAAATCCTGAAATCAATCGGTCATCATCTCGCGGTCGAGAGCGATGCCGAAGCCATTGTCAAGTTGGAAGCTCTCGGAGCCACGCAAGAGGCTCATGAAGCTGAAGCCAGCCTGCGTAAACGGCTCACTAATCCCCGGATGCTTGCCAAGTTCGACCACGCTCTAGCTCAAGCCAGAGAGGAAGAGTTTGCCGAATGAAAACCCTAAAAAAAGAGAGCCCGGGTGAACAGCCCCGGGCTCCAAAGTTACAAAAGTTAGAGCCCAACTCTAAGCCCGAAGCGGCACCCAAGCAAGCCCCCGAGCTCATTGACTCGCTCGGCGAAATAAAATTCGAACGCCGCAGAGATGGCGGGTTCATCATCAGGCTTCCGGTTGAAGGAAGAATCTTCTTTGCCCCCGGCGAAGAACAGAAAGCTCAGAAATGTTTCGGCGAGCTTTGTACTCGCCACAAAGAAAAGGCGCTCTCAAGGCTGGCTAGGAACGAGGACGGCGTATTTACTGCGGCCGACGTTCGTCCGCTCGTCAAGGAAGAGATCACACTTCGGGATTTTCTGGGGGTGTGCACCGTTCGCATCCTGCTCGTCTTAGAGTTGGTCAACCAGCTTGAAGGGAGCGAAGCCGAGAAAGATCGAGTCAGACAAAAACTCTTGCGATTCCAGGCACAACAGCGCTTGGAGATGGCCAAATGACCAAGCGGGAAATCTCTAGGAGTCCGGCGGCTAATCCCCTTGGGTTAACCAAGCACCAACTCGAACCGCCGATGTTGGTGATACACCGGGACAGTAGTTTCTCGGTCAAGGTCCGTCGTGGCCGCAAATGGCTTTGGCTTCGCAACTCTGACGACATCCAACTGCGGGATTTCAAGCGGCTATCGAACGCAGAACAAAACCGGGTCCGTCGATGGGAGTACCAGAATCAGCGACTCGTGGTCGTGCCAGACTATGAAGCCTGAAAAAGTTGAGTCCGAGCGGGCAGCTAGATAACCCGCTCGGGACTCGAAAGGACCTTGTTAGAAATGACAAAAGCACACTCACGCAAACCCCCTAAAAGCTCACATGAATGCGTTTGAAACATGAAGACTCTAACACCAATCGACGGCGAGGGGAAGCTGCGGGAACTAATCGAGCTTTTTGGGGCGGACACAGTTTTTTTGCGGGTCGGCAAATTCAGCAAAGTCCCGATCGATAAGGCCTACACCAAAATCACACTCGAACAGAGCCGGACGCCTGCCTACCAGCAAGCGCTGATCGATCACATAAAGTCAGGCGGCTCAATTGGTGTGCTTCTGGGGCCCGTCTCCGGCGATCTAATCGCAATCGATCTGGACAGCGATGAGGAGGCGGAAACCTTTCTCGAACTCAATCCAGTGCTTCGAAAAGCTTTGCGCTCAAAAGGCGCACGCGGGTTTCAACTCTGGCTAAGAATCCAAGGCCAGTATCACCAGAAATCGGGTGACATTTTTTTAGCCGGCGAAGCCAAGCGCAAGTTTGCCGAATGGCGCTCGAAGGGTCGGCAATCGGTCATCTACGGTCGGCACCAGAAAACCCGTAAGCCGTATCAGATTCTGGTTGCCGCAGCACCGCTCACGATCGCTTTCGATGAGATCAAATGGCCGCTTGGTTCGCTTCTGCCGTGGGCTAATCATCAGACTCAAGCCCCGCCTGCCGATGGTGAGGCACCGATGGCCGGGACTGGTCTACATGCTTGGATACTTGAGCGCACACGGAAGCTTTTGTTGGACGGGTGTTCGCCGAGTGAGGCTGTCCGGCTGACTTGGGAAGCTACGGCAGAGAAAGGACGGCCGCACGAGAAGCTACGCAAAGAAATCGAGGACGCCGTCAACGGCGCGCACGAATGGCAGCAGGAGCATCACCACAAAAAAAGTTTGACCGTCGAGCAGATCCTTGGGGCGCTCCAAAAAGGCTCGGTCAGCGGTCAAGCGTTTCGAGAGCTCAAAATTACCCCGCGCAAACGGTTATTGGGTGAGTGGTTCCGCGAAGGTGACACCGGATTTATCTTTTCGTTTCGTGGAGTCGGTAAGACCTGGCTGGCCTATGGGATAGCGAGAGCGGTTGCCAGAGGCGAAGCGTTTGACGTGTGGGAGAAGGGCGAGAACGCGGTGCCTGTAGGCTACATCGATGGCGAGATGCCAGCCGAGCTCATGCAGGAGCGAGATAAGGCATTTGGCGAGGCGAGCGAAAACCTGACCCTGATCAATCACGAGATTCTCTTCGAGCGCACCGGTTTAGTGCTCAATCTGGCCGACCAGAAGATACAAGCGGCTATCATGCAATGGTGCTTGGATGCTGGGCACAAGATTTTGGTGATCGACAATCTTTCTACTCTGGTCGGTGGGGTTAAGGAGAACGACGCCGACGCCTGGGAACGGCTCCTCCCGTGGTTACTCGATCTGCGACGGCGCAAGATTGCCGTCGTTATCGTTCACCATGCTGGCCGCAGCGGAGAAATGCGGGGAACGAGTCGCCGGGAAGATAGTGTCTTTTGGATCATCAAGCTCGAACGGCAGGAGGATTACGTCGACGCCGGTTGCTGCTTTCTAGCTCGATTCGAAAAGAACCGAAATTGTGCGCAAGATCCCGACTCACTCATTTGGACATTCAAACCCGACGCATTCTCTGGACGAGTCACAATAACGACCAAGCGAGCGTCATTGAAGGACTTGGTTTTAGATCTGATTCTCGACGGACTAAGCAGCTGTAATGTGATCGCCAAAGAGCTGAATTGCTCAACCGGCAGTGTCTCTAACGTGGCCAAGCAATTGGCGGCGGAAGGCAAAATCGAAATCGATAAGCGACGGTATCGGCCGATCGAAAATTCCCAGAGTCCGCTAGATAGTGTGTTGCACGAACAAGCGGCAAAAATGACTGAACGAGAGTGAATGAAAAATGAGCTTCTCGTTCAGTCATGACAGAATTTTCGTTCACGCCCCTTCATGTCACATAGCGAGGGGAAAAGCACTTTTAGTTCACGCCCGTTCACTGTCTCGTTCACGCAAAAACGCTCTCGTTCACCGTTCATAGGGTATAGGCAGTGAACGGTGAACGAGAACGATTTTGACCCTTTATGTGTGACACAACCTACCGCTACCCCGGAATTATTTCCAAAGACGCGCATAGCGCAACGCTTGCGCGTGACGGTGATTTTGGTGATCGTGACCGTCTGTGGCCGTCGGCGATATCGTTGGGTACGTTATTTTTAAGCAGCTTTGTGATCTGCGTGAACTTAGTCAGTTGCTTAGTGAAGGGTCGACCTTGGCACGTCGTTTAAAACCTTTCGTTATATTTTCTTCTTTGGAGGCTTCGAGCTGGCTGCTTGTGTTCGCTTTGCAGCAAGCGATTCGAAGCGGCAGCGTCGGTCAATTATCCGTTGAGAAGCAGGCGGCTATTATGAGCTTAACCTCTGACTCGCGGCCGCCAGTACTTAAATTACTTCCGTTCGCTCTTCGTTCACTTGCCGCCTTTCGGGGAAACGCCGAATTCGATCCAAAAGTTTGCGAACACTGGAACGAAGTTGAGAAGGTGAAGAATCTGCGAGATCGCGTCGCTCATCCAAAGGGAATTGAAGAGATAGAACTCTCCGACGATGAGTTGAGCGATTGCGAAAAGGCGATCTTATGGCTTTTGGATGCCATTCAGAAAGCAAATGGCCCGAATACCTGGATTAAGGCTGACCGCTCGGAGGACTCGGACTGGCTTCCTCGAACTGTTACCTTCGGCCCAGAAGGAATCGTGGTAACCGATTCATCGTCGACTCCTGGTGAAAGTGAGATATTTGACGAATGAAAACGATAGCAACGACGAATTTAGGCGGCACCCGACGCCGTGAGATTATCCGAGCCAACCGGGACAACCGGGAGGCCTTAGCTTGCATGAGATCAGCTCTCTCGGGGCTCCTGCAAGCCAATTCGGTCTATGACCCCGATAGCCTTTCTTTCCGGGATAAGCTGGAGCCGGAGGAATTGCTCACCCAAGCCGAAGCCTACGGACTGGAGCTTTTTGAGAAGTGGCGGGAGTGGCGCAAAGAAGAGGAACAGATGCGGGCGCTAAAGGCGAATAAGAAAGTGATATCCAAATGACCGAGAAACCTTTCGACCCAATGAACGACTATGGTTTGGAGCGCAAGATTTTTAACCTGATGGCAGATTGTATCAATTGCCTTTGTGAGTTTGAGGAGATCACTGTCGCGCAAGTCGAAACCCGTGAGGACGGGCTCGACATTCACCTTTGGAGCGAGCGTTACCAACACCAGATCGAGATTGACCGGGAGCTCAACACGGTCACACTCGCCATTCTCCCCCTGGATGGTGTGACGGCGGTCCCGGTGTTCACCGCAGAGGCCGACGAGGCGGGCTCTGTTCGCGAATCTAGTGACGCTTGCTCTTCTGCAGGCGTTGCCTGCTCCCCATGCGGGAGGGCATTGTGGAGACCTTGCGCAAGCTCGGATTTTCGCCATAGCGGAGATAGCGGGCACCTTCTCAAGAGTGGCCGATATCCAATCCTGGAGAGCTTTTCGGGGTGCTTGAAGGCTCCGACGCCACAAAAACAATTTTCTCAGGCTTCTTTCCATTCCGCGGAATGGGGCGTAATCTCCGGGCCAACGTGTGAATTCGTCAAAGGACGGCCACACGTGGAGTGTGTCCGTCAATCGGCGGCGAGCTTCCCACCAAAAAACAGCAAAGGAAAAATTTCTATGCCAAAAGGTGTTGGCGTCCAACTTCTGGGCGCAAACGTTGGAGGTGGTTTCCAAGCAAGCGGAGAACAATCGGGAGTGAGACCTGCGGCCGGAGGTAACGGCGGAACGGGGAGAAACTTGAGCGGTAGTCGAGCCGGAGGAACAAATTGGACTACCACCGATGCGCTCTATTCGATCACTGACCTGCTTGAGATTTTAAAGGTCTTCTACCCCGCGCCGATGTTTTTTCGCGACCGATGTTTTCGATTAACTGAGTTGTGCTGGGGGGATCAGATCGCTTGCGATTTTCAGCGCGGCGATAGCGTCGCACTCCCCTTTCTGTCACGAGCTCAAACGTGGTATCGCAAAGCCGCGTCCCCGTTGGCAAACCAATTGGATCACTCCCGGCTACATCAAGAGTATCAACAACATCAAGGCACTCGATTTGCTCAAAAGACTGCCCAACGAAAGTCCTTTTTCGAATCAGGCACCAGAGAACCGGTTAAACCAACTGCAAATGGATGACCTGGAGGAAGCGGACCTTGGGATTTCGCGCAGAGAGGAGGTTTGTTGCTCGAAAGTTCTCTTTGATGGCCGCTACGATGTGATTGATGGCGACGACGGTCGGCTTCTCCAAACGATCGATTTTGGCCCGATCAACCGAACCGTGATTCCCCCGGCTGCATTTTGGGATTTGCCCGGAAGTGNNNGCTGGCGGATCTTCGCAACATAAAACAGAGCGTGATTCGTGCGGGGTATACCGGATCACTGATTGTTTTCGGCCAAGACGTCGCGACGAGTTTTCTCCGCAACGAATCGGTCCGGGCCGCGATGAATTTCCTCAACTACCAAGTGGGCCACGTGAATGCTGAGGATACCGAGCTCTTTGGAATAGCCTCGATCGGCTCATTTTTTGGTCTGCAGATTCTCGAATATTCGGCCATGTACCGCGACCCCTTCACGAACATGATGGACTACTATATGCCACCCGATCAAATCCTGATCGCTAGCCCGGAAATGCAGCACCGGCTCGCCTTTGGCGAGTGTGTTCAGGTTGATCCGGAAGACATTAGAATGGTGAGCTCCTACCGGATGGCCAGAGTTCCGCAGTACGTGAAATTGGGCGAGGAGGACTCGGTTGCCTTCCGGCTGATGAGTAGGCCGTGCCCAATTCCGGTCGATGTGCTCTCCTGGACCGTTGCCACGGTGGTCACGCGGGTTTCGATGCCAACCGCACCGATTGCGCCTTTCACTGAGCCAGTCGGAACCATCGCCTATGCCGAGGCCGACAAGATGGCGCTTAAACGATAGAAAAAGGAGAAAGTTATGCCTACAACTACATCACCAAAATTTGTGTGATCAGTCACTCGCCGGTCGTGATGCCGATTGTTCCGGGAGGTCAGTTGATCAACATGGGCTCAATTATGGTGGAGAATGATCCGGCTGGCATTCCACCCGATCGCCGGTTGCGGATTATCCACGAAGCCGCTGAGATCCCCAACATCTTCGGAATTCTCATCGAAACCATCGATGCGGGTGCGGCCGGGAGCACAGAAGAAGTCAATGCGGCAGTAGATCGCAAGGGAGCCTTCCGGGTCGATCAGTTGGAGGTGGGATCGAACGCAAGTGTCGCACCAATTGATTGTGTGGAGCGTTTCCGGGAGCTCGGGATCTTCCTCGAAGGATTAGGCGTACCCCGTCCCGTTGCTCCTAATCCTTGAACAAGAGTCATGGTTAGTTTGCTCTACAACGTTGTAGTCGGTGGTCGTCTCTATTGCGCGGGTTCGGTGGTCGATGACACTGAAAAGGCTTTCCAATTTGTTCGGGAGATTCCCGGACTCGTGGCGGAATCCGACAACGACAATCATGCAGCTACTATCGAGGACCCGCCTAGCCTACCCGCTAAAATCCTAGTGCATAGACCGCCAGAAGGGGTAGGCCACCGCAGGCACCTAGTCAGGAAAACCAAATAGATTTTTGTGAATGCACTCCCCAGAATTGCAGGGGGCTATCTCCCCTGGCCGACTCGTCACGGTGTGGACGAGCGAAGACTCTCACGGCCGACGTCGTTACATACTCGATTCGACCGGTCAGCTCATCAGTTATGGTCAATACCTTGCTTCAATACTCGAAGTGGATGAACAGAGAGAACACAGGCGAGAGCGCTATCAACGTGATGCGTCGCTCAGACGTTGGGCGGGAAGAGTGAAAGCGAACGGCAATGGAACGAAGAAGATGTCTCCGTGACTAACAGTGCACCCCCACCATGGCAGCATCACAACACGTTTTAAAAAGGTACTGTGAACCGAAAAAAAGTCTTGACGCTGCTGGCAGGCCCTCTTTCGTGCGAATTTCTGACCAAATCCAAGCGGTTATGTGACCAATGATGGTTCGAGTGAGGCTTTGCGAGGCATGGCTTACTCTTCCAAGTCGAGTAGGTCGAGCATATGCTTGTCGTAGTGTTCCTTGGCCAAGCTAAGAAATCGTTCGGCTTCCTTTGTGACTACCGAAAATTCAGCACCAGCAAACTTGGGTGATTTTTGGAAGGCTAGAAGGGTCTCGCAATAGGCAGCAAAGCTCACTTGTTCCTCTTGAAAAATATCTCCTTTGTACTTGCGTTTCATTGCTGCTCGGAAACGGTCGATATCTCTGATCGTGTCACCGAAAGGTTTGTCTTTGATGTTCGCTCCATCTGGATGCTCGCGAAGTAGTCTTAGTGCTTCGTTTGCCTCATCCATTAGTGCCCACATTGCTTGTTGTTCTTTTGGCGTCATATCCCTGGCCACATATCACATAACAATGGAAATTGAACTAGAGCCGATCGGATTTCTGGTAAACTCGCCCGGTCGTAATCGCGCCGCACTTCGTTACCGGCCAGATAATTGGCAGTTTGACGGAGTGGTCCTGATGAAGGACGACACCAAGATTGCCGTCTGTGCCCGCTTGCGTTCCTACCAGGGTAAGCCGGTTCTGGAATGTACGCTCACTCCCTGACAGGAAGTTAAAAAATGAAGAAGCCAGCCTTAAAAGATCTGAAAGCGGCCCATCCGGAGTTGCCCCAGCATGAGCTCAACAAGCTCTACACCCGGAGCAAAATCCGTTACGTCGATACTCGGGAGAAACGCTCCAAGCTGGCGTTGGCTAAAGAGCGCGATGAACTGATCGACAAACGCTTAGCGGTTCAGCAGCTCACTTTTCTCTTTGTCGCGATGCGCCAGAAAATGCTCCTGGCTCCCTTGGGTTGGCACCGTAAGTTTCTCCATATCACCGATCCACACGTAGCGGTCGAGCGGCTGACCGAGATGCAGCACTCGATTTTGCGCGAGCTCCATGACATGCCACGCAAAGCGGTTGACCCGGGCTGGCTAGAGAGTCTCCAGGAGGACGACGCTTAATTACTTGGTCGTCGTTATCGAGGCGGGCACACTCTGCCAAGCAATCATTTCGAAGGCCTGGCGTTTGGCAACGGCATGGTGACGAATCGGCCGATCAAATCGAATCCACACCTCTCCAGAGTCAACCGCGTTGGACCGAAAGGAAGTGTAGAGCTCCCGGCCGATACTCCAGCGCAAGTCAATCCAGAGGCATGAGTCGCTCCCCTCTCCGGCTTCGTAGTGGTAGACGCGGAACTTTTCGTCCTCCTCGGTGAGAATCCATTGTTTCGGCTTGGCTGGCATATGTGATCGAGGAGTGTAGCACACACTCGCGCTAACGCGGAGGAGTTGGCCCCAGCAGAAGGTCAGTCCAAGTCTGGGAAGATGCCCGGCGGCAGATCGGGCTCCGGCGAGAATGGCTCCCATTCAGGAAAGATGGCCTCGTCGGGGAAGGCGGCCTCGTAGTTAGGTGATCGCGGTTTGGCCGGAGCGTTCAATCGTTCCTTTGCGAGCAATTGAATACTTCGCCTTTCCTCCTCCGGAATTTCACGAGACACATCAAAATCGCAGATAATCGATTGCGCAGCGATGTTGAAAATTGCACCTCCGAGTACGTCGGTCGCGCTTGGACTTGCCGCGTGCACGAAACGGATCTCTTCTTCAAATCGAAAACCGGAGTCCTTAAACAAGTACGGACGTGGAAGATTTGCTGGGTCCAATAGGCTGAACTCTTCCGAGACATTGGGCTCCTGAAAAGAGGGGAGACGGACATACCTAACAGGGGAAACAATCCCCTGGCGGACTCCTCTCAATTCGAGCGCCTTTCGAATCTTGCCCACGGTGCTCGACACCGCTACGCCCCGCTGCCCATAGAGTTTCCACATCGCGTGCAACTGCTCGGTCGATCGATCCCAGCACCAAACACAGCGGCGTCTGGCGAGTTGCTTGAGCCAGATCTCGGTCAGGTTCCAGAGTGTTATTGGTTCGTGCGGGGAAGTGCTTTTACGCAGCACCGGCTCAACGCCTGCCGATTTGAAGAGCCAATTCTCTTGCTCAATCTTTCCGAAGACGTGGTTCCACATCATGTTCTCGTATTGGTAGTGTAATGGCTCGCAGCACAATCGAGGGATTTTCGCTTCAAGGGTGTCATCCTTTTGAAGAAGCCGGATGGACGGGATGAAGACGCGGTTGTTCAGGAGCAATAAGAATGTGCTGAGCTTCATGTAGCGGATCACCTTGGTTTCATCGGTTGTATCCGGCCAGTTGTGGATCTTGATGCGGTGATTGTCGGCAGGCGGGGGATCGGCGGACATGATCGCTGCATTGTTTCTGGAAGCCAAAGATTTGTCAAAATTTGTCAAAAGCATCAGGTTTCTTTGACAAATCACCGGTTTTCATGGGGACTCATCGGCAACCCATCGAGATTTGTCTCTGTTTCCCGCCGATTGGCTCTAGAGGCTGAAGAGCGGCTCTAGTAAAGGGGAGTGGGCAGGAGTGGATTCGAACCACTGAAGGCATAAGCCAGCAGATTTACAGTCTGCCCCGTTTGGCCACTTCGGTACCTACCCAGAGCGATCGTTCGCGGCTCACGGTTGCCTGTTTTCGGTTCACCGTTGG
>WNFJ01695830.1_pt1 | contig 11383 bp, 9 predicted proteins | sample 5400461 | NCBI WGS metagenome assembly WNFJ01 (sample SAMN13153349, study PRJNA577476) | soil metagenome | isolation source: 115 cm saprolite on Douglas fir-dominated hillslope | place: USA:California | collected 2013-09-17 | reverse complement strand
ATGCGCTGCATCTGGAAATTCGGAGAAACGGTCTCCTTGGGTTCTATCTTGGAATTGAGGTCCTTATAACTTACCTCTTTGAACCGGACCTCCGCGGAGCCGCCCGCATAGAGCGCGATTGGCCCGAACCCCATCATCCGATCACTGGTCGTAGCACTGCCCGCGCCCCGTCCGTTAATCGACAGACTTAGGACATCGGCATCCAGGATAATCTGCGCCGTGTTCCACTCGTTCGCGCTCAATGCCGGTCCGCCGCCCCGTCCGCCGCCCCGTCCGCCGCCGCCGCCCGGCGCAGCCGCCTTTGCGGCAGCCGCCGCCTCCATCTCCGCCCGGGTTGGCGCCGGCTTCGAGAAACCGGGAACTAGGTCTTCCCCTCCGCTGAACCGCCCGCTTGCCATGCGGATCATCGCCCCTGGACCGGCACCCAGTTTGGTCCGCTGCAGTTCGTTCCCCTGCGCGTCCAGCAGCAAATCGTAACTCGCCACGTCGCCCTCGGCCAGCGACACGTAGACGCCTTTCAGACCCTCCGGAGTCTTCTCGGCACGCAGCAGCACGCCGGTCTTGCACCCACCGCTACATCGGAACGAGAAGTAGAACGCGATGTCCTGATACCCCTTGTCCAGAACCAGCCAGCCGCCGCCCTGCCCCGGCGTACCGACGATCTCGCCATTCTCCGCGCGCCAGTCGGCCTGGCCTAACCGGTGCCATCCCGAAAGCGCAGACCCTTTGAATACCACGTCGGGGAGAAAGTTCGGACTTGCGGCCAGAATCACTGAGACCAGCACGCAAACTGCTGCCACAGCGCTTACGGCGCGGGTTCTTTTAGACATCACTACTCCTTCCGGACTGAGCAGCCGGGCCGGCGGGCTATACAGGTCACTCTCTGAAATTGCATATTATGCAATAACAATTGCATAGTTCCGTGCCTTGTGAAAAAATGCTATCAGCCTAAACCGTGGAAGTCAAGAAAGGATGGAACCGAATTTGCACCCGCGTACTTCGAATTGTATGCAATGCATTTCAGATTCTCGGGTCGGCATTTCGGATCCCACCGACTCTCATCAGTGGACCGGTGGGCCGGCGATACGTGATATTCTCTTTTCCACTGGGGTTCTCGAATGGCGGGCAAAGTAGACGGAGCGACCCACGCCGCGGCAATCGCCAAGATCGGCGAGGCGGTAAGGCATGAAGTAGAATTGCGATCTCATCTGGATGAGATCATTAACGGAGCTGCTTTCAAGGGCAGCCACCGCTGCCAGGCTTTCTTGAAGCATGTCGTCGAACTGGCGCTCCACGGCGACCCGGCGGACCTGCGGGAACGCAGCATCGGAGTCGCATTATTCGGCCGCTCCGCCACCTACGATACTGCCGACGACGCCATCGTTCGCGTCACCGCGAGCGACGTGCGCAAGCGCCTCCTCCAGCATTATGGCAACACCGGAGCCAACTCGAAATTCCGCATCAACCTCCCTTCCGGTTCCTACATCCCCGAGTTTTGTTTCATCCCCGCCTCCGCACTCGGGTCGCTGGACATTCCCGTGGTCGTACACGCGTCGCCCGATATCAACGTCGTTCCCCACGCGATCCCCTCCGACAACCTCCGTCCGTGGTCTCGGGGCTGGCGCGCGCCGGCTGCTGCCATCCTTCTTATATGTATCCTGATCGCCGCAGGGTGGGCCGCGCGACGCTTGGTTCTCACCAGCGGGTCCAGCGACAGCCTCATCGTCGCCGCATTTCAGGGCACGCCTCGCGCCGCACAGGTAATTGTGGCCGACGATGCGCTGGTGCTCATTCAGGTTTTGCTCGATCGCCGCTTTATCCTCGAGGAATACGAGAACCTGACTTATCTCAATGTCCCCGACCTGGCTCTCAAAAAGGATCTTCTCCGTTTCTGGGGCAGCCTTTCCACCCGCCAGATCACCAACGTCGGAGATCTTCAGAACGCCAACCGCATTGCCGCAGATTTGCAGGCCCGAGGCTGGGATGTGACCATCCGGCAGGCGCGTCAAATGCATGCCAGGTCTTTCCGCTCCGGAAACTTCGTCATCCTCGGCAGTTCGCTCTCCAATCCCTGGGCGGCTCTGTTCCCCGCAGCCGAATCGAATTTTCCCTTCGACGAACTTCCGCGGCCGGGCAAGCCCGAGGTCATACTCAACCGCCGTCCCCTTCAGGGCGAGCCCGCGAAATTCGAAGTCCATCAGGATGCCAAGACCGGCAAGAAGATCACCTTTGCCCGGGTTTACCTGCTGGAGAACACCGCCCACTCGGGACGCGTTCTGCTGGTAGCGGGTCAGTCTATGTCGGCCACCGAGATGGCCGGGGAACTGCTGCTGCGCAAGGATTCCACGGCGCACGTCCGGCGCATGTTGGGACTGCCGTCAACCGACAGGCTCCCCGACCTGGAGATGGTGCTGCGAGTCTCCGAGCAGAACGAAATCGGCGACAGTGTCGAAGTGGTGGCGTGCCGCAAGGTCAACCCGCACGTCGAGTGAATTTCCCAACCCCGCGGAGGACGAATGCGACGCAGAGACTTATTCAAAGGACTCCTGGGACCTTCCGTGCCAGGACCGCCTCAAGGGCCTGCCGCCTCTGACCATCAAAGACGTCAAAGTCATCACCACCAACGGCGGCCGCAACTACCGCTGGGTCCTCCTGGAATAACTCGCCATGATGTCACCCACGCGCTCTACCCTTTGGCTCTCCATCCTGTGCTGGTTCACTCTGTCCGCCATCGCCGGTCCCGCCGGACCGGCCCTCAAGACCAAACCCGGCGAACTCGTAATTGACCCTCCGACATTGATCAATCTCGGCTTCGAGTGGCCCATCGAAGGCGATGACAACCGCAACGCCATCGTCGAAGTCGCGTACCGTCGCACGGGTGAAACTCAATGGAAACAGGGCTTGCCGCTCCTGCGCCTGCAGGGCGAGCGCATCTTTCAGACGCAAGGCGTGTTCGATGTCGTCTCGCCCAACATGTTCGCGGGCAGCATACTGGACCTGGAACCCGACACTGCTTACGAAGCCCGGTTCACCATGTCAGATCCGGATGGCTTCGTGGGTCAAACCGGCAAGGTAGTGGTCAAAACGGTCACGGTTCGCACCCGGCCCGAGCCTCAACCATACTCGGGCGGACGGGGGTTCCACGTATATCCGCCCACTTACTCCGGGCCCAAAATCGAGCCCGCGTTTGACGCACTCATGTGCGCCTATAACTACTACTGCGGAGGTGGCGACACCGTCACCGCCGGCCGCCCTCGCGTCAAACCGGGCGACACGATCCTCGTGCACGCCGGCCTGTACAAATACCATCCCGAGTATTACACCGGCGATCGCAAAATCAACGCCACCACTCCGTTCGAGGGCACTTACTATCTCACTGCGCGCGGCACGCCGGACAAACCCATCGTCATCAAAGCGGCGGGCGATGGAGAAGTAATCTTCGACGGCAACGGCAATTTCAATCTATTCAACGTCAAGGCCGCGGACTATAACTACTTCGAAGGCGTCATCATCCGCAATACCGATATCGCGATCTGGGCCGGCACGCAGTTCATCGCGGGGTCCAAAGGCCTCACCGTCAAGAAATGCCGCTTTGAGAACATCAACCTCGGCATCTTCACGAACTATGCCGGCTCGAGTAACTTCTACATCGCCGACAATTACTTTTTCGGGCGCGACGATTCCAGGCATCTCCTCGGTTGGATCGGCGCCTTCTGGGCGCAATTCGACGGAGTCGAGGGCCAGAAATTTCCTCCCGTTCTGGCGTCCTACACCGCCGTGCGCCTTTATGGACCCGGTCACGTGGTGGCCTACAATTACGTGGACTTCCACGATGGAATCGACGTCGAGACCTACGGCAATCCGGATGGCTCGCATGCCATCGATGGACCGCACTACCCGCCGAAAGAATATTGGGACCGCCGTCCCGTGTCGATCGATTTCTACAACAACTACATGACCAACTTTCACGACAACGCCTTCGAGATCGATGGCAGCATGCACAACATTCGGGTGATGCGAAATATGATGGTCAACTCCGCCTCTCACCCGTTCTGCAACCAGCCAGCCATCGGGGGGCCTGTCTACTGGATCCGCAACATTGCCTATCACGCGCCCGGCGGATCCACCCGGATGACCAACGGAGCCGCCGGCGTGCTCTTCTACAACAACACCATCCTGACCGAGACCACCGCCGGATCGTCGGCAAACGTGCACTGGCGCAACAACCTGATCCTCGGCGAGAACTCCGCGCCGGCCATCTTCACCGTCAACACCAACACCAATTACAGTTCCTCGGATTACAACGGATTTCGCGCCAATCCCGGCGCCACCTTTTCTTTCCAGTGGAATTCGCCTCCGTGGACCACTGCGGCGGATTATACCGGCTTGCTGAGCGGCAGCCGGTCGCTAGAGGCGCGCCAGTTTGCGACACTCGCCGAATACAGCCGCACCACCCATCAGGACGAGCACAGCGTCACCGTGGATTACGACGTCTTCGTGAACGTCCCCAAGCTTGACGCCAAAGATCTGAAAACGGTTCAGCGGCTCTACCGGGCGGAAGATTTCGACTTCCGCCTCAAGCCCGGCTCCGCGGCCGTGGACCGCGGCGTGATTCTGCACAATGTGACCGATGGCTTCAGCGGCGCCGCGCCCGATCTGGGCGCCCTGGAACTGGGCCAGGTTCCGCCGCACTACGGCCCTCGGTGGTAGGGCATGCTTTAGCTTGCCCTGGTCTTTTTCTTGATTGGAGGATCGCATGGACACCGAACTAACCGGCCGGACAGCGGAACTGATGCTGCGCGCAGCCATGGGCGATCCCATGACCACCGCCATCTACGAAGGCTTGTGCGCCGGAAATTCGCAGTCTCCGGTCCGCGGCATCGCCGTCTGTTACGCGCCCACCGTGGACGTCCTTCGGCGTGCCGCCGCCGAACGCAAGAACCTCATCTTAAGCCGTGAGCACCCGTTTTTCCTGCACGGAGGTCTGAACTATGCCTATACCAGCGGAGGCCTGGAAGCCGCTCTCAAGGACGACCCGGTGACTCAGGCGAAGCGCGAGATCATCGCCGCGAATCAACTGATGGTGTTGCGCTTCGGCGGCGCCTGGGATCAGTTCAACCCCAAGGCCCCGTCGCTGGCCCTGGCGCGCGCGCTTGGCCTGACCCCGATCACCCCCGCGCCTGGCGACCGTTCCCGCGGCGTTGTCTGCCTCGTGCCCCGCGTCACGCTTGCCGCGCTCGCCCAAACCACCGCGGACCGGCTGAAGGCCTACTCTTCGCGCATCGTCGGCGCCCCCGATGCGAGTGCCACGCGCCTGGCCGTCCTCGCAGGCGAGACCGACCCCCCGGCCGCCTTCGCGCGCCTTCTGGCCGATCCCAAGATCGATGGCATTCTTGCGGGCGCCGGAGGCACGGTCGACGAAGTGGACGGCGCCATCGCCTATTTCCGCGATGTGATCGCCACCGGCCGCAAGATCGCGATGCTCGCCATTGGCTACGGCCCTTCGCAGGAGCCCGGCGTGGCGGACTTCGCTCGTTGGGTGAAGCCGGTCTTCCCCAACCTGCCGCTCGAGTGGTGGCCCACGCCGGATCCCAGTTGGATTCCCAGGGATGAACAGGCCAGGTGATAGACATGCATGACTCAATCTCCCGACGCAATTTCGCCCAATGCATCGGCGCCGCCCTCGCGGGTTCGACCGCTTCCGCACAGGCTCCCATCATCGCGGTCCAGGTGGTGGACCGAATCAAGAAGAAGCTCGCCGAAGAAGGCGTCGTGTGGGGCCCGTCCAACTTCGATAAATTCCACCTCGGCGACCCCAACATCCCGGTCACGGGGATCGCGACCACCTTTCAGCCCACCCTCGATGTCTTGCAGCGCGCGCTCGCGGCGAACAAGAACCTGATCGTCGCGCATGAGAGTACGTTTTGGGATGGCTTCGATCCCGTCGAAGTGTTGCTGCACGATCCGGTCTGCCAGGCCAAGATCCGCTTCGCCGAACAGAACCATATGGCCGTTTGGCGGATCCACGACCACTGGCACCGGCGAAGGCCGGACCCCATCTTTACCGGCTTGGCGCGCAAACTTGGGTGGAGTTCGTACTACTCCGCCGATGTCCGGCCCCGGCGATACGAGATTCCCGAAATGTCGCTGGAAGAAGTCGCCCGGCACGTGCAGAAACAACTCGGCACGCAAAATGTCGTGGTGGTGGGCGAGCCCGGCCTCCGCGTGAAGACCATCGGCGATTGCGCCCACGTGCTTTCCAGCGTGCTGCCCGCGTTGCGGACCTGCGACGTCGCCCTGGTCGGCGAGACGCCCCAGCACGACACCTTCGAGTACCTGCGCGACGCCATGACCCTCGGCATGAAAAAAGGATTGGTCATGATCTCGCACGAAGGCTTGGAGGAATGGGGCATGGAGGATTGCGCCCCGTGGTTACGGCCGCTCGTACCGGAATTGTCGGTCGCCTGGATCTCGTCGTACGATCCCTTCCACGTCGCGCCCATCCGCCGCGCCTAAGTCAGTCCAGTCTGCGCGCCAACTGCAGGTTGGACGGAGCTTTTCCATATCCATAACCAATTCGGAACCCGAGCGGCTTCGTCCCTGGCGCGACATACGCTTTTCGCAAATCCGCCTGCTCCAGCCAGCGGAAGCTGCCGTACGGCCGAACGTAGGCGCCGTACAACTGGACTGTCCACGGCGGCGCGGTGAAGAACCGGTACGGGATACCCGAATCGTCCTGCAACACGGCGATGCTCTTGGAGAGCACACGTTCGCGTATCGTCGAAAACTCCTCTCTGTGGATCATGTAGGAGGTTGCTTTGAGAAACGTAGCGGTCCCTTTCAAGCCGCCCAGGAACGCCAGGAACGCCTGGTTCTCCCGCAGACCGTCGTCGGAAAGGTTCACAGAGAAATACAGCAGTTTGTGAACAGACAGGTCGTCATCCCGGCGGAAATCTATTTCCACGCCCTTGTCGCCGATCTTGCCCGGAGCTTTGTAATCGGCCGCGCGCTCGATCACCTGTCCCGCATCATTCAGCCGCACATAACGGTACCCCAGGACGCTATGGTTGGATCGCACCAGAAGCTCGAGAATCGGCAGGATAAGCCCGTCGGTAACCTGCCCGCGAAACTGCCGGTCCATCTGGCGTGTAATGAAGAAGCTGCGGCCCAGCTCCGAGGCTACCGTTGCCCGCACGCTCCCCAGATACTTTTCCAGGTTCTTGCGCCCCAGTTGCCTCGGTGTTGGCAAAGTGCCGGCGGGCTCCAGTCCCACCATGATGTACGTGGAGTTCTTTGGGAAGAAGACGGTGACCATCAGCGCGTCCGGCCCGCTAAAGGGATAAAAGACGGGAGCGCTGGTAATCGCGGTGGCGCACAACTCCTGCTTCTGGAAGTCTCGCATCGCAGGCAGGGAGTCCCCTTCAATCCTGCTCCAGGCTCCGTCTCCCTGAACTGGCTGCCGGGTCGCGCGTGCAGGCCGGCAAGAAACCGCCCCAGGTCGTCCGCGTACCGATCGCGCGGAGTGGCCACCGAGAAGCGGTCGGCGGAGACGGCCTCGGCCACGGTCTTCGGGCGATTGCACGAGATAGCGAGCAGTCCCAACGTGAGGCAAAGCACGCGGATACGCCGATAGCGCTGTAAGATCATGCTCTGCTTAGATCTGCAGGCCTCTTGATCCTATTGTAGGACAGTCGGCCTCAGTCCTTGACGGTTTGCTTGTGGTGGAAGAATTTCTTTTGCAGATCCGGCCAGAACTCGGACATCAGGTTGCCCATGATGCCGCCCGTGAAGCTGGTGTTCAGCCGGCCCAGCATCACCGAAGCGCACCTGCTGCCCGCCGGGTAATACAGATTGGACGCCCCACTTCCCATCATCGTGCCAAAAACACCGGAGGCATTGAAGGCGGCAGCACCCGTGTCCTGGCGCGTAATCACGATGCGGCTGACCGAATAAACCACGCGCTTGAGCACACCCGTACCCGGTCCCTTGCGATAGTAGCGCGGATCCTGATGCAGCAAGTTGGCCAGTAACCCGGCGCTGAAGATGTTCTGCGTTCCAAAGTCGGCCAGCGCCGCGCCGACCCGTTTTCCGTATGCCCCGCCGCCTTCACCATATTTCGGCGTCTCGTTGCCCATCTGCGAAAAGCCCGCGGCCATGGCCGCGCTCGCGATGTTGAACGGATCGACATTTTCTCGAAACGCGAGGCTCCACTTCTGCTTCGGCGTCAGCGGGACAAACGCGGCATTCGGATCCCTCACGGTCTGGAAATCGGGAATGACACCCATGATGCGCTCCGCGTTGAGCGGCGCCGCCGCCGGCGCCTGGATAACGGGAATTGCGGGAGCCACCGGAATCACCGGAATCGCCGGTTCCGGCAGGAGAGCGACCGGGTGGCTTTCGTCGGAATCGTTCAGAACCGGCGACGGTGTACCGAAGGCTGCCCCGACTGAAACTGCAAAAATCAGGACGCACCGTACACCCCCCAGCGCCCCTCGAAGATTGGATCGCGCATTCACTCAATGGTGGGGCGCGTTAGGCAATCCCGCGGTTACCGTACTAAGTAGTTATGACTCGAAAGAGCCACCTCAAAGATTGCTCATACCCCCGTCGATCAGGAGTTCGCTCCCCACCGCGTAGGCGGACTCGTCGGACGCCAGGAAGACAATCGCATGAGCAATTTCGCTGGGCTGTCCAAAGCGGCCGGCCGGGACCTGCCCCTGTATGGAAGCCGCCATCGTCTTGAGATCCGCTTCAGACAAGCCGAGCTTGCTATATAGGGGCGTCGAAATCGGGCCGGGCTAACCGCGTTCACCCGAATCCCGCGCGAGATCAGCTCGCCGGAGAGGGTGCGTGCCAGCGACAGCAGCGCTGCCTTTGACGCGCCGTAGACACTTGTGTTCGGCATGCCGATGTGCGCGTTTACAGATGTGTTGAGTACGATGGACGCCGGATTCGCAAAGATCGGCAACAGCGCCTGAACCAGGAAGTACGGACCCTTCACATTGATCGCAAAAGTACGGTCGAACGCCGCCGCGTCCCACTGCTCGACCGGCTTGATGTCGGCAATGCCGGCGTTGACGAACAGGATATCGAGCCCTCCGAATTCCCTCCGAAGCGTCTCTGCAACTCCCTTCTGGGCCGACACGTCGCTCGCATCGGACGCGATCGCCAGCACTCCGCTCCCCAGGATCCCCAGATCACATCCCCAGATTATTTTAAACGGACCTGCCCCACGCCTGGCTCGAAAAAGGCATGAGGAACTGCTAAATTCGAATAGAACCGGGTACACTTTTCCTTGGGAAAGCTGAGGAGAGGTTCATGACCACGCGACAGAAAATTATATGCAAAGCGTTCGGAAGATTCTTTGCCGCATTTTTGGCAACGTCTTGCGTTCGCATGCCGGCTCAATCGCTAAAAGCTCCCGTCGATCCCGGGGTACGGGGCGGCGCGGCAGGTGCCGGTAATCCCCTGCCAGGACATACCGCGGACGAAAACGCATTTTTTCAGGATGGACTCGTCAGGTTTGCTGAAATCGAGACCGTGACCGGAGGCAGCAACAATGGGCTCGGTCCTCGCTTCAATTCCATCCAGTGTCAGTCTTGCCACTCGCAGCCGGCCGCCGGCCCCGCGCGGAACCCCTTGATCGCAATCGCCACTCTCAATGGTGCTAAGAACGCGGTGCCATGGTTCATCACGCAAAATGGGCCCGTCCGTGAAGCACGCTTTAAGCGCAATCCGGACGGAACCAACAATGGCGACGTGCACGACATCTTCGTCATCACCGGGCGCAACGACGCCCCGGGCTGCAATATCGCCCAATTCGACTTCCTGCCCGCTGGCAACCCGCTCTCCGGCCAGGGCGGAAATCCGAACATCATCTTTCGCATTCCCACGCCCGTCTTTGGCGATGGGCTCATCGAAGCGATCCCCGATTCCGCCATCCTCGCGAACATGAAGGCGAACGCGTCTGCGAAGGCGCGGATGGGCATCCTCGGTCACGCCAACGCTCACCTAAGCGGCAATGCGAACCACAGCGCCAACGACGGGACCATTACACGCTTCGGATGGAAGGCGCAAAACAAGTCTCTGCTCGTATTCTCTGGCGAGGCATACAACATCGAGATGGGGATTTCGAATCAACTCTTCCCCCAGGAACGCGACGAAACTCCCAGCTGTATATACGGCGCCACGCCCGACGATACACTCAACTTCACGACCCCTTCCACGCCCCCTTCCAACTCCAACCCGGCAGTCATCTCCGACATCGAAGCGTTCGCCGTCTTCATGAGGATGCTGGCTCCGCCCACTCCGGCGCCAGGCACGCCGTCCACTGTGAGGGGACGGGCCGCATTCGCAAATGTAGGGTGTGGCCACTGCCATACCCCGTCGTTTACCACAGGCAAGATGATTGCCAGCGGCTCCTCGACGAGGCCGAGTGCCGCGCTGTCTAATCAGCCTGTGAATCTCTTTTCCGACCTCCTGGTCCATCACATGGGTAAAGGCCTTGCGGACGGCATCACCCAAGGCGGCGCGGGCCCCGATGAATTCCGAACCGCTCCCCTCTGGGGTGTCGGGCAACGCGTCTTTTTCCTCCACGACGGACGGACAAGCAATCTGCTGGAAGCGATCCAGGCCCACAAGAGCCAGGGTAGCGAGGCAAATATCGTCGTCGACGCCTTCAGAAGGCTGAAGCCCGCGGAGCAGCAGGACCTCATCAACTTCCTGCGCTCGCTTTAATTCGCCCACACCAACTTATTCACCCCGCAGCCAATAGCTCAGAATAGGTTGCGGGTACGAGGCCGACCATTTCTTACGGCTCATTAGAGCCCAGAATTCCGCTGACATTTTCCGCCAATGGTCATACACCACCATCCCCTCGAAACTGTGAGCCGCAGCCGCCATGTCCCCCATGTCCATTTGGGGACGGACCGCCCACTGGCGTTCTGTTCTTTGTGGACTAGACGCGTACAAGCCGGTCGGAATCGGGAAATTGGAGTGGCCAATGCAATGCCGCATCCACCACGCTGAACGGAGGGTTAGCTACCCGAAACGAACCGCTATGGAACACTTGGAAGCACCGAAGTGATCCGTGCCTGATGAATTCCATCGTGGTTCACAACATGCCATTCAACCATGATCTCGCCAGGAGCCGTTAGCAACTCTTTGAAAGCGTTCTGCGGAGTGAACAGGCTACTAGCAGGAACGTCCTCTCCATTCCGATAGAACCCTGCCCCGATCGATACGTTCACTTCCCGTCCGCAAGCATTTCTCACCAAGGCTGAGACCGACAAGCATTTTCCCTTTCCTGAATATTTCAGATCCTGGGCTAAGGATTCGAGCGGCCGCTCCCCCACATACTGCACGTACCTCCTTAGCGGACAGT
>WNFJ01576794.1_pt1 | contig 11383 bp, 11 predicted proteins | sample 5400461 | NCBI WGS metagenome assembly WNFJ01 (sample SAMN13153349, study PRJNA577476) | soil metagenome | isolation source: 115 cm saprolite on Douglas fir-dominated hillslope | place: USA:California | collected 2013-09-17 | reverse complement strand
GGAGAAAGCACACAACCTGCGCGACCGCAGCCTCGAGGTGATCCGCATGGCGCGCCAGCTCGCCAAGGAACAGCCTCGCTCCAAAGAGAGCGAGCACGCTGTCACCTTCGAGTCGCCTGTCTTTCTGACACTCGGTAGCGCCTACGCGCAGCGCTCCCGCTTTGCCGGCTCCTCCTACCAGACGGTGCTCAACAAGGTCGATCGCTTCCTCGACAACACGCTACCCGCGGCGCTGAGACAGCGCGAGCAATGGGCCGTCCGCATCATGGACATCGACGACCGCGTTGCCGCGCATCTGAAGACGATGCAGGCGATGGGGATGAAAAGCCCCTACCTGCGCGCCGTCATTGTCGCCCGGATCAACCCGGTACGCTTCGTGCCGCCGTCCCGGAAGAAGGATGCGGCGCCGCCGATGTCGATGGCCGAGGCGCTGACGAAGATGGCGGCCAACGTTCGGAAATTTGATCCGAAGTCGGTCAGGCCCGGGGACCTGGCGCTGGTGGCGGCGATCGCACCGGCCTCAGCTGACTAGGTCCGCGTGACCGTCCCCCCGAGGAGAGAATTCGATTCGCCACGCGATTTAACCGTTTGCTAATACAGTTGAGCTAGCGTGACGATGGGAATGGGGAAGCGAGGGGCCATCCTGGCCGCAGTTGTCCTGCTGCTGCTCGTCGGCACGTCCTCGTCCCCAAAAATTTCTGCTATTCCGCTCCTAGGGGCCCCGGCCGCGGTCCTGGCTGCCGAGGTCGATCGCCCAGAGCCCCATCAGCGAACCCACCTGCCGGTCACCGGCGAGCTGGCACCGGCTCCGCGGGTGGTCCTGAGCGCCGCGACCAGCACCCCGCTGGTGGCGCTGACCTTCGACCTCGACATGAACGCGGGAATGGCAGCGGCCGCCCGTGCCGGAACGGTCTGGATCAACCAGGATGCCCTCTCCTACCTCGAGGCCCACAACGTCCACGCCACGCTCTTCATGACCGGAATGTGGGCCGAGGTCAACCCCACGCTCGCCCACCAATTGGCGGCCAACCCCAATTTCGAAATCGGCGACCACAGCTATTCACACCCGGCCTTTCACACGCCCTGCTACCGGCTCGACGGGGTGAGCCGGGCGGAGCAGGCGCGGCAGATTCAGATGGCTCAGGAAGCAATCCAACGGTCGACGGGAGTTCTGCCCAGGTACTTCCGGTTTCCCGGCGGCTGCTACGACCGGCAGGCACTCGACCTGGTCCACGCTGCCGGCCTCATCCCCGTCCAGTGGAACGTCAACTCGATCGACGCCTTCAACAGCTATCCGCAGCAGATCGCCTCGACGGTGCTGTCAAGCGTCCAACCCGGCTCGATAGTGGTCATGCACCTGCATGGTCGCGCGAACGCACCATCAACCGGCCTGGCGCTACGGTTGATCATCCCGGAGCTCGAGAAGCGTGGCTACCAGTTCGTCACAATCGGCGAACTCCTCGCTGCTGGCACCCCTATTCAACCGACCGATCCGAGGGAGGTTTCTGAGTTCTACCAGCCTCCGACACGCTGGTGCGGCTGGGTGTACGGACGATACGGCCGAGATTGGGTTTGCCGCTAGGCGCCGCTGCGGCTAGTCTGAAGCTCCGTGTTGCGCCCCCTCACCTTCCTTGATGACTTCGACCGGAACCTGTTTGAGCGCCTGACGCGACGGCAGCGGCGTCTCGCCGATCGGACCCTGAGCCAGTTGAGCAACAGTGCCAACCGATCGATGCTCTGGCTCGCGATTGCCGGCCTCATCGCGATTTTGGGGGGTCGCGCCGGACGGCGGGTCGCACTTCGCGGCATCGTCTCGATTGCCCTCACGTCCACGCTCGTGAACCTCCCGCTGAAGTACCTCGCCCGGCGGCCGCGGCCGGCCAGGCGCAGGGGCGAGCGGCCCCTCCCGATCAGCGTGCCCAACACGTTCTCGTTCCCCTCCGGGCACGCGGCGTCAGCCTTCGCCTTCGCGACGGGGGTTGGCCTGGAGGAGCCCTGGTTGCTTCTGCCAATCTTGCCGCTCGCGGCAACCGTCGCCTATTCGCGCGTCCACCTCCGTGTCCACTATCCGTTCGACGTGCTCGCGGGGGCGGCGATCGGCACGGGAATGGGGGTCGCCAGCGGCCTGCTGACTCGCGTCGCTCGCAAATGGTGGGATCCGGTGATGCCAGTGCTCGACACGGAGAGCGCCGGTACCAACCAGTTGATCCTGGTCGTCAGTCCACACGCAGGCCACGAAGACAAACTGGCCCGCGCCAGGCGCCTCATGGCGGCCCATGGGCTCGAGGTTGTGGCGGAGATCGCAGTGGAAGATCTTCATCGGCTGGGCGACCTCGTGCGAAGCTATAGCCCGCGGCCGCCCATCGTCGTCGCCGCGGGCGGCGATGGAACGGTCGGCGCCGTAGCGAACGCCGTCATGGATACGCCGGCCGTGCTCGGTATCCTCCCTCTCGGGACATCGAACGACTTCGCCCGCTCGATCAACATTCCCATCCACATTCACGACGCCGTGCGGGTCATTGCTGGGGGGCGGTTCTCGCGCCACGACGCGGGCAGGGTGACCCGCGACGGGCAACCGCCTCGGCATTTCGTCCATGCGGCCGCGGCGGGCATGAACGTACAGTTCGCCCGGCTCGCCACGCGGGCCGACCTGCGCGAGCGATTCGGCCGCCTGACCTACGCGGTGGCGATGGCGATTGCGATGAGGAAGCCGCCGATCTTCCGCTGCGAGGTTGAGCGCGAAGGCCGAGCCGAGCGATTGAGCCTGGTTCACCTCGCGGCCATCAATGCCCCCATCTTTGGCGGATTCCTCGACCTCAAGCTCCCGGGTGCAAATCCGGACGACCGGACCCTCGACGTCATCATGATCGAGCACCTGCCGTTCCGACGGTGGCTGCGCTCGGCACTCTATCCCATCTTTGGCGTGCATCGCCCCATCCGCGGCATTAGAACGCTCCAGGTGTCTCGCCTGAGCGTCAAGACCGAACAGCCGATGGACCTCACCCTGGACGGCGAGATCGATGGGAGCCTTCCCGCGACCTTCGAGATCGTGCCGGCTGGACTCCGGGTGCTGACGCCGGCGAGCGTCAAGGAGAGCCATCGATAAGCGCGCCGCGCTGATGGCCTTTGCGCTCCGCGTCATCGCGGTCTTCCTCGGACTGGCTGTCGTCACGGCCGCTGCCGGCATCGGTATCCGGGCGTTGGCTCCGGCCTTCGACCTCCAGACAATGCAGGCGATCGCCGACCATCGCAACGGAACGCTGACCTCAATCGCGCGGGTCGTGACCGAGGCGGGCTCATTCATCTTGCTCGCACCACTGTCGATCGCCTTCTTGCTGCTCCGTCGTTGGAAGCGTCCGGCGGACGACATCGCCCTCGTGGTGATCGCGGCCGGCAGCGCCCTGCTGCCCCTGGTCACCAAAGAGATCGTCGCGCGACCGCGGCCGGCGATCGAGCACCTCAGCCAGCTCTCCTCCTTCAGCTTCCCTTCAGAGCACACGACGCAGGCGGCCGCTGTCTACCTGACGGTGGCCATCATGCTTTCTCAGACCTTGGCTCGCGGCTGGCGCGAGGGCGCCATCGTTCTTGCCGTCTTGATCGCGCTCGCCGTCGCCTGGTCACGTGTATATCTCGGTGTCCACTACCCGACCGATGTGACCGCGGGACTCCTGCTGGGATGGAGCTGGGCGCTGCTGGTATTCCATTGGGCGCGTCCGAAGCTGATCCAAGATCAGCCGGGGATGGGGCGCGTCACAAAATGAAACGGCGTTGCGACCAATTGACAACGATCGGCGATCGAGCGATGCCATCGGCGGGCGCCTCCCGTTGTACTGACAGCGGACGGGGAGGCAAATTCCGCGCGACGCGCGCGATGTTGAGGTGGCATCAGCCCTATGGATCACGACAGGTTCAGCTTGCGCAAGGCGTTTGCGGCGGCGATGGGAGCGACCGTGCTCCTGCTCGGAGTCCCGGCCCTCACGGTCAGTGCCGCTGGGGTCGATGACTTTCCCTATCGCGGGACCGTCAACGTGCTCGATCCCTGGGGCTTCTACACCGGCTACTGCACGTCGTTCGCCGCGTTTCGGCTGAGCCAGGAGGGGATCCGCTTCCACGGCGCCTCGCTGCAAGGCCCGAATGGAAGGACAGCGTTCTTCGGCAACGGCGGGAGATGGGACGGGGCGGCGGCATCGATCGGCTACGTCGTCGATACCCGTCCGAGCGTTGGTTCGGTGGCCGTCTGGCACGGCGGGGAGGACGGTGCCTGGTGGGGCGGCCACGTCGCTTACGTGATGGCGGTCGACGGCGCGGGTAACGCGATCGTCGAAGAGTACAACTGGTCCCACTACCTGCGCTATGGGCAGCGCACGGTGCGGGCGCACCGCTACATCCACTTCCTGGCTACCGCGGGGATGCAGCCGGTGTCGATCGTCAAGCCGGTTCCGACGCCGAAGGCACCGCCGCAGCCCGCGGGACATCCGTATCTGACAACCGACGTCGTTCGGCACCGCACCGGCCCCGGCACGGGCTACGCCTCGCTGGGCAACCTGGCCGCGTGGCAGCAGATCATGATCGTCTGCCAGGTCCGGTCCAGCAGCGTGATCAACGGCACCGGCATCTGGGATCGCCTCAGCGACGGGTCTTACGTCACGGACTACTACACGACGACGCCGGCGTTCAACAGCTTCAGTCCCGGGCTTTCGGGCTGCTAGATCCCACAGATAGAGGGCCGCAGCGTGCGGCCCTTTTTTATTTCTCCGTAATTAGCCGTCCCCGGCGTGGAAAGGACGGCGTGATCAGCCGTCCCCGGCGTGGAAAGGACGGCGTGACTAAATTGGTTCGCCGCGGCGCAGTCGTTCCAGACGTTCGCGGGTTTTCGGGTCGAGGCGATCCTCGAGCCGGCGCGCGATGTCGGAGCGGGCCTGGTCGTCTCCCATCTGTCGGTTGCGGCGTGCCAGCACCGCATCGACCTGACCCTTGAGGCTCAGCGCCGAGACCGTCTTGATCTGCCGGCCAAGGGCCAGGTCGCGCTGGAGTGCGTCGGAGGTGGCGACTGTCACCTCGTCGCTCGCCTTTGCCTCGAAGAGGAGTCGTTCGATGACGTGGTCGGCGCTCGTCTTCCGCCCGGAGTAGACGACCTGCACGCCGCTGACGTTCTGCTCCGACGCCTCGGCGTCGGGGCGGCGATGCGAGTCGAACACGACCGTCACCTTCTGCCGCGTCATCGCCGCGTAATCCGCCATCGTCGCGATCAGCATCTCGCGCGCGTCCTGCAGGCTGAGATCTTTCAGCGCCGAGAGCTCCGGCCACGCAAAGATGATGTTGTAGCCGTCGACGATCAGTCGCTCCACATCCCCACCCTACCCTCATAAACCCAGGCGAGGAGCGGCGCGAACCAGCTCGACCTTGGCCTTCAATCCCAATTTGCTGCAGACGTTGGCGACGTGGGTTTCTACCGTGCGCTCGCCGATGTGCAGTTGCGCCCCGATCTCCCGAGCGGTGTAGCCCTGCGCGGCCAGTGCGGCGACCTCGCGCTCACGCTTGGTCAGGGACTCGACACCCGTGCGACTTGTGACCTCGGTGCGTCGCATAAGGGGCGGCCGCAAAAGGAGCTCCGCCAGGCTACCCGCATAGAGGCGCACGACGAGGCCCAGCACCAGATAGGCGGTCGCCTCCGACACGCCAGTCGCGAGACTGACGCTGCCCAGGGCGGTCGTGAGCACCAGCTGACCAAGCCCGACGACCGCCACCGCCAGAGCGAGCCGGTCGGATAACAGCCAGACGGCGGCCAGCAGGGGGATCAAGCCGAGGGCGGTCAGCGCGACCTGGACCGGCGTGACCAGGTCGCCCGCGAGAACCATCAGCAGTAGCAGAATGCAGCCGGCCGCGACCGGGATTTCCTCGCGGCGGCCTGCCAGGGCAAACGGACCCGGTAGAGCCAGGCTGGGGCCGCGTTTGGCGTTCGGCGTGGACACACAAGCCTCCGCGAGCAATCCTACGACGAAGCCCGTACTCGATGCGGAGCTGGCTTCGAGTACGGATTCGGGTGTTCTCCGTACAAGAATCCGTACCCGGTACGGTGAGCCGCCTGGCGTTAAGGACCTAGCGTTGATGAGCGCCGATGCAGACACCCTCAGACGGCCACCACCCGGTCGAAGGGATCTCCGGGAGCGAGCTCCGGCGCGACGTTTCCGTCTGGGGCTCCTACATGTGGGGCTACGCCGCGGTCGGCGCTGACATCTACACCGCGCTGGGGATCATTACGCTGGCCGCCCTCGGCCTGGCGCCCCTGGCGTTCCTGGCGGCTGGCATCGTCTTCGCGCTGGTCGGGCTGTGCTACGCCGAGCTGGCCTCCGCCTATCCCCTGGCGGGCGGGGGCCAGTACTTCACGCTCCGCGGGCTCGGGGACCTGGCGGGATTGGTGGCGGGCGCGGCCCTCGTGCTCGACTACACGATCGACATCTCGCTCTTCACTGTGGTGGCCTTCGGTTATTTCAATTACTTCCTGCCCTGGGTCACGCTTGGGCATCACATCACTGATTTCACCGCGACCATCGGGCCGATCCACCTCGCCTGGCTGTGGTTGATCGAATCGGTAATCGGGATGCTGCTGTTGATCTGGCTCAACGTCCGCGGCATCAAGGTGTCGACCAACTTCAACGAGGTCATCGGGACGATCGCGATCGTTGCCCAGACCGTCATCGTGCTGGCCGGCTTCGTGTTGGTCTGGCGACCGGAGATCGTGTCGCACGAGTTTCTCTTCGATCGTCCATCGTTGAGCCAGTTCGCCTTTGGCTCGTCACTGGCCATCATCGCCTTCGTCGGGCTGGAGACGATCTCGCAGGTCGCCCAGGAGACGCGCCGACCGGCGACGATCATTCCGCGCACCTCGATCGGCCTCGTCATCTCGGTCTTGCTGTTCGCCATGGCGTTCTCCATCCTCGCCATCGGACTCGTCAAGCCGACCGATTTCGCGGGCCACGAAGGCGATCCGGTGGCGCTCATCGCCGCCCATATCCCGATCATTGGTGTCGTCGCGGCGCCGTTGGCGGCCGTCATCGGCTTCCTGATCGTGTTCATCTCGGCCAACTCGGGCGTCGTCAGCTCTTCGCGCCTCAGTTACTCGATGAGCCAGTTCGATCTGCTTCCCCACTGGTTTGCACAGGTCAACAAGCGTTTCGCCACACCAGCCCGAGCCGTGATCGTGTTCGGCGTGGTCGCTCTCTTGCAGACGGTCTTCGCCTTTTTCACACCGGGACCGGCCGGCAAGACCGCCGCGATCGACGTCCTCGCCGACCTCTACGCCTTCGGTGCCACGACCGGATATTTGCTGGTGTTCATTTCCCTCTTCGTCCTGCGCCTCAAGGATCCGTTCACGCCGCGGCCCTACAAGATGCCGCTCAACATCCGGATCAGGTATCGCGGTAACCAGGTCTGGTTTCCCGTCCTCGGGGTGCTCGGGTTCCTCGGTGTCCTCTTCTTCCTCGTGATGGTGCTGCTGACCCACCACTACGCGCGCATCGTCGGCCCGCTCTGGGTGCTCGCCGCGGTCGTGCTCTTCATCCTCTACCGTCGGAAGCGCGGGCTACCAATGTTCAAGACCCTACCGCGTGATTGGGAAAAAGCCACCAAGCGGGTGTTGCTCGAAGCCGAGGAATTCAAATCCCTTGAGGAATACGAGGCCGCTCTCAACGAGCATCGGGCGCGTACCGGCGAGTCCGGCACGAACCCGCCGGGCGTGCGGCGGTGAGCGATCTGAAGGGCCGCATCATCGCCGTGGAAGCTGTCGTCCTCCTACTGCTTGGCGCTGCCAACATCGTCAGCGGTCAACTGCTGGGCGCGGCGATCCTTTTTGGGCTGGCCGTGCTCGCCGGAGGCAGCGCCTGGGCCCTGCTGCCGGGCAGAGGCCGGATCATCCGCTTCGCTGGCGCACGACCTCGTAGAGAAGGATGGAGCCGGCGACGGCGGCGTTGAGCGAGCTCACCTTGCCCAGCATGGGTAGGCGGACGAGGGCATCCGACTTCTTGCGCAGCAGGTCATGCAGCCCCTCGCCCTCGGCGCCGATAACCAGCACCAGCGGTCGGCGGTAATCGAACTCCGTGTAGAGGGTGGGCGCGTCGCCGCTGAGGCCGACGATCCAAAACCCCAGATCTTTGAGCGTTGCCGTCGCCTGCGCCAGGTTCGCGACGCGGGCGTAGCGCAGATGCTCGGCGGCACCGGCTGACGCCTTCACCACCGACGGCGTGACTTCCGGGGAACGGTTGTGGGAGGTGATGATGCCGCCCACGCCGGTCGCCTCCGCCGTCCGGCTGATCGTGCCGAGGTTCTGTGGATCCTGGAGGCTGTCGAGCATCAGCAGGACCGCATCGGGGCGTTCGGCGAGCGCCGCCCGCGCCATCGGCTCCAGCTCCCAGTACTTCCGCGGGCCCACATAGGCCACCACGCCCTGGTGAGCCTCGGAGTGCGCGATGTCGTCCAGCTTGCGGCGGTCGGCTGACTCGATCTCGACGCGACGGTCAGCGGCGAGTTGTCGGAGCTGCTTCAGCCTCGGTTCGTCGCGAAGGCCGTCCGCCAGGAGGAGCCGCTTCACCGGCCGGTCGGCACGAAAGGCTTCGAGAACGGGATTGCGTCCGTAGATGATGTCCGGAGGCCGAGGCACCGTTAACTCCCTCCCCCGCTTGTATGACGAGGCATCGTTAACTCCCTCCCCCCCTTGCGAGGGAGGGTCGGGGTGGGGGCACCCGTTTCCAGCGGGTGCCTTCCTTGGTGTCGTCCAGCTGGATCCCCATTCGGAGAAGCTGCTGGCGGATCTCGTCCGAGCGGGCGAAATCCCGTCGATTCCGGGCTGCCTGCCGCTCGGCGATCAACCGCTCGACCTCGGCATCGATGGCCTCCGGGAACTCGATGACGTCCAGGATGCGGTTTGCATGCCGGAGCATCGCCATTGCTCCGGCGCGCTCGTCGGGCGTCGCCTTTCCCGACTCGAGCCGAGGGTTGAAGGTCTTGATGAATTCGAAGAGATGACCTACCGCCGCCGGCAGATTGAGATCGTCTCGAAGGGCATCGTCCCAACGCGCGCGAATCTCGGGGGTCGGTCCGGCGTCCGCCACGCTCCCCAGCCGTACCGCGAACTCATCCAGCCGCTTGACCGCGCTGTCGGCCGCTTTGAGTAGCTCCTCAGAAAAGGCGAGCGGGCTGCGGTAGTGAGCGCCCGTTAGGAGGGCATATCGGATCGCGCGCGGCGTATATCCCTCGGCCAGGAGGTCCCGAACCGTCGCAAAGTTTTTGAGGCGCTTGGACATCTTCTCGCCGGTCGCATCCTGCAGGTACTGGGCGTGCAGCCAGTAGCGCGCGAACCGCTTTCCGGTCGCGCCCTCACTCTGCGCGATCTCGTCTTCGTGGTGCGGGAAGATCAAGTCGACGCCGCCGGTGTGAATGTCGAAACTCTCCCCCAGGTACTGCATGCTCATCGCCGAGCATTCGATGTGCCAGCCCGGGCGCCCGGGCCCGAGCGGCGTTTCCCACGATTGCTCTTCGGGTTTGCGCGCCTTCCAGAGCACGAAGTCTCTGGGGTCGTCCTTGCCATACTCGTCGACGTCAACCCGCGCTCCGGCCCGCAGTCCACTGACGTCGAGGTGCGCAAGGGCGCCATAGCGCGGGAACGACGAAATCCGGTAATAGGTCGAGCCGTCGGCGACGTAGGCGTGACCGTTCTCTTTGAGGCGCTCGATGAGCGAAACCATTTCGAAGATATGCTGGGTCGCGCGCGGGTAGTGTTCGGCCCGCTCGATCCGGAGCGTGTCGAGGTCCTCGAAGAATGCCTCGATGTACTGTTCGGTGAAGTCGTCGATCGTCTGGCCGCGCTCAGCCGCCTTCCTGATAATGCGATCCTCGACGTCGGTGAGGTTCATCACCTGCGTGACCTCGTAGCCCTCCTGCTCGAGAACGCGTCGGAGCACATCCTCGAAAAGGAAGGTCCGAAAGTTGCCGATGTGCGAATAGTCGTGGACCGTCGGGCCGCAGGTGTACATGCGCACGTGACCGGGTTCGATCGACTCGAACTCCTCGACCTGCCCGCTCATCGTGTTATGCAGGCGCAGCGACGTCACGGAATCTCTCGAAGGAGCGCCACCGCCTGCGCGGCGAGCGCCTCGCCCTTACCGATGGGCCCGACATGGTCGGTCGTCGTGGCCTTGAGGCCGACGGCAGACATGTCGATGCCCAGCGCGCCCGCCAGGTTGTTGCGGATAGCCTCACGATACGGCGCGAGTCGGGGGACCTGAGCCAGGAGTGTGACGTCGACGTTCTCCACAGCCCATTTGGCACTTCGGCAACGGTCGGCGACCTCGCGCAGCAAGTCCAGGCTGCGCGCGTCCTTGTACTTCGGGTCATCGTCCGGAAAGAGCGTGCCGATGTCGCCGATCCCCGCGGCACCGCAGAGCGCATCGATCAGGGCGTGGCAAATGACATCAGCATCGCTATGACCTACCAGCCCCATGTCCCACGGAAGGTCGAGACCGCCGAGCACCAGCCGGCGACCCACCGCCAACCGGTGCAGGTCGAAGCCGGTCCCTACACGCACAAGGGGTCGGTGGCAAGCAGCGCTTCCACCATCAGGACATCCTCTGGTGTAGTGACCTTGAGGTTGCGGGTTGAACCCGCGAAGACCTTGACCGGCTTGCCAAGCTTCTCGATCAGCTCGGCGTCGTCCTCCACGACGATCCGCTCGCGCACCGCCTTCTCATGGGCCTCCATCAGCCAGTCGTAGCGGAAGACCTGCGGTGTCTGGACCAGCATCAGGTCGGAACGCTCGACCGTCCCGTGGACGAAGCCGGCGCTGTCGACGTGCTTGTAGGTGTGATGAACAGGGATTGCCGCGGTTGCCGCCCCATGCTGGCGGGCGGCCTCGAGTCCCGCGTGGATCAGCTCATCGCTGACCAGGGGCCGGGCGCCGTCGTGAACGATGACGAAATCCGGCGGGTCGTGCTTCAGGCTCTCCAGGCCCAGGCGAACCGAATCCTGCCGACGCTCGCCGCCAAGGAGAATGTCGATGGCCTTCCGCCAGCCGTCGCTCTCCAGTTCCCGCGTCACCTCGAGCAGGTTGCGCTGGGAGATCAGGAGCGTGATGCCCGTGATCTCCGGGCAGCGGTCGAACGCTTCGAGCGTGCGGCGAATCAATGACCGGCCTCCAACCGGCATCAGAACCCTTGCGCTGGACTCCCCCTGCTGAAGCCCGGCCCCGGCTGCCGGGATGATGGCCTGTACCTGCACAGTTCACCCCTTTTTTGGTCGCGGATTGGTGCGTTGAAGTATAGGTCGGTCGGCTTCAGCGTCGCACCGTAGCCCGCATGCTCGCAAGATGTCGATCGAGATGGCTTCGGCCCAG
>WNFJ01457717.1_pt1 | contig 11383 bp, 11 predicted proteins | sample 5400461 | NCBI WGS metagenome assembly WNFJ01 (sample SAMN13153349, study PRJNA577476) | soil metagenome | isolation source: 115 cm saprolite on Douglas fir-dominated hillslope | place: USA:California | collected 2013-09-17 | reverse complement strand
GACGCTGGTGCCGTAGGTGATGTCGGTCTGCGAGGGGCTCGCCCTGATCGACGCCCGCCAGTTTGCGCTGCCCTTGTCGACCACCTGGTCGACGGTGGGGTACAGCATGAGACCTCTGGTCACGCTGTCGGCTATCTCGCCCTCGGACGTCGACCACAGGCCTATGCGTCCGAGCGGGTAGCGCATGAAGACCTGACCCGGGATCTGGTGGTTGTCGACGAACTGCGTGTAGTCAGTGCCGCGGAAGTCGTGTGTGGTCGTATCTACCGGAGCAGTAGTGCAGCCCGTCAGCAGACCACCGGCAATGATCAGCAGCGCTCCCAGCGCGATCGCCTCGACACTCCGGGTGCGTGCTGTCGGCCGCCGACTCACTCCGAATTTCACTAAACGAGTCGCTCCTGGGGCACGGGATCCAGGTGCGGCTCAGGCTGCTCGTCCTGCGCCTTGTACCAGGCGGCGGCCAAGCGGACACCGTCGCGGATCGTGACTTGCGGGGCAAAGCCGAGGTCGCGCCGGGCCTTGTCTATCGCGTGCCGGTTATCGGTGCCGAACAGCTTGACACCCAGCCGGGTGACGATGGGTTGCCGCTGCGAATTGGTAAGCCACGAGAGGCGCTCCGCGGTGCCGCCGCCGACGTACAGGGCATGGTAGGGAAGGTGGACGGTCGGAGCGCTGACGCCGATGTCGCTGGCTATCGCCTCGAGGACCTGCTGCTGGGTCAGCGGACGGTCGTTGGTGATGTTGTATGCCTGGCCAATCGCATGATCACAATCGAGCGCCAGCAGCAGACCCTGGACGACGTCCGTGACGTAGACAAATGGCAGCGCGTTGTCGCCACGGCCGACGATGACGCCCTTGCCAGCCCGCAGCCGGTCTGCCATCCGCCCGAAGTGCAGGCGGTCGCCCGGACCGAAGAACGTGCCGGGCCGGATGATCACCGCCGGCAGGTGATCGTCGGCGATCATCCGCTGCACGGCCACGTCGCCCTCGGCCTTGGTGAGCGCGTAGGGCTCGCGGAACGGCCTGAGCAGGAAGTCCTCGCGAGCCGGCCTGCCCAGGTCCATTCCGTAGACCGTCCACGAGCTGACATGCACGACCCGGCCGACCCCCTCGGCGAGGGCCGCCCGGCACACATTCTGGGCGCCGGTCACATTGACCTCGCGGTAATCCTGGAGCGGCCGCCATACGCCCATCATGCCGGCCAGATTCAGCACGGCCGAGACGCCGCTCATCGGCGCGACCAGCGTGTCCGGCCAGCGGACATCACCCCGGTGAACCGCGACGCCGCGCTCGCGAAGCCACCGGGTGTCCTCCCTGGGCAACGCGAGCACGCGGACGTTGTCCCCGCGGTCTTGCAGGGCCGTGACTAGGTGGCGGCCAAGCAGGCCATTGCCGCCTGTAATAAGGACATCCATGTTGCTGTCTCCTCCTCCCGCACCGGGGACCAGCCACGCTGCCGGTGCACGAGATCTGCCAGGGTTGGGAGCATCTGTTCGAGCCAGGCGATGGCGTAGTGCCGACTCGGTACGATCACCTCGCGGCGCGGGTGCCTGACGAGGTCGGCAATCGCCGTGGCTACGAGCGAGGGCTCCGGCATGCGCGCCGCGACGTGCCTTGTCATATCGGTGTTGATGTTGCCGGGTGAAACCAGGGACACTGAGACGCCAGTCCCGGCCAGCTGGCGGCGCAGCGCGAGCGAGAAGCCCCGCAGGCCGTACTTTGTCGCGGAGTAAAGAGGTTCCATGGCCACGCGGCCGGAGAGTGAGCCTACCGTGATGATCGCTCCGTGGCGGCACTGCATCATCGATGGCAGCACCGCTCGGGTGAGCAGCATCGCGCCCAGCAGGTTCACCTGGGCCAGGCTGGTGATCTGATCGGGTGGACTCGACGCCAGGGGCCTCGACCAGAAGACGCCGGCGTTGTTCACCAGCACGTCGACCCGCCCGAAAGATGCCAAGGTACGCTCGGCAATCATCGTGACATCTGAGGCATCGGCCATGTCGGCGGGAATGGCGGTTGCCTGGCCGCCGGCTCTCTTTATCGACTCCACCTGCGCGTCCAGCAAGCCAACCCGCCGCGCGGCCAGGACCACCGTCGCACCACGCCGGGCCAACTCCCGTGCGGTAGCCGCGCCTATGCCGGAACTGGCTCCGGTCACGATCGCAACCTCATCAGTCAGCGTGGCCTCTGCCCGCTCGGTCCCGTACGGCATCTAGATCGCGACCCCCTCGGCCGCGTTGTCGACCGACGGCGCCCCGGTGAGGCTGGAGCGATCGTGCTGCTGGTACCACGCGGCCGTAATCCGTACGGCATCGCGGAGGCCGACCTGCGGGGAGTAGCCGAGCTCGCGCCGGGCCTTGTCGATTGCGTACCGGTTGTCAGTGCCGAAGAACGCTACGCCAAGGCGCGTGATCGGCGGACGAGTTCGCGATGGCGCCAGCATCGCCAGGCGCTCGGCCAGGTACCCCGCCGCGTAGAGGGCCCGGTAGGGGACGTGAAAGCGCGGCGGGCTGGCCCCGATCTCTTGCGCGATCGCCTGGAGCATCTGCGCCTGGGTCAACGGCTGGTCGTTGGTGATGTTGTAGGCTTCGCCGACTGCATGGTCGTGGTCCAGGGCGAGCAGCAGGCCACGGACGATGTCGGCGACGTAGACGAACGGCATGGTGTTGTCGCCGGAGCCGATGACGATTCCGTGTCCCGAGCGCAGGCGGTCGGCCATCGTGCCGAAGTGCAGGTGATCACCTGGTCCGAAGATCTGATCCGGGCGGATGATCACCGCGGGCAGGTGGTCCTCGGCGATCATGCGCTGGACGAGCCTGTCCCCTTCGGCCTTGGTGATCGGGTACGGATCCGGGAACGGCGCCAGCGGGAAGCTCTCGTCCGCGGGACGTCCCAGCGCGACGCCGTAGACGCTGGATGAGCTCATGTGGACCAGTCGGCGGACGTCCGCGGCCAGCGCCGCGCGGCAGACGTTCTGGGTGCCGGTCACGTTCACGGCCCGGTAGTCCTCGATAGGCCGCCAGACATCCATCATGGCGGCCAGGTGCAGCACGGCGTCCGCACCGCGTACGGGCTGCGCTAGTGATTCGGGCGCGCGGATATCGCCGTGATAAACGGCGACGCCGCGTTCCTGAAGCCAGCTGACGTCCTCTCCGGGCAGCGCGAGGACCCGGACTCGGTCGCCCCGGTCCTGCAGAGCGGAAATGACATGCCTGCCCACGAAGCCGTTGCCGCCGGTGATGAGGATCGTGCTCATGCCGGAACCTTCGCCCGGTCAGGCACCCGGTAGGCATCCCGGTACCAGCCAACGCTGTTCCTGACCCCTTCGGTAAGCCCGACCAGCGGCGAGAAGCCGAGGTCGTGCCTGGCACGGCTGATATTGAAGCGATTCTCGCCACCCAGCAGCTGCAATCCGTAGCGCATCACGGGTGGCGGTTGCTGTCTGCGCATCAGGTGTCCGAGGTGCTCAGAAAGGCCGCCCAGCATCATAGCCGCGGCGTAGGGAATCCGCCGCGTGGGCGCCGGGGCGCCCAACTCGGCAGCGATCGCCGCGAGGAAACCGCGCTGCGTTACCCGCTCGTCGTTGACGAGCAAGTAAGACCGGCCCTCGGCTTGCTCTGTCTCGCAGGCCAGCACGACACCCTCGGCTACGTCACCGACGTAGATCAGCGGGAGATGGTTCTCGCCCGAGCCGATGACGATCATCCGGCCCTGATCGATCGTCCGGGCGAGGCGCGCGAAGCTCGCCGTATCGCGCGGCCCGTAGATCCACCCGGGGCGGACGATGGTCACCGGGGCACCTTCGTCCTGGATCATGCGCTGCAGCAGTTTCTCGGCGGCCACCTTCGACCGGCTGTACGGGTTGGGCTCGATCCGCAGCGGCGAGTTCTCGTCCGCTTCACCGCGCACGTTGTTTCCGTGCACGGTGATGGAACTGACGTGGACGAACCGCCGCACACCGGCTGCCATGGCCGCCCGCACGAGCGTCTCCAGGCCGCGTAGGTTCGTCCGCTGGTATTCATCCGCCGGCCCCCACGGGCCGGTACGGGCTGCGCAGTGAATGACGCAATCGACTCCCGCCAAGGCCGGCGCGATCGCGGAGCGGTCGCCGACGTCGGCCACACAGACGTCGGCGCCGGCCTGTCCGAGCCAGGCTGCGTCGTCACCGGGGCGAATGAGCGCCCGTGGGCTCTCGCCGCGCGTGGCGAGCAGCGTAGTGACGTAGCTGCCGAGGAAGCCCGCCGCTCCCGTTACGAGGACCGTCATCGTCTTTCCAATCTTCGTGATCTCGTGCCAGGCGCAATGTGCCACGCAGGGTCAGGCTCATGGCACTGAGGCACGCCAGGCCGGTAAAGGTCATAAGGATTCCCGTCCACGGGTGCGAGAACAGGAACATCGCGCCCACTCCGGTTTTATTAACCCGGAACACGTCGGTGAAAATCAGCAGTCCGATGAGCTCGTTGCTGCCGACCTGCCCGGGTGGCGAGGGCAGGATGAACGACAAGTTGAACAAGGTGTACCCGTAGAACACGACCAGGAGGGAGACGGTTACCCCCACGGCCCTGAACGCCAGCAGGCAGAAGAGCGCGTCGAGCCCCAGGGCGACAACGGTGTACATGGCGGCGATGAGCAGGATCCTCGGTCGGCGGATGAGCGCCACGAGGGTGTCGATGAACCCCGTGATGAACGGCTCGATGTGGTCCCGTGCGCGGCCTCGCAGGAGCGCATGGAGCGGCCGGATCAGCAGGGCCACCGCCAGCTCCCGCCGCCACGCGGCGAGGGCCACGACTGCGGCGCCGAGGCCGAGGGCCGCCATGGCGCCCGCCAGTACCAGCCAGAGCGGGCGGCTCAGGTGCAAGCCCACGAACGGGACCAGGGCCAGAAGGCCCACTGCGGGCACGAAATCCATGGCCTTGTCCATGCCCACAGCGGCCAGGGACTTATTGACGGGGATCCCGTCCGAGTGCCGCAACAGCAAGCTCATCGCGATCTCGCCCCCGCGGACCGGGAGCAGCCAGTTGAGGAAGATGGCGATCTGGTAGATGGCCACGGCCCGGCGGATGCTCACCCGGCTGGGGGTCAGCAGGCACCGCCATCGCAGCGCGCGAATGACATAGGCCGCGAGGAACGTGACGCCGCACAGGAGCGCGATGCCAAGGTTGATGTGAATCAGGCGCTGGTACACCGCGCCCACGCCCACCAGGCGCAGGAAGGTGAATACCAGCACTCCCCCGACGACCAGGCCGATGGTGACGCGCAGCGCCACGGTACGGACCTGGGCGGTGCGACCGCGTGCCACCGTAGCTAGATCCACGAGGCCGGTCCGATCTTGCGCGCGTGCGCTGCATCGTGGCATCCGCCGCACAGGGAGACCAGGTTCTGGACCCCGTACGACGGCAGCACTCTGGGCTGGCGCCAGACGTGCGCGCCGACCGGTGATGTCGCTGTCCCGCAGGCCTGGCATGAGTAGCCATCCCGCGCCAGGGCCGCAGACCGGGCCCGGTCCATCTGAGCCAGGTGGTGTGCATCCAGCGCGACATGCAAGCCCATGCCGAGGGCTACCGGCAGCAGTCGTCGTTGGCGGAGTCCGAGCATGAGGACGAGAAGCAGGACCGCGGGCGCATGAAGCGCTCGCGTGGCAGAGTGTTGCGGAGGGTCCGCCTGATTGAAGAAATGCATCGCCGCCTTGGGGCTAAGGCGCCGTTGCCTCAGGCAGAACCAGACATAGTGGTCGGCGTCGATGAGCACGCCGCCAGCCCAGAGACCCAGTGCGCGGCGGCCGATAAAAGGGGCCGCCAGCACCGCACCCGCGGTGGAGATCAGGACGTGATCCCGAACTCGCACTGCGCCACTCCCTTCTCCGTGCTGTCTCGCGATGCCGCTCCGGGCGGCAGGTATCCGCGCTGCCGGTACCATTCCACGGTCCGCGTGACTCCCGTCGACAGGTCGGTCGCCGCAGCGAAACCGAGCAGGCGGTCCGCCTTGACGACGTCGTACACGCGACTGTGCGTCAGGAACTCGAGCCTGCTGCGCGTCAGCGGAGCGTGCTGCTTCAAGCCGGGCGGGAGCAGGTCACCGACGCCGGCCGCGGCCCGGGCGGCGAAAAAAGGTATGTGTCCCGACGGCAATCGGGTGCCTTCGGCCCGGGCGATCACGTCCGCAAGCTCGCGGATCGCCACGGGCTCCCTTCCGGCCAGGTGGAAGCACTCGCCGATTGCCGCGCTCCGCTGCCCGCAGCGGACCAGTGCCTCGGTCATGTCGTCGATGTAGATCGGATGCAGCCAGGCGTCCCGGCGGCCGATAGGCCGGAAACGGTGCCGGAAGATCGCCTGGAAGAACGAGACAAGGTGAATGTCCCCCGGCCCGTAGACAAGTCCGGGCCGGGCGACGACAGCCGGAAAGCCCTGCCGCCACCTACTCCGTACCGCCGTCTCGGCGTCCGCCTTCGCCTGCTCGTAGATGTTCGTCGGCCGGAACGGCGCATCTTCATCGGCTGGCCGGTTGCCGGTCACCCCGAGGACCCCCGTGGTGCTGCAGTGAACGAACCGTTCGAGGCTTGGTGCCTTCTCGCAGCATTCGAGCAGCAACTCCGTACCCGTTACGTGCGTCCGGTGGTATTCGCTGGCCGGGACGCCCGGGACCAGCAGCGGTCCGGCGAGGTGGTACACGACCTGCACGCCGTCCACCGCGTCGCGGACGGAGGCCCGGTCGGTTATGTCGCCCGTAACGACTTCCGCGCCCAGGTCCGCCAGTGGCTGGGCCTTGGCTCGCGACCGGGCGAGTACGCGTACCCCCGCACCGTCGGACAGGAGACGACGGGTCAGGCTGGCCCCCAGGAAACCAGTCCCGCCGGTGACGAGCGCCGTCACTCGCGGCGCACTTGGAGCCGGTGAGCTTGCGCCCTGGGTCATGCCGGTGACTCCTGGCGTTCCCCGCGGTGCCTGATCGAGGCGACATGAGAGCGGGCAACGTCGGCTACGACCTTCCTGACCGTGGGCCCGTGCGTCAGCATGTTCGTATAGGCGGCATTCGCGAGCGGACAGTAGCATTCGCCGGCCTTGATGCTGCGGCGCAACTCGTCAGCTTCCCCCGTTCGCCAGACGGAGCCGAAGTTGTAGTCGTGCTCACGGAGGTTTCCCATGGACTGGGCCCTGATGCAGCACGTCCAGACGTCCCCGTTCGGCGCGATCTGGGCCGAGGCGACTCCGGCCATGCACGGGATCACCTGGCGGCGCTCGCGGAGCGTCCGCTTCACCAGTTCGTAGTACTGGCGCCGGAAAGCCTGGGCAACCTCGGCGACCCCGGTGAGATGCTGGTCACGCATGCTTTCAAGCAACGTGTCTATGGCGACCGTGTACTTCTCGACCGTCGGCGTAATGCCGAGACCGACGGTATCGAGCTCGACGCGCTCCTCGGCGATCTCGGTGATGTAGGAGTCGGGCTTCAGCTCGCGCTGAACGTATTCACATAGCTCGTCGAAGAGACCGAGGTTGAAGTTCGATATGACAGTGTGGATTCCGACCGTCAGGTTCTTGTAGTCTCTCTTCAGCTCCTTGAGGGCCGAGTATGTGGCCATCGCGTGCGTCCAGTTGTTCCGTACGCCACGGATGTCGTCGTGCTGGCAGCCGACAGCGTCGAGCGAGAGGTTGATGATCACCTCGGACTTCGGGGCATTTTGCAGGACCTGCTCGATCCGGCCGGGGATGATCTTGTGCTGGATCCCGTTCGTCGGAATGTTGATGATGCCGGGCCGGCAGTGCTTATATGCGCTGCCCACCATGTCCGGGAGGTCTTTGCGCAACGTGGGCTCGCCGCCACTGAAGGTGAACCAGTAGGGGGCACGGCCCAGTGACTCGAAGACCCGATCCCACTCCGGGAGAGTGAGATCGTCATTGGGGAGCAGCCACACATTGCAGGTCTTGCACCGCGAATTACAGCGGTAGCTGACGCTCACGGTGATGTTGACCGGCAGCCTGAAGACATGGCCGGTTGCATATGACGCCTTCAGTACGGGAATTTCAGGCAGAACCTTTGCCAGGCCCATCGCGGACATACCTCCTATGTAGCGGCCAAGGGGTCGAGATCGGGCTGCGGCACCGGCACCGATCCCGACAGGGCCGGGCCTGATTGCGGGAAGGCGATGATGCCGCACGCCAGCGTGACCTGCGTACTCATGCCGCGGCCATTGAGCGCGAAGGGAGTGGCCTCGAACAGCTGCACGACAGCCCGGGCGGCCCGCTCCGCGGCCACCCGGTCACCGGGCAGCAGGGCGACGGCCGTTCCGGCCTCCTGGCCGGAGACCGTGACGGCCGGGCCGAGAGCCTGCTGAATGCGATCGGCCACGCGCCGGGCGAGCTGGCGGCTCGCATGGGACCCGATCTCGAGCTCCAGGCGGTGGAAGTTCACGATGTGGAACACCGCGACGTTGTGCTGACGGTGAGCGCCCGCCGCGTCTCCGATGTGCTGCTTCGTCGTATCGCACATTTCCCAGACGTGGTGGGAGCGCCGACCGCGGACGATGTCGTACCGGCCCAGGGCGCGGGCAGTAGCCTCGAGCCCGACGGTGCCAATGCTCCACGTGACCGCCCGGGGCGTTGAGAAGGATGCCGATCCGAGCAGGGCCCGCCCTGCCCGCCAGGCGCTCATGGTCGGGGCGGAGTATGCCTGCTGATCACGAATGCGCAGATGGCCGGCATAGATCCGGCGACGCTGGCGGAGGAAGTCTTGCACGGTGGCGGGGCCCCGGTTGTACACGACCGCCCGCGGTTCGTACACCAGCCGGAACCCAAGCTGAGTGATGAGGGCCTGGATGGAAAGCTCATCAACCGCGGTATCGAGCGGAATACTCGGCACGACGTTGCGGAAGGCGACCATCTCACCCAGCTTCGGCGAATGGCGGGCGATCCGATCGTGCAGCCTCTGCAGCCGTACCGCGTGTCCCAGGAAAGTCCCGTTGCCGTTGACAGGAATAGGGTGGCCTCCCACCATCCCCACGGCCGGGTCGTCAAAATGCCGCAAAAGAGCATCGAATGCGCCGTCTTCGACCATCAAATCGGCGCTCACCATGACCAGCACGGGACACTTTGCCTCGCCGATGAAAAGATTGATGGCCGACGCCTTGCCTTCGCGGCGTTCCTGCTCGATGAGGCGCACGCGTGGTTCGCGGCTGGCTATGTCGGCCACGATGTCGGCCGTCCGGTCCTGGCAGCCGCTGGCCACTACGATGACTTCCCGGATCTGCTTCCCGGGCAGTTCCTGTCTGAGGATGCTGTCGAGGGCGTGGGCGATATTGGCTTCCTCGTTGTAGGCCATTATGCCGACGCTGCATTCGAGTTCGGGCAGAAGCTGGGCTTGCGCCTGCGGCTGATCTTCGTGAGCGGCAGGCCCGGATATCCCGGCAGGAGGGCAGCCGCTATCGGAACCCGGCGGCGCTACCCACTTTTCACTCACGTGGCCTCCTTTTGGGTTGAGACGGCATTGGACCGAACGCAGCTCCGCGACCATATGCCGGGCTGCTTCCAGCCTGGTTCCGGGCCGGTTTACGATTCTTCGGCCGTATGGGCCGGAGGAACATTGACCAAGTCACGCCCTTCCCGGCTCATGGTCCTCCGGGCAATCTGGCGTACCTTGTGCTCGACCTTTCCGCCTCGCTCCGCGCGCTCCTCCATGGCGCTGGCGTGGGCCTGGACCAGGAACGGCGGGGTCTCGGCGGTGTGAAGCCCCTGCCGTTGCCGTATCCTGGCAAGATCCTGGTAATGCTGACTGGCCCAGTACACATTCATTCGGCATGAGACGCAGTTCCACTCTTCGTCCGGTGTTTCCGCGCCACACTGAGGGCACTGCATAGTCAAAACTCCCGGTATTGCGGCGGAGGCGGACTGGGCTACCTCCCAGCCCTGTTCAACTGCCAGTCAGCATGGCAGCGACCCATTCCAACGCGGTTCCATCGTCCGGAATCCCGGCGCAAGCCGCACGATCACGGCCGGTAACCTTCTGTGTCAGGAACGCGACACGCAGCTAATGTTCTGGAATTCCGTCAGAGCCGCGAGTGGGTGTCTTTGTCACCCGATGCACTGGAGGTGACGGCGATCTCTGGACCAACCGACGTGCGGTCGGCACTTGTCCCGCGAGCCGCAGGGACGAGCTGACGCCGCGGCCTGTGCGGAGAACGACGCGCCTGGGCCCTGAGCCCGGCGAGTCGGCTCAGATAGGTGATTCCCTCTTTGAGGCCGGCCTTGGATGCTCCCGAGTACCGGGTCTCAAAGGCGAAGGGCACCTCGGCGACGGTTGCCTCAGGGTGACGGGCGAGCAACTCGAGCAGGAGCTTGAATCCTTGCGGATGGAGCGAGGGCAAGTCGAGGCATGATCGCCGAACCAGGAAAAAACCGCTCATCGGATCCGAGATACCCGCCAGCTCAGGGCCCAGAACCCGTTTCGCTACCCAGGTGGCCAGCATGGAAACAGCGTGACGGTACCACGCTCCCAGACCTTCGTCCCCGCCGCCGTCCACATAACGCGAGGCGATCACGAAGTCGGCGCCAGTGCGCGAAACGCCCAAGAGTGTCTCAAGTAGCTCCGGAGGGTGCTGGAGGTCGGCATCCATCACCACGGAGACCGGCGCGAGCGCCTCGGAAAAGCCGACGAGAACGGCTCCGCCGAGCCCCCCCGAGCGCTGCCCTGGAGGGCGCGCATGTACCCGGATCGGGAACGTCGAGCGCGCGGCGATCTGACGAGCGATTCCTGGGGTCGCGTCGTCGGAGTCGTCGACCACAAGCACCTCAGGAGTGGCTCGATATTGCCGACCTCGTTGCGCGTTGGAACAATAACGCTCAAGGCAGGCACTTTGCCAGCCTGTATCGATACGGGTTGGGAGGTACGCGTCCCTGGCAGCTGCGTAGTCATCTTGGCTAACTGCCGTTCCTTTCCCTTAACATCACGTTAGCGGTCTAATTACTCGTCGATAGCGTCGCTGTATAATCCACGCCACCGCATAATCGTGGCCGCCGTGTCCGGCACCGCGGCCGACCATAGCGGAAGTGGCACCTAGTAGCATCTCAATACCTGGCTGCAAGCATGAGGATTCGGATTCCAGCGCGCTTCCAGAGAAGTTATCTTCCCCCTGTATTGCGTCGCGGTGGGGTTCGTGTTCCGCGTGGTGGCTGCCGACAGTGCGCACGGCGACCAGCTGGTACCTAGCCACCAACTTGCCCCGGCCGGGCCGCCCGCGTGAGGCGGACGGCGTCCACGCGGCCGCGAGCCTGGCCGAGATCGTGCGGATCCACGGGTAAGTAATCGGTGATCCCGTGGGGCGGGCGGGTCTGGGTTGGGTCTGGGTCGCGACACGCCGGGTTTGATACGTGACGTGGCTGTTGTAGCGGTGTGT
>WNFJ01480767.1_pt3 | contig 11384 bp, 9 predicted proteins | sample 5400461 | NCBI WGS metagenome assembly WNFJ01 (sample SAMN13153349, study PRJNA577476) | soil metagenome | isolation source: 115 cm saprolite on Douglas fir-dominated hillslope | place: USA:California | collected 2013-09-17 | reverse complement strand
TCGAAACCATCTTACAAGAGCGAGACCGTGCAGGCAACTATCGGGCAGGGTATGAAGGGTATGGCAGGCTCTTCCAACGGGTAGGCCAGACGGTTCACCAAAGCTGCCTGCTGCTGACCAGCCGCGAGAAACCCAAAGAAGTGGCTCCCCTTGAAGGAAAACAGGCCCCCGTCCGCACACTGGTACTGACGGGTTTAGAGCAGAGCGCCTGTCGACAACTGCTCCAGGACAGTGATGTGTTTGGGGCAGAGGCCGCCTTTGAGGACTTGATTGCTCGCTATACCGGCAATCCTTTCTGCTTGAAGGTGGTGGCAAGCACGATTCGCGACGTCTTCGGCGGCGACATAGCGGCCTTTCTCAAAGAGGGAACCCTCCTTTTTGGCGACATTCGCGATGTACTCGACCAGCAGTTTGAGCGTCTTTCCGCTTTCGAACAGGCCATCCTCTCTTGGCTGGCTCTAGCACGGGAGTGGGTCACGTTCGCAGACTTGGTCGAAGAGAGTATTTACCCCGTTCCCAGGAAGAAGGTGCTGGAGGCGCTGGAGGCGCTGCGACGACGCTGTCTGCTGGAACGAGGGGAAGCAGGAGCCCTGTTTACCCTGCACCCAGTGGTGATGGAATATGTGACCGAGCGGGTGGTCAAGCAGGTGGTCCAGGAGATCACGATGGGCCATCTGAAGCTCATGCTCAGCCGCTCTCTGCTGAAGGCACAGGCCAAAGAGCATGTGAGGGACAGCCAGGCCCGGCTCATCCTGGAGCCGGTTCTCGAGCGGCTGCTCACCCAGCTCAAAAGCGAGCACGCCGTTGAGCAACAGCTTATGCACGTGCTGGCAACGCTGCGAGACAAGCCCCGTAGGGTGCAGGGGTATGGCGCAGGGAATGTGATCAATCTGTTGGATCGACTGAAGGGCACCCTGCGCGGGTTCGATTTCTCCAGACTCTCCATCCGGCAAGCCTATTTTGTGGGGGTAAACTTACAGGATGCCAATTTTGCAGGGTCGAGTTTTGAGCACTGTGTGTTTAGCGAAACGTTTAGCTCTATTTTCTCGCTGGCGTTCAGTCCGGATGGCCAACTCTTAGCAGCCAGCAGTGTCAATGGTGAGGTGTGGGTGTGGCATCTGGCCGATTACAGGCAGCTCCTAGCCCTGGGTGGTCACCAGGGGTGGGTCTGGTCGGTGGCTTTTAGTCCTGATGGCGCTTATCTGGCCAGTGGGGGGGAAGATCGCAGCGTGAGAATCTGGCAGGTGAGTACGGGGTACTGCCTCAGCACGCTGCACGGGCACACCGATTGGGTCCGCTCGGTGGCTTTCAGCCCCGATGGCGCTCGCCTAGTGAGTTGCAGCGACGATGGGATGGTCAGGCTGTGGCAGGTGAGCACGGGCAAGTGCCTCACAACGTTGCAGGGCCATACTGGTCGGGTCTGGTCGGTGGCCTTCAGTCCCGATGGGACTTGGTTGGCCAGTGGCAGCCATGATACAACGGTCAGGATGTGGGAGGTGCGTACGGGGCAGTGCCTCATGACGCTACAAGGGCACACGGACGGGGTCCGCTCGGTGGCTTTCAGTCCCGATGGGGCCACTCTTGCCAGCGGCAGTAATGACGGGACGGTCCGGCTGTGGCAGGTGAGGACAGGTGCGTGCCTGGCGACGTTGCAGGGCCATACCGACCGGGTCATAGCCGTTGCTTTCAGCCCGGATGGCGCTCGGTTGGCCAGTGGCAGTGACGACCGCATGGTGCGTGTGTGGCGGATGCGCACGGGACACTGCTTCGAGACGTTCCAGGGGCATACCGGGCGGATCTGGTCGGTGGCTTTCAGCCCAGATGGTGCTCACCTAGCCAGTGGCAGCTATGATATGACCGTGCGCTTATGGGAAGTAAGCACAGGGAAGTGCCTGAAGACGCTGCAAGGCAACACGAACTGGATGGGATTAATGACCTTCAGCCCTGATGGCAGCCTCTTGGCCAGTGGCAATCACGACCGAACAGTCAGGCTGTGGGACGTGCACACAGGAGAGTGCCTCAAGACCCTACAAGGACACACGGACTGGGTTCGATCCGTGGCCTTCAGCGCTGATGGCACCCTACTTGCCAGTGGTTGTTATGACCGAACAGTCAGGCTGTGGGAGCTGAGCACAGGGCAGAGCTTCAAGACCCTGCTAGGGCATACGGATGGGGTCCGCTCGGTGGCTTTCAGCCCCGATGGTGCTCGGCTGGCCAGTGGCAGCTATGATACGACCGTACGCTTATGGGAGGTAAGTACGGGAAAGTGCTTGAAGACCCTGCGCGGGCACACGAACTGGATGGGATCAATAGCCTTCAGTCCAGATGGCAGCCTCTTGGCCAGTGGCAATCACGACCGAACAGTCAGGCTGTGGGACGTGCGCACGGGAAAGTGCCTCAAGACGTTACGAGGACACACAGACTGGGTCCGATCCGTGGCCTTCAGCCCTGATGGGACCCTACTTGCCAGCGGCTCCTATGACCGAACGATCAGGCTGTGGGAAGTACCCACAGGACACCGAGTCGGTGGCCTTCAGCCCCGATGGGACCCTGCTGGCCAGTGGCGGACACAACGGAACGGTGAGTTTATGGGAAGTGAGCAGCGGGGCGTGTCTCAGGATGTTGCACAGTCATCCAAGTCGGGTCTGGGCAGTGAGCTTTAGCCTCGATGGGAGTGCAGTGATAAGCGCAAGTGAGGATCGAACAATTAGCCGATGGAATGTACGAACAGGCAAGTGTTTGAACATGGTGAGAACCAGGCTCTACGAGCGGATGAATATCACTGGCATTACTGGCTTAACTGAAGCGCAGAAAGCGACGCTGAGAGAATTGGGCGCGGTCGAGGAGGAGACAAATAGTTCTCTCAGGGGTAGGGTTTTTGGAGTGATTCCCGGAGAACCCGCTTGGGAAGCCGCAGGATATGATGCATATCTTGATGCCTCTCTCTTGGCTCGGGAGGCGGATCCCTGCAAAAAACCTACCCCTGAGATGGCAAGTAGTTCCCATGCTGTAGTACTGCAGGAGGTAGTGCGGTGAAGGCGATGACTTTACCTTTTGCGACTGTATTGCAAAAAATTGTCAAGATCAGAAAGACTCCTCGTTTCTGCACCTCGCCTGACAATCCCTCTGCTCTTACCTGCGATACTGAACACGAAATCGTCTGGTTGGCGGTTCCTCTTGCTTGTCCTCTAGGTTAGAGGCCAGACCAGGTCACAATCAGATCCGTGCCATATCCGACAACAAAGCCGAGAAGTACTCCCCACATGATCACTTCCGGGGTTTTGAGCTTCCACTCGAACTTGCGACCGATGTCCAGCAATTCATTGATGATATAGATGATCGCCCCTGCTGCTAACGTCAGGCAGCCGATGAAGATGGTCTCCGAATGGAACACTATCCCAACCAGGGTCCCTAGGAAGGTAGGTCCACCACTGATCAGCCCAACGAGGCCAATGAACATCCAGGACGCGCTTCCTCTGGCCAACGGAGCCGCAATGCCAAAGCCCTCAGTCATATTGTGCAGGCCGAAGCCAATAATGAGGACTGCCGCGAGCTGTATGGCGCCACTGGCCGCCGATTGACCAATCGCCAGACCTTCAGAGAAGTTGTGCAGCCCAATGCCGATGGCAATCATCAGGGCTAACGCCTCCGGTGCAACAAGAGCTGTTTCATCCCCCTTGTTTTTCACCCGGGCTTGTTCTTTTGGCTGCCGGATAAACCATCGCTCAAAATAGACTAACCCCATCAGCCCCACCCCTAAGCCAGCTACGAAAACCACCACATTGAGCAAGAAGGAGCCCACGCTACCCTTCCCTTGCTGTAACAGGGTGAGCGCTTCGTTTATGGGCTCAGACGCTTTTGAGATGACATCATAAAGCAAAAAGATGAGGATGCCCGTGGCACAAGCAGTCAAGAAGGCCTGCATACTGTTTGGGAGATTTTTGATTCTGGCAAAGGGCAAGCCCAAGAACACCGTCAAGCCAGCAAAGGCCCCCAGGGCTACAATAAGCGGTGTAGACATGCTTCGACTCCTCTATTTGGGCAACGTGCCTCTTCATCAAGAGTAGGCAGTGCTTTTCTGCGCATGAGCTGCTTGAGATGGATATTCCTAAGTTTGGCCCGAAATGTGCACCGTGGCCGGCTAACAGTCCCCCCATTGACAGCCGCAAAAGGAGTAGTGAGACATTCCTCAATGTCGTTGCCTGTACCTGGTCTTCGACCAGAACCGAGTCAGAGTAGTCGGTATCAGCTCCTACAATCTCTTCCAATTGTTGCATACAGTTCCTCTTAAATTCTATAGCGTCTATAGTTACTACGAGTAAGTAACTATTAAAGACGCGGCAATTCTTCCAGTGTGACATAGCGCTCGAGCAGAATGCGTTATAGAAAATAGGGACCTTCTTAGACCAGGCCTCCAGCTACCTCGATGGCCTTTCGACAGGTGAGCTTGGAGTGTTCATTGTGATTGACAATCTCACGCCTGGCCAGCTCCTTGTCTCCCTTCTCATACGCTTCCACAATGCGCCTGTGATCAGCGGTCAGCTCCTCATTAGCTTGATCAAAGACGGGGATCGTGCGCCAAATGATCCGCCACATGATTCCATCGATACTGAGCCGACGATAGACGTCAAGCAGCGCACTACTCTTGGCGAGGCTCACTAAATATTCATGGAAGGCGGTGTTCGCCTCAACGTAGCGCTCGAAGTCCACAAAACGATTGCCAGCGATCAGGGGCATCGTCGCCTCCATGCGCTTGCGCAACTCGGCAAGCTCATCCTTTGAAAGACGCCCGACAGCGAGATCGGCTGCCCCTAGTTCGATGGCGCAACGCGCCTCAAAGGTATCATCGGAGGTTTTCACGTCAATCGGGGTGATCGCATACCCTTTGACCAGGTCACGGGATGCCAATCCCTCAGTTGTGAGCTTAGTCAGAGCATAGTAGACACTGGAGATGGCGGCATTGAATTGGTTGGCGAGTTTGGTTGGCTCGAGGGCCTCGGCAATGGCGAGGTTTCGACTCAAGACGTGCTCACGGATCTGCTGATAGACCGCCTCGTCTTGCACCATCTCAAAGCGCCCGAACGTGCTACGGAAGTAGGTGAGCGGAGTTCCCTGATTCGCCTCGGCACGATCAACCTCGGCGAGAAAGACTCGATGGGTGCCAGCCTCGACATCGGCGACCACGCGGCATTCGATACACGCTAGTGCATCCGTGAGCAGCGGAACGCCCAAACTGCCGTAGGAGAAATCCACCCCTTGAAACTTGTCGGACTGTGGTTTGGCGAATTGGTAGGCAAGATGAGCCTGATCCTGATTTAAAATGTTGACACTAAATTTCCTGGTCCGGCTAATCACCGCTTGTGTTGCAGTATTCTTGTTGATACAGACCAGCAGCATGGGTGGCTCGAGTGTGAGCGAAGTGACAGCACTGGCCGTCAGACCGTAGTTCGTATCTTGCTCACGCGTGGTGATCACCGTCACGCCACTGGCGAAGTTGCCGATGACTTGGCGAAAAACTTGTGGATCCACACGTTGCTCCTCTCGCGCAGAGATGAATATGCGTTCTCAGGCTTCGTCTACACGTAGAATGATAGCAACCCCCGTATCGCCTGCTGTACAGCCAAGGAAGAGGCCATAGCCGCCACCATGCAGTGTCAGCTCTTCGATCAACTCGAAGATCAGCCGCATTCCCTTTTAGGCGAGTCTCACACCCCCTTCATTGTTGAGGTTTGCATATTCGCATGTGCATAGTAGACAAGAATCGTCAAATCCTCTTCGATCGTGTGAAATCGATGCTCAACATTCGCCTCCACGTACAGCACTGTCCCTGCTTGAATTGCGCGGCTTTCAGTGCCTACCTGGATAAAACCTCGACCACTGATGATGTAATAGAGCTCATCTGCTGTATGTGGCTCTTGCGTATCAACCGCACCAGCAGGTAGCACGTACAGGCCAGCACTTAGCGAAGGGACATGTAGAAATTCGAGGTACGGCTGATTCAGTTTGCTGCGCTGAGCGACCAAATGGTCAAGTTCAAAAGCATTCATTATCTTCTTCCTTTGCTTACTAAGTATGAACGTCGTGCTCTAGCCGCTACATGTAGCGACCACCCGTCACCTGAACCACGGATCCTGTCATGAAGCTTGACATATCGCTGGCCAGGAACAGGACGACGTTGGCGACCTCCTCTGGCTCAGCAATTCGGCCCAGGGGGGTCTCGGCTATCCTTGCTGCCAGGATCTCGGGACTAAGGTCCCCGATCATATCCGACCGCGTGGTGCCAGGTAGAAGCACATTCACACGAATATGGGGAGCCAATGCTTTCGCCGACGCCTTCGTTAGCCCAACAATGCCTGCCTTCGCCGCACTATAGTTTACTTGCTCAGCATAGCCGACCTTGCCAGAAATAGAGGACATATTCACGATAACCCCGCGTTTCTGCTTGAGCATGACCTCTGCTGCGGCCTGCGTGCACAGAAAGTACCCTGTCAGGTTCGTATCGATCACTGCTTTCCAATCTTCCAGCTTCATTTCTTCTAGGGGCGCATCTGCGGCAATGCCCGCATTGTTGACCAGGATGTCAATACGACCCAGCTCAGAAACAGCCGTCTCAATCATCTGTCGAATCTGGGCCGGATCTCGAACGTCAACCTGGATTGCCGCTGCCCGTACCCCCTTGGCTGCTATGTCCGCCTTCACCGCCTCAGCCTTTTCCAGGTCGGTGCCGGTAATAACTACTGAGGCTCCGTGGTCTGCAAAGGTGTGAGCAACCGCCAGGCCAATGCCCCGCGTTGAACCGGTTATCACCGCTACTCGGTTCTCAAGCAATCTCATACGTTTCCCTCTCTTTCTTTCAAAATAGAACCTCACGGCCTAAGAAGCGCAAAGCATTGCGACCCAGCAGGTCAGCCCGCTCCTTGTGTGACAACCCGTCTAAGGCATCGATCACCGCCCCAGGTGGGACCTCGCGTAGCGGGAAGGGATAATCACTTCCCATGATAAGGCGCTCTGCCCCCAGTCGATCGATGAGCAGGCGCATATTCATCGGGTCATAGGTGAGCGTATCGTAGGACAACAACTTTGCCGTCTCGGATGGCCTATTCGCTGTCACGGCCTTGACATCATCAAAGGCGCGCCAGGTTTGATCCAGTCGAGGCAAGAGCCAGGGGAAGGTGCCACCGCCATGAGCAAAACACAGGCGAAGCGTGGGATGGCGGTCAAGCAGACCGCTCATCACCACCGATGCGGCGGCAATGCCGGTCTCCGACGTATAGCCCACCGAGTACACCATGCGGTACTTGCTGGTGCGCTCAGGAGCGAACACGGCTGCTGGATGAACGAAGACGGCAGCTCCAACCTCGACACAGGTACGCCAGAAAGGCTCCAATGCCGGATCATCGAGGTTCTTTCCCTCCACCTGGGTCCCGATCTCTACGCCAGCCAAGCCCAGGCTGGTCACGGCGCGACGCACTTCGGCGGCAGCAAGATCGGGATCTTGGAGTGGCACGGTTCCCAAGCCAATGAAGCGCGTCGGGGCGACGGAGGTTGCGTTGGCAATCGCGTCGTTCTGAAGCTGTGCCAGTTCGAGCACTGCCTGTGCCGAGAAGCGATAAGCAAAGGTCACTGGAATGGGGGAGAGCACCTGCACATCAATCCCCTCGGCATCCATGTCCTTGAGGCGTCGTTCCGGGTCCCAACTCCGGTCATCAATCCGCCGGTATTGTTTACCAGCATGATAGATGTCAGCCTGGCATGGCCCCGCCTGAAGGAGCGTTGGCCATCCCTCGCCGCCGTACTTTTCCCCCATATCGGGAAATTGCTGCGGGATAAAGTGGGTATGAAAATCGACTTTCATCTCTTCGCTCCCAGAAGTCGCTGATGGGCTGGATTAAAACGCTTATCAGCTGGCGAGTGTGAGATCGCCCGCAAGAACCTACTCATCTTCATGATCACGCCTGCGAACCGCACTTGAAGGAACTGTTGACCCTACTGGGCAAGATGACCGGGTGTCGCACTAAGCATGTGGGCAAAAGAATGGCATCGCAGTCAGCCGGTAGCCGCCTATTCCCCTACCAGGGGCATCCGATGCAGGTGCCCCTGGCAGCCGATTAGGAAAGCGTGCCAAGCGTATGTTGACATGCTTAGAGAATAATGCTAATCGCTCCACGAGGGCGCAGAGACGGCATGTCCATCCTGACTCTCTTGGAACGAATCTTTAACTCCCCGTCAACCAGTTTCAAGGCGTACCGGTAGTGCCCGGCAAAATACTCGGAATCTTTGTAACGGAAGCGCCACACGAGAAAGGGGGCAGTAACTATCAGGCACCCGTCTTCCACCCCCAACAGGCGAACGTTGGTGACCATGTGCACGGTATTTGACCAGGGGTACTCCCGGTGGGCCATGCTATTCTTGAGGCGCACCGTCCACGCCTTGATGCGATCTAAATCATGATCAATATAGACCAGATCGTTCTCTGGATCGGCTGTGGGCAGATCATTCGTTGGCACCACGTACTGCGCGTCCAGTGTGAAGAGAGAGAGCCACTCATCCAATTGCCACTCATCGAGCAGATAACCCTCTTTGTACAGGAAGTCCTCGACCTCCTGACGGCTAATGGCCTCTAAGGACTTTTCCGGCGTGTTCACTTCGCTTCCCTCTTTTTGCATATGTCTACTCCTCTGCCGCCATGCGTCGGTACCAGCCTCGCCAAAACGCACGTATGTGATGTTCATCGGTGTACTTGGCCGGATGATGATGCAATCCCCGTGACATGTTCGTCCACTCGACCTGTTTCGCTTGAAAGCCTTGCTGGCAGGCTTCCATGGCTTCGGTATCATCTGGGGATGCAAAACCACCGGGGCCCAGGAACGACAGGTAGCTATCCAGGCGCATGGCACGCAAGTCGGCACGTTCGCCCTTGGGCGCTAACTCCTTCTGCGTCACCTCCATATAGTCGGGAGCAAGCGGGTAGAAGGTGCGAACGGTAATGCCCATGATATCGTTAATGACCAGGTTGGGGAAAACAAGCAGGTTGCGACTCAGTTGCGATATCGTGTGGCCACGTTCCTCGCCGAACTTTTGCAGCAGGTAATCGTGCATCCGCTCGATGTCCGGTTTGGCCGCCTCGCCGAAGGTCGGTATCCACTGGGCAATCGGCCGCCCCCAGGGGGCCACAGACTGCATCACCCCGTGGCCATTACCAAGGTCCTTGCCTTCTCCGCCTTGGATACCGCCCCCCGTTTGGACGCCCGCGTTTCGCAGGTACTGCATGTAGGTCTCATGCACCGGTCCCACATGATAGCCATCGATGCTGTTTTCCGCTAACAGCTTCCAATTGGCCTTTATGGCATAGGAATGCGTCCCGCGAAGGAGTTCCAGCCCTCCTTCTGGTATCCCGAAGAGCTCGGCCACTGCTTCTGGCCCATCCACCACGTAGTCAAGGTACTCGCGGGCCCCGGCCAGATACGTGATCAAATCCTCAGCATCCGGGTTGAAGTTGACAAACAGAAAGCCGCGGTAGTTTTCCACGCGCGGGGACTTGAGCCCCCATTTTTTCCTGTCCCAGGCGCCATAGCCCTCCTCATCTGGCACGCCGACGAGTTCACCGTCCGTGTTGAAGGTCCAGGAATGGTAAAAGCACTGTAAGGTCCTGACTGTGCCCGTATCCTGTCGACAAATGGTCGCGCCGCGGTGCGTACAGGTGTTATAAAAGACGTTGATCTTTCCGGTTTGCCTGCTCCGCACGAAGAAGAGGGGCTCACCAGCAATGTCCCGGCGCACGAAGTCACCCGGCTTGGTGACTTCCGATTCGTGGCCTAGATAGAGCCAGCATTTCTGGAAAATCTTTTGCTTCTCGAGTTCGAGGATCTCAGGCGACGTCATCGTCAAGCGATTGTAAGCAAAGAGCCCCTCCTCGGGTTTATCGTTGATCAGATCTTTGATATTCAAAGCTCTCTCCGTGATCATGGCTTTTCTTTCCTCTGTTCGTAACTCAAACGTCTGGTATGAGTGAGATGATCGAGCGTCAGACGGTGCTGGATCACCAAAGTCAGGCTGCATTTTCAGCTTTGCACGTATGACAACAACCGGCTTCATTCACACCAAACGTTTGATGCTGTATCGTCACCTACCGATAGGTTGGAACGGGGGTTTCCCCCAATTGGCACGAAGTTTACGCGCTCGCTGCTGCTTCGGTCGTCTTCTTGGCTATGGGCGTCCCATAGGTCAAGTAGGTTTCCGGTGCTTTTGACCCCCACTGATCAAAGCCCATTGATTCCGTTTCGTGAGTCCAGCGGATCGGTTCCCAATCGGGTTCGAAAATCAGCATGCCTCTCGTCCAGATCTCGATGCGATGGCCGGATGGCTCAAAGAAGTAGAGGAAGATGGCCCCACTGGTTCCGTGCGAGCCCGGTCCCCATTCGATCTTACCGCCATGCTCAACGAGCATATTGCACGCCCGGAGCAGTTCATCGGGCGAATCCACAAAATAGGCGTGGTGGTGTAAGCGTGCTCCCTCGCCCGAGTAGTTGCGCATCACGGCAATATCGTGAGACAGATTGGTGAGGCTCAGCCAGGAGGCACGTCTTTTTCCGTCGTCCCCCTCCACGTAATAGCGGTGCTTAATGCCCATCTCCCGCGTCAGCCACTCTTGCTCACTCTGCACATCGTTGGCCATCACATTGAAATGGTCAAAACGGCGAGGTGCGAAGCCGACTAGGGGAAACTTCTGCGGGTAGCTGGGCATGACCGAGATCCGGTTGGGATCTTTTTCATGGTACTTTTCCATCTCCCAGTAGAGTTCCATCGGCACACCGCTGGGTGTGTTAAAGCGCAGCCCCCTGCCCTGACCGCGCTCGGTCCCTGCTTTAGTCCAGGTGCAGGGGATGCCTATCTGTTCAAAGTGGCGGGCAAACTGGTCCAAGCTTTCCGGGTCCTCGACTCGCCACCCCAGATGCGCCAGAGCAGATTCATCCCCTTTTGTGAGCACTAAGCTGTGGTGTTCAAAGTCCTGCCAGGCACGCAAGTAGACGGATTTGTCATCCTCGTCGCTGACAAGCAGACCCACCACGTCCGTAAAGAAGCGCTTCGACGCCTCCAGGTCTTTCACTTGCAGTTCTGCATGTCCTGCATGAGCAATTTTCATGGGCTGTTTTCCTCCTTAGAAAGAACTGTGCCGCTCAATGTAACTCCCCTTGTGCGACACGCTCGCACTATCCTTTATAGCTTGTGCACCCCGGCACGCCCCTCACCCCGCGGCGGACGCGGCTCAGAGCCGTAGGCGGGGTGCGCGGAATTCGGGGCGGAGCGCCGCCGCGCCCCGTTCGCGCGCCAGCATGGCCTCCACGATCTGATGCACCTTGATCGTCGCGATGTCGGCGTTGACG
>WNFJ01225660.1_pt1 | contig 11384 bp, 24 predicted proteins | sample 5400461 | NCBI WGS metagenome assembly WNFJ01 (sample SAMN13153349, study PRJNA577476) | soil metagenome | isolation source: 115 cm saprolite on Douglas fir-dominated hillslope | place: USA:California | collected 2013-09-17 | reverse complement strand
AACACGCTCTTCCACTTTCGTGCCAGAGGTGCGCCTGCATGCTTACCAATGCCCCTCGCGTCGACACCGGCGCTGAATGGTTTTCAATGATCATCGGTTACCTAAAAGTGAAAAGCCTCGCGCTATGGCTTTCACTTCACCCCGAATCGAGCTATGAACAATTCGAAGCGGCCTGGCCGGCGCTGCTCGATCAAATGATGGGCAGCGCGACGCGGACCGCGATCGGTGAATTGGAAAAGCTCTGTCAAATAACATTTAACTGAGCCGGCAGGATTTACACGATTCACATGATTTGGTTTTTAGCCATCCTGTGAATCTTGGCCATCCTGTCTAAGCTTTCATAACCCTCTGCGCGGCGACTTCGCAGAACGCTTCATTGCTGTCGATGCCGATCGCGCGCCGGCCGGACATCTTCGCCGCGACCAGCGACGTGCCCGATCCCATAAAAGGATCGAACACCAGGTGACGCGGGTTTGAATACGAGCGAATCAGCCAGAGCATTAGCTCTAGCGGTTTCTGTGTCGGGTGAACTGAACGCATGCCGTGTGGTTTGCTGAAGCGCAGAATGCTGCGCGGGTGCCACTTGTCGGTCACGCGCGTCGGCGACAGTCGCCGGCGACCATAGTGCCCGGACGTTGAGCCATCGCCGCCCAGCTTGTGAATCTTCCCTCGAATGAACTGCGGATTATAGACGCTCTGTTTATATCGCCGCGTGAATATCAGAATATTTTCGTGTGCGCGCAACGGCCGTTTGTTCGCGCTGAGGAAACCAACCGGCATCGGCTTCTCCCAAATCAATTCATAGCGAAAGTTCTTTCGATACGTCGCGATCAAGTCGTGGGTGAATTGTCCGGAGCTGAACAGCGCCATCACCGCGTAGACTTTGCAGAGCTGCTCGACGCACGGCCAGAAGTATCTCCAGTCGACTGCCTTGTCCCATTCCAGGTTCGTCGTGCCGAACGGAGGATCTGTGCACAGCATCCCGACGCTGCTCTTCTCAATGCACGGCATCGCGTCGCGCCAGTCGGCGTGATAGATCGTGATGTTCTTTTCTGAGTAGTAAGGCTTCATCTCGACCATCGTCTCGGTGAAATCTCTAGATGAGAAGTGACTCGCGGATTCCTGTTAAGCCAATAAGCCCTGGCGCGACCGCCCGGATCGTAGTCGCGGCCATCCCAACGCAGTATCCAATGGCTCCAAGTATCATGACCTTCCAAAAGCACCACTTTCAAAACGCATCGGCGAGGCAGTGGTCGCTTCTTACTAAACCGAACCAATCTGTTTCGCGGTACTCGAACACCGAGCTTTCGTAGCGCCATTGCTATTTCCTTCGGACCCGTTTCTTTCTCATGCCCGATCAACTCGACCGCTTTTTTCAAAGAAATGCCGCCAACCATCGCGACGACACACTGGCCGCATAACCTTTTACTGCCGGGCGGCTGAACAACCAGCTTCATGATCGGCAAAGCAAATACAAAGTTTCGTCGATGGTCCCGCCGTGCTCACTCGCCCAGCCGGCTGCGAGTTCGAGCAGCGATTCGTGCGTGTGGCCACTGTGCCGCTTCAGCAGAAATCTCAACATCGCTCGCGTCGCCGGCAGATCCTTCGGAATGCGTCGCGCCGGCTTTCGCTCGTGTTGAAGTCGCGTCTTCATTTTCCCTTTGCCCTTGTCCCTTTGCTCTTTGCCGTCAAAACCCTTTGAGCATCGCACTTCCCATCTTCACGCCGGTTGATCTGAAGTCCGGCACGCCAACTGAGCTGGTGACGACAACGTACCAGCCAATCGCGCAGCCCATGATTCGATCATCGTGATGGCCACTCTTTGCCGCCATCGTGATTCCGACCTGCACGAACACACGCGCCTCGTCAATCAATTCCTGGTGCGCACATTTGAAGTCGCCCTCGCGCCAGGCTTTTTCAAACAGGTTTATGACGAGCCGCTTAACGCGCTCGCTCATATTCACGCCGGGCCGTGCACGGTTCATCGCTTCCCGCATCGTCATCTTGCCGTCTTTGATATCACGTTCCATCTGCGGCGTGATATCGCGATAGAGCCGGTGACCATAGCCGCGATTCTCACACTCCAGGATTGCGGCCTCCCCCATGTTGCTTTCAATAACAATTTCCGCGCCGTTGTATTGATCGGAGAGATCGCAAACACGCTTCCCTTGCGCATCCTGCTTTTCATAGCCGGCCCACTGGTGAACGTCTTCACCGGTGACGCGATCGATTACACCGCATGCGGCCGGGTCAGCGCCTTCTATGCCGATCGAAGGATCGAGCCAGACAACATACGTGTGGCCAATCTCAGGACCGCGCGGCTCAGCCTTCAGATCCAGATATGAATTGTCAAAAACTGCTCCACCGGTGAGCGCAAAAGGATCGACGTCATTCTCGGGATATTCAACGCGAAACTTTTTCGCGCCTTTGTTTTTAATTTCTGCGCGGCGCCATGCAATTCGCCTCGCAACTTCATCATGAGTCCAGGGGTCGTCAGCGCCGACGTAGCCTTTCGCTTTAAGGAAGGCGAGGATGGCTTCAGCGCAATCACGCTCGGACTGGAGCGGGTAGCCTTCTTTGGTTTTTTCTTCTTTAGAGTAAGCGCTGAGTCGCGCGGCTGCGCGCTGCTCTTCGTCCAGGCGATCGAACTGTTGGTTTGCTTTCAGCAGGTACCACACTCCGCCTGCGTTAAAGAAGTACGCGCCATCAATTTGATAATTGATGTTCCACCACCACTCAAAAAAGTGCGACCGGACGCTGCTGTCGCGCTGTCTTCCCTGGACGTAACGTTTATGAAAGAAATCGCCGACGCCCTTTGCGGTTGATTCATCGGTTATCTTCCCGCCTTTCGCGGCGTCGCCTAGAGCGACCGCGGCAGTCTCCGGGTCGCCTTTCCAGAACGGAACTTCAGTTCGATGCAGTCGCGTGATTGTGTCACCGCGACCTTTCTCTTCATCGCCAGGCTGCACCGTTGAAACAGACAGGCTTGAGTTAACGCACTCTTTTTCGGGGTCGTCGAACTCAAGATCGTATTTCGCGTTGTATTTGTGCTTCGGCCTAATTTCCAGGAGCAGGTTGTTATAGAAAAACTTGACGACTTTCATTAACGCCTTCAGCGTGTCGCGATCGTGCGCAACGATGCGAACGTGATGGCCGCTTTCCATGATTGCGTCGGATAAGTAGTCGGCGATGTAATAGGTCGAAATTCCAAGTCGCCGGCACTTCAGCACGACGTCTTCCAGCGAAGGGTCCGCGCTCGACTCAAGCGACGCCTGCAGCAATTCGAGCTGGGCGTCGTTGAGAATGAAGTCCTCTTTCTTGTTTCGATGAAAAGCGTTGCGGACCTTCAGCTCGCGCTCGATGAAGATGCGTTTTCGCGCGGGCCACTCCTCGCGGTACCAGCCGAGCGAGTACGGCTCATGCTCGATCCTCTGACCTTCATCGCGCTGGCGCTGCTCTGCCTGGGCGACAAGGTTGTCGACTTTCGATGGACCTTCAGGCTTTCGCTTCGGCATGTTTCTGTTGAATGAAGTCGTTGAAAAGTTTGATGTGTTTGCGGAACCAGGTCAGGCCCTCAACGTCGCTGCCGATGTATTCCAGCAAGTCAGATGAAAACTCTTCGCCCAGCTTCACCCGATCGAGCGCAACGCCGTGGACCCGCTCGCGCTCCAGCGCTAACTTCTCGCGGTCGAGTTTTAACTTTTCCTCGCCAAGCTGTCGACGTTTCTCTTCCTGTTGAATCAGGACCAGCTTAAAAGGGTCCTGCGCGTGGACTTCGCGCGTGGCGGTGAGCAGCCGATCTTCGACGCTCTCCAAAAACACCTGGTACTTATCGACTTCCGGATCGAGTTTGGCGTCTTCGATGAACTGCTTTGCCGTGTACCGGGCGAGGCGAAAGTTTTCTGCTAACTGATCGCCGGCCGCTTTACGCCAGCGCGCCAGAGAACTCTTCGGAAGTTTCGTTTTGAATTTGTCTTCGAAGTGAAGAGAGATTTCGCGGTCGGTCTCGCCATCGATAATGCGATCGATTACGAACTGAAGCTGATCGTCGGGGAGTTGGTCAACTGTGTGGCGTCTGGGCATAGCATCATCGTCTCACTCGCTGGACTCCGCTGATTTCTTCCAGACCCTCGACGAAGTTGATGCCTTCGGTTCTAATCCACGCGCAGACAGTCACGGCGACTTCTTCGTCGCGCGCGCACCGTTGAAGCAGTTGCTGCTGCTCGTTGTCGGTCAGGTCGTTTGAGGCGCCAATCGGAAAGACGCGCACCAGCTTGTGGCTGACCAAAAAACTGAGTTCGATCGCGAGCACATGCCGTGACACGCCAGAGTTGACCTGGTCAAGAGAATTGCTCAGGAGCGTCCATTCGGCGGGGTCGGGACGATTGAAATAAAGGATACTGAGAATCCAACCGCGCAGCCGCTCGGTGAATTGTTTTCGCTTTAGCTGTAGTGGAGTGAGTGACATTGTAATTCTTGAGCTTTCTCCTTATTAGGCTGCCTGCGCTCTCTTTTCTATTCGACCCAAACGGTCGTCGAAGGCCGCAATCTGCTCTTCGAAATCTCCGAGGTCGCGCGAGTTTACGTGCTGCAGTATCTTCACGGAATCAGCCGCGCGTCTTTGTTCGATCGCTACTTTGTAGAGCACGTCCGCAATCGCCTTCTGCGACTCGGCCTGTTGGCCACTGGCGACCGCTTCCGCCTGCCGAACTTCAAGCTCGCGCATCCTTACTGCTTTCCACGTCGGCGCGATCCGGAGAAAGAAAATCAGGATGATCGCCAGCACTAAAATTCCCTGCGCGCCGGCGAGCATCTTGTCCCACGGCAGCGACACCAGATCTTGAAAGAGCAGCGCCAACAGCATTCATTCTCTCAACGTCGCAACCGCGAAGTAACCCAGCTCTGCAGAAACGGCTTACCGAATTCGTTAGCCAGGCGCACAAACGGATTGTTGAAAAAGGTGTTGACCCGGCCGTGCGGAATGAAAGTTTCTGCCTGCTGGCGAAGTTTCAGTTCTCCGTCGTACATGGCCATCGCCCTGACAAAGTTGCCGTGCTCGAGCTGTGCGTCCTTCTTCGCAATTTCAACGTCACGCTTTGCCAACTCCAGCGCCTGCGTCAGCTTTTCGATTTGAGCGTTGGCCAGCGCCAGGTCTTTCTTGTCAAAGTCGGATTGCCGCTGCAGCTCTGTCCAGGACCACAACTGATCAGCAGTGACGGTCCGGAGCTTCTGGCCGTCGACTTCGACGACATAGCCGCCCCCGTTAGCGGGATCTACCTTCTTAACGGTTTTGCATTCCTGGGCCTGGCAGAGGCCCGTCAAGCAAATCATCGTCAGAAGGACGGACAGGAGCATTCTTCGTAGCGTCATCGCGTAATTCCTTTCGCTGCGTGGCGATCGTGGCGGCGTCTGCTTCCGCCTGCTGCTCTTGCTGCTCTACCGTCGCCTGCTCAGTCTGGTCCGCGGCGATCGTGGCCTGGTCCGTAGCGATCGCCGCGCCGGTCTCTTTTTCTTTTGCTTCGGTCTCGGCCTTCGCTTTCTGGAAAGCGTCGAGCCGTTTCCCGAACTCCGGATCGGCCTTCGCAAGCAGGCTAGTCAGAATCCAAACGATGAACTGGTGCAGCAGCATTCTTCTTTACAGTTTGAGTATCGAGCCGCGAGTGGCCGACTGCCGGCGCGACTCTCGGCTCGAACGGCGCCGTCACAAACTCGCGGCCCGAACCCTTTAGCTGAGGTTGAGCTTTCCGCCGCTGATCGTCGACACTGCCTGAATCAGCTTGGCGATGCCGCCGCGCAAGCCGACCAGCGCCGCCGCCGCGATGATTTCCTTTATTCCCTGACCGACCTGGCCGTTGGCGACAATGTCCGCCACGCCGGTGAATGCCATAGCTCCGGCCGCAACGTAAGTCTTCCATCCGTGTGCGTTTACGTTCATGAATATTTCTCCTTTTTGGAATTTCGAATCTGGAATCTTTTAAGTAGTAGCCGCCGCGCGCAGGGCCGTAACGATGCCGCTCCAGTAGTCGGCGATCACGTTCGCGCGATCGAGGCCGTTGATGACTTGCCGCGCGCGTACCGGGTCCTGACGGTTAGCGTTGAAAAAGTCCGCAAGCTTGCGGCCGGTAAAATTGCCCTGGCGCATGCCAAAGCTCATGATCGAATAGGCGATCGCGCGGTCCTTCGCCTGGTCCGGATGCGCGACCAGGTTGAACTTCTGTCCCGTGCGTGTTTCCCATTCGCCGGCGATCGTCGGATAGTTTGCGAGCACGTCTTTGGTCGCCCGCACGTAGTTGTTCTTGCCGGTGAGTTGGACAAAGCCGCGGCCGTGATATTTGGCGCCGTCGCCGCGCTCGGAATTGCCGAGGCGTTGACCCTTTCGAGAAGTCCAGCCATAGCCGTTTTCAAAGTATGCTTCGCTTCCGTGTTCGTCGATCGGCTCAAAAGAATCCGCGGTTTCGTGCTTCACGGTGGCGAGCATGTATGCGGCCTGGTCGACCGGGATTGCGAGAGCCTGATAGCCGGTCCAGAATGCGGAGTCGTTTTCGATTGAAGTCAGCAGGAATTCGACCGCGTCCACCTGCGGCTGTGTCAGCCCGCCAAAGTGGTGGCGATATTCATCGAAGAATTTTCCGCGGTCGATCTTCATCCTGCTTTTATCCCGTGAGATAAGTTTTTCTATCTCACGGGGTTTGCTGGGGTGAGTTTTCAAATCTCCAATCTCAAATTCGAGATTGGAGCGGTTTACTCCGTCGTTCCCGCGGATGCAGGCGCCGGCGCTGGCGCGATCGCCTCGGCTTCAGTGCCAAGCTTGTCGGCCTGCGCTTGCAGGTCCGTAAGCTTCGTTTCGACTCCAGAGAAATCTGCCGATGGACCCGCTTGGGTTTTCAGGCTTGCGACTTCTTCCGTTAGCGCAGCGATTTGGCTTTTCAGTTCCGATACCTCGTTCGCCACGCGCTGGGCTGCGGCGACTTGCTTTTGCTCGGCCACGTCGAAATGCGCCTTGACGGCGTCGACTCCCTGCTCGACTAACTGCTCAACTTCCTGTGGTGACATAGCGTTCATCCTTTCATCAATAAGCGTGATTAGTTTCAGAAACCCCAACGCCGCCAGTCCGAGACAAGCGACGATCAGCAGCAACGCGATTAGCGTCAGGATGGTCGCTATGGTTTGCGGGTCTGGCATGGCGCTGGAGTTTTAAAGTTTCAATCTCAAATCTCTGAGATTGGCTTAGGACTCGGTTTTTTCCTCGCCACCTTCGGCCTTATCTTCGCCGGCAGCTTCTTCACCGGAAGCCTGCTCGCCTCCGCCTTCTTCTTTCGCGCCGGCCTCTTCCGCCGATTTGTCTTTCTCTTCGTCTGCCATGATTCAGTTGCTCCTTTTTCAGTTTTGGTTAATCGAGGACTTTCCTCGGTGTCCTCTGTGGTTCAACTTCACCCCAAAAACAAAAGCGCCCGCCGATCCTGGTTGGATCAACGGGCTGCTCTGAGCCGCTTTCGATTTATTGAATCAATGAATCACTGTTTCATTGAATCAATTTTGTGTGGCCCGCTCTGGGGCGCTTTTCTAAGTCATCCGCATCATACGACATCGCTCTGGAATTTGGAATCTTAAAATTTGAATTTTCGGGGAGCGCGCATCCTGCGTGCGTTTTTTTGATGAGGTCAATGATTCGGTGGTTCATAACCAGGTCTCCACAATTTTCGGGTCGTCAAAAAAACACGATGAAAACAGGCAAGGCCCTGCGGTATGAATTTCCGGGCCTCTTCAAGCGTATCGGCGAGTCGGCAAATGTCCGGCTGGAACAGCACCCGCGACTCCGCGTCTCCGATAATCGAAAACGGCCTTACGACGAATCGACCCGGATAATCGTTCGGGCTGTCGTAAATCACGAAACCCCGATCGACTGGCGCACCGCCCTCGACTTGATGAATCATCACGCCCTCACTTCATGGCGGAACAGGAACTCAGTCGTAGAATCAATGTCGTTGTAGTGTGCAAGGTTATGCGGTTGCCACAGATAGCTATTGCTCCGCTGGTCCTTCTGACCTTCGTTCTCGACGTACCTAAACTGCTCAGCGCGGGAATGAATCGGGACAGAAACTCGGCCGTGGCAAATTCGCCGTCAGCTTTGAAGTCATAAACCGGCCGCGCCGACCGCGATGTCTTCCACCCGTTGCCTGAGCGCCGCTTTCGCTTCAGCCTCGCGCTGTTCTTTGGTTTTGCGTTTCATTATCGATCCCACCTCCTTTCGCTGCATGCGTCTTCGAGAATCGTCAGGTTTAATCGAAGCAGACGCTGTGCTTCTTTGGCTTCGTCTGGAATGTAGGCGCTCCCCTGAAAAAACTCATTCGCGAGACTTCTGATCGCGTGGAGCAGCCGGCGCTTGTGCGCTTTGAACGCTCGCGTGCTGCCGTACTGTTTGACGATGTGTTTCGGTATGCTCATCGAATTCCTATCTCCCTCAATCGTTCGCGCGCTGCTTTGAATCGCAGCCGCTCCATCATCAGCAGATTCCTGAGCGCGCCGCGTGTTGGCGCGTTGTCAGCGTCGATCGATGTTTCGTGCTGCGACATCCACGCTTCAGCAGGTGACATTCTTAGCAGCCGTTCTTTTTCTTTGCGCCGCGAATCACTGAGGGCGCGGCGCTGTCGTTCCTCTTCAGCCGCCTGCTCCAGAACCTCTTGCTCTCGCCGTTCAGCTATTGACCGGCCTCGTTCCTGGTAATAGACCTCGCGCGCTCCTGGATTGCTGAGGATCTCGCGGCGCGACGGGCACAGGTTTCCGACGAACTTGTTCATCAGCCACGCAACCAATCGCTCGCGCTGGTCCGCTGTCAGATTAGGAACGTCGAGCTTGTACGCTTCGGCATGTTCTTCGCCGAGCGTGACGTGATGAGTTTTCGCCGACTCTAACGGAACTTCATCGGTGCCAAGTATCCGCCGCCAGTCATCGTGGCGAGGCGAACTCGGATTCAAGATTGCTTGCCATAGTCCACGTTTCGTCATCCTCCAAACCTCTCAATCACCCACGTCTTCAAATCTCTGAGCCTGGTTATGTTGTAAGGCGAGACCGGCAGGCCGAATTTGTTCTCGCCGTTGCGCTGCACTGCGATCCATTTGCCGGGTGAGACGAAGATGATGTGCGCGAGGATTTGCGTGCCTTTGAAAACAGCGTACTCCGCGTGCGATGTGGCGCCCGATCGACGCTGCTTGTGATCGTCCGACGGATAGACTCGCGACTTTGTGCGCACGAGCCTCACGCCGCTGCCCCCCCCCCGCAATTGTTGGACCATCGTCATGCTCCTGTTAGAGGAAGTCGTAACCAGTTCTTCGCCGCTCTAAAAGCATCCTCGTATCCTTCGCTGAATCGCCGCCATAACGCTTGGCGCATCTGCGACGGCAACCGGCGATAGTCACCGCGACAGAACGACTGCATCCTTGTCTTCTTCTCGCCGCACACGCTGCACGTTGTCGATAGAAAGTCGTCCCAGATTTCTTCAGTAGTCATTGAGATCGCTCCTTGCCCGCCCGCTACCGCTCCCGGTTCTGACCTCACTTCATGTGAAAGAGTGACAACCTCGGCACGCCGAAAATCTCGCGCAAACGCTTCTTCAATTCGTTGTCAATCTGCTGCTCGTAAGCCTGCGGCAGCATGTTGTTCTTGTAGGGCCCGAACAGCGCTTCAGCCGCCGCGCCCGCTTCGGCGACTTCGGCGCGGGACGCTGCGGCTTCGATTGCTTTGTCAAGATCGCGCTCGATCATCGTGAGCTTTTCTTCCAACTTTCGCGCCTCCGCCTGCTCTTCGAATTCGCGCCACAAAATGAAAAGGGCTTGATAAGCATTGGTCAGCTCATTAGACAGCGCGTCGTGGTATCCGAATCCCTTGAGCGCGTCACGGGCATGTAGTAAATCTCCCTGACGCCTCTGTAGATAGCTTTCGACTTCGGTCTTCTCAAACGCCGACCCGGTCGCTACCGCTCCCGGTACTGACTCCTCGTGGGCCCCGACGCGCATCGACTTCCACTCTTCAAACTGCGCTTCGACTTCCGATTTACAGTAAGCCAGGCTCCCGATCGGGCGGCGCTGTTTGGTCGCCTTGTGTTTGGCAAAGACCTCTTCGATCGAGCGCAGCACAACGTGCAGCGGCAGGCCGTCATTTTTCCATTGCTCCATCAATTCCCAATCGAGATTCGACAGGAACAGCGCCTTGCCGCGCAGCCGCACGAACGTGTCTTCGATATCGCTGAAGAAATCGAATCGGTTGAGTTCGGTCATTGCTCGTTAAGCTTCCATTGGAGCCAATCTGCGAAAGCTTCCAGTCGATCGCGGCGCCAGCGCCCTTCGGAATCAATTTCTTCTGAGAGGCGATCTCTCGCAATCTCCCATCGAACGCGAATCAAAAACTGCGAGCACCATGCTTTGTCAAAGACAATGATTATCGAGGTCGAAAACTTCATGAACGCCAGAACCAGCCTGTCGATCAGTCGCCAGTAAAATTTGGAGAGGACAGTCATGGTTCAGAACTTCATGTCCGGCAAAGACGACGCAGTCACGCCGGCTGCGCCATTGGCCATTCGCTTCGCGGCTTCGTTGGTGACGATCACGACGCCCGGCTGCCTTTTGGATTTCAGTCGATCCGATTCCGCGCGCGCCTCGTCGTAAGTCATATCGAACGCGACGTAGTGGTCGGCAATCACGGCCCAGACCGGCTCATGTAGAGCAGTGGTTCCCTTGCGTACTGAGCCCTCCCTGACGGTCGGGCCAGTGCCCCGCTTAGCTTTCGGCATTCTCGGTTTCCTCCTCTGTGTAATCTGCGAAATCTGCGGACTTCTTTTGGTCGATGCCGAGCCGCGCCTTCAGCTTCGGAATCTCTTGTCGAATCATCGGCCGGGTCGCATGTTCAAAACCGCGCGCCCGGATGTCGCGCGACGCGGCAATATTGAAAAGGATCATCGTGCAGGAGTTGGCTTGCGCCGGCGTCAGCAGGCGCTGTGACTTGCGCCGGAACTTTCCCTCGAGGAACTTCTCAATGCCGCCCGCTGACCAGCCGAGATAGACGAATAGCTTGTCGATCGTCTCGACCTGGGCCGTGGTCGCTAGGTGAAAGACCTCCGCGTGGAGCGCAGCCATCCCTGGCTGCGGTTCGCCGGCATCCCTGCCGGCGCTAATAGCAGGCAAAGATGCCTGCGCGCCGCCCGCAGGATGCGGGCGCTCCATCGGCAGTCCCGGCGCGCGTTCAATCTCGCGCATCGCGTCGATCACGCGGCCGAGCTGCTTGTCGCTGAGCCGCGTCATCGATTTGAGTTGCTTCCGCAGCCCGAGCAATTCAATGCAAAATGCCAGGCGCGCGTCGCGCAGCTCGTCGGTTTCGAGGAGCGGATTGAT
>WNFJ01242673.1_pt1 | contig 11387 bp, 8 predicted proteins | sample 5400461 | NCBI WGS metagenome assembly WNFJ01 (sample SAMN13153349, study PRJNA577476) | soil metagenome | isolation source: 115 cm saprolite on Douglas fir-dominated hillslope | place: USA:California | collected 2013-09-17 | reverse complement strand
CCATCCGCGTCACCAAGCAACTGCGCAAGCCGAATACCACCTTCGCGATGTTCGAGAAGGCCGATGAGCAAACCAAATTGATGGAGGCCCAATGAGTCATTCACTCGGAATTGCGATCGAGAGTCTGGTGGCGATATTGCTAATGCTCACAATCGGCTATTGCATGCTGCTGAACAAAAGGCTCAAGCGGCTGAAAGCGGATGAACATTCGCTGAAGGCGACGATCGCGGAATTGATCACGGCGACCGAAATCGCCGAGCGCGCCATCGGCGGCCTCAAGCTCACGGTTCGCGACGTCAACGAGAATCTCGGCAGCCAGCTGACTTCCGCGGCCGAACTGTCGCTGCTGTTGAAGAAGCAACTCGCGGAAGGCGAAGGTGTGTTTCGTCGGCTGTCCAGAATCGCGATCGCCGCGCGGCCTGGGTCCGAGCCGGAGCCCGCGGCCCCCAAAATCTCCACCGCCCAGGCGGTCGCCGCGGCGGCGCAGGCGTTCTCCGAGCGCAGAAGGCCTGATGGCCTCGCCGCATGAAATCCGTCCGTGACATTCGCGTCATTCCGGTAGTGCTGATCGCGATCGCAGGCCTCGCCGTGCTGAAGGTCGCGGGCCTGGTGATCGATGGCGGCTATGTGTTCGACTATCAGCCGCAGACCGCCAGGCGGTCGTGGGCGGAGGAAACCTTCAACTTTCCAACCGGCAAAAACGACCGCGCCGACGTCACCGGTTCGGTTCAGGAGAAACCCAGGGAGGAAGCCGCCAAACCGGCCGCCGCCGCAGCGCCGGAAGCGGCGAAGCCCGACGGCGCTATCGCAATTCCCGAGCAGAGCCAGCCTGTGTCGCCGTCGGAGCGCGCGATTCTCGAGCGGCTGCAGTCGCGCCGGCAGGAGCTCGAGGCGCGCGCCCGCGAAATCGACATTCGCGAGAGCCTGCTCAGGGCCGCCGAAAAGCGCATTGGATCCCGGGTCGAGGAATTGAAGGCGGTCGAATCGCGGATCTCTACGGCGACCGGGCAGAAGAGCGAAGCCGATGCCGCGCGCTTCAAGGGCATCGTTACCATGTATGAAAGCATGAAGCCGAAGGACGCCGCAAAAGTGTTCGACCGACTCGAAATGCCGGTACTGATCGAAATCGCTTCGCAAATCGCGCCGCGCAAGATGTCCGATATCCTCGGCCAGATGTCGGCGGAAGCGGCCGAGCGGCTGACCGTCGAACTGGCCCGCCGCGCCGGCGCGGACAAATCCGCCAGCGTTGCCGATCTTCCCAAAATCGAAGGCAAAGTCCTGCCGCAAAAGTCCAATTAGCGAGGATATTGAGCAAGTCCTGCACCAGCGCGCTCGCTGGGCGGGCCTTCACGGGGCGCCGATATCCGCCGCTGGCCGCTAGATTTTTGGCTTTGGCCAATCGACGGCCAGTTTCCAATTTGGTTGATAACCGGCGGAGTTCCACAGGTCGGTCTCGATTGTCGTCAGTAGCTCATCAAACTCCTCGCGCGAACCGATTTCGTAGCGAGGAAAAAGCACTCGATAGGGAGGCAATATTTGCGATCCTAGGGGGGTCAGCCCGGAATGAGGGGCCAGAAATAATGGATGCGACAGGAGAAGTTCGATCTCTAGAGCGAACGCCTGAGACGGGCGCGATGCCTGACAGCGGATGGCATCCACAAAACAAAATACTGAACCGACGCTCCACAAAAACTCGTTGACCATTAAGAACATATATTTTGGTTCTTTTGCTTCGGTTTGGGTCTGAAAAATCTTGCGCTCGATTTGGCCATCGACACCAACGCGGTCGACACCATTGGAGTAATCCCCTTCAAATGTTCGCTCGAACGCACGCAAACGTGGTTGCCACGGTCTGATTACATTCAGATCATTTTTCCAAAGTGCTCCGGGCGGGCCTTTACCCTGTAGAGTTGGAAAGTCTAAATCTCTCAGCCAGACCTGTGCGTTTCCAGTTATTGGTCGGCCCATCGGCTTCGCGGTCACTCGAAATGCCCACGATCCTGTCCATTGGTTCGGTTCAGATATCTGTCGTACAGAACGCACTCCGTTGACTGGATTGGTCCACTGATATTTTGCTGGGATCCATCCGAAAAACCGTTTCGCACTTTCCGAGAAGGCGCGATCAATATCTTCCATGGTTCGCGCTGTTCGCTTTGTCATCTCTTGAATTTCGACCATGCTCATCGGCACGGCTGCATCGCTACGGCGGATGTAGCAGTGACGATCCTGAGTGTGTCTGTGGGGTGCCAGATAGGAGGGGAGAGTGCGCATAATGACGACGCCGCTCGTGCCGTCTTGCTCCGTAACCACGCCAACGCATTCAAACATCGGCAATCGAGGCTCGATGCGCGAACTGATGGATTGAAACAGACTATTTGCCGCCTCCTTGCAATTGGGCAACGGTTGGATTGGTGCCACGGCCTTCTTTGTCGCACTGTCCTCGCCAAGACCTAGGACGAGTGTTCCGCCGTCGAAATTGGCGAAAGCGATGATCTCTGCCGCTAATTGATCTTTCGCTTCGTCGCCGATCTTCCCTCCGCCCATCCAAGCATCTGGCGGATTTTTCGCCGGGAGCCCGCGTTTGAACTCGATGTCCGATCCTTCGGACACTTCGGCGGAAATCAAGGCGTGTATCTCGGCGGGCGTTACTTCCGAAAGTCGAGTAGGAAACATGTTTGCTCTCTCGGCGATTGTCGGTGCGCCGTTGGCGCACAAGCGGCGCACAGCGGCGCACTGATCCGTCTAACATCACAGATCATCTTCACGCAGCAGCGCCTCCGCGTTTTTGCCATTGCGGACAGTGCGCGGAAATCGGTAATATCGCACTTCATGCTATTAGAGCGTGAACCCATAAATTCAAGGTGGTCGACGGACGTCCGCTTTGGTGCGCATTCCGGACTCAAGTCGGATATTACGGCACTTCCGAAAAGTGCCAACAGCGGAAGTCGACGTTGCTATTCAATCACCTCGTCGGCGCGGCCGAGCAATAAGGGCGGTATCGCGAGCCGGAGGGCCTTGGCGGTTTTGAGATTGATAACAAGCTCGAATTTCACCGGTAGCTCGATGGGCAAATCTGCTGGCTTTTCTCCGTTCAAAACCTTTTGTACATAGCCCGCCAGACGTTTGGCCTCGAAAATCCGATTCGGCCCGTAGGACAACAAAGCACCGCTGTCTGCGAATTCGCGCCACGAAGCAATCACGGGAAGACGACGCTCTTGGGCATGCTGGGCGATTTTGCCGGCAACAATGCCGGTCAGCCGCGACGAGATGACGAGCAGGCTATCGGCACCGCTTGCACTCACCTCGTGAAGCGCTGCATCGAGATCGGCGACGTTCTTTATCGGGTGGGTGGTCAGCTCAATGCCGAGCGATTCAGCTCCGCGCCGCGCAAACGTCACTTCGTCATCGAAATGCAGAGGGTTAAATATCACAGCAACGCGCCTTGCGTTCGGTGCCACTTCCTTAAGCAGTTCTATCCGCTTAGCCGCCATTTCATCTGTAAGAAACGTGACCCCGGTGAAGTTCTTACTTGGTCGAGCAAGAGACACGGCAAATCCCGCCCGCATAGGGCTATCGCTAACGCCCCCGACAATGGGTATGCTACCTTTACTTGCCTCGAACAGTGGCTTGACAACATCACCGCCAACGGCGAGCAGAACGTTGGGCCTTTGCGCGACAAGTTCGGTGGCCAATTCGGCAAGCCGATCCGGATTACCATTTGCATACCGGAAGATGATTTCGATTTTGCGGCCATCGAGGAGTCCGGCCTGTGCGAGTGCGTCCTTCAACGACTGATCGATCGGTCCCAATTTGGCGTCGCCAAATACTAGCCACCCAATCCGGGGCAGCGATTTCTGCGCACGCGCAGCAAGTGGCCAAGCCGCCACCGCGCCGCCAATAACTGCAATGAACTCGCGCCGTTGCATCTAGAGACGCTCATTTAATTCCAATTCCAGCAATCTAACACCTTGCGAACGAGAGGCGAATGAAAAATGGCACCCGCAAACGGCATCAAACGCTATCAGGCCGGATGTCTCAAACGGGTCATTTGCGCCGATTTTGGCATGTCCGCGTCATGTCCGGTTAGGGGGTAATCTCGGAAGTGCCGGTGGTCGATTTTGCCAGTTGAAGGCGTCGGTTCGGGCGGGTTTTTTTCTGAATGCCAGCGACACGGCGCGATTTAAAGCGCGCCGCCGAAAGCGCCCCGCCTTTTTTTGACGATTATAATCCGCCTCGCTCCAAAGGAAATCACAGGCGGGATGGGTCTTGAAGGCATCGTCTTCGAAGCGGCTCGACGCGCCCTATCGCAGAAGGCCATCCAGGACGTGGCTCAAAAACCCGTTCGGTGAGGCCGCGCGGCGCGAGCGCGAGGAAGAGTGGAATTAACCTGTGCGGCGTCCTCACGGGAACGCATGTTTTCGATGGACCCGAGACGATCCCCCAGCGAAGCAATGGTGACCAAGAGATTGTGGCGGCGCGTATCCAGATCAATCGCAGACGGTCAGCCGCAACGCCTGCGTCCAGAACGTCAACGGTGCGGGCAAGGTCGTCGATCAGAATCCTGATCTGCGCCGCCTCTCTCGACACAATGTCACGCTTGGTACCGAAGTGAGCCTGATGTTTCATTTCCATTCCCTCCGAGAAAGCGTCCGTCGAGCCAGGCCGGGCCAGCGAGGAAAATGCCCCAATAGATTGAGCCGGGAGCAGTTCCTCGGGAAGTGACGGAGAGGTTAAGGATTGCTTAATGCGGCCCGCCGGGCGGCCCGGCATCGCGCTGGCGCAAGGGCTCGCCGGGGAAATCAGGGGCCGGGGGTGGCCCGGGCCGGATCGGCGGATGCTCCGATCCAAAAAGGGAACGTAGCGGCGCAAAGGGCTGTTTTGGCGCACACGGCTTAATGAAATCAATTAGTTGATGTTAACAAGTCCTTAAATCGGCAATTCTAGATTCGAATGCGTGGGCGGCGTTAAGGGCGGCCTGCCGGCGATCAGACCGTTGAACCGAAAGACAACCTTGCAATGGCGCGAACGGCTGCCGCTGGATTTTGGTCGCTAGGCCGTGCAGCCGCGCGGACGGCCCAGCGTGGCGTCCGTGCGCCGTCATTGCTCGCAGCCGGCCTGATCCTGGTCGCCTTGATGTTTTCCAGCGCCTGCCGCGCAGAACCGGTCAAGGGCGAGGCCTCGTTTTCGGCCGCCGGCGGTTACGCCCGGCTGGTTTTAAAGCTCGCCGAGGACGTCGATACCGAAGTGATCGCCGCGGGCTCTATTGTTGTCGTCCGGTTCAAACACCCGGTGGATATTCCGGTCGATAGTCTGTCCGACGCGGTGCCCGATTACGTCGGTTCGGTGCGGCGCGACCCCGACGGCTCGGCGATCCGGCTGTCATTGGCGCGCAAGGTGACCATCAACACCATGACGGCCGGCGAACGGGTGTTCGTCGATCTGTTGCCTGAAACCTGGAGCGGTCCGCCTCCCGGCCTTCCCCAGGAGGTGGTCCGCGAACTGTCCGAGCGCGCGCGCGCCGCCGAGCGCGCATTGCGCCTGCAGCGCGCAACGGCGGAAGCGAAGAAGCGCACCCCAATTCGGGTGCGCGCATCGGTGCAACCGACCTTCGTCCGGTTTGTATTTGAAGTGCCTGACGGCGTCGGCGTCTCGTCGGTGCTGAACGACCAGAAACTGACGCTTCAGTTCAACGCCATGCTGAGCTTCGATCTGGCGGACGCCAAGGTGGCGGCGCCATCGAACATTGCGTCGATCGGTCAGAAGATCGAGGGCGAATCCTCCGCGGTGGAAGTCGGGCTGATCGGCGATGTCGATGTCCATTCCTTCCGCGAGGAAAAAAATTACATTATCGACGTCGCCTTCCAGCAAGCGGAAAAAGCGTCGGCGCTGCCGCCGCCCGCACCGGACGCCTCGCATGCTCCGGCGTCAGCCGCTCCGGCGTTAGCCGCACCGGTGTTAGCCGCACCGGCGCCAACCGCGCCGGGCGCGCCCGAGAAGCCCGCGGATGCGCCGCCGGCATCGGGGCAATCCGGCGAGATTGCGCCACCGGTGTCGGAGAGCTTCGCGCAGCAGGCAAAGATCGAGGTCAAACCCGTTGAGGCGCAGACACTGGAAATGTCGATAGCCGCGCCGCCGCCAAAGGAAATGCCGCCTGCTGCGGCGCAGGCTCCGCCAAACATAACTCTCGCCGCGCCCGGGCCGCCGCCGCAAGCCAAAGCCGCCGACAACGGCGCCTCGGTTAGCGCCAGGCGCGACAGCGACGGCCTGCGCCTGATATTTTTCTTTGCCACTGCCACGCCTGCGGCGTTGTTTCGTCGCGCCGATACCGTGTGGCTGCTGTTCGATTCCCTAAACCCGATCGATCTCGAGCCGATCCGCAGCCAGGGCGGGTCGATCATATCAGACGTCAGCCTGCTGCCGCTGGAAAAGGGCCAGGCGATCCGGATTCGTCTCAACCGTCCGCAAATGTCTTCGCTCGAGGGCGACGATCGGACCGCCGGTGCAAAATGGGCGGTCACGTTTTCCGATACGCTGCAAACGCCAACGCAGCCGCTGGTGGCGATACGCAACATCAGCGATCCCGCGCTTGCCAACGTCACCGTGCCCTTGTCGCTGCCCGGCCTTTTGCATCGGCTGGTCGATCCGGACGCCGGCGACACTCTCATGGTGGTGACGGCGCCGCCGCCGGTTCGCGGCTTCATCAAGCGGCAGGACTTTGTCGAGTTGTCGCTGCTTGAATCGATCCACGGTGTCGCCGTTCGTGCAAACTCCGATGATGTCGCCGCCAACATTGCGCCGGACAAGATCATCCTCGGCAAACCCGGCGGCTTGACGCTGTCATCGGCAGACATTGGCGCCGAGCGCGCGCCGAGCGCGGTCCGGCCCATTTTCGACGTCGTCGAGTGGCGGAACAATCAGGGCGAAAATTTTGCGGCGCGAGAGGNNGCGGCCGCCGCGGCAGCGGAGCCCGATCAGCGCACGCCGGCCAGGGTCGACCTTGCCCGTTTCTACATGTCGCGCGCGATGTATCTGGAAGCCAAGGGCGTTCTCGATCTTGCGCAGGCAGATTCCAGGCCGGGTCTTGACGATGCCGTCGCGTTGATCGTGCATTCGGTCGCGAGCAGCCTGATGGGCCGTCCCGAGCAGGGGCTCAAGGATCTTGCCAATCCGGCAATCGGAACCAATTACGATTCGCAACTGTGGAAGGCGCTGGCCTACGCGCGTCAGGGAAAATGGGCCGATGCGCGGGAGAAATTCAAGAACGTCGAATTCGCCATCACCGCGCAGCCGGTCGAGCTGCAGCGCATCCTGATTACGGAGGCGATGCGCTGCTCGCTCGAGGTCAAGGATTACTCCGGAGCCGCGAAACGCAGCAGCGATCTGGATGTGGTCGGGCTGCCGTCCGAGCTGCAAGCTGCGATCGCGGTATTGCGCGGCCGGCTGGCCGAAGCGCTTGGGCACGACAAGGACGCGCTCGATCAATACAAGGTTGCGACCGGGTCAAGCGATCGGGCGGCGGCGGCGGAAGCCAAGCTGCTCGAAATCGTGCTGCGGCAGAAGCGCGACGAAATCAGCCCGGCCGGCACCTTGCGCGAACTGGAAACGCTTTCGGTGATGTGGCGCGGCGACACGGTCGAGGTGAGGGCGCTGCAAATGATGGCGCGGATTTATGCCGAGACCGGACGCTACGGCGAATCCTTTGCGGCGGTACGAACCGCGACCAGGCTGCAACCCAATTCCGAACTATCGCGGCAGGGTCAGGACGCGGCGGCGGCGCTGTTCGCGCAACTGTTTCTGAGCCCGAAGGGCGACGACCTTCCAGCGGTCGACGCGCTCGGGATATTCTACGAGTATCGTGAATTGACGCCGATCGGACGGCGCGGCGACGAAATGATCCGTCGTCTCGCGGACCGGCTGGTCGCGGTCGATCTGCTCGATCAGGCCAGCGAACTCCTGCAGTATCAGGTCGACAAAAGGCTCGAGGGTGCCGCGCGAGCCCAGGTGGCCGCGCGGCTGGCAATGGTCTATCTGACCAACCGCAAGCCGGATCGCGCCATAGCGGCGCTTCGCACCACGCGCATTGCCGATCTCTCGGGCGAACTGCGTCAGCAACGGCTGCTATTGGAGGCGCGGGCACAAAGCGACGTCGGACGTCACGATCTGGCGCTCGACATCATCTCCAATATCAGTGGCCGCGAAGCGATCCGGCTGCGCTCCGACATCTACTGGATGTCGCGGCGCTGGCGCGAGGCATCCGAACAGATAGAATTGTACTACGCCGATCGCTGGCGCGACTTCAAACCGCTAAACCCGCTGGAGAAGGGCGACGTGATCCGCGCGGTGATCGGATACGCGCTGGCCGAGGATGCCATCGGCCTGGCGCGCTTCCGCGAAAAATATACGCCATTGATGAGCGGGGAGGGCGACCGCTCAGCCTTGGAGACCGCCAGCAAGCCGGCTACCGCCAACAGCGCCGAATTCGCAGCGATCGCGAAGATGGCGGCAAGCGTCGATACCCTCGACGGCTTCCTGCGCGAAATGAAGACGCGCTTCCCGGACGCCACGGCGCGCGCGCCGCTACCGGAGACGCTTAAGGCCGATCCGTTCCCGACCGGCTCGTTGCCTGCGATTGTCGGGTTGAGACGGGTCGAGGCGGCAAGGTAGCCCGCCACGCGCCCAAGTCATCCTAAGTCATCCCCTCGACAGAGGCACGCCGAACCGGACCTGCGCCCAACAGACCGGGTAGGGGGGACGCCGTCACCATGAGCAAGCAGATCAAGACCGAAGCCGAACTCATTACGATGGCAAGAGCCGAGTTCAAGGTTCACGCCGACTGCCCGGACGGAATTGCAATTTTCGTTCTCCGGAGCGAGGACTCCTGCGAATTCCGCACCGCGGCCGATGAGGCGATCAAGCCACGCCCGGCTATCCCGAATGCATCGCGATGATCGGGCAGATCGGCGACCACCTCAGCAAACAGTTTGACGTGAAGGGGAGAGGGCAGGGCGTCGCCCGGCTGACGTACCGCAACACACAAACCTATTCGATTACCTCATCGGCGCGCGCCAACAACGTCGGCGGCAAGCCCTTTGCGACCGAGATGTTGCGGCTGCTGCCCAGCCAGACAAGTCCGGTGAGTTCAGTCAACCAGCCGTGAGGCGATCAGCTTTTAGGAGGGACCACCTGTCCGCGCAGCTCGCACGCGGGATGCGATTGCGTGTGGACGTTCACGTACCAATCGCCCGCTGCGAATTGCTCTGCCTGCTCGGGCGTCAGGGTGGCTTGCCCGCTTATCGGATTTCCGGGTGGGGTGCCCCGCTCGGCCAGCCAGACCACCACCGGTCCGCTCTTCCCTGGCGTGGCCGGGCCGTGGAAATGCGCCAAAGTGACCGCGCTCGACAGCCCGCTATACGGGATGTTCCAGCTGACCAGCCGGGTTGCCGGGTCATAGGTGAGCTCAACCTCTCCCGTGCCGCTCGTTGCCACCGGCGGCACGCATTGCTCCCCGGTCAACGGAAACTTGAAGGAGTCGGCCCGCGTGGGTCCGATCCAGGCGACTCCGATCAGGGAGACGGCAACAACGAGGACTCGCCGAGAGATTGTGGTATTCATGATCGCCCTCCCACCGTGCCGACCACCACGAAATGCCGTAGATCATACTACATGCTGATATTTTGTCATTTCAAGGTTCACCCCAGTTCAACGTCCTTTGTTGGTTAGAGAAAGCCATGCCATAAAGTTAGAGGTTCTGGACGGGCCGACCCGCGCAAGCGGCAACGTGGCTTGCGTGAGGGTCTGCGCGTAGCCGGTGCCCTCCCACCGGGACGGTGTGCGAGCCGCTTGTCGCGTAGCCGCAGGAGCAAATGCAAACTTGGGACAAGCTCGATGTCGCATGTATCGATCCGCGCACGGCTGATCTTCCTCTCGGTCCTGTTGCTTGCGATCCTCGCCGTGTCTTCCGCGCTGCTGATACGAGAACTGATGCGCCACTCGCAAAGCCTTGCCGAACAAGCGCGGTTGGTCTCCATTGTCCGCACCGCCACCACGGCGAGCAAGCACTTCGGCGATCTGAAGTATTGGCTCACCGACCTGGCCATCACGCAGCTCGCTAGCTCCCAAGAAAACGCCGCCGCTGCCAAGGCGCGTCTCGATGAGGATCTGAAGGCGATTGCCGCATTCCATTCAGAGGGGGTCGCCGCCATCGGACGCGAAGTCGATACCCTGACCGAATTGGCGCGCCGCGCGGGCGAGGCCTATTCGGGCGACGACAGTGTTGAGGGCAACGCGCTGCTGGCGCAGGCGCGAAGCCGCATCGTCAATATCGATGACGAGATCGACAAGGTTGTAGCTCGGGTCGAGCAGCAGGCCCTGGCTGGGCGCGATGCGTCGGCGCGCGAAGCCGAGCGTGTGGTCAACCTCTCGATCATGGGCGGGATGGTCGCGCTTGCGGTCGCGCTCGGCTTCACCGCACTAATCGTGCGCTCGATCACCGTCCCGCTAAAGAAGCTGGAAGGAAGCATGGCGGCAATTACGCGCGGCGAGCTCGGCGTCGAGATACCGCCGGCAACCGCCCATGAGATCGGGGCGATGACAAAAGCCCTTGGCATGTTGCGCGACAGTCTGATCGAACGGGAGCATCTGGAACGCGAACGGCGGCGCGCCGACGCCGAGATCCGCAGCGCGCGGGACGCCGCCGAGGCGGCGCTGTCGCTCGGCCAGCTCACGGCCGGGATCGCGCACGAGATCAAGAACCCGCTTAATTTCGTCAACAATTTCTCCGCGGTCTCCGCCGAGCTGACCAACGAATTGCAGGAGGCACTTCGCGGCGCATCTCTCGACGGCAAGCTGCGGACCGAGATCGGCGAGATCACCGATACATTACGAGGCAACCTCGAAAAGATCGTGCAGCACGGCAAGCGCGCCGATGGGATCGTCAGAAACATGCTGCTGCACTCGCGCCAGGGATCGGGAGAGCACCGGCGTGTCGACATCAACGCTCTCGTCGAAGAAAGCCTCAATTTGGCCTATCACGGAGCGCGGGCCGAGAAACAGGGATTCAATGTCACTTTGGAGCGCTCCTTTGATCCGGCCGCGGGCGAGGCCGTTGTTTTCCCGCAAGAGATTACGCGGGTGCTGCTTAACCTGATCTCGAACGGCTTCTACGCGGCGACCAAGCGCAAGGCGCAAGCCGGTGCAGGCTACGAGCCCACCGTCGTTGCCGCGACCAAAAACCTCGGTGACCGCATCGAAATTCGAATCCGCGACAACGGCACCGGCATTTCGCCCGAGGTGAAGGAAAAGATGTTCGATCCTTTCTTTACGACAAAACCCGCCGGCGAGGGAACCGGCCTTGGCCTCTCGCTGAGCTACGACATCATCGTTAAACA
>WNFJ01082133.1_pt1 | contig 11387 bp, 8 predicted proteins | sample 5400461 | NCBI WGS metagenome assembly WNFJ01 (sample SAMN13153349, study PRJNA577476) | soil metagenome | isolation source: 115 cm saprolite on Douglas fir-dominated hillslope | place: USA:California | collected 2013-09-17 | reverse complement strand
GAGGTCAGCTCCGACGTGGAGCCTTGCTGCACCACGATGGCATTCTGCGTGCTGCCCGTGGAACTCAGCGCCAGGCGAAAGCCAGTGGCCATGGAGAGCAGCACGACAAAGACGACTACCACCAGCCCAATACCGCAGATGGCCAGCAGCGTTACCTTCCAGCGGACAAACAGATTGCGAATGTTGTAAGTAATAGGAAGTGCCATTTTAGACCTGCCTCAACAACTCTGTGACCCTCGCCCGGTACGCAAGAAAGGCCGGAATGAAACCTGCAGCCAGACCAAGGAACACAGCAACGCCCATGCCCAGGCTGCCAACTGAAAATGACAAGCCGAGGTTGGGAAATCCAGCCACGGCATCGCCAATCAAAGGAACATGGGGCAGCGCCTTAATCATGCCGCGGCCCAACACGATTCCCACCGCGCCCCCGAGAGCGCCCATCACCAGAGCTTCACCCAGCACCAAAGCCATCACCAGTCCGCTGGGGTAGCCGAGAGTCTTGAGAACGGCGATCTCGGTGCGGCGCTCACGTATTGCCATGCTCATGGTGTTCGCCGTAACCAGCAGAATGGTAAACATCACCGCCACACCGATTCCGTTCAACAGAAGAGCAAGATTTCCGGCCAGCGAAATAAAGCCGGCACGGAAGGCCTGCTCGGTTTCAGTGTGCGTCTGGGTGTCGCTGTTCTCAAAGAGGGCATCAATGGCCTTGCTGATGGCGCCAGCCTGTTTGGGATCATTAATCTCGACACGGTACATGCCCACGCCTACGTGCCTTCCGAGGCCCTTGGCCTGCTCGTCGAGATATTTGTAATGGAAGAACATGGCACTATCATTCGTGCCCGGATAGTGCACCTGATCAGTATCGTAAATAGCATCGATCACGAACTCGAACGGCTTGCCTACACGATAAGGAGGGATAATGCTTTCCAGTTGAATGGTATCTCCTTCCTTCCAGTGGAATTTTTCCGCGGTTGACTTGCCCACAATACATCCGCGCCGATCGCCAAGAAATCTCTGCTTCTGCTCGTTGGTCAGAAGATATTCGGGATACATCGCCAGGAAGTTCTCGGCTTCCACGGCCATGTTGGGGAAGAAGTCGCGAGGCTTGTTGATATCGCGCTGGCCTCCAAACCAGTTGGCGGCAGCAACCCGCTTCACCCCGGGGAGCGCGGCAATGCGTGCCTCGTAGGAATTAGGCATATTGAAGACCAAACTGACATTGTGCCGTGTGTTCAGCCGCGAGGCGCCGGAGCTCTTCAGATTCCAGGTCACAGCGGCGATCAGAGTTTGCAGCGTGCAGAAGAGGAAGATGCACACCGCCATGGCCAGCACGGTGCTGGTGGTGCGAATCCAGTTTCGCTTGAGATGCTTCAGGATAAACGGTACGAATTTCATATTTACCCCTTGAGAAGCACGCCTTTTTCAAGGTGCTTCTGGGAATGCGCCCGCTGGGCGGCGCGTGGATCGTGGGTGACCATGACAATGGTCTTTTTGAATTCCTGGTTGAGCGTCTGCATCAGATTCAGGATTTCTTCCGCGCTCTTGGCGTCGAGGTCGCCCGTGGGCTCATCAGCCACCAATACTTTAGGATCGGTCACAATGGCGCGAGCAATGGCGACCCGCTGCTCCTGTCCGCCGGAGAGCTGCTTGGGGTAGTGCTCCGAGCGGTCCGCCAATCCCACAATCCTCAGCGCGGTCAGCGCCCTCTCTTTACGTTGTTTCCCGGAAAGAGGAGAGAGCATCAGCGGCAGCGCAACATTTTCCATGGCGGTAAGAACTGGAATGAGATTGTAAAATTGAAAGATAAAGCCCACGTTCCGGCTGCGCCATTTCGCCAACGCGCCTTCCGAGAGCGCGGCGACATCCGTATCCGCCACAATGACCTTTCCCGAAGTGGGACGATCAATACCTGCGATCAGATTGAGCAGGGTGGTCTTGCCCGAACCGGAGGGCCCCATCAGGGCCACAAACTCACCTTCGGGAACGGCAAGGTTTATGCCATCGAGAACAACAATCTCCAGGCTGTCACGGTGGTACACCTTGCGAACGTTTTGTACGTTAACCGTAGCGGTACGGGTCCCTATTTCGCTCGTCATCGTTGCCATACAATCTCCTAAATCGGTTCTTTAGCTTTTGATCTTTACAACATCGCCTTCTTTGAGTTTGTCTGAGGGGTGGAGCACCAGCGTCTCAGAGCCTGCCAGTCCCTGCTTGATTACAACCTGATCCTGGTTCTCGATCCCAGCAGTTATGGGCAATTCGTAAACCTTTTTTCCGTCCCGAACTTCAAAGACCACGCTCTTGCCCGCGCGGGTGGTGATGGCATCCTTGGGCACGCTGACGATGGGCTTGCTGGAATCGAGCGGAGCTGTTCCCTTCTTGGCGGGCTCAAGGAAAGTCGCTTTGGCCGTCATCTCGGGCTTCAGGTCTTTATCTTTATCCAGGATTGTGACTTTCACCATGACCGTAGCTTTGGTGCGGTCAGCGGTGGGGATTACCTGGCGCAAAACTGCACGGTAGTTACGGTCAGGAAAAGCCTCAACCGAAACCTCGGCCGGCTGGTTAGGTTGAAGCCTGGCGACGTTGGACTCGCTCACGTCGACCTCAACTTCAAGAGTGGCCATGTCGGCCAGCGCCACAATGGCTCCCGAAGCCGTGGAGATATTCACACCCGGAGGAATGGGGGCCACGCTCTCACCCACCTCGGCCATTTTTTTGACCACAACGCCGCTGAAAGGCGCGCGGATCAAGGTGTTCTGATAGTTCGCCTCGCTCACGGCGAGGCCGGCGCGACTTTGCGCCAACGCCGCTTCAGAAAGACGTACGCGGCTGGAGGCGGCATCCAGTTGATCTTGTGAGACAACATGCGCCTGGGCAAGGTTCTGAGTAATCCGCTGCTGCCGCTGCTGCTCGGCAAGGTCGGCTTCAGCGTGCTGCACCTGGGCGCGGGCGACATCCATTTGCGCCTGGTAGTCGGCGCTGTCAAGGCGGGCGATGATATCTCCCTGGCGAACATGGCTGCCTTCCTCTACCCTCAGTTCAGCGAGACGTCCTTGAATCTTGGCGGAGACCACGGCTTTGCGGCGGGCCACAACATATCCGGATGCGGTGAGGATGGGCGAGCCCGCAATCGCCTGGCTGAAATTCTGCACCGTGGGACGCACGGTCTCAACTTCAGCGGCAGTCAGGCTGCTGCCCGGGATCAGGTAAAAACCCAGCGCGCCGGCAATCAAGATAAAAAGCACAACGTAGGCCAGCCACCGCCAGGGCGAGCGTGGCTTCGATTCCCGGTCAATGCGAAGAGACGCCAGCTCGGCCTTCAAATCACTCATGATTTCCTCAGACGTAGAGCGCTCAACCGCGTGAGCGGGTTCGATTACGGAGCGCAGGCTGTTGATTCCAAACCATAGCACCGCAATGTTAAGTTTCAATGAACGGCCGTTTGCAATCGGATCGGCCAGTTCCTAAGCAGCAGTCTAGCTGGGCGCACTCTGTGTGAATCCATTTTACAGACACATTGTCAGAGATTTCCACCCGGTTGCGCTTGTAAAAATACGACTTTTAAGGGCCTTGCTCTTAATCTTTTGGGCTGATCTTTACTTTTGCCCTGATTTCTTTTGCGCTGATCTTTCGCTGTCAATATTAAGGCAGCGACAAAGAGAAACCAGTGCCGGGTGTCACCAATCGTGTATGACAAATGTCAGTCCCGGTGGGCGCGTTGTAACATAGCCCGATGTCCCTGGAACTCAGAACAAAATGCGAGAAGTGCGATGCTGCCCTGTTCGCCGATGGCATCGCGTTCATCTGTAGCTATGAGTGTACGTTCTGCGAGCAGTGCGCGAAGGCGATGAACTGCGTTTGCCCTAATTGCCAGGGAGAGCTGGTGCACAGGCCGCGAAAAAAGTAACGCGCTTACCCGACAGAGAGCGTCATCGCGACAAAACATTTTTATGAAAGCTGCGCCAGCGGAACTTAAAATAGGTATCTATGCCTGCTCCGACTACAACTGAACGTCCGGTAAGTTCGGGCTCGCGCTCCCGGGTCCTTCCCCTGATGCTGGGCCTGCTGCTGGGAGCCATTGCGGCTGTGGTGTTTGCGTTTGTGCTGATGCGGGCGGAGTCGGGGCCGCTGGAACGGTTGTGGTCGCTGATTGCTGGGCGAAGTACACGCATTGCCAGCCAACCGACGGTTGTGGACCGCATCCAGCAGCTTCAGCGGCTGGAGACCGTGGTTTACACCATGGATAAGATCGTCTCCGGAGAGAAAGATAATCCCTTCCTCCCCGACTTCCTCACCGGCGATCGCCTGCTGATGCTGGTACACGGACAGGTTGTCGCCGGCATTGATTTCTCCCGGCTCCGCGGGGGAGACATCAGCATCCAGGGAAAAAATATCCATGTGCGCCTGCCGCAGCCGCAGATCTTCATGACACGGGTTGACGAATCGCGCACCCGGGTTTACTCCCGGCAAACCGGTCTGCTGGTGCGCGTGGATCCGAACCTGGAGAGCCAGGTACGCCAAGAGGCCGAGCGACAGTTGCTCGAGGCCGCGCTGCAGGACGGAATCCTGAATACGGCGAAGCAGAATGCGCGCTCTACCCTCACCGGCATGCTCACCGGGTTGGGTTTCGAGAAGGTCGAGTTTGAGTAAAACAGTTCTCAGTTCTCAGTTCTCGGTTCTCAGTTCTCAGTTTCTCCGCAAAGGGCCGAAATGTTCCTCGTTCCTTGAGCAACACTTTGAAAAACAGTATTCGGTTCGTTGTAACGAAGTGATACCACTTTGGCGGTGATATCACTTTCGGGTAAGAGGGTTCGGGGGCCGGTAGGTGGGGGTACTTGCATGCTAGTCCCTTTAGTCTGTTAAACCCTTTCACATCAAACGTATACGGCACAAATATGCCAGGCTTGCTGGAGTGTGCCGCCGCCGGCGTTTGAGTAAGCTCAGTACTCAGTACTCGGTCCTCAGTACCTCAGTTCAGAAGTACTCAGTTCAGCGAGTGATACCACTTTGCTCTGCGGTGATATCACTTTCAAGCAGGGTTAACTGTTCAGAGTGGGGGGGTACTTGCATGCTGGTCCCTTCAGTCTGTTAAACCCTTTCACCTCAAACATATATGGCACAAATTAGCCAGGCTTGCTGGGTTGTGCCGCCGTCGGCGTCGCGCCTCTACCCAGCCTGAACGTATGCCAGAGCTGCAAGGCCCAGACACACCCCAAGGAAAATGATGAAGGAACCTTCCTGAGAAATCAATGTTTTGATATCAGATCGCTGACCACATCGACTTTCTTCGTATTCCTCCGTATCCCTGATCTAAAAGGCTCTTGACGGCACGGCTGAAGGGCTTTGCGAAAGCTATTTTGGAACAAGTTCCAATAGCAGAAAAAGTGATATCAAAAGGAATCAGAAGGCGGGAAGCTGTGCTGTAATGCACTCAGATTGAAACGTGGCCAAGCAGGCGCACCGAGGCCGGGCAATCGTTCATGGATAGGAGAGAATCATGCAGCATTACAGTTCGCAAGCATTCACCGACATCGGCAAACCAGCGGCCGGAGCTACAATCACGATCAAATTGGCCGGAAGCAATACGAATGCGACCATTTATTCGGACGACGGCATAACGGTCAAAAGCAATCCGTTCGCAACCAACAACCTGGGCCAATTCGACTTCTATGCGGCCTCGGGAAAGTACGACATCACCGTTACGGGAACACAGATCACGACTTACACATTGCCGAACCAGGTGGTGTTTGATCCGTTTGAAAGTAATGCGGCGGATATGCCGTTTGTGTCAATGTCGCTGCTGCCTTTGAACATTGCTGGCCAAGGAGGTTTTTTTGGGGTAACACTGTCGCCTCCGCAAAATACCGCTTTTGTCCAATCAGCAATGGTGAGCGCAGCTAATGAAGTCTGGGTTGTGCAGTTCACTTTGCCATTCAGGGTTCAAATTGGGAAACTTACTGTCCGAGTCGAGACCGGTGTCATTTCGACGACCGGCGATGTGGGAATTTATGATGTGAATGGTAATCGACTCGTGTACACAGGAGGCTTCAGTACTTTAAGTACTGGGAACTTGAGCTTACCTGTCGTGAATGCGCCTATCACCTTGAACGCTGGGTTTTATTATCTAGCGCAAACCAACACAAGCGCCACTCCCACCCTTGACGCGGTCATTATAGAAGTGGGCAGCTGGGATATCTTCACCGATGGCGGCACAGTCGGCAACAACAAAGTGTTCGGAAAAGCTGCAAATCCGGCGTCTTCTGGAGTGCTGCCCGCAACCCTAGGAGCCATTACCAACAGTATTGTGGTCAATGCTTATCCCAAAGTCTATTTTGGACGGTAGGCAAGAATCAGATCAACAGTAACGCAAAATCTGTTACTGAACAACACTGGCAACGCAACCAGTACTCGCATTACGGTCTTTTCGGCAACACTGGTGTACGGAGCATGCCGGGGTAAAGAAAAACTTTCCAATCGCTCGCTTCGGAAATATTCAATGTTTCCGAACGAACCGGTTTCAGTAGTTCGCCCGGCTTTGCATATGACGTACGTTTAAGAAGGTGCAGTTCCCGTGATTGACCCTGGAGCGTCTACCTCCTACACAAACCCCAGGTTCTTAACCATAAAGTTTTGCAAGTCGGGAAAGACGTAGGGCAAATCTCCCGGTACGACACCGAACCAGGTGGCTAAGGTAGCAGCGTACTGATCGAGAGAGGAAGTGGGAATCCAGCGTCCACGGGCCGAGCTCCCCGGGTTATTGACGTCATCGTTCCCTCCAAGAGCAAGGGTGGGAAAAGTGCCGTAGATATCGCCGCCATGCACGGCGCCGCCCATGACCATCTGATGATTTCCCCAGGCATGGTCGCTGCCGAAGCCGGAGCTGGGCTGCAGGGTGCGCCCGAATTCGGAGAGGGTGAAGGTGGTGACCTGGGGGCCTATGCCCATTTCGAGGGTGGCGTTGTAAAAGGCGCCCATGGCTGTGCTGAGCTGAGAAAGAAGCGTGCCCTGGTCGCCAAGCTGGAAATTGTGAGTGTCAAAGCCGCCCATGGAGCAAAAGAAAATCTGGCGGTTGCTGGAAAGCGTGGGAGCGGAGCGCACCTGGATAATCTGCGCCACCTGCTTGAGCTGGCCACCAATCCCGGTGTTGGGGAATACCGTATTGAAGGGGGTACCGGTCGCCAGGGCCGCGGCCAGATTATTGCTATCGGAAAAGGCAAAGCCGGTAATGGCGCTGGCGGCCTGTACAAGGGATACTCCACTATCGAAGGTCAGCAAATTCTGCATAGCGTTGGTGCGATTCATATCCAAATTGGTAAATGCTGAATTCTGACCGGGGGTGACGGCCGCCGGCCGGGTGGTGAGGCCGGTAGCAAATATGTTATTCCCCGCGACGGAGACGATCATAGGTAGCTTGGCCCCCGCGTTAAGGTTCTGGGTCTTGTCGGCGGCACGACCGGCCCATCCACTGTTGCCGCTGCTATTGGGGGCGGAGGTCTGCCACTGATTCTGCTGGTCCGAGTGGGAGAAGAGAGCGGAGGGTATGGGCAAGGAGCGGGCCATGTATTGTGTTTTAGTAATCGGCTGAACCAGGGTTCCCACATTGGAGACGAAAGCGACTTTGCCACTGTTATACAGATCCTTCACGGCGGACATTTGGGGATGCAAGGCAAAGGCCGAATAGGGCTGCGAATTCGCGCCCGGCGTTATGGGAAGCAAGGTGCCCTGCGGGAGCCCCAGTCCCCCGTTGGCGCTGGCGCCGCGCGCCGTCAGATAGGCGTTGTAACCTGACGTGTCGAAGGGAATCAGCGTGTTGTTTCCGTCATTGCCGCCGAAGAGGAAGATGCAGACCAGCGCCTTGTATGTCGGTCCCTGAGCGTAGGCGTTGACTAGACCGAAGCGGCCCATACCCGCAGCCATGGCAGCGCCGGCGGCGGAGCAGCAGCTCAGGCGGATGAAATCTCTTCTCGAAAGTGACGAACGCGACATGATTGACTCCTCAAAATTTTTCTTGTGGTTCTAGAGCGTGTTTCAAAAATCCCGAAGATGGGTAAATCCTGAACATCTCAGGGGCTATTTGTGGTTGCATAACAAACTGTCCTAATTTCCAAACACCGGGGCTAAAGCCCAAAGTCATTTCAACCTTATCCCCGGCTTGAAAGCCGGGGCTCCCACCCTGTGCCGCAAGCGGCGCAATGGGACTTTATCAATGCAGGGCTCAAGCCGTGCCCTTTCAAAACTTATTTCTTGAAACACGTTCTATTTCTTCTATCTTCCATTTCTATCACTTCTATTTTTAAAATCTATCTTCCACTTTCTATCTTTGCATTCCATCTTCGTCTCTATTTTTCAAACTATCTCCATTTTCACACTCAGTGCTGAACCTGATATTGCGATGACGACAGAATCAGGTAAACCGCTGTCTGCACGCGGGTGAGCGTTTGCGATGGCAGATAGAAAGAGACAGCACTGACGATAGTGTCATGCATGTTCTGCGACATCTGGCCATGCATGAGCCGCAGGTTGAGCGCATCTACCAGGGTGGCGGGAGTACTCGCCAGCGAGGTATAGCTGTTCAACGTGGCAAGCACCGAGGAACGCAACGAACCAAAGACGACGGTGCTGGCAAAGTTGGCGCGGGTCACCGCGGTCGCGGGGGTCTGAAGAGCAAATTCAGGCCCGAAGATCCCCGGCGTCGCGGGATTAAAGTAACTCTGCGGAACCACGTAATCGGGCGGGAAGAAGTTGAAGACGGTGGGCGAGGTGAGAACGTTCTGCCCCATAGCATTTCCCTGGCCGGTAAGCGAGGTGCCGTTGTCAGTGGAATTCAGCGACCGCAGCACAGAGGTCATGAAGAGAACCGGCTCACGCAGATGCCCTTCTTTGGCATCAGTCTGAGTAGGAAATACCTGAAAGTCCCCGGCCCTCGCTTCCGGATCCATCAGGATTGCCTTGATCACGGCCTGCAGGTTGCCGCGGTTTCCCAATCCGTCATTGTTAAATACGTTCACCACGTCTTGCACATAGGTGGTTGATGGATTGCTCTTCACCAGATGTTTAATGAGCTGCTTGCACACGAACGGACCCATGGTGGGCTGATTGAAGATATCGTCCAGGGCGTCTTTGAGATCCTGGCTGGAATTTTGGACGGACAGCGTCTTATCCAGCAACTTCTTGGTGTTTAAATTATCGTGATTCGACTCCAAGACCTCCATCGGACTTCCGTAGGGGGCTACTCCATAGTACGCCGGGTTGTGCCTTTGCAGGACCTGGTTGGGCTTGGTGGGGAAGGTCCAGCCGGTGAATACGTGGGCGAAGCCCTGCACTACGCTCTCGTCATAAGTAGGCGTGGGAAGGTTATTGTTGCTTGGATCAGGGATGGGCGTGCCGCCGGAATCGAGCTGGTAGAGTCCAATGGTAAAGAGCTGCAAAAGCTCGCGGGCGTAATTCTCATTGGGGTTTGTGGGGGGAGGGCCGATTGCAGGCTTGTCATTGTTGACCATGTCGAGGTAGACGCCCATGGCGGGACTCAGGGTGGCATCGTTCATTAAGTCCCTGTAGTTGCCAAAGACATCGCGTTCCATCGTGTTTTGCCAGGGCACAAAGCCATTGGGGTCGCCAACTTTACTGGAGGAGATGACCCAGATCTGTTCCAGGGCAAAGGCAGCGCGCATGCGCAACTGGTCCGGGGCTTTGAGCGCGTTATAGAAGAACTGGTTCTGCATGGTGGGAATATCGGGAGCAGCCGGATACTGCGAATAGGCTTGCATAAGGTTGAACTGCTCGGTGAACCAGGCGTTGAAACCGATGCTCTGCAGATGGGCGACGTCAGCGGGTGAAGGACCGAAGGTGGCCTGCTCCAGGAACCTGCCGGCTTCGTTATAGGTCATGACGCTCAGTGGGGCGGTAGCGTTCAGGGTGGTGCCGACGGTATCGCTCAGGGTGGCTGTAATGTTGGCGATGTTGGCGGCGTGTGTTGTGCCAGTACCGATGGCTGTCACCAATCCTTTGTTGCTGTTCTGGGTGTCACCCACGGTGGCTGCGGTGGATACGTTATCTGAAACCCAGGCTGCGTCGTTGGTGTTGTCTTTTTGGCCGTCGGTCCAGGTTCCTATTGCTTTAAGCTGCAAGGTCGAAGTTTGCAATGAAGTGGGAGCAGCCATGAATGCGGGCGAGGGAGAAATCACCAGCGTCTGCAAGACCGCCGCCGTAATGGTGAGGGGAAGAGTGTTGCTGTTCGTAGTGATGCCACCCAGGATCAGAGACGCCTTGATCGTGGTTGGCCCGCCTACCGCCATGCCGCGAGCAAGACCCGCGCTATTGATGGAAGCTATGTTGGACATGGTGGAGCTCCACGTCGCCGCGGCGGTTACATCCACTGGCGTACCTGAAAAATCTGCCATCGCGGTGTATTGCTCAGGCAGGCCTTTAGCAATGGTGCTATCTGGAGAGGTGATGGTGATCGAAGTCAACGCCGAACTGGGTACCACCTCAACCACGGCTTTGGCCGTGGCGAAGGGGCCGCTGATAGCGGTAATGGTCACGGTGCCGGTGGCAACGGCGTTCACAACGCCACTCGACACACCAACGGTGGCAACAGCCGGATTCGAGGAATACCACCTGGCAGAAACCGTTATGGCACGATTAGGCGCATGAATGAGAACGCGCTTGGCAACCAACGATTGCTGAAGATCACCCACCCGCATGGCGGGATTGGGAACGGTGATCTGCAGAGAACCAAGCCCTTGCTGGGCCCAACCGAATCCTGTAATTACAACCAGTACCAGAGAGAGACGAAGTATTGCCCAATGGGTTCGCATGTACGCACATCTCCAAGTTACTGCAAATTATTGCAATGTTGCGGGCACGAAGCTAAAGGGGAGAATTGCATTCTAGCCGTGGGGGGCAAGTAAAGCCAAGCTTTTTTCAATGCAGGCTGGTTACGTAAGGACAAATGCAAAAGCGGCAAACGCACGCGCGAAATGTCATTGGGACAATTGCAAAGATAGTACCGGCCGGCCGGATCGAGACGCGTTAGCATGGTTTCGACCGCAGATTGATTGCAAGGACCGCAGGCAGGTGGAAATTGCACCGTGGCGTTGCGAAGCCGCCGGGTCACCTTCTGCAGACCTCAGGGGGTATTTGACGGCTGCATTAATAATGTCCTATAACCAGGAATTCATTCAGTCAGATGCAACCTGCGGAGGCTGACGGCATAAACTGTTCTCGTCAGCATAGGTGAAGATGTGAACGTACTTGTGAGAATGCCTTGATGCCGCATGGTGAGCGATAGATTCTCGGGGTCCTTCGACTCCGTCCTCGCTCCTACGTCGCTCGGACTGCGCTCAGAGCTTGTGACTTTTTCCGTGCGTTTTGTGAGTGTTGCA
>WNFJ01072833.1_pt2 | contig 11387 bp, 18 predicted proteins | sample 5400461 | NCBI WGS metagenome assembly WNFJ01 (sample SAMN13153349, study PRJNA577476) | soil metagenome | isolation source: 115 cm saprolite on Douglas fir-dominated hillslope | place: USA:California | collected 2013-09-17 | reverse complement strand
TAATATGAGAAAACACGGAAACGTGAGTATAATCATCAAAATACTCTCGGTAAGCGTATCGGTAGTTTGGTTGTAAAATGTTTAGTGTTCCTCCGAAAGCAAGCTTGCGTCTCAACATCTCAAGCACACACGCAAACTCGGTTTTTGAAAGATGCTCAAACAAATTGCTGGCAAACGCAAAATCGACTGCGCCGTCTTCGATGAAACTGAGATCCGTTACGCTCCCCACCACCCGCTCGATTGGTGGATCGACATGTCCGAGAAAGCCATCCCAGGAATCGATCGCGATCCTGCGACGAGCGACTACATTATTTAGAAAATCTCCGTAGCCGCAACCAAGGTCGAGAACACAATCGTTTGGTGAAATGAGCTTACAGAAGTAAAAACGCCATAGACTTCTCCATACAACGTCCCGTCTGGGATCAAAGCTCAAGCGGGTCTGGTGATACCCTTTCGTCACTGCGCGAGCCATCTCCAACCGAAAATGATGCCGATCATCATACGACCGCCGACTTTAAGCGCACGCAAGTTGCTCGTATTCCCACCCTTGCTGACGCCAACACGCTCGTGAAACGTGATGGGACACTCCACGACCGTAAGTCCATTTTCAAGCGCCCGGTCGAGAAAGTGAGCGTTGAACTCGAGATTTACCGTAGGGCTTAGTCGCGGCAATAGTTGTGCCAACGCGGACTTACGGCACAGCTTATAGGTCGTCCCGACATCGGTGATTGTACTTCGTCCGAGATGCTTTGCTTCGAGCAGCTTTCCGACAAATAGGTTACCATAATACATGAATGTGCTCAATTGAGTCGAATATTGTCGCAAACATTCGACGGTTCGCGTACCGTTTACAATCTCTGCATGCGGAGCAAAGGCCACGAGCTTGTCGATATCAAAGGCGCGGAACGTGCGATCCCCTTCGCAAAGCACGATTAGATCGGTGTCGTCGTGATTCAGCGCTTCGGTGAAGCAGCGATACACGCAACGCCCGTAACCGGGGAATGTCTCATTGACGGTGATTGCCCCAGCCGCTATGGCCCGTTCAAAGGTCGCATCGACGCTGTTATTGCTGACTACGATTACCCGACGAACCATCGGGTGAGATAAGAAGTCCGAAACAGCTGAGCCGATGCTCGCCTCGTCGTTGTAAGCAGTGAGTGCGACAGTGAGCCCCAGATTGGCAATATCGTCCACCCGCAGACGATTATCGCGCCGCTTAAGCCTGAATAAGAACGCCAGGTCCCCGAGTGCGAGCGCGCACCCGGCCATAATCGGCACCCCGCTGTACCAGACGATCCATTCGTTGATAGGCAAAAGGACGGCGTTCAAGCCTAGCAAGTAACGCGGTAACACTAGAAGAACACCAAACAAATACATTGTCAGACCAAAACATACCGAAAGCATTCCATACATCAAGAAAGGGATGCGACATGACCTGCGAAGCACTCTGCTGCGCTGTCTGACCCAAGCACTTTGGAAACGTTGCATGTATTCTGATCCCCCGAAATATCATGACGCAACACCACACTCGCCGATAATCCTCCGGCTTTTCTAGGTAGTGGCACTATCTTGGCCAGCTTTGGGGTTCCGCTGCAACAGGTTCGCCTGCGGCAACTGTCTTGAGCAGTGAAAGCTATAGGCTATCCGCCGTCGCGGCGCTGGGGCCCGCCGTTTGCTTTCTTAAAAGCGGTTGTCCCATCGTGGTCGCCATTTTGCAAGGCCGAAGTGGCGCTCGTTGCCGATTTTCTGACACTTCGGAGCGCCCAGGAGAATCGCCACGAACCGTGGTGTTTGACCGCCCGCTTCCCACCTCTGAGGCCAAAGCGGCGATTTCCTCTTGGCTTGCCCAGGCCAGCCGCCGGCATTCTCGAGCGGGAGAACGGCACTGGGCTATCCTGCGTGGCCTTGTACGCGACGGCCAAGCCGCCGGCCCGCTCGTCATGGACGCGGTGCTCGCCGCAATCGCCGTCGAGCATGGCGCCACGGTTTGCGCAACAGATCGCGCCTTCTCGCGGTTCTCCGCGCTCAGGTGGACGAACCCTCGTGGAGCGAAAGGCTGATCGAGTTCAGGCCGGGGCAGTTCGTGTCCCCATGCATCCCGGCGATCATCGTGCGTTATCGACCGCGATCGCTACGCCGTTCCTCTGTGCACCGCCTGCGATGCGGAGCGGCATCGGGCCGGCGAGCTTGCTTTCTGGTCCGCGCTCCGCATCGATCCTCTCAAGTTGCCTCGCGACTACGGATGGTATCCGCCGATCTGGAAGCCGGAGAGCGCATTTTTTCCAGGCACGACGACAGATCAACCTGGCGAAGGCATATGGCTGAGAGCCGCACAGTGCTTGTAGTACAAATCATCGCCGCGAATTAATCCGGGATCGCCTCGGCCTAGCTCAAAAATTTGGATAAGAAGCCCTGGCGTCGGACCCCGTCTTCACGGGGGTTCGGCTGCCAATGTCATTATCATCGAAGCGCAGAAGAAAAGAAGCTGAACCTCGGCGGCTCCCGGGCGATTGGTTGCGCCGAGGTGCCGAGCGGTATCGGCCTCGGCCAAGTTCCCGCGCCATTGTCTTCCGCCACAATTGTATCTCATCAAAAAGTGACAGCGCCGATTGTCTGTACCGGCATTAAAAGGGCATACCCCAGATGGAGAAACGCCGTTTGAGAATGACATAGCCGTGCCGTTCCGCGGCAGGTGCAAAGTCGGAGTAAAGATAATGCAGCAGCGGCGGATCCGTTTGGATTTGTCCGCGATCAAAAGCCTGCAAGGCCGCCGGGTTGTAGACGACGCACAGATCCGGTTGCTGAGACAATGCCCTCACGATATTCTCTTGCTGCGCAGCTTGGATAAGAGCCAGCACGTCATTGGTGTTTTGAGCGGTCGGCAGAGCATGACCGGTCCAGAACGCGAAGCTCAGCGGTCCTGGCATGGAATAGGACGACGCGGAGGACGATAGTTCCGCTGTTACCCATCGCAAGTCACCCGCCTGCTTCTGGTCGATACGGATCAGGTTGGTGCCCGGCAGGCCAAGCGGTACGTTGTGCCAGTATGCGCGTGCGCTCCGCAGCGTGAAGGCCGCGCCAATGGTCAGCACGGCTATCACCGCCAACAAAGCGGAGCGTGAGACCAGTAAGCGCCTTGCACCCTCGCGCTGGTACAGGACTGTCAGCGCGTCATGGGCTAAGACGGGCATCATCACGACTGGCAGTAATGTCCCGGTGTTGATTTGGTCGTTGCCGGCAACCGGGAACGAAATTATTCGCTATCAGGGGCCCTTCCCCTATATCGACGGGCTGATCCTGCAGGTGACCCAGAATATCGGTCGGCTGATGGTCCGCCATCTGCCACGCGCTAGCGGACGCAGCAATTATACGTTGCGACGGCTGATGCGGCTGTGGATGAGCATGTTCGTCAACTTTTCGGTGATGCTGCTGCGGATCAGCACGATAGCCGGCTTTGTACTGAGCGGGCTCGGGGCGATCGGCGGCGCAATGGTTATCGCCGAAGCGGTGTTGTATTCGCCCCCCGAGGCTGGGCCTCATTGATGGCCGCTGTTTTGCTGCTCTCAGGGGTGCAACTGGTCATCCTTGGGATTGTCGGTGAGTATCTAGGACGGCTCTATCTGACGTGCCTGTGATCGACACGATAACCGATAAGAGAACCACCGCGATCCCTGTCCGGGTCGGTCCCTACACATTGTTGTTGAGGCGAAGCGGTTGGCTGGTTCTGAACTTCCCGGCCGATCGTTGGATGTTCTTGCGGCTCTAGGATCCTCGGCGCTATACAGCGTCGGACCTTCGCCGCCTGCTGCACGCCATCGGATTGCCAGCCCACCCAAAATTGCCTCTTCGCCCCTAGCAAAAAGCGCCCGTGGAACGCCCCGAATACGAGAAGCTCGATCGAGTCGAAGACAGCATGTGGTGGTTCGCTGCGATGCACCGAAACCTGCTGATGCTGGCGAACCGGTTGCCGCTCGATACGGTAGATCGGCCCATCCTGGACGCGGGCTGCGGCACCGGCGGGTTTCTCGCCGTGCTGGCACGGAGTTACCCCAAGAAAGGCACGCTTGGGCTCGATATTGACCCGCTGGCTTGCGCGCGTGCAGCGGTCAAAAGCGCTCGGCCGGTCTGCGCCGGATCGCTCAACGAGCTGCCATTCGCCGATGGCACTTTTGCGGCGATCTTCAGCGCCGACGTGCTGTGCCACGACGGCGTGAACGAGCATTACGCTCTCCAGCAATTCCATCGCTGTTTGGCCAAAGACGGCTGGCTCGTTCTGAACTTACCGGCCTATCGTTGGATGTTGTCGCGGCATGACGTCGCCGTCTGCAATACGCGGCGTTACACCGCGTCCGGCCTTTGCCGCCTGCTGTACGTCACCGGCTTCCGTCCCATCTATGTATCCTATTGGAATGCAATGCTCTTTCCTCTGATGGTGATGACCCGTAAGCTCTTCCGCGGAAATTCCGCCGCGATCAGCGATGTGAAGCTGTATCCTCGGGTTGTCGACACGCTTTGCCGCGCGGCGATGGGGATCGAAGGGGTGTCGCTGAGGGTCGGGTTGAGATTTCCGTTCGGCGGCTCCGTCATCGCCATTGCCGTCAGAAGGAGTGCGGCTTGTGGCTGAGGCGGGTTCCGAATACGCAGCACCTCGGTTCGCGCTCTCGATTGTAATCCCGGTCTATAACGGAGCGGCGAGCATCGCCGAGCTCGTTGGCGCCCTTGAGGAACTTTCGATTGAGGGCGGACACGAGATCGTGCTCGTCAATGACGGCAGCCCCGACAACAGCCTCGAAGTGTGCCGCTCGCTGCTCGACAAGGCACGCGTGCCGATCACCCTCGTCAGCCTCGCGCGAAACTACGGCAGTTATGGCAGGTCTTCGTCACGCAAGCGGAGCTCATGTCATTACAATGGACGACGACTTGCAAAATCCGCCTGAAGAGGTCGAGCGCCTGCTGGCTTTCGCCCAGTGCAGCGACAACGATGCGGTCTACACCTATTACGAAGAAAAAAAACACTCGGCCTGGCGTAATCTCGGGAGCCGTTTTACAAACCGTGTCGCCGACTTCGTGCTTGAAAAGCCTAGGGGCCTTTACCTTTCGAGCTTCCGTTGCATGAGCGCTTTTACCGTCCGCGAGGTTACTCGCTACCAGGGGCCATTTCCTTACATCGACGGGTTGATCCTGCAGGTAACCCAAAATATCGGCCGCGTGATGGTACGCCATCTGCCGCGCGCCGCTGGACGCAGCAACTACACGTTGCGTCGTCTTCTGCGGCTCTGGATGAGCATGTTTGTCAACTTTTCGGTGATGCCGCTGCGCATCAGCACGATCACACCGGCTTTGTGCTGAGCGGCCTCGGGGCAATCGGCGGTGCTGCGGTTATCGGCGAAGCGCTATTGTATTCCCCTCCGGAGGGCTGGGCCTCATTGATGGCAGCTGTTTTACTGCTCTCCGGTGTACAGCTGATCATTCTAGGTATTGTCGGCGAGTATTTGGGACGCCTCTATCTAACGGCGAACGGCAAGCCCCAATCTGTAGTAAGGGAGGTCCGCCATAGCCACGCATCTCTTCCCGCCGAGCCGCAGTCGATAGCCCGACTGCACGAGCGAGCCTGAAGCTCTCCTCGCGATCTTCGATCGGGCTTCAGATTAACCAAAGAAAGCGCGGATTTCGACGATAACACGGTCCACAGCCTCGTCCGAGAGTTGGGGGTACATCGGTAGGCTTAAAATTTGCGGAGCGGCGCGCTCCGTGACACCAAGGCCCGATGGACCGCAGGCGAGGCGGCCGTTGTAAGCCGGCTGGCGGTGGACCGGTACTGGATAATGAAGCCCCGTCCCAATACCAGCGGCCCGTAATCGGTCGCGAAGCGCGTCGCGCTTGGCAAGCCGGATTACATATTGATGAAAGACATGGGTCGCATTGGGTCGGCGCACCGGAAGGGTCAGCGGCAAGCCCTTCAGACCTATGTCGTAACGAGCTGCGATGGTCTGGCGGCGAGCGTTGTCAGCTGCGAGGTTGTTGAGCTTGACGCCGAGGATCGCCGCCTGCATCGCATCAAGGCGCGAATTGATACCAACGCGAGCGCTAACGTACCGGCCTCGCCAGCCATATTCGCGTATCTCACGCAGCGCGGCAGCCAGAGACGAATCACTGGTGACGACCGTGCCGCCATCGCCCAGGGCCCCCAGATTTTTTGTCGGGTAAAAGCTGAAGCACGCAATATCGCCGATTGAACCGACCGGCTTCCCGCAATAAAGCGTGCCATGGCTTTGTGCGCAATCCTCGATCAGCCGCAAACCATGCCCTCGGGCGATTTCAGCGAGGGCGGACAATTCGGCAGGATGTCCATAGATGTGGACGGGCAATACGGCGGCGGGTCGTCCGGATTTTGTTGCCTTCAAAGCTCGTGAAAGCTCATGCGGGGCCATCGTGTAGGTCCCCGGCTCCACATCTACCATTACTGCAGTCGCGCCGGCCCGCTCAACTGCTGCGACAGTCGCGACCGCCGTATGGGAAACCGTAAAGACCAGATCGCCGGCGCCGATATTGCACGCTCGCAACGCGAGCTCTATCGCGTCCGTCCCATTGCCGACACCGATCGCGTGCCCGACGCCGATAAAATCTGCGAAGGCGACTTCGAATGCCTCGACCTCTCGACCCAGGATGTAGGAACCGCCTTCGAGAACCCGGGTAATCGCGGCGTCTATGGCAGACCGTTGCGCGAGATAGCCGGCGCGAGGGTCGGTCTGGGGGATCTGATCAGGTAAACCCTTCGAGCTCATGGGATTATTCTACAAGTAACTTGCGAGATGCTCGCGATAATATTCGAGTGAATGGCGCAATCCGTCGGCGAGACGGAAGCGCGGGCGCCAGCCGGAAAGCGCCCGAAAACGCGTGTCATCGGTCAGAAAATCGCCGATATCGATGCGCTTGCGCTCGGGCGGGAACTCACGAATGTCATATTTTCCGCCGCCATTTGCCGCGATGACGTGTTCGGCGAGAGCCGCCAAAGTGACCGGCTCGTCGCCTCCCACATTGAGCGCCAAGCCTTCAGCTTCCTTTGTGATCGCGGCATAAAGAAACGCCTCCGCGGCATCGTCGACATAAAGCAAGTCGCGACGTTGGTCTCCGCCCCAAACCTCGAAAGGCTCGCCCCCGACAACTCGGCGCACCCAAATCCCGAGAAAGGTTTGACGCGCATCCTTGATGCGCATCCCTGGTCCGTAGACATTCGTCAGCCGCAGAGAGCGGCTCTTGATCGCGTAAACGTCGTGATACAATAGGTGGTATGCTTCTCCGGCCATCTTGTTGACACCGTTCACGTCCACCGGTCGCAGCGGATGCCGCTCGTCCACCGGCAAATATTGCGGCCGGCCATAAATCTGGCGTGTCCCGGCGTGCACAATGGCAATCCCGGGATTGACCGCCCGGCATGCTTCGAGCAGCTGCAATTGCGCCGTGCAATTGATCGCCAGATCCTCTTCCGGCGCCGACATCGAATCGAGGTGACTGGTCTGCGCCGCTAAGTTAAAGAGGAAATCTTGCCCCGATAACAGGTGCCGTAAAGCATAGCCGCCTCTGATATCGGCAATGTTCACGGATACCCTATCTCGAATGCTTGCTATATTGGCAAGGTTGCCACCGTATTCGGGGATCATGCTGTCTACCAGCAGAACCTCGGCACCGAGCTCGAGGAGGCGCCGCGCGAGTGCGGAGCCGATGAGGCCCAGCCCGCCGGTAATGACTGCCCGGGCGCCCGCATACGCATCAAAGAGCACATCCGGAGTGGACGGCATTCTTGCCCCGTCATCAAAGGTAGATCCGAGCCCTAGAGCATGCCCGACATGAGCCTCCCATAGCAAGAGTATGTGCCATAGTTCGAGCACGCGAAAGGAAATTGAAGTGCGGCTAGGCGGGGGATCGGGAACAGTGTAAGAGGTGTTGGCGCAATAGCCCAGAGAACATGTGTTCAGTCTGGCTGCTCTAAATGGTCCCAATCTGCCATAACCTTGAGGAATGGTCCTGAGTCGCGAACCGCTGGTAATGGGACGGATCGCTTCGCGATATGCAATCAACGAGGACTCGCGCGACGCGTCAATTTAAAACCGATGTCAACGAATAAAATGATTCGTTACTTGCATCTAGTCGCGGCGCTCCAGATGGGATTGGACAGACCGAGAAGCCAGATCCGACAGACGATGATAAGAAAAATGCGTCGTGATGAACGCGAGGCAAAGGGTTGTACCCTCGCGAGAACTGACAATTGCGGTGCACTAAGGCGACAACGCAACCAAACAACCTCAGTGGGGCCCATTTTGCGCGTTGACAGCGCTTAACTGAACCAGCATGAATTGCGGCCGCTGCCTGCAAACGGAGTTAGCTCCATTCGCAAGTTCCTGGTTACGAGCTTCCGACTTCTCGCCACAGTCGGACTGCTATGGGCGTTGGCCACTCGCACCGATTTGAGCCGCGCAGCCCAGCTCATGGCACAAGTCGCGCTGCCGCTTTTGGCGGCCACGCTCGTTGCGCTTTTGATGGCGAATCTCGTCGGAACGCTGCGTTGGCACCTCATTTTGTCGGCCGAGACGCCTTCGCCAGGCCCAGCTGTTTTGCTGAAGATCGTTTTGGTCGGGCTGTTCTTCAATCAGGTGCTGCCGACCGGCGTCGGCGGCGATGCCGTTCGAGTTTGGCGTTGCTGCAAGCTCGGTATAGGCTTGGGGGCGGCGCTCAGGAGCATCCTCCTTGATCGAGCTTGTGGGTATTTGGTTTTGATCGTCGCCTATGCAGCGAGCTTACCGAGCCTCCTGCATATCCTGACAGATCGGCGGCAGAAGGCTCTTGTCGTAGTGATGCTGGGTGCTGGATTGCTCGGCTTGGTGGCTCTTTTCGTCCTCGATCGCCTGCCGCAGCCGCTTTTAAGGCTTCGCCTGATTGCTCCCCTTGCAGAGCTGTCACGCGGAAGCCGCCGTCTGTTTACGAAGCCGGCGAGGTGCGCTGTGGTTCTCGGCTTGTCGGCTCTCACGATCGGGCTCACCATCCTGGCCTTCAAGCTCGTCGCGGATGGTATCGGCAGCCGGCTTTCCTTTGGGAGTTGGCTCGCGATCGTGCCACCGGTCACGTTGCTTCAGCTGTTGCCGATATCGCTTGCTGGTTGGGGGGTGCGGGAGGTGGCTTTGGTCGTCGTGCTCGCCTCGTTCGGGGTGCTACCGGAGGCGGCGCTTGCGACCTCGATACTGTTGGGTTTGTGCCTGATCATTATAAGCCTCCCAGGCGGCCTGATTTGGCTCGCTAACTGGGACATCGCACGACCGCAGCCTGTTCTTGCTACTTCCGCAGGTCAGTCCAAGAATTGGTTACAACGTCGACGCTGGTCAACGGAGTCTCGCTGAAACGGCGGACCGAGGCACTGGCGCGGATTGTCGCCGCCCGCGAGCCTAAGAAGCTGCCGGTGGTGCTGAGCGTCGACGAAATCGTGCAGTTTCTCGCGACACTGACCGGCTTGCCAGTGTACCGGCCCGGGAGCGGCGAGCGGCCCGGCCGTGCCGCCCGCCAATCGGCGCCCAGGATCTCCAATAGCTGCGGCGGCAGCGGTAGCGATTTCCACCGTCCTGGCGTTGTTCGACCCCGATCAGTATCCGCTGACTGTCGATGCCGGCGGCGCTCAATAGGGAGACGCTCGGCGACGGCCAGGCCCGCTCCATAGGGCGATTGCTCTGGCCGCATGGAAGGGGTAGTACTGGGCTTTCGTTCGTTCACGAGATGCTTGTTAACATACAGCCTTGCCCCTCTTCGATGATCCAGTAACCCTCGGGCGGTAATGTGATTTTTGCTAAACTTGCAAATTCGACTAGACTCACATAACGTATCCTGATCCGAGCATATCGAGACGCGACTGCGCCATACCGCGAGGCTCTTGGACTCGATTCAATGAGAATTCGCGAGGCGCGTCGGCGCGTCTATTTGAAGCCAAGCCGATATATCCATTATGAGACTGGAACGCGCCCGCTCACGATCGAAGCGGCCCTGAGAATCTGCGACGAATACGGTCTGAGTCTCGATTGGTTCTATCGCGACGATCGGTCGAGACTGCCTCATCATCTTCCTGTTGCCATCGCGCGTATCGAAGCTGTCGAACTTTAGACATATTAACTATAGTTCACTATACGTGAATTTATATATTGACAGAGTCACGATTTCATTGGATAAATTCTTTATCAAATACACGCACTTTGAAGGAACGCAAATGGGTCTCCAGGCCAACGGCGAAGTAAGTAAGTTCCCACCCGGAGATTCCCGGCTCGGGCAAACCGCCGGTCCGATTTTGTCGCTAAACGAAGCCTGGTACCACACCGTCGACAAATGCGTGAACTATGGTCCCGTGAGCGAGATCATCCTCCCGTTGATGCACAACTGCTTTTTTGGCGGAGCGCTGCACGCGGTTCTGCTGCTGCAGAGGGGTCGTGGCGAGCAGCTGGCTTCCGATATTGCTGGCTTCTTTGGGGAAAAGCCGCAGTCGTGACTCGCAGCGTTTCGCATGCAGACTATTAAGTTGGGTACAGAGACGAAATGATCATCAAAGGGAAGTTCTCAGAGCAGTGGTGCGCCCCGCCTCTGCGCAGCTCAACAGGGCGCTACTGGAACGGGCGCAACTGGAAGGGGTTGTCGGGCGAGATTTTAGGACACCGACTGCGGCGGAAGTCCTCACACTGTTAGGGAGCGATGCTCAGTGCGAGCCGAACGAGGAGGTATTGTGATAGAGGACCAGGCAACCCTCGCACGAGAGAGCAACCGCAGCGAGCGACCAGTTAAGCGGCCACGGGCGGCACCACCATCGGACAGCCTCGTCGCGGTTTTGGCGCTGATTGAAAGACTGGCGCTCGATCCGCGCGCCGATGTCGAAAAGCTCGAAAGCATGATGGCAATGTACGAGCGGCTCAAGGCGAAGGAAGCCGAACTCGCCTACAATGCGGCGAAGGGGCGGACCCTAAAAAAGCTCGCCGGCATCAAAATCGTCAAGAACAGGTCGGCTCTCTACGAAATCGACAAAGGGAAACCGCAACAGGGCGGCTATCAAGCCTTCAAATACGCGCCCCTTGAGGAGATCGACAAGCATCTGCGCCCGCTCTTGGCGGAAGCGGAGATGGATCTCTCCTATTCCGATGAACCCGGGGAGGGCGGTGGCATCCTGATCCGTGGCCGTTTGAAGCACCTGCCGAGTGGCCATTATGAGGATTCCTTTATGCCGGCCCCGCTCGACACCAGCGGTGGCAAGTCGGAGGTGCAGGCAGTGGGGAGCACCAATTCTTTTCTCCGCCGCTATGTCGCGTGCAACATTTTCAACATCGTGGTGGTCGGCGATGATGACGACGGCACCGGCGGCACAA
>WNFJ01086644.1_pt1 | contig 11391 bp, 18 predicted proteins | sample 5400461 | NCBI WGS metagenome assembly WNFJ01 (sample SAMN13153349, study PRJNA577476) | soil metagenome | isolation source: 115 cm saprolite on Douglas fir-dominated hillslope | place: USA:California | collected 2013-09-17 | reverse complement strand
TTTGAGCAGTTAACAGTGCCCAACCCGCGGTCTCCTTTGTTGCACTCCACAGCAGCGTGGTAAGACTGCCAGAGACCGAGTATGGCTCACCACGCCACTGGCCCACAAACTCACCATCCCTGTCGATAAACCCGATGCCTTGGACATCGGTGCGAACTTCTTTCCGACAAGCTCCTAGTCTCAGCAATGCTACTGCAATCGGCGCGTACGCGGATGTGGCCGAAAGCAATGCCCTGGTGCTGGGTAGCATCAACGGCGTGAATGGCGCGACCTCCAGCACGAATGTGGGCATCGGCACCACCACTCCCCTCTATACTCTCGATGTCCATGGCACAGGGAACTTTACTGGACCCGTGAATTTCGCAGTGGGACAGACCTTCCCCGGCACGATCACAGCGGTGAATCCGGGCACGGCCCTAACGAGTAGTATTACCGGCAGCAACGTGACGCTTAACGTGGACACGACCAAGGTTCCGCAATTAGGCGCAGCCAACACATTCACTGCGAGCCAGACCGTGATCGGAAGCGTTGCTGCAACGAACGTTTCCGCGACCGGGATTACCGGTGGAGTGGTCAACGCTACGACCGTCAACGCGACTGGCGCAGTGAACAGCGGAGTGGTCAACGCTACCACCGGCTTCGATATCGCTGGCACTCCGTTTGCCTTCGGCTCGAACAATAACGCATTTCTCGGGTTTGCGGGGAATGCCGCGACCACCGGTGGAGGCAACACCGGCAGCGGCTACCAGGCGCTCTACTCCAACACCACGGGCTACGACAACACCGCCAGCGGCTACCAGGCGCTCTACTCCAACAACATGGGCTACTACAACACCGCCAGCGGTTACCAGGCGCTCTACTCCAACAACATGGGCCTCTACAACACCGCCAGCGGCTACCAGGCGCTCTACTCCAACGACGCGGCCTACTTCAACACCGCCACCGGGTGGGTTGCGCTCTATTACAACACTACAGGCGAGCAAAACACCGCTACTGGTAACGACGCGCTCTACTACAACACTACAGGCTTCAACAACACCGCAACCGGAGCCAACGCGCTCCAGTCCAACAAAACGGGCACGTTCCTCACGTGCATCGGTTACGACTGCGCCACCAGCGTCGATGGCCTCACTAATGCCACTGCAATCGGCGCTAACGCCTGGGTCGGTGAGAGCAACTCCCTGGTGCTGGGCAGCATCAATGGCGTGAATGGTGCAACTTCCAGCACAAACGTAGGCATCGGCACGGCGACGCCTCAATACACGCTGGACGTAAATGGCAATGCAAACTTCAACGGGAATGTTTCTATCGGCGGGAGCCTCAGCAAAGGTAGTGGCTCGTTCAAGATCGACCACCCGCTTGATCCGGCAAACAAGTATCTCTTCCACTCCTTTGTCGAATCGCCCGACATGATGAACGTCTACAACGGCAATGTGGTCACCGACAAAAACGGCATGGCCACGGTCCTTTTACCCGAATACTTTGAAGCCCTCAATCGCGATTTCCGCTATCAACTGACGGTGATGGGCCAGTTCGCCCAGGCCATCGTAGCCGAAAAGGTGAAGCAGAATCGCTTTGTCATTCGCACCAACAAGCCGAATGTGGAAGTCTCCTGGCAGGTAACCGGCATCCGGCAGGACGCCTACGCGAACGCCCACCGGATCGAGGTCGAAGAAGACAAGCCACAACAGGAACAGGGCCACTACCTCCACCCCGAACTCTTCGGCGCACCTCCGGAGCAAGCTGTGGGCTATCAGGCGCCACCGACACCGACACACGCCGAGACCGCGCGTGTATCAACATCGACAACTCCGCTAACCCCGCTGAAGTAGAAATGGGGCAAGCGCCCGCTTTCCGGCAAGCGCGCACCGCTCGTGTACCGTGCAAAGGCTGACCTCGACCGTCGGGACGACGTTCCGGAGCAAGCAAGTGTTTGAGCTTAGTTCTGATGATGCTACAACCTCCCATCTCCCGTCAGGAACAAAGACGGTCGACAAGTGTACTCCCCAATCGTGAAGCTCGACACCGCTGGCCAGCCCATGCAAGGCCCCTCTGGTCAAATTATCTTCGACATCATTCCACTCCAGCAGAACGCAGGCATCTCCTTCGCCGTCCCAGCGCAGGTCGTTACAGACATCGCCGAGAAAAACAACATCGACCTCAACTGATCCTCGGCCGCACGGTGAAACTGTTTTGGGATACGTGGGAGAAGAAGTAATGCAGTCGATTCAGATCGCCAACTTGGAAGTTGATGGGCTGCGAACGCGACTCCGGAAAATGTCAGACGAAGACCTGATTGCCCGTCCCCTCCCAAAGCACGGCGAATCCCGCAGGCTGGGCATGGGGAGTGGACAAGACAGAGTCCGTTTGATGCCACCACACTTGAAGCCGAGAAACGAGGTGAAGATTGAATCGAATATTCATGAAATGCGCACTCTGGATCGTGGGCTTTACGATCATTTTTAACTTCTTCCACCCAGAACGATCACTTCTCAATTTCAGTCCGATGTGGCCGGGGTGGGCGTGCATACTAGCCGTAGGAGGATGGTACCTGCTCGTCAGTCTCTTGTTTTGGGTTATGGACCTGCAAGACGACGTCTTACGCCTCAAAGAGAAATTGTGGGAGGAGCGCCGCGGCTAGGAAGAGTTCCGAAGGCCCGGTGTGAACGAGCGATTCAGTTTCGCCAGTCCGACAAATCGAACGCGGTGAGCACTTCCGCACGGAATCGGATCGCGGCTTCGATCCGTGCAGCGACAGCAGGCTCGTCATGACTCCACGCCGTGAGTTCTGCTCGCTCCTGGTCGTTCACCGTTATCCAACCGGCGCATGGTCTCCACGTCGTCGCCATTCCCTCCGATCATCAAGCGCTTTCGCGCGTGCCGATGGGGATTTAGCGGAGCGGCCTTTTTTTATCTCGCGGGTTTTCCTCTTTGTTCCCGCGCGGTGGAACGTCCCAAGGGCCGCTCCACACTTGCCAATGGACACGTTGTGGAAGTGTTGGGAGAAGAGTCTCTGCGTTCGATGACGCGACAACATGAAGAGGAAAAAACTATAATCGTCACGTGAGCGCCATCACCATCACACTTACTCCGCAGACCCATCGTTTCTTTTGCGAGCTCATAGAATGCAGCCCATCGAGCGAAAGCAGCGCCTGCAACTGTGAGCGAATACGCCCAGCACATCGCTGGACAAGGCATCGTTTTCTTCCAAGGAATTTGTTCCAGGGATCTAGAAGGAATCGTTGCCAAGCGGAAACACAGCATCTACAAAAACAATGGAACAGGTTGGTTGAGAATTAAGAATCCGAATTATTCTCAGGCTGAAGGAAGGCACGGGCTATTCAAAAGACAGCCAAAGACTAGCTCTTCATCAAAAGGGGGATTGATATGGCTGAATTAGATAAACGGACCGACCATGAAAGTTGGCTGACCTGGGCAATTGAATTTATGCGTCGCGGGCTTTGGCTCGACCAGGAGATTGCCGTACACGGGCCGCATGATTCCACTAACAGGATGTGGGGCAGTGCCAGTGCTCGGATCGATGGCCAGGAATGGGGACCGGAATGTTCTTTTCGAGCCTTTGCGAAGCGCAGCAAGTACCGACCCGTGCGGATCTGGATCTGGAATGCAGACGATAAACATGAACGATTTCCTGTCCTGAAGGTGTCGGACCTGACGCCAAAGGCCCAAAAATGGCTTCGCGCAGCCCGGCGCACCTTGAGACAGGTGCGGTCGTGAAAGGAAGGTAGGAACATGAGCAAACGCGCAATTCTAGCGAGCCTTCTTTTAGGTCCTTTGCATCGGTATTGTTTCTCTAGTTGACGGCAGTTCCATTGTGGTCGTTAAATTGAGAGGAATTTCAAAATGTTTGCCCAGGAATTGAACTTTTTTATACGAAATCAAGACGAATTGGTCAGAAAATATCTGGGTAAGGCGTTAGTCATTAAGGGCAACGAATTATACGCCGTATATGACACGGCTCTGGAAGCCTACGTCCAATTGGATCCGAAGTGCCCGGGGTCACGAGATCAGGCCAGATGGCACCGTCCACATTCCGAATCACCCGAGGGGCTACCTGGTCGTCAGCCTGCCGAAGTGGCTGATGAATTAAGACCAGGCGCACGTTTAAGGGCTGAACTCTCGAAGGAAGAACGCCATGCTCCATTCAAGCACTCGTCCCGGGGCTTCCCGCCGAAGCTCTCACAGTAGTTCTCCAATGGACTTTCCGACTTGATGTAGGGGCGCGAAGAAATTGCGATTTCAGATTCGTCGGCGAACACGATTCGGAAACTCTGCTGGTCAACTCTCACTTCTCCCATGAAGAGGGTCCTTGAAGCGAATCCATCACGCGAGCCATTCGGTAACCGCACCCAAACCTAGCAAGAAGTTATACCCTTAGCGAATCATGGCAGCAAAGAAATCGGGTAAGAAGAAACTCACTCCACGGCAACACGCCTTCGTGAAGAACCTCGCCAGAGGCGCGAGTCAAAAAGACGCATTCATCGCAGCAGGCTACAAAGCAAAGCATCCCGACCAAGGCGCTCACCAAGCACTCAAACAGATTCAAGGTAAAGTTCCGCAGATCATGGATCAGATGGGACTGACTGATCACCTCCTGATAGAGAAATATTTAGTTCCATTGCTCGACGCAGAAGAAACCAAATTCTTCAACGAAGGAAAGAAGAGAATCAATGTCGCAGCCCTGGGGATTCGTCACACTGCACTCGACACGGCGTTCAAACTCCGCGGTAGTTACGCTCCTCGAGATCCGGCTGAAGCAGCGCAGTTCGGGATCAAGGTGGTCGTGGTAGACATTCCGCGGCCTCCGAAACATCATCCCGCGATTGATGTAGAGCCCAGCGGCAACGGCGAGCCACCTTCAGACAACAACGGCCACGATTGATGTACTTGATTCCCGACGTGTCACGACAGGGCGCCGCAACCGCAACCAAGGCATCCAAGGACGACCTCCTCAAATATTGGGAAACCGAATCCAACACGGGTCGGTACTCTTACGGCGAAGCACAAGCACGCGATCGCGATGCATTGATCCGCCGTGTGCTGGCCATCGATGAAAAGGCGCTGGGCCCGGATGATCCCGAGACTAAGACCGTCAGAACCAACTTGCAGGCGCTCATCGACAAACAGTCTGATAAACAGAAGGAGAACTGAACTGTGTGGGAAAAAGCTCTCGAAGTCTCCAGCCACGTTACCCATCCTTTCTCTGTCGCTGCGGTCGCAGTGATTCTTGCGGGATATTTATTCACCATCGCCATCAAAAAAAAGCAGTCACGCGTCACTTGGTTCCTGGTCGCCGTGATTCTGATTCTCGGGCTCGCTCCGTCATTGGCGGCTGCTTACTTGCAATCGAGAGGGCTATACATCGCTCGAGTTTTCGTGTTGGGAATTGACAAGCAGCCCGTCAACGATGCGCACGTGACTTCATCGAACGGAGGGACATTCCACCGCAGTCGCGCCCAGCAGACGGGAAGTTGAAGCTATTCGCGTCCGTAAAGAATGCCTTTCTTGCAGGCGATTCCACACTCGTTTTGGACAAAGATTACTTTCCGACAGTGGAGATTCAGTTAGGTCATGAGACCTCGGCCATGGTTCGGGGTATTGTCATCGATGAACATCGCCGATCAGTAGCGGGAGCGCAGGTGTCCATTCCGGGCTACTCGGACATTGCGGTAAGCGACAAAATGGGGAACTTTGTTTTGGCGGCGCACGCTGCGGATGGGCAGATGGTGCATCTGCGTGCCCAGAAAGACCAGCTGAGCGCGGACGTGTCCGCCCCGGCCGGCGACCAACCAGTGGAGTTAGTGCTAAAACGACGATGAATCGCAACCGTGCAATCGATGAGAAGTGGCAGCGATGTTGCGCAGCACTCGCTCTTGTCATGGGGTTGTGCTTGGCAAATGCGGTGTGGGCTGAATCGGGGATTTTGGTGGTGAATGTACAAGATGTGCATAAGCGTCCGGTCGGTGGAGTGGAGATCGGGGTCGAAGGCGATGGTGGTTCAGCGGTAACCGATGATCACGGCAAGGCACGGATTCGTTTGGCATCGCAGAACAAACAGAAGGACTGGGTATCTCTGCAGATCCTGAAGTCCCCTCCGGGAAAAGACCTGGTCATGGTGTCGCCCTGGGATTCTCGGACCCAGGTTCCATCCTTTGAGAATGAATCAGAGAACTTTGTCAGAGTGGTAGTAGTAGAGTTCCGCGATCGGGCAGCGCTAGAGGACGGCTCTGTTCTGGCTGCTCTGACTGCGAAGATCAACAAAGCCAACGCTCCCAAGACGGTCGAGAAAACCGGGCATGAAGAAGATCCCAAAGCGAACCTGGCAGCAGTTGCCAAGCAATACGGTCTCGATCCCGAGGAGTTGGACAAGGCGATTCGATCCTGGGGAAAGAAAACGACCGATCCTTACGAAGCAGGATTGGCTGCTCTGTATCAGAGGAACTATCCGTCAGCGTCGGCGCAACTAAAAGAGTCCCTGGAGAATCGTGAGGGAAAACTTGCAGTGGATCAGAAGGCAGTGGGGGATGCGGCCTTCTTTCTGGGGCAATCGCTTTACGAGGAAGGGAAATACAGAGAGTCAGCAGTAGCATATCAGCGATGCCTTCAGTTGCGACCAGATGACCCGGGCGTCCTGAACAACTTAGGCAACAGCCTGACGGACGCGGGCGACTACGCGGGAGCGGAGCCCCTGCTGCAGCGGGCGCTGGCGATCAATGAGAAAGCGCTGGGCCCGTATCATCCTGGTGTGGCTAATAGCATGAACAACCTCGCTACGTTACTCCAGGCCAGGGGCGACTACAGTGGCGCGGAGCCGTTGTACCGACAGGCGCTGGCCATCAAAGAGAAAGCGCTGGGCCCGTATCATCCCGACGTGGCAACAGACCTGAACAACCTTGCTTCATTGCTCCAGGCCAAAGGCGACTACGCGGAAGCGGAGCAGTTGTATCGTCGAGCGCTGGGCATCGATGAAAAGGCGCTGGGCCCAGATCATCCCGCCTTGGCTCAAAGTCTGAACAATCTCGGTATGTTATTCCAGGCCAAGGGCAACTACGCGGGAGCGGAGCCGTTGTACCGGCGGGCGCTGACGATCGATGAAAAGGCGCTGGGCCCGAATCATCCCGCCGTGGCCATAAGCCTGAACAACCTCGCTGGATTACTCGAGGCTCAGGGCGATTATGCGGGGGCGGAGCGGCTACTCCAGCGGGCGCTGGCCATCGATGAAAGGGCGCTGGGCACGGATCATCCCGACGTGGCCATAAGCCTGAACAACCTCGCTGGGTTACTCGCGGCTCAGGGCGACTACGCGGAGGCGGGGCCGTTGTGCCGCCGCGCGCTGGCCATCAGAGAAAAGGCGCTGGGCCCAGATCATCCCGACGTGGCTCAAAGTCTGAACAATCTCGGTCTGTTGCTCAGGGCCAGGGGCGACTACGCGGGAGCGGAGCCCCTGCTGCAGCGGGCGCTGACGATCGATGAAAAGGCGCTGGGCCCGGATCATCCCAAAGTAGCCACAAACCTGAACAATCTCGCTCAGTTACTCCAGGCCAAGGGCGACTACGCGGGAGCGGAGCCGTTGTACCGACGTGCACTGGCCATCAGAGTGAAGATGCTGGGCTCTGATCATCCCGACGTGGCCATGACTTTGAACAACCTCGCTTCGTTACTCCAGGCTAAGAGCAACTACGCGGAGGCGGAGTCGATGTATCGACGCGCTCTGGCCATCGATGAAAAGGCGCTGGGCCCGGATCATCCAACGACTAAGACCATCAGAACCAATCTGCAGGAAGTCATCGACAAACAATCCGCCAAACAGAAGGAGAAGTGAACCGTGTGGGGAAAAGCTCTCGAAGTCACCAGTCACATTGCCCATCCTGTCGCTGTCGCTGCGGTCGCACTCCATCGAAGTTCCGAAGGTCGATTTCCTATCCCTCGAACGCCGATTCATGCAACTCGCGAGTTCGGGGCATTATTGGGCCGAAATCCTTGGGCCCAGGGTGCAACTAACGAGGTCAAGAATGAAGCTAAATTTCATGTGTAGCCACGTGTTTCAAATGGCGCTGGTGCGCGGAACGGATCTAGAGATTGAACCGATAGTACAAGTCACCCTCGGTAAACGGATGGAAGTTGGCGTGTGTCATGCTTGCGCGAAAACGTATGGCGGCGATTTTGAGAAAAGGAAATACAGAGTTATCGTCGTGCGTCCCAAAAAAGAAAACAGGCGGGAAACTGAAAGAGTAAGGTCGGGTTCCTCTCGTTAAGAAAGTATCAGGCACACCGCGCTCGACACTGCGTTCAAACTCCGCGGTAGTTACGCCCCACGCAATCCGGCCGAGGCTGCGCAATTCGGAATTAAAGTCGTGGTAGTGGATATACCGCGACCACCGAAGATAATCGATGTGGGAAGCACCGGACACAAGCCACCGGAGGATTGAAGAGTGATCAGCCGGCCGATGCTCGGCAGCGGCGCCGTGTATCCAGTTTTTGCGGCCGACATCCTAGTCAAAGATTTTGAGATACCGGACTGCTGGCCGAGAGCTTACGGGATTGACGTAGGGTGGTCGAAAACCGCAGCGATTTTCGGAGCTTACGATCGCGATAATGACATCGCGTATCTCACCAGCGAGCACTACCGTGGGCAGGCTGAGCCGATCATTCACGCGGAGGGCATCAAGGCGCGTGGCGCATGGGGCTCCGGATTCATTGATCCTGCAGCGAACGGTAGAAGCCAAGTTGACGGCTCTCAACTGCTGCAAACGTCGAAGAGCTCAAGCGAACCGTTAAAGAACTCGCCCAACTTTCCGCCGAGGACGGACGATCGGAAAACTCACAAACCGCGTAGAATTACTGTAACTGACTTTCTGGCATAAATTTTCGGCCGGACATGACCGTTTACTGACAAGCAATCAAGAACAGGCAAAAAAGACTTCTCTTCTCGACAACATGCGTTCCTAAAAGCCCTATGCCAAAGGCAAGACTCTCAAGCAAGCCGCCATCGAAGCCGGGTACTCAAAGAAAAATGCCGATCAGTCAGGCTATCAAGCACTCAAGGCAATCAAAGGGCGTGCGGCCGATCTGATGGATGAAATATTGGATGAAATAGGGCTCACGGACCGGGCCCTCATTGAGAATTATTTAGTTCCCCTGCTTGAAGCAAAGGAAACGAAGTTCTTCAAAGACGGCGATAAGCGAATCAGCGTCGCAGCACTAGGCATCAGGCACGCAGCGCTCGATACCGCATTCAAACTTCGCGGCAGCTACGCATCACGCAATCCAAAGGAAGCAGAGCAGTTCGGGATTCAGGTCGTAGTTGTGTCCTGACATTCCGCGGCCTCCGAAACATCATCCCGCGATTGATGTAGAGCCCAGCGGCAACGGCAAGTCGTCTACAGACAACAACGGCCACGACTGAAGATATATACTTTCCCCTACTTGATTCCCGCACGGTTGAAAGGCATATATTCTTCTTCGGAACCGTAGCAGAGCGGAAATGATCAACCCGTGCTGTTTCGACGCAGGATCTCACGCCGAAGAGTCATCTGAACTCTAACGGAAAGGTCCCAAGCGAGAAGAGGTGCTTCGGAAACATTGGAGATCTGTTTTCGAGTCCCGATACTTTGAGAATTGCAATGCTCTCTTCTTGGCAAGTTCCGCCCGATATTCCTTCTTTGCCTTCCAAACGGTCGCGAGTGCCGCGTTAATGCCCTCTCTTTCAGCGACCGTATCGCCCAATTTGCGGCGATCTCTCCAAAGGGCATGTCCAACCCGTATGAGTTGGGCTTCGCCTCTATCTAGGTCCCTGTAGTCGTATTTCTGCCTTGCCGATAACTTCATGAAGCCTCCTCACGAGCTCGAACCGCTCACGGATTCAGGCGCAACACTGCCAGCAGCCACCTCTATGAGGAAGTAAGCCCGTGGCAGCACCGTGCATTCCGGTCCCTGGAATCGAACTGGTTGGACCTGAGTTCAAGACGGGGTGCAGATCCTAAAATTCCCAAATGGATCTCGGGTCCCAGAACTACGGCTGACTTATGGCCATTCGCAAGGGAAGGACGGGGAAGAAGGGGCAGCGATGGCCACTCTCGAAACAGATAAGCCACTGTAAATGCTTGGCCGGAAAGGACTAGAAAAAGCGGTGCAAAGAACTTAAAATCCTCCGGGGATTTTTCCTCATGGGGGTTCGCCTCCCCCCCCGGGCACCACCAAAGCACCAATGTTTATGCGGTTATTTCGATGCCAATTTCCTAGTGTGCCCGCCACGTGCCCGTGTTTTCTTGTTTGAGCTTCGATTAAGGCCTGTCGCTCCGGCACGAATCGGGCGTAGTGCTTCTCTGTAATCGCCAACTTCTTGTGCCCGAGGAGCAGGCTGACTGTTTCCAGCGGAACCTCGTTTATGAGCAAGTTCTTGGCAAAGGTATGTCGCAGCCTGCGCCTCTAAACAGGCTTCCCTCCCAAATCTACAAACGAGGTTTGATCTCGGTATGCAGACTGACAGCACAATACCATTTGTTCCTCCCCCACCAGAGGCCCTCTCTCATATGTTTTTGGCTTGCAGGCGCAGAGACGGTTGGCTGGCCTAGTAACGCAACGTCGTAGTCCTCTTTCACCAGCGACCATTTCTGCATTCACGAGCTACGTCCGGCGCCTGGTCCCGATGATCGGCGCGGACACGCCTCTGACAGACATCAACAGTGGGACATTGCGCGATCTCGTCACCCAATTGATTACCGAGGAATTGTCAGTCAAGACGATCGGCGAACTTGTGGTGACCGTGAAGCAGTTCGTGGCTAGCGCTATGGACGGTAACGGTGATCCGATTTTTCCACGCCAGTGGAACAAATTGGCACACCGAAGCAACCTAGCCTCATGCGTGAAGACGTGGAGCGTTGCATCAAGAACGCCACCAATGAACAGGAGCGTTTGCTTTACGCAGTGTTGGCGGGAAGCGGGTTACGCATATCTGAGTGTCTGGCAATTCATGTGGCAGATAGATCGCAGACTTATTTCTGTTCCGGGAGATTTGGAGGGTACTACTGCGGGACAAACCCCATATTCCCAGATTGAGTGAGGCGTAAGGGTGAGCCGAGCCTTTCACGGAGTTCGATCCAGTGGTTTGCTGGAATGGTGAGGAATACCTCCACGATTTTGGGATCGAATTGCGTACCAGCACAGCATCGTATTTCCGAACGCATGAGACATCGGAACGGCATTGCGATAGGGCCAGTCGCTCAGCATGGCATCGAAAGTATTGGCGATGGAGATGATACGTGCCCCTAGACTAGACTAGTTTCTGTATGGAAACGCCCATTTCAGCAGCAAAACCCTGATTTACAAAGGAAATTCAAGCACTTAGCTGGCCTGTGGTTGGTTGCGACG
>WNFJ01053793.1_pt1 | contig 11392 bp, 15 predicted proteins | sample 5400461 | NCBI WGS metagenome assembly WNFJ01 (sample SAMN13153349, study PRJNA577476) | soil metagenome | isolation source: 115 cm saprolite on Douglas fir-dominated hillslope | place: USA:California | collected 2013-09-17 | reverse complement strand
CTAAAGGAACGCATCATGCTCGGCATCAAGGACGTCAATCGATACCCGGTCATCCACACATGGTCCTACAAACTCGCCGAGGCTGCCTGATATGATTCGAACCAAAGAAACGCTGACCTAGGCACACGGTTAAGGGCGTGGCCAGTACGAGGCCGATGGGACCCCAGAGTGCGGTCCAAAAGGTCGCGGACGCAACCACGGCAACGGGAGAGCCCCGTGCTGTGGCCGTAGACCATTGGCTCGATGACATGCCCAACGCTCGGCTCCACGACAAGAAACAGTGCGATCGTCCAGAGCAGCATGGACCAGCTGGGATCGACGGCGACCGCGAGCGCGAGTGGGAACGCGGCAGCGATGGCCGCGCCGATGTAAGGGACGAAGCGCAGCACTGCGGCCAAGATGCCCCACAAGGTCGCACTTGGAATGCCGATAAGCCACAGACCTATCCCAATGACCACGCCGAAGGTTCCGTTTAAAAGAAGCTGAATAAGGAAAAGCCGGCTGAGGCGCCCTGCGGCGTCGTCAAGTGCGGCCGTTGTACGTTGTAGGTCATGCGAGCCGGCCAGTCGTATGAGCCGGTTACGCAGATCCTCACGTTGCAGCAAAATGAAGATCACAAAAATGATGATAATGCCGGTTGTCGCGAGCGGATGAAGCAGCGGGGAGATCAAGCTTTGCAAACTCTCAAGGGCACTCGGATCGGGCTGGCGTACTTCCACCGGAACGGGTGTGAGCGGTGCCGGAGCCTTGGGACTCAGGATTGAACCTGTGCCCGTGCCCGCATCCATCGGTTTTTCCAGTTCCTTACTTAGGTCCTTTAGCATACCGGAAGCACGTTCAAGGGTTCCTCGGCCGGCTGTCGTTTCGCGGAAAGACTGGATTTTCTCGCTTATCGTAGATTGATACCGCGGAAGATCGCCTGCAAGCTGCGTTAGCTGCGTGGCTAGTAGACTTCCCATAGCGAATATCATTGCAAACGCTATTATAACAACGCTCACCACCGCCAATCCCCGCGGCATTCGGATACGCTGTAATACTCCGACTAGCGGAGCCAGAACGAAGCTGAGAAGAATTGCCAGTGCAATTGGCACGAAGATTTCACGACCAAAATAGAGCGTCGTAATAATTATGAAGGCGAGGATCGCAGTTGCTACCGCACTGAGCAGCGCAATTAGTTCTTCGGAAGTACGTGCTTTAAATGGCTGTCTAAGCACTCTTTTATCCTAAGCCGCGCTCAAGTGAACAGACGGATGGCAACATAAGGACGATCGAGCCTTGCTCATTCCCGAGACGATGGCGAGCGTCGCGGCGGAAATAACCGGGGCTCCTACCGTGATGGCCGCGGCTACAATCACTCGATTGGATGCGCGCACGAAATCCGGAAGATCCGCGAAAATGTTGCGGCGTAGAATGAACATGCCATACCGAAGTTCGTTCCGTGGTAGGTATTAATCGGCGCGGTGTCCGTACAGTTTAGTGCAGCGAACTTTTATGTCGGCAGGCTTGCCATGTTCCGCAGCGCCCCGAAGGCGCTTGCTAGGACCGCGAGCGATGGGCGGTTCGGCCTGTTATTCGCAGTTTCATCTATCCTCCGCCACTTCGTTGATTGCAGACATGACTGCACCGGTCGCAGTCTGATGGATCATGTGGCCGGTTCCGGGAACGCGGTGAATCCTGCTCTGGGGGATGTCGCGGTGCAGCCGTTCCGATTGCGCATCAATGTCAATCAATCGGTCTTCATCACCTGCGACGATGACGACGGGCATCTTCAACGTTGCGTATTCGTCGCGGAAGGGAAATGCGTCCGGAATCATAAGTGCCGACTCCGCGGCTGACGCGCGAATCTGAGAAGGACGAAGAGCCATCTCTTTCGGAAAGCCCTCAAACTTCTTCGGCACGGACCGCGGACCGAAGATTTTAGCCATCAAGAGCGGCCACATCACTCGGCTTACAATCGGTGAGAGGGTGTGGCCCAAGACATCGCCCACGAAAGGCACCGCAGGGGCAGATAAAGCAACCACGTCAGGACGCAAAGTCGGATAGTAATATCCCGAGGCAAGAACCAGGCCTTGGACCAACTTCGGATATTTGAGCGCGAGCGCGACTGCGACAGAAGCGCCCCACGAGTGCCCCAAGACTATCGCATGCGAGACGCCCAGCCGATGGAGAGCGTTGTTAATCAGCTCAGCCTGTGCTGCCGGCGTCCAGACTACGTTACGCGGCCGATCACCGCGGTAATTCTGGGCGGCTAAATCGAGCAAACCGCTGGATTCGAAATCCTGGATCATGCTGCCATTGCCGTGCAGCAGGACCAGCGGCGTGCCTGACCCACGTTCGACATACTGGAGCCGGACGCCGTTTTCTTCCAGGAATTGACCAGCGGGGGGATTGTCGTTTTCAGCATTCTTGGCTAGTTGGCGGTTCACCAAGGCCGATATAGCCAAAGCTCCTACGGTCGCGGCTGCAGCCACTACATAAGGATGCGCCTGAGCGATCGTACGGCCTTTATGGGCAAGGGATCTTGGCGAGCGAGTCTTGAGGTGGGCTGCGGTCATCGTATGCACTCAATGTGGCGTGCACGAAATCCGGACAATCCAAGAAGTGTTGCAGCGCAGAATGAACAACCAACATTGAGGTTCGTTCCGTTCGCAAGTAGCGCTAATCTGTCGCTGGAACTTAAAGCAGCTGATGCAACTGGTCCCTGCCCTCGCGCTTGTTGTTCTTCCCCCAGATTTCCTAGGCCTGCCTGCTTTCAGAATGCTGGCGCAGCCCCCTACGGTGGATAAGGTTTCGCGGACGAGGCCGTGCACGCCGCGCTTCGGGTTGAAGACGTGACCCGATAAAACCAATACCATTTTTTAAAGTCGTTCCGCCCTTGCCCCTCAAGTGGTCCGGGCAATAAGTTAGATGTCGTCGCTGATTTCTTTTGCGAGATCTTCAGCTTCGCGAAATTCCCATTCGGCTTGGAACCAAAACTCTTCATCCCTTCCTACCGGCCGGTTGTTTTCTTCCCAGATTTCCCTGGCGCGGTTTCGGATTTTATCTTCGTTGGGCTTTGCCATAGCGCGGGCTCGCTGTTTCAGCTCCTCTGTCAGGGCCAATATGCGCTGAACTGTTTCCGAATCTCCCACCCACCGGGCAAAGTCGCGGTACTTATTGGCCTTCTCGAGAAGGCGGGCGACCGTCTGCTTCTGATCCACTGCACACTCTCCATCATATTAGACGACGGAGATTTGAATTTGTTCAATGGATTAGAGGGATTAAAGCTTGTACCGGCGCCAGGAACTGGAGGGCACATTTGCAAGCTTTTTGCGGAAAACCCGCATTGGCGGGAACGGCTCACCGACCTTTCGCGCCTGTATGCGGACGCTCTTAATGTTGCGATGAAGCGCGGCGGCGGCACGGATGATTGACGCGCCTTGCGCTACAAATTCTTTAAGGCGCGCATTGTCTTCTTCGGTCCAAGGCCTTTTGGCCAAACCCACGACGCCCTCCGTCTTACTTCGGCGGCTTAAGTTCACCTGCAACCCAGCCCGAGTTGGCTGACTTCAATAACGGGTCTTCAACCAATGCTTGGTGGACGTGTTCGCACTTCGGACATTCGAAGGTCCGCAGATCGGAGCCGTTAGGACCAGGTTCGATGCGTGCCAGCATCATGCGGCCCTGACACTTCGGGCAACGGGGCCGTTCGATCGGAAGGAGCGATGGTTCGGGACGTGTATAGGATTCAGGCATGTGATGCACCGCTGTCGGTGGCGGGAGCACAACACTCTCAGTCACCGAAAGCCGAACGCGGGGCGGTGATCGCTTCACGGTACCCCCAAATGGAGCTCCGGTATGTTCACTTGTACACACAGACCAAACTCCGCTGCGCCAGAACTTCGCGCGTGCCTCGGCAGAATGGCTTTCCGGCGCCGCGCGCGCAATGAGCAGAACCACCATGCGTCGTGCCTTACGATCAGCCCGTTAGCCATGCCAACTCCGCCAACTCAGTGTAGAATAGCGCCCAGAGGACGAGCCATGGGTACACCGGGGCAGAGCCGTACTGAACGCCGACTTACCGCCATCCTGACCGCCGATATCGCTGCCCGAGTCGTTTGTGATCGCGTGCAACGCCGCCTCCACTTTCAAGGGCAAGCCGATATGGAACGTGTGGGTTGGAATCCCCAGACCGATTGCTATGGATTTTCTTGTATAGCGGCCGGCGGCGTCGGAGAACGGATTCGCTAAGATCGGATAGATTTGAGCAACACGTCGTTTCGGTGGAAATCGAGAAACTGCTTTTGACCGCTTGTGAACGCGCCAACATTGACAGCCCTGGTCGTATCGATCCCCATGCGCTGAAGCGATGGCTGATGTGCAACCGGAGAAATAATCAGCCTCCCGTTGTCTTCAAAGCCTATGAAGCCACGATCGAACAGGTGATCGATGCTCGGCGTCAACAGCAATCCGTTCTCGCCATCCAATCGTTCCTCATTCGTCGCGTCGCGCCACGGCTTACAATGGCTCGCGACCAAATGAACGGGATTTTCTACACCTGTGATCCGGCATCGGGACTCGATCTTGCGCACCCGATCCTTGAATAACCCCTGCCCCTTCCGGGCCCGGATGATAGCCAACCGATCCGTTTCCGAATTGATTGGTCGCCGGCCACTCCTTGCTCAATCCTGCACTCCCAGGCGTCCAAGTCATCCGTTGAAGTCGGAATGACCTTTGTGGCCGACAGCGCCAGCGGTGCAACTTCTTGGCCGATCAGCCCGATCAGGACTTCGGCAAGCGACGTTGGAACCTCCGTCAGATAGACCGATTGCAGACCATTGCCATTTGGCTGGAGTGGCGAGTATTTGGCGGGAAGCAGAGGTCTTAAAATCTCGATGTGATCCTTCGGCCGAATCTTCTTGGCTAGCTCGGTGAATTGGACCTTCACCCTCCAGCCAATACCTTCCCAGTTCTCGCCAGCACTTCCGAACTCCAGCGGTTTAGGGCTCTCCCACGCATACGATTGAGCGATGCCGACAGCCAGTATCCGCGTGTCCATGAACGACAAGATCAGATCGCCAGGCGCCACCTCACGCATCGACTCATAGAATGGATTGCGGGCGCGATTGGCATTGCGCTTAGGCGACCACAGATATATTTGAAATCACCGCCGGCAACGGCTCGCTGCAAAGTCATTATTTCATTGACGCCAACCTGAAGCTCAAGTTGCACGCTCTCGTACGATCGTCGCTCGATGATATAGGGGAGTTCACGGTTTCCACCGAGCATGAAGTCGATAGATTTCACCGCGAAAGATTTTCCAGTATTTGATGCGCCGTAGACAAAAGAGAGCGCGCTGGGGAACTCGAGACCGGCTGGTTCTACGTTCCGACCAATGAAGGCAAGCTTATTAACGCGAAATAGGGGAGTCTTTGCCATCACGTTCAGATCTCGCCTTGGAAGTCAGCCGTCCATCGCCCAACCTTCTCTCGAATCAACTTGGCAAGGAACTCGTCGTCCGATTCGGTTACATAGTCGATCAACCACTTAGCCCGCTCCTTTAGGATCCGGCCGTAGGAAGATCGTATAAGCTGCACAAAAAGCGAAGCGTCTTCTCGCGTCGCGTAGAGAATGCCCCGTTCAGTGTAGCGAAACTCGACCATGTGAAGGCGGGACATCAGTCGGAGTCCTTCTTCGACAATCTGCCGTCTTACGACCAACTCACCCGCGCGTTGCGGGATGCCGGGATGGAGACTCGGTGGACCGGCTACATCGCCGGTATGAACAACAAGATGATCGAGCCACGTTAGATGCGTGAGGTCGTATGCTCGGGGTGTGGCGGCATGTAGCAGTACAACACTTCGAACGCCGGTTTCGAGCGGGCTGTTGAAGAGCTGCAGCTTTGTTGAGAGCGTCATGGCGCCTTCCACGAGATCTCATCATCGCTCACGAGGTGATGGCAAATGCCCTGCTTCACGGGGACATAAGCGTACTTCGCGAGCGGCCCGGCCGGCGACACGATTGCGGCCTGAGACATCACGGCCTCGACGCGTGCGAGAGTATCTGAGGTCGCCGCTTTTAGTTTATCTCTGATGCCGAAGTGGATCTCATTCCAGAATGTCTTGATAATCGCCGCCGACGTATTGTCCCGGTAAAACTTTTGAAAGGCATCTCCCTCAAAATAACGCTCGCGATGCGCCCGTAGGTCGGGACCATGTTCATTGTGAGCGAAGACCGCCTCATGGTCGGCAAAGATCACATTCTCTCGTTCGCTATAGGCGTCGACCAGTGCGCGCAGATATTTGAACTCTTGCTCTCCAACCGATGCCGGGACGATACCCGCCGGGTACTGACCGGGATCAGCTCCCCAGTACTCCACAAGAAGAGGAATGATGCCAACGTCATCCATCAGCTCATCGATGGTGATCTTGTGAATTTCATGGAACGGGAAGGCGTTTATGACGTCCAAAAGAGGCTGATCTAGCGGAAGGTCCTGATTCTTGATGATCGCTTTCCCGCAGGATGCTTCCCACTTTGAGATGAGCGTTTGCTTAAATTCGCCGGGCTTATCGATGAGCGCTGCAAGCTTCTGATTTAGTCCCTTTGGCGCAACGAAGTAAAACCTACGCGGAGCGGTGAACACTCCGCGCGAAGCCCAGTAGAGCACCTTGCCAAGAGCCCGCAGACCCTGAGTTACATCGAGCGCCGTGCGGTACTGCTTGCATTGAAAGTTGTCCCATGGGCCCTCATGACGCTGAGAGCTTAGGAAGCCGACGACATCTCGGCCCTTGTCCCCAGTTGAAGCGAACCGACGCACCTCGATATACCCAGGTCTTCTATCAACCCATTGCCGGCAAAACTGCTCAAGCTCGGTGTCGTCCATAATGAGGATCAAACGATCATATTTTATAGCCATGCATGCAATCTATGCGAGATTTTTCTCTCTTGGAAACCTAGCCGGGTCCTTACCGAGGCGCAATTGGAAGACAAAGGCCAGTCGGGGCGTGGCCGAGCCGCGGTGGCACACCGGTCCATGCTCGCGGTCTACTTGCCAAGCACTTTGCCAAATGCACGGTGCTTTGGTTGGCATATCGTCCTAAATGTCCGCTTTTCGTGGCAAACGGCCGCGCCAATTGTCCGCTTGGGTCGACCCGCGACATCCCAGATGTCGGCTCGTACCGAATTTACAAACCGCTCGCTAAAGGGCTTCCCCAATCACGCCTGTTGCACTCCCTTGTCCGATGGGGATTCGAACCGTTTCTAGGGCTGCGGCTGCAGATACCTTAAGTGCCGGCCTTTCAGAACCGTACCAAATTGCCGAAGTACGAAGCTTTGGAGAAAAACGGCGTCTCCAAACGTTAATCTATGAAACCGATGCATCTCTAGTACGGCGCCACCTTCGAAGAAGGCCCGTTTTATTGGGTTTTATGGGGCTTTAGTTGCCGACGAGACAGGCACTCGAACCGACAGCGGCGGAGGGACGGGGATTCGAACCCATGATACGGAAGTCGGGATTTCGGCCCTTCGGGCGACTATTTGCTCAGAAATGACTGGCTTTCGTGCTCGATTGGAGCGTTGCTATACCTGCTGGGGAGGGGCCGAGGCGCCCTTTAGGATCACGCCCTGCCGGGTGATTCACTCGGCGGGGCTGAGGTGGTGCGGCGGATGGCGCCGCGCGAACCTCAGAGGATTCCATGACAAAAGCCAAATCGAAGCCTAAGGCAGCGGCCCGCTCAACTTCACAATCCACTCGCAAATCCAAGTCTCGCACGCCGCTAGCGCCTTCATCTTCAAAGACGACGGTGCGGCCCGACACCAAACACGGCCGCATTATCGGGATGCTGCGGTCGCCGGGTGGCACAACTATCGCTGCTATGGTGACTGCGACTGAATGGCAGCAGCATTCGGTACGCGGCTTCCTCGCCGGTGTCGTTCGCAAAAAGCTTGGCCTCAATCTCATCTCCGAATTGACCGACAAGCGCCGGGTTTATCGCATTAAGGATGGCAAAGGTTCGTCCGTAGCAGCGGTGAAGCAGGCGGCCTGATGCGATGCGAAAGAAACGCAGCAACGGCCGTACCTCGACCAAAGCCTCCGTTGAGGAAGAGATCGCGCATCTGCGCGGTCTCGATCTCAAAGGGCTTCGTTCACGATGGCAAAGCGTGTTTCAGGGACTGCCGCCTGATCATTTGCCGCGGCATTTACTTTTCGCAATCATCGCCTATCGGATTCAAGTCGACCGCCTCGGCGATTTAGGTCACGAGACCAAGCAGGTTCTTGATCGGAAGGACGCAAAGGGCACCGGCACGACGATGTCCACGCGTCTCGTCAGCTTCGATCAGAAGCGGACCGAACTGAGCCCGGGCACTGTACTGGTGCGGGAGTGGGATCGACACTCGACCTATGACAGTCTCTCCAAGGTCGCGTTCGCTATCACAGGCACCAAATGGAACGGTCCGCGCTTTTTTGGCCTGAGGGATAAGCAAGGTAGGTCAGGAGTTCGATCATGAAGGCGCCTCCGGTCAGGCCCGTCCGCTGTGCCATCTACACCCGCGTCTCCACAGAACATGGACTCAACCAGGAGTTCAATTCGCTGGACGCCCAGTACGATGCCGCGTCAGCTTATATAAAGAGCCAGGCCCATGCCGGCTGGACCCTGATCCGGTCGCGCTATGACGATGGCGGATATTCCGGTGGGTCCACCGATCGCCCCGACCTGCAGAGATTGCTGGACGATATCCGCGCCCGGAAGCTTGACGTTATTGTCGTCTACAAGGTCGATCGTCTGACAAGATCACTCGCCGATTTTGCCAAGCTGGTCGAACTGTTCGATGCGCATTGCGTGTCGTTCGTCTCGGTAACCCAGCAATTCAACACCACGGCTTCGATGGGCCGGCTAACGCTCAACGTCCTGCTGTCCTTCGCTCAGTTCGAGAGGGAGGTCACTTCCGAGCGCATCCGGGACAAGATCGCCGCTTCGAAACGGAAAGGTCTGTGGGTCGGAGGTCCCCTCCCCCTTGGCTATCAGATGAAAGACGGCAAGATTGCCATCGTCGAGAACGAGGCCGAACGGATCCGGCTGATCTTCCAGCGCTATCTCGACCTCGGCGGCGTCAATGCACTGGTGCGAGACCTCCGCGAGCGGAACATCCGCTCCAAAACCAGACTGCTGGCAACAGGCGCGACCCGTGGCGGCGTTCTCTTCGGCCGTGGCTCGCTGTTCTATCTGCTGCGGAATCGCTTCTATGTCGGTGAGGTCAAATACAAGGACGAGATCCTGCCCGGCGAGCAGCCGGCGATCATGGATCGCACGCTATTCGATGCGGTGCAGCAAAAGCTTACGCAGCAGTGGACCACGCGATCCACGACACGGAACGCAAGCGACCATCTGCTGACCGGGCTCCTTTTCGACGATGCCGGTCATCGCATGGTGCCGACACACGCCACCAAGGCCGGTGTCCGCTATCGCTACTATGTTTCGCTTCCGCATCTGCATGGAGAATCGAAAACCGCGTCAGTCGGGTCAGTCTCCCGCGTTCCTGCGACCGACATCGAGGACACGATCGTCAATTCTCTCAGTGAGCGTCTCGTCGTTCAAAAGGAGAAGCCAAACTCCATTATCACACGCCCCGATCGAAAAGTGATCCTAGAGCAGGTAGCGCGCATCGATGTGCATGAGGATCGTCTAGTTATTCGGTTGAAGCCAGCAGGAGACGAAGGAACAGCCGACGCAGCCGACGACTTACTCTCAATCCCGTGGCTGAAGCCGCCATCCAGGAAATCCAGGCAGATTCTTATCCCGCACGACATGCCCAAAAGTGAAGTTCGCCCGACGCGCATCGAACGTCGCGCGCGGCTCGTGAATGCGATCGCCCGGGGCCGTCGGTGGCTTGACGAGATCGTGTCGGGCTCGGTGACCGATGTTCAACAGATCGCCGCACGTCAAAAATGCAGCGTGCGCCAGGTCAACATGACCATCTCGCTCGCGTTTCTCGCACCAGATCTCGTGCGGGCCGGGGTCGAAGGCCGGCTGCCGCGAGGTATCGGAGTCGAACGATTGCGCGATGCGCCAGCCGAATGGAGCCGGCAGTTCGAGGTGCTCGGATTGAACCCGCAATAATTACGCCCGTCTCGACATGGCTTTTTTTGCCTCCCAAGGCTCACAATATTCCCGACTGCCAAACGGTATTGGCCATCGAAACCCTGCTGCGGGGAACGGAATTTTTGGATGCAGAGACGGGAGGCTGAAATCGGCCTGAGAGACCGCGAGTGTCACCAGAGACCGAAAGAGCGGAACGATACCGGCGAAAATCCCCACAGAAATGGCCTATTTGGAGCCGGCCCGGAGATCTGTGGTTTGGGACGACTGGATGGTGGAGACGGAAGGGACCGAACTCCCAACCCCCCACCCAGTCATCGAACCGGTCTCTGACATCCGAGTCAGGAACGGAAATTTTCGATGCAGAGACGGGAGCGTAAAAACCGCTGTTCCGCTTCTTAGAGGCCGATACAGAGACGCGCAAAGACTCGAAAGGCCCCCCATTCTGGCGGGACTTTCGCGTTCTTCGCGGTCTGTTCACGGCGTATCGTTGCCGTGCGTTGCCGTGAACATCTTCCGTTCTCGGTAGACTGGCGGTTTCGTGACTGCTCGTCCCTAAAGAACGGCCTCAGCGCAGGGCCGGCTCAACCAATCGGCGTCGAAGACTAAACATTAGCGAGCCGCCTAAGTTGGCGGCCTCTTTCATTATTGACCGTCCAGCCCGTTACATAAGTCGTATCGACCATCCTATCGCGCCAGTGCTGGCGGGTTCCATTACGCGAACGCGAACCAAACGCCAAGGACCAATATGGCGACGCAGGTAGTGACTGTCACCCGCGCGATCACTGACGGGCAGGGTCGTGCCTCTATTGCCGTTTCTACGGTAGCACTGTGCTTGTTGGTTACCATCACACCCTCCCTAACAGCACAGAGAAATTGCCCCCATAGGTAAGTCTACGCCAGCGGCTCAAGGTTCAAATATCCTCTCATAATCGCGGCGCGGACAAGCTGGGCGGTCTCGTGACGACTTATGCCCAAAGGAATCGGCCCCAGCGCGGGGGTCGCTGGGGCCGATGTTTAGAAATGCCGGTAAGGGAAGAGTCCTGACTCGCCGACGCCATCGGGGTGGCCAGTCACCGGGGCCGCGCCCGTCGCCCATGCAGCGGCGCGCGCCGATGACGGAGACGGTTGCGCCTGCCAAGTTGGAGAGCACCACGGGGCCGCGCGCGGCCAGTGACGATGCCAAGCCCGGAAATGAAAGAGGCCGCCAACTGAGGCGGCCTTACTTCCGCGAACTGGCTATTGCGCGGTCTTGTCGATCTTTCTCATCTTGACGTGCGCAGTCTTGGCACTTGTAAGCTCTGCGCTCTACGCCA